>Ga0247841_10011983_pt1 | contig 11390 bp, 12 predicted proteins | sample LaCruzMarch2015__2_FD_192410 | JGI IMG/M metagenome (GOLD analysis project Ga0247841, IMG submission 192410) | Freshwater microbial communities from meromictic Lake La Cruz, Castile-La Mancha, Spain - LaCruzMarch2015_18m | ecosystem: Environmental > Aquatic > Freshwater > Lake | place: Spain...
CCTATTACCAATCATTAAATGTTAAATTATCAAAGGAGGAAGTGTTCACTATGTAGTGAACCAGGACATAGATTTGATTTTACTGACATTTGGTGATATTTTTGGGTAATTATTAATATATAATAATATGCTTAACTCAGACAGTAAATTTGGAGAGTTATATCGAAAGCATATGCAAAAAATTGTAGATAAAATTGCATTAGGTTCGTCTTTTTAACTAAGTTTAACTAAATACTCAAGCGATGATCAAAGTAACCGACCTATCATTTACCTGGACGGATAAACCAATTTTTAGTGGGGTAAATTTTTCGGTTAACGACAAGGAAAAAGTGGGTTTAATCGGAACGAACGGATCTGGGAAAACAACCCTTTTTAAAATTCTGGCCGATAAAGAACAAGCCGATGACGGAAATATTCAAGTTGAGGGTAAAGTTGCCTTTGTACCACAGGAAGTAAAAAATGATCCAGTAATGGACGCATCGGAGGACATTACCAGCTACTTAAATGTGTCAAATGAACCCAGTCATGAGATAAACCGGATTTTGGCAGGACTTGGACTAAAAGATTTAAATATGGGACTAAGCCCTAAAATACTAAGTGGTGGGCAAAAGACACGTTTAGCACTAACCAGAGCGATCTTAAGTAAACCTAAAATATTACTATTGGATGAACCGACAAATTTTTTAGACAAGGAAGGTAAAAAATGGGTAGCAAATTTTATAAACAATTTTGACGGTACAATAGTTCTTATTTCCCATGACCTGGAGTTTTTGGGAGGTAAACTAGATAAAATCTTTTATATTAATCCCCAAACAAAAAGTATTGATATCTATGGTGGTAATTATCAAAATTTTATAAAGCTCAAAGAAGAGAAGGAAGGCTTATTAAAAAGACATATTGAGACAGAGCAAAAGCATTTGAAACAAATGAAAAAAGGTTTATTAAAGATGTCTCATTTTAAGTCAAAAAAGGGAATACGAATAAAACTTATGATTCAAAGAAGGGTGGAGAAATTGGAGGAAGAAATGCCGACAATGCCGCCGGAAGCAAAAAAGATCAGATTAGTATTGCCGGATCCGATATGGGTTGGTGAAATACCGGTATATACGAAAAATATCAGCAAGTCCTTTGGCTCTAAAAGAGTACTGAGTAAAGTTAGCTTGACTATCAAGCGGGGGGAGAAAACAGCACTTTTGGGTCCAAACGGGGCAGGAAAATCGACATTAATAAAAATATTACTTGGGGATTTGATACCAGATGAAGGAGAAGTAATTCGCGACTCAAAACTCAAATGGGGATATTACTGCCAGGAGCTGACAAACTTGGTACCTGATATGACCTTGATGGAAACTATCAAAAGACTGGAAAGCGGTATGAACGAAGGACAAATTAGATCTTTGTTGGGTCGGATGCTTTTTATTGGCGATAAAATATTTCAAAATGTTGTGACACTGTCCGGCGGAGAAAAGACCCGGTTGTCAATTGCGCGGTTGCTAGCTCAAAGTTTTAACTTTTTAGTGTTGGACGAGCCAACTACATATTTGGACCCACTATCACAGAGGTTGATATTGGAGTCATTGAAAGATTATAAGGGAGCAATGTTAATAGTCTCCCACAACCAGGAATTTATTGATGAACTGTCAGTTGATCAGAAGATGTATTTGCCGGAAAATAAAATTGAAGCTAATTTAAAAATTTAATGATAAAATAGAGTAAATATGGAGACAAAAAGTAAAAGAATAGTCTTTTTATCCGGTCCAATGAGGGGCATACCCCGACCAGAAGGGATTGCGTGGAGAGAAAAAGCCAGGAAATTGTTGGGTGATGGTTTTAAAGTACTTCATGCCTATCGAGGTCGTGAAGAGCGAGAAACTTTCACTGACCCAAGAGGAGCTGTCATTAGAGATAAGACCGACATTATAAGAGCCGATATTGTGATTGTTAATGATACAAATCCTGACGCCAGCATGATCGGCACTGCCATGGAGGTGTTTTTTGCACACTCTTTAAATAAAGTAATAATTCTTTTTGGGGAAGGCCATGTTAAGGATTATTGGCTTAACTACCACTCCCACATTCGAACAGCAACGTTGGAAGAGGCTTGTGATGTAGTGAGAAAACTTTTTAAAGAGTAGTCAGTTGGGGTAACAAGTCGGTGACAATAGTTTCGGATCCATTGGTACCGGCATCTTTGATAAATTTTGTTTGTTTAACGTAATCGGGGATAGTCGCCATTAGAGAATTGAGATCGGCAATAAACCGATTATGACTGGTTTTGTTTTTGAAAGTATCTTTAGCAACTTGGTTAAAAAGTGGAACAGCTTCGATTTCAGATAAACCGTCCATGTTCATTTCAGAACCTGTAATACTTGACCATTCCATTTTTGAATCGGCGCAACCTCTGTCGGACATTAATTTTAAAATATTCAATTGGCTAAGGTTTGTCGGTGGAATAAATGAGGTGGGAGCATGTAAGGCAAAAGCTTCAAGAGTAGCGGTAAGCCCGGAAGTGGTAACAAAGTGGGATGTTTTGCTTAAATACTCCAGAAAATCATTGCGGCCAAGAGTGCAAAAACGAAAGTTTTTCTTGGTTATTTGACTGTCCATGTAGGTAACAGCGTCCTTGCCTCCAGTGACGATAATCTTGGTATCGTTTTCAAAACTACAAAAGCTATCAACTAAGAGGTTGAGATAGGAAAATGACATTTTGTCCTGAAAAGGGTTTTTGAAACCGCCTATGTGGAATAGAACAAATGGTCTTTTTGCGGTTTGGATTGTAGGGAGAATACCAAAAACAGGTGAGATCACTTTGATATTGTCTTTTTTGGGAATCCTGTTTTTTAAGCCGAATAGATTGAAACAATAATAGGTATCAGCCATTAAATATTCAGGAGGGATCTCTTTCCACATCCAGGCTAAACTATCAACGAATACAGCCTTGAGACCCATTGACTTGGCGGTTTTGATAGCGAGACGATTTAAGGTACAAACAATTTGAGGGTTGTCGTATTTTTTATAGACCGAACGAAGAGATTCCTCATTTCTTTCATTGATATTTTCTATTTGAATTTTGTCTTTGATATATTCAGGCAAAGTTTCCAGACACATCGGGCTAGCAGCATAAACTATTTGTCCCGGCCAAGCCTTATATAATTCCTCGATCAAAGCAACAGTTTTACCGGTTGGTCCAAAACCGAATGGGTTGGAAATAAAGATGACAACTGATGAAGGTTTCATATAATGTAGATATTACCATAAGATAGCCTTGACTAACAATACAATCTGACTGATAATACTACGGAACCAATATTCAGCTGGAGTCAATTAAGCTAATATTAGATTATCTATGATATCGGTAATAAACACAGCGGAAGGTTTACTAGAAAAACGAAGTTTTATCGACTCTTTGTTTGGTAATTTTGGTGATATTTATTTACAAGAATATAGAAGCTTGCTAGCTGATTTTTATACTAAAAAGGCTGGCGATTATTCTGTGTTTATCAACGAGGGGAATAGACTAGTATCAGCATTTGAGAAAAAATCAGAAAAAACTTGGCAATGTACTATGTCCGCATATCCTGTTTTGTGTGAAAAAGAGGCCAGCAAGACGACTTTAATTGATTTCTTTGATGAGATTCAAAGAGAGCTTGGGGTGACAACACTTTATTTTCCTTTGGTGTATGAAAGATGTAAAACATTTGAAACACTTCGGGATATATCACAATTCAATTTTTGGAAACGCCTCCCCTGCCCGGTTATCAATGGTGATTTTTCGCTGCCTATTATTTGGAACCGGGTCTTGGATAGATATGGTAGTCGAGCTAATCGACAAAAAAAGAAGTTTGAAAGTAAATTAGTTGTGAAATCAATTGATATAAGCGACCTTGATGCAATTATTGAAAAAGTGGAAACAAACTCATGGAAAAAACTGTTCTCTCAGGACATGCTCTCTCGAGGAAATCAATTTATATATTATACAAATATTATAAAATCCGGGTTGGCCGATATCACCGTGGCGTTTGATGAAGAAATTGATCAAGCAGTTGCCTTTAGAATCGATTCTATGATCAATCGAGTTCTTTATGTCATAAAATGGTCTTATGATGAAAACTATAAACAATACTCTCCAGGCTTTTACTTGTTGGCGGTTGATCTATTTAAAAAGTATTCAGGCCAAGATCTGAAATTTATCGATTTGTATGGTAGCCCGGATATGTTGAAGAATCAAATCGAAACGGACAGATTGGAAAGGTTTGATATTTGCTACTCTTCTGATGAAGGCGAAGTAGAAAGCATCAAGACCGAAAGGACTGCCTTTGATAACAAAATTTTTAATAATTATCGAAGTAAACAAAGTGTTAAAAAAATATTTAATAATTAAATGAGATATGGAAATAAAAATTGAACCTCATGTTCTATTCATAAGAGTTACTGAAAATTGCAATGCCGGTTGTTTTATGTGTGGATTTGGAAAATCAAAAAAACAGCTGTATATGTCTGTTGAAACAATGCGTGAGGTAGCCGCTCAAGCTAAAAAAACAGGGATTAAAGTAGTCAGATTTACTGGCGGAGAACCCCTGCTACACCAGGAACTAACGACTTTCATGAAAATTATAAAAGAACAGGACATGAAAATTTCGATTATCACAAATGGTTATTTGTTGCCAATCAGACTTGAAGAAGTTGTGGCGGCGGGGCTAGATCAGCTTATAACCAGCCTTGACGGAGTAAATGCGACTCTTCACGACAAATTACGCAATTTATCGGGAGCCTATCATGGTGTGGTATCCAGTATTAAAAAGATAAAATCTCTATACCCAAATATAGTGGTTAGAGTAAACACCGTAGTCAGTCCATACAACTTTGAAACGTTGGAAGAAATGCTTGAACTACTAGTATCACTAGGTGTTGACCAATGGTCAATTATTCCTTTAAAAAGCCAAGATAACCTCTGGAATGACATAAATAGAGCTAAAATATTATCAATCTATAAACATTTTCAGGAGAGAGTCTCTAATTTGGATAAACCGAAATTGCTTGGGTATTCGAGCCAGTGGGCAGGAAGAAATGATGAAGAGGTTGAAAAATATTTAACAACCGGAGTGACATTTACTCCTAAGACTAAATGTTCTTTGGTTGATTATGTCCGATTCTATATTCCGTTTACAAACCGATTACTCCCATGCAATTGCGTACCTTGGAGAGTAAAAAACGCTGACTTCAACACTGATTGCGGGATCACAGCCTTAAATGATGGAGGCTTGAGTCCGTTTGTTGAATATCTTCGGGAAAATGGTCCAGAAATATGTCTAGGATGCGAGCCGTTGAATGCATATTTTGGAGAACACCCGGGAATTATTAAAGACGATGTCTTTGCAATTTAATTAGTTATTTATGAATAACTCCAATTATTCTGATAGAGAAAATTTGTTAGCCGGTTTCTTCGGTAAGAAATATGGCAAGTTTCTTTACTCGGGGACTTTGGCCGTAGAAACGGCTTTAATAGCCGGTGGCGTAGGGAAAGGCGATTATGTTTTAATTCCAAACTATGTGTGTTATCGAGTCTTATTGAGCACCGTCAGATTGGGGGCGATACCAATCATCGTTAGCCCAGCTAATGGCTACACTTTAACGGCTAATGACATAGCTCCAGTAATAGAAAAATATACCGTAAAAGTGGCCGTATTAGTTCATCACTTAGGCCTGCCGGTTGATATCGGGTCGATCAAGAAGATATGCCATCATGGCACGGTAATTATCGAAGACGCATCACAAGCTTGGGACATAGTAAGTACCGGGAACAAACTGGGTACGGAGAGCGATTATGTAGTCACTTCATTTGGAATATCAAAACCTTTAAGCTTGGGAATTGGCGGAGCTATTTTTGGTGATGATCAAAATTTTTTGAAACTTATAGATAATTACACCTCTAAGTCCCGGGTGTCGGAAAAGGCATTGCTACCATATGGGCTACCCGAATCATTTAATATTAATGTCGAGAATTTAATTAAAACCGGAAATAAAATTGTTAGCCATCAGCGAGAAATCGCCAAGATTCTTAGTCAAGGGCTTGAAGGGACAAAATGGGAATTTTGGCAAGTTAAGAACGGTGATAACCCAACATGGCATAGATTCCCAATGTGGACAGACGACCTAGAGCAATTTGACAAAATAATAGAACAAGCGGATATCCAAGGGATCAAATATGAAAAACCACACAGGATAACTTTAGATAAAACTCCAATGGCTGGTGAAAGCGTTGTTGTGGTGGATAATTTGGGTAAAAAGTATTATCATATGTTGGTTAAGACTAGAAGTAATTTGTTAATTAATATAAAAAAATGGATAAAAACAATCGAATAAAGAAATTTAAGAAAATTAACCCTAATGAATTCGGAGGGCTGCTATATGGTTATGAAGAGCTTTTTGAAATTCAAAAACTACTACTCGAAAACAAAATTTTTCGCTATGCCAATCGCAAAACCTCTAGAACCGATCAGTTCGAGACTATGGTTAAGAAGTTTTTAAATGTAAAATATGCACTAGGGCTTAACAATGGAACCAGTGCGTTGAAGACTGCTTTGTTTGCAGTTGGGGTTAAACCAGGAGACAGAGTGTTGATAAGTGCCTATACCTTTATCGCTACAGCAGCTTCGGTAGTCAGTCTTGGGGCAATTCCGGTACCAATAGATTTTGATTTTACTAATGGTATGAATTTAAAAGATCTAGAAACTGAAGTGGCAAAGGGTTGTAAGGTAATTATCCCGGTCAATGTTCAGGGTAGAGCTTTTGATATTCGACCAATCATTGAATTGGCAAAAAGTAACGATATCTTTGTAATTGAAGATTCATGCCAGGCTTTCGGAGCCAAGTTTGATGGCGCTTATGCAGGATGTTTAGGGGATATCGGAGTTTTCAGTTTTCAACAATATAAGCAGGTATCTGCCGGAGAAGGTGGATTAATGGTGTGTAATAATGAAAAGTTTTACAATATAGCCAAAAATTATTCAGACCATGGGATTGTCCGTGATCTAATGACTTGGGATAACGACGAGGCAGTAATTGGAGACAACTATCGGATGAATAATCTCCAAGCAGTTATTTTGAAGATCCAGATGAAAAGGATAAGAGGTATGATTCGGAATCAGACCCGTAACCGAAAATATATATTGTCAAAAATTAGTCCAAGCAAATTGACAAGTATGATCAGTAGCCCAGATATTTCTGGAGAAACAGGAATGAACATATTTTTTCTATTATCGAATAAAGAAGTTACTGATCAAGTGATCGCTCATGCCAGAGCTAAAAACATTGAAATCAGAAGAATGTGGGATCGCCCATACTATTTGCATGGTGTTTTTAAAAGGGCTAAGCTTGACCCGGCCAACTTAGGTAAAAGTGACTGCTTAATAGCGGAAGATATTGCGACACGATTTGTATCGGTGTCGATTCCGCCAACTTTAGTTGAGAAAAACCTAAATAAGATAGCCAGCGAAATTCGAGAATTGCAAAAGTTAAAACTAATTAGTTAAGAGAATTGCATGAGTATTTTAATAAGTGAAATTTCAGCTGATGAATACGGTCAGACGGTAGAGGCAATTGATTTTAAATTACCTCTTTGGTTGTCTCCAAAATATATAAACTGTTATGAGGAGAAACTAATATTAAAAGCCGTGGCGGGTAAGGAGTTGAGAGCAGTTTGGGTAGTACCTATAACAACCGTAGACGGCGTTAAAATTGCTAAAAGAAATTATCGGTTTTTACCATATGCTACTCCTCTAATCTTTGAGGTTGACAATCTAAAACGGAGAGAGATAACATCTAAGTTTTTTGAATATTTGACCGGCAAATGCGATTCAATATACTTACCTTTTGATCCGGAATTTAAAGATCTACAAGCAATACAAAGTCACGGGGCTTTGATCGAGTGGAGAAATACACATCTACTTTATCAAGCACTAAACTTTGACAATATGGGGGGATCTTTAAGAAATAATATTAGGTACGCCAATAATAATATTGAAATAAGAACAGAAACAGACCCTGAAATATTTAGGTTTGATAAAGCAATTAAATGCGAAGGTGATGAAAGAATATTGAGAAAGAAACTGGCGGAGAATTTGTTGGGAAATGACCAGGCCGTAATTATTAACGCTACAGAAAAAGGCAAGACCTGTGCAGGGATTTTATTGGCTTTTGACCAAAAGACAGCCTATATGATCCACACCTGGCAAATGGATGAGACGCCAAGAGGGACAATCAGCGCATTGATATTTGAAGCAGTAAATTGGACGTTTAACGTAAAAAAGTTAAATGTCTATGATTTTGAGGGTTCGGTGATTAATAACATTGATTATTTTTTCAGTAGTTTTAATGCCGATATTGTCCCCTATGGATTTATCCATTGGAGCGCGACTGAAGCCGGATTGGCTAATCTAATAGAGAGATCACTTAAAATCGATGGTAGAGTAATTTATGACAAGTCAAAAATCCAGTAAATTAACTAATATTTTATCTAAATATCTGGAGGTCGATGTAATAACTGGACGTCTGGGAGATAAGATTGTTCGCTATGAAGATAATGATCATAACTTTGTCTATTTAAAATCAGGAACTGGAGTATCTAGAAAATCACTTGAGCAGGAAGCCTTGGCACTGGAGTGGCTGTCAGGAAAAGGAATAACGATCCCGCAAATTCTTGATTTTGAGAAAGAAGGTGATACCGCATATTTATTAATTACTGGTGTAAGAGGGCTACCTCCATATAAATTTAAAGAACGCGACAAAAATGAGTTGTTGAAAATTACAGCCGATGCTCTGCACAAGTTTCACCAAATAAGTCTAGAGAACTCAGGATCGTTGAATACACTCGATAAATATCTGGAAAAAATTGAGCAACATTTGAAATTGGGGGTAATTAATGAGGCTGATTTTAAAGAAGCAAACGAAGGCAAGACTCCAGAATCTATATTTAATTTTTTGATAACGGAAAGACCGAAGTTTGAAAGTAATGTCCTAACTCACGGTGATTTTTGTTTACCAAACATTTTACTAGAAGGTGACAGTTTTGGAATTATTGACCTTGGGGATTGTGGTCCCGGTGATAAGTATATGGATCTATCCTCGATGGAGGTTAGTATAAAAAGAAATTTTGGAGCGGAATGGGTGTCGGTGTTTAACAAGCATTACGATCCAGAAATAGAAATTAACAAAGATAAAATCAGGTATTACCAATTGATCGATCAATTTGGCTATCACCTGGATATCGATAAGTTCTATCAACTAACTAAAGCTTCCGGCGAGTAGACCAGGCGGTGAAGTTTTCATAACTACTGTTGATAACATTGTCAGGATTTATACCAGTTGATTCGAGCAATCTAATATTTCTGGCCATAAATCGAAAAAGAGAAAAATGACAACCAGATGACTGATGATGGCTAAAGGCTTGAGACCAATTTTCTTGAGTAATATAGTCGGGATAGACTCCAGTTAGCTGGTAATCTTTTAAGTGGTGTAAATCTGAACCGATAGCGATGGGGACACCGACTTGGCCGGCAACTACCATTAAATCTCTTTCAAGACTAAATTCAGGTGAAGTTGAATCGACACTAATGTTTACTTCCATGGCCATGTCGTGACGTTTCATCTTTTCTAATACAGGCCTAAGATCTTCACCACGAAATAAGGCTTTTAACTCATTAGGAAAGACTGTAGGGTGACCTAAAATGTCAACATGGGGATTGTCGGCGAGTTGGAAATAGGCTGAAAGTATTTTAGCTTTAGTTGTTTCAGAAATCTCATCACTACCAGTAAATTTTTTCCATGTGCGCCAATGAAATGAGGCGATGACGATGTCTAACTTTTTCATAACTTCCGCAGAAGTTGAAACCTTACCCCTTTCATTAAGAATATCGGTCTCGACTCCGGTCAGAATACCAGATATGGGACGCGATTCCTGGCTACGTCGTAAGATATCACCACTAGCAAAGTCAATTTTCCGCCGACTAAAAGCTTGATCAGTTTCCTCAGGGCCTTGGAGCCAGTCTTGATGGTGTCGATAGATCTCGATCATGGCGTGACTAGTATCAGTAATTAAGACACTGCTGCGACCGGTTAACCGAGTGAGATAGCTTAAAGCACCTAGTTGGGTAAATTGGTACAATTCAACGTCCGGATTAACGATCCTACCTTCTTGGTGAAGGTGGGTGTGAAGAAGCGGACCTCCAAACCATTTTGAAAATGTCTCTCTATTCATTTTAAGCCTATTTTGCTACTAATTTAGAATTATTGGTATAATATCACATAAATATGCAGATTAAAATTGCAACCACTAACCCGAATAAAATAAGAAGACTAAAGTCGTTAATAAAGATGGTTAACCCGGAGAGCAGAATCAGTGATATTACGGGGCTAAACATTCCCGCGCCGATTGAGGACGGTAAAAATCGAACGGAGAACTTAATGATCAAATTGAATTATTATCACAAATTATTGGGAGATAATGTCATTGCCGAAGATGACATAATTGAACTCCAAGTTGGTGATGAATTTATCCCAATAATCAGCATAAACAGCTTTATTACGGCCAGCGATAACCAATTTTCAGAATGGAAGAAGTATTTTAAAGACCATAACGTTTCCAAAGGAAGACTGGTAAAATACTATGGAATTATTTTAGATGAAATTATTAGGACCGAAGAAGTAATAATCCCCATAATGATAGATACTAAAGCAGAGAGTTCTAACCAAAACGAAAAAAATATTCTAAACAATTTTATAGGGCCTGAGGCAATCGGTAGAACTTATGTTGAAATGACAACACCAGAACGAGACGCTTACATGCAAACAATGTGCTTACCAGTATTAATAAAACTGTTTACTAAATAACATCCGGGATTTTAACCTCTCCGGCATCAGGGTTTTCTGTGATCAGTTGGAGTAGTTTATCAAGACCGATATTTTCAGCATTACCTTTACTTTTACCCATCACTAAATTGTTGCGTCCGAGAATAGTAGGGGCATATAGAGTTCTAGGACATGGTGTTTTGATACTGTATGCTTCAAACAACTTTTGTCTGACCTCAAAATCTCCTTCGCGAAAATGGTCGGTTCCAGTAATACATAAATCAATCTTATAAGCTTCAATGCGTGGTAAGGCAAGGGGTTTATGATAAAACCAATATTCAAAATTCTCATATTTATCCTTGGTTTTAGAACAACAATTAGTACAATTATGAACAACAGTGTCTTTCATAATCACTTTGGAGTTACCACGAGCGGCATGACATTTGGGGCAAACAGCTGAAGCATATATAGCCTTGTCGAGGGTCGGTTTAGTACTATTCTCCTTAAGAATCTTCAAAATAATCTCCGGATGGGCAATAGTTTGT
>Ga0247841_10011984_pt1 | contig 11390 bp, 7 predicted proteins | sample LaCruzMarch2015__2_FD_192410 | JGI IMG/M metagenome (GOLD analysis project Ga0247841, IMG submission 192410) | Freshwater microbial communities from meromictic Lake La Cruz, Castile-La Mancha, Spain - LaCruzMarch2015_18m | ecosystem: Environmental > Aquatic > Freshwater > Lake | place: Spain...
ACTATGCCTTGATCCTTCTTGTTTTTGAAAGGGACGATTCGAAAACTCGACTAGTTTTCTGCGGATAGCTTGATTGAGCTCCAAAAAAGAGAAGAAAGTATGACTCCGAAGCGCTGCCATAATCCAGGTCTCAGAGTCCCCCACTCCCTTTTCTACGGCTGCTTTGTCTTTCGCTCTTTGTCTCCTGGCTGGGATCACCGCAACCCCATAATGCTCCGCCATTTCATAGTACGTTTTGTTTAAGATAGGGTCGTATTTGATGTAACCTGTTACGGCACTTTTATCATTATCAGGAACTAAAATCAAAGGTAGTCTGCCATAGTAGGAAAAGGCATGAATATGAGCGGTAATCCAGTTTTCTTTTTCTTTGGTGGGAAATGCTTCGACATAAGGATAAGAGCTGGTGCCCACGGTGGATACAAACAAATAAGCCGTTATGATCTCCCCTGTGTCAGGATCAATCACCCTCATGGTAGGACCCATCCAATCCACAAACATTTTCTCCCCCGCTTTATGCTGGATGTGTAGGGTAACGGATTTAATGCCTGCCCATTTCCGGTAATGGTCACAAAACTGGGTATATTGCAAACCATCTGGATTGGCTAGTTTGTATTCATGCCACAGAAGGGTGAGATTGACACCCGTTTTTCGTAGTTCTTGATCCAAGGTGACCATATCTGGCTCTGGTCTTTTAGCAAGAGTGGATGGTCTCTCTCCATACAATAGGACTTCTAGCTCTCGTTCTTCCATTCCCTGGGCTTCCGTCCAGGTGATATTCTTTTCGACTGCTCGATCCAGGATCTTCTTGACGGTATTATGGGAACAACCAATGCTTTTCCCAATCATCCGATGACTGATCCCACCCATCTGCTTTAATCGTAAACACTCTTTTACTTTGACCACTTTGCTCCTCCTGCTCATTTTTGCGAAGCCTCCCTTTGGTAGAATGTTTCTATTCTACGAAGAAAAGCTTCCTTTCAGGATGGAACGAACTTTTGACTCGCTGGTCAGTTTGGTCCGACACAGGTGGTCACTTTGAACCGATACCAGTGGTCAGTTTGGTCCGATAGAGGTGGTCAAATTGCTCCGAAATAAACATCCAGCAATGCAAGAGCTTTATATCCAATGGTAATACAAACTACACCAACCCAGAGCCAGCAAAACCAAAAAAACCGAAATGTAAGGAATTTTTAGCAAGCGAACTATTCTTTTAGGAAACCGGGTGCTGAAGGGTATTGTTACACAGCTAAATTAAATCAAGAGCTGAAGAGGAAACTACTGAAAAAATTATCAAATACAAAAACCAGCAATTCAAGAGTTCTTCCTCAAACGAAAGAAATATTATTATTTTGCATTCAGAAAAAGAGAATTAATCGAGAGCATGATTCCAAGTTTTTCTAGTAAAGAAAGAAGCACCTAACAAGCATTCTACTGATCTCTTAAGGTATCAGTGTTTAAATCAATCAGGTTTGTATATGCTAATTTGCTATTAACAAATTCATTCTCCAGTTCCGTTAATGTTGTTGTTATTAATTCTTTTCTCTTTCTCAAAGATTTAAGCTTCTCTGTTTCATGTTCATTAATAAAATCTTTGTTTGCCAAATCTTTAATATCATCACAGGTTCTTTGGTTAATTATATCAATATCATTTTTTACTCCAATATATACCTCATCATAAAAATCTGAGCCAGTTAACTCAAAAAAGGTATTAATTTTCTCATCATCACCATTCAACTTCATTATTGAAAGTTCTTCAAGATACTTTTTATATAATAATTTTTGCATAAATAATATCCTATGTAAAACATTATTTAACAGCATTCCACAGGGTACTGTTTTTATATGACTATGTTCTATCTCCATATCATCTAAAACAATTTGTAAATATTCAAGGCTAAAAATTAAATTGTTAACATAATAATGACCTGCAAAGTCCAATTTTAATACAGAATTTTTATTTTTAATATCATCAAAAATTGGGGTATCGTCTGATGTAATTATGGCATGTTCTTCAAATGACATTTCAGTTAAACACTTTTCAATTATTTTTTTAACTTTGCTTTCATCTCTTTTTAATGCATATAAATCAGTAAATAAATCAACTAAAGTTTTATAATCTAAACCAGATTTTTCAATTTCTGAATTGTACAAGAATTTCAATAAATTATATTTTATAAAAGTATTTCCCCAAAATTTTCTTTGATCTGCGGAAAAAACATTATCGACACAACTATCTTGTGGTAAAAAAACTGATCGTGAAGATAAAATTAATGCATGCATAAATACATTGAAAGGTAATCTTTGCCATTCTTCATTATCACTGTGAAACAAATATGGAAATAACTTATCCATATCAATATGTGGAGATTGAACAGCATTACCTAAAAGAAGTAACTTAGTTCTAGTTGATCGATTACTAAATTCATTTATAGCTTCTTTAGTGGGGGTATCCCCTGTAATAATATTGAAAAATTTTTCAATAAATTCTTTTTCAAACTGAGCTATATGTATTTTGTTTCCTTTTAATTGGAAAATAACATTTTCAAATTCTTGATGAATCTCAGAATCTGAGAATAAGAATTCAATTCTTCTAAAAAGTAAACTTCTAAAATTTGGTGGATTTAATGGGAATGAAATGCAATTATAATTGCGATGAGCTCTCTTTCTTGCTTTTACGATAAAAAAATTATAATCACGGATGCTAAAAATAAATCTTAACTTAGTGTTTTTTGATCTTTGTATGATTTGTAAAAAAGTTAATAAATACTCCACTGAGTCATCAGTTGTGCATTGATCTGAATTATCAAGAATTATTGCCAAAAAAGGTATATTTAGTTTTTCGGTTAAGAATTTCAATCCAACAATTATTTTACTCTCTATCGTGCCTATATATTCAAAGTCATTTGGTAAAAATTTCTTTTCATAATAATCAATAGTAAAATTTGGGTCTTCAGAAGAGCTTTTGTTATTGTTAATAAATCTTAGTATTTCTAAATGGAATTCATTTAATACCCTTTTAATCTTTTCATATATTACGGATTTATCTATTGTAGAAAAGGTGATTTCGTTCATGTCTAAAAATATTCCATTCTTAATTTGTTTTGGTTCTAAGTTATTATTGAACAAATATTGTAAAAATGTACTTTTTCCGCATCCCATGGGACCATATAAAAGCATACACTTTCTATAAGATAGTTTTGTAACGTCTTTAATAAAATCATCTTCCTGTGGTTTTGACTCTGTCTTTTCATCAATAAGAATTCTTTCTTTTGTATACAATTTTTCTAATGGCAGTTCAGGACAAAATTCAGGATCAAAAAGTCTAGAAGTAAAAAAATGAAATTTTTCAACAAAAGAATTTATTTTTGGATCATCGATTCTACATTTGTTAATTTTTGAAAAACATGAAAAGCTCATTAATGTACTCCTTCATTTTTGTAAAACCTTCTTCTATATAAATTTTACCATAACTATAAAAAAATAATATGTTTCAAAACATTAATTGTTTATTTTTTCTTTTTCAAAACATCTTTTACATAATTTTAATTTATTCGTTATTTTGAACTAACGAAATTTTCTCCTATACTTAACCATATTAAAATTACAAAGGAGGTATTTAAAAATGAATTACGTACTTTTCCTTATAAAACACTATTTAAAAATTTTTGAATTAGCATACTATTTAAGTAACATATTGTTAGTTTTTATTGCCTTTAGAGCATTAGATCAAATTAAAGTTGCACAACAACAAAATAAACTTTCAGAGTACCAAATAGATGAAATGAAAAAAGATAATAAAATTAGACTAGATAGAGAAAAATATTATTTAACTACACAACAAATAGATATTTTTTGGAAAGATATTTACCGAATTAAGGAAAATTATCATTTAATAGATTTACATCAAGTTGCCTATATAGAAAATGATCTTGATCCTCAATTGCTACAATCGTTGTCTATTCCTGATAATATGATTGATAAAATTAAAAATCTTCCTTTTGGAGATTTTGTGGATATATTTATGAGATTAAATAATATTGAATTATTTAGTATAACATTTATTAAGGAATTAGCTGATGAAAAATTAGCATATTATACAGTGGGTAAGAAGTTTTGTGAATTAATTAAAAAATTTTACTATATTATTTGTTGGTATAGCAGAAATGATACAAATCGATTTAACAATTTAATTAAACTATACAGTATATGGCACACTAAATTTAATCCTAAAAAAAATAGTTCAATTTAAGTAAATTGTAATGTGAGTAACTATTAACTCAATGCTGAAGTTAATTTTTTCCCTCTATCACCACTCTCCCGGGTGACCCCGAAAGCTGTCGCCCGTTTCTACTATCCAAGACACTCTAGCACTCAGCGAACAAGTCCCGACACGCAGATTCTGCGGAGCCTGCGAGGAGGTCGCAGAGAGCGACACCAATACCGCGTTCGATGTTGAGACAATAAAACCGGGATGCAAATCGATAAAATTTGTTTCAATGCAAATTGGGTGTCAAGGGGACGGGGGTACTGACAATCTCAAATCTCATCCTTTCAAGCATCCAAAAGGCACGACATAAACTCCATCCTCTCTCCTGTAACCAAGAGAACCTCCTGTTAATACCATCAAAAAAGAGGGTGCTTTCATTCGACCCGTATCTATCTTGTTTTTTAACGATTGTAGCTTTTTGGCAGCTATATCAATATCAGCACCACCAAGTTTTACTTCAATCAAAGCATAGGAACCATTTCGTAAATGTACTACCCCGTCGCATTCAAGACCAGTCTTGTCACGATAATGATAGACTGTCCCGCCCAAAGCTTCTGCATATACTCGTAAATCCCGAATACAAATAGATTCAAACAAGAGTCCCATGGTGTTCAAATCGTTTAGTAGATCACTTGGTCCAATCCCTAGAGCAGCTACTGCAATCGATGGATCAACAAAATGATGTTTATCCGATACCCTAATCGCTGTTTTTGATCGTAAATTTGGATTCCATGCTGGAAGGTCCTCAATCACAAATATACGTTTGAGAGCATTGATATAGGAATAAATCGTATCTTCTGACAAGGTATCCCTATCATTAGATATCATGTCTGCTCGAATATTGGTGATTTTTGCTTCTGTGGCAATAAACCGGGATAAGGATCGCATCAACAGTTTTACTCTTTGTGGGTTTCTACGGGTACCATCAGCCAGGGAGATATCGGATTCAATGACGGCATCATAATAGTCCCTTGCTTGACTTAAAGCTATTTTTTCGCTTAGACCAATTGCTTTTGGCCATCCACCCCTGCATATTAAATAAGCAAGCTTAGTAATATCCAATTCACTCTTTACCGTAACACCCTCTTGAATCCTAAACATTTCTGCTAAATCGATGGATCCATTAGAATCGCCTGACTCCCAAAGTGTCATGGGGCGCATGAGCATTCGCGATATTCTTCCCGTACCGCTGTGAGATGTTGGCATGTCTGCCAGTGGAGTGGAAGAGCCTGTCAGAATAAATTGATTGAATTCATCCCTTCTGTCAACTTCAAATCGAACAGCATCCCAGAGCTGAGGTGCCAATTGCCACTCATCTATTAATCGAGGCGTTGGCCCTTCTAACAATAAAGCTGGATTTAATGCTGCCATTTTTAAATAGTTCTCTTTTTTTGCTGGATCCTGTATATACAAAATACTTTTCGCTATTTGAGAAGCAGTTGTTGTTTTTCCGCACCACTTTGCTCCCTCAACCAACACAGCTCCTTTTGCTTCCAGTTTGTCTTTCAATAGCTGATCAACGATTCTTTTTTTATATTGTTTCATTCACTTCCACCTCGAACCCTATTATACCCTTCCAATCTTAAGATGCAAAAATATTTCGGTGGTTTGGCTTATTTTTATTCGGTACTTTGGCTATAAATATTTCGGTACTTTGGCAAATTAGAGCAAGATTCGAGACCACCACGTCAGGGATTCGTACAATTGGGTTATTATGTGTATCTTTAAATATATATTAATAATAGTAAACAGTATGCAGAGAATTCATCAAGAAGTATGTGTATGTTCCAATGACTATGGTTACAATACTCTTTGTTCACAATATATATCTTGTAGGAGCAGAGAGATGGGCAGATCGTCAAAGGGCTTGAAGCGAATAACGAATGTTAATTCAGCTTGGTTGCGAGATGGATCGCCCGACCAAAGTTTGCATAGTATCATAAGCGGGGACTTGCATCTCCAGCTTGCGTTCCACGAGGAGAAACGACCGTCAACCATGGTCGGGCTTACCCATTCAAACTCTCCTACCTACAAGCAGGAGGTTTCTTAATGAATAATTATATCGGAATTGATGTTTCTAGCCAAACATTACAAGTGTATGACGGGAAAAAGAATGTTGAAGTACCTAATTCAGAAAAGCTCTTGGAACTTAGGCGTTTATTGCAAGATGCTTTTCCCAAGGATTGGAAAAAAGTTCGATTGCTCTATGAACCAACCGGTGTTTACTCCAGTTATGTCGAACAATTTGCTCTTCGGTTTTCGATCCAGGCTTATGCAATCAATCCCAAGAGAAGTTCTAATTTTGCTAAAGCGTTAGGGAATCGATCCAAAACGGATCCCATTGATGCGAAGATGTTGTATGAGTACCATAAACTCGTAGCAGAATCAGAATGGAAGGTTCCTGAGATCGATAAAGATCTGGATTCTATCATCCATAATTTATCGACCTATGAATTTATCCAGATGTCCCGTGTTCAGATGGGAAACCACCTACATGCCCTGAAACGAGGCAAAACAGTCGACGCTGCTTCTGTTGAATTCCTGGAGAAAGAGATCGATCGCCTGAAAAAACAGGAAGAAGCCATGGTGATTGCTATGGAGAAGAAAACAAAAGCTTACGAAACTACGAAAGAGGATTTTGCTAGACTCACCTCGATTCCTGGGATTGGACCTTTATCCGCTATCGTGCTTCTTATGATGTTTCGAAGGTATCCGGAAACCAATCGAGCAGAAATGACAGCCCTGATGGGACTAGATCCCATTCGACGAACTTCTGGGACCACCTTGCATAAAAAAGATAGAATCAGCAAAGAGGGAAATCATTTTGTCAGGAAAATTTTGTATATGGGAACGGTAAGTTCGATACGTCATGATAATCGGATAAAAGTTTATTATGATCACTTGATTGACAATAATAAACCACCGAAAGTAGCTCTTATTGCTTGCATGAGAAAACTAGTTTTGATTGCTCATCAACTCTATACTAAGAAGGAGTACTACAAAGCAAACTTATGAAAAACTACAGGAAGTGTATTCTTGACATTTATCATAGTATCTCGCAAGACGAAGTTTTACAATTTAGGAAACAGCTTGTTTCCCAATTGGGAAACAGTTTGATCCTCACAGAGTTGACCTACCCCAACCATACTTTTTACTTTGTAGCTAATTTATTGGTACCATAAAAATTAAAATAACATCTAACGTATTTACAGATATATTTATACCTTGCAATAAAATAGCTGCCCATATCAACTTTGCAGCTATATTATTGACAATTGTAAATTTTGTTTATACTTTTATTCCATGGTGAACATGAAAGAACGTATGAGTTTAGAAGAAAAATTTAACAGGATTCTAAAAGAAATAGGTAAAAATACCCTTTTTAACATTGAAGATGTGAAGAGGATATTCCCTAAAAAAAAAGATAGCACCATATATTGGGACCTCTCAAAAATGGTTGAAGATGGATACTTCATTAGAATTAGAAATGGTTTATTTAAAATTGGAGATGCAAAAACTGAAACACCGCTTGTGATCTCCTATGAATCCAAAAAAATCATTTCTCTTCTGGAAGAAACTGGTTTTGCTTTTTATATATCAGGTATCGATATTTTATCCAGATATTTGCAGCATATTCCGGAAAGCTACCCTTTCATGGTTTTTGTTGACAAGGTAGCAGCTTCAGAGATTAGTGAGTTACTGGTAAGGAATAAATATTTCGTCATTCAATCTTTTACTCAGAAAAACTCTAACAATGAATTATTGTTACATGAGGAAAAAGTTGTACTATTGAAAGAAACAGAGAGTTTCGAAAACGTAAAAGAACATTTTGCTACCACAGAAAAAGCTTTTCTGGATCTTTTCTTTGAAATTACTAGAGAAAACTTTCCTCTAGCTTTACAAGAACTTGCGAGAGTATATCAAAATCTTGTTAGAAACGCTGCTATCGACCTTAAGCATTTGGTAAAAATTGCCTATGCCAGGAATATGCAATTCGATTTAAGGTATATCGTAGAAAGCAAATATATCAGTAACGATGCAAAAAAGTTTGTAGAAATGATTCGGGAAGGTATGTTATAAAATATAATCAATCAAGTTTAATCCACCAACCAGATCTATTTACCCATGAATCGCTACAAAAACGAAAAGACGAACATGGTTTTAGTATGGTACGAACAGAATTGTTTCTATGGGACCTAGAGCTTTTTCTTCAAATTCAGAAATATTTTAAGGAAAGGGTTGTGTTAAAAGGAGGAGCAGCTGTTCAATTCTATCTGCCTGCAACAGCCCAAAGAACCAGTATTGATATTGATATTCTTTTTTCAGGATCAAAGAAAGAAATAGAATCTGTGCTTGTGGAGATACACAAAAATTTTGGTAATGATGAAAACTTATTTGTTTTCACTCCTTATTCTCCAAAAAAACCTAAAACAACATTACCACTTTTTACTTTTTATGTCGATGTTCCGACGGTTCTTTCCGGTAAAGAGCGGGGTGATAGAAATACTGAATTAAGCCAGAATTGCCAAGAGCTGAAAGTTGAATTTATCATTCAAAATGATTCTATTCCACACGTAGAAAAGACCGGAAACGATCTATTTATTGGTGACAGTCCATTTCTTTATAACATTCTTCCTTTAAATGATTTATTTGCAGATAAATTGACTACTCTTGGACCTAACACTATTGGTGTTCAAGAAGACAGAAAAGATGAACAAATAAAACAATTCTATGATATATGTCTGTTGTTAGAGAATAATCTGCAAAGTCTTGATGTTGATATTGTTCGAAATAAATATTGGGTGCGATCCAAAGATGAATGCAAAGCTAGAGATATTTCTTTTTCAGTTTCAGATATTTCAGAGGATGTTCTCAAACAACTTAATGGATTTGCCATGGTTGATTTTGGTTTTGAAGAATACAAATCTTTAATAAATGATATAAACAATTTTAAAAGCCTTTATTTAAATCGGAAAATTGATTTTTCTCCGCAGAATATTGCATGTGGAGCACGGAAAATTCAAATGTTTTTAACCGATCTGTACGTTCATTCTGTGAGTAAAAATACATTGATACAAGCTATGATTATTAGCGATCGCTTGTCTCTTGCAGAATTTGAAGGGGAGAAGAAAGGGTTTGTATCTAAAGAACTTAGAAAGAAGTTAATAGATCAGTTTGCTAAATGCTCCAAACTACCACCAAAACTTCTAACCGGAAAAAATCCAAGAAGAATATTTTGGGAAATTGCAAATCAATCAAATCTCAGTGAAATTGACAACGTTATTACTGAAATTTTGTTAAGTATTTAAGATTTGATCATTGTGAGAAGGACGGATTCATTAATTTCAAAATGAATTTAGTCCAACTCACTCGGATGAATCTTATCCTGCCTGAAGTGGATACGATCGTTGGTCTGGTGGAGGAGATATCGGGGAAGGAAATAGATTTTAGGGTAGATGAGAATCTTTATGTAGATAGCCTCATCATCGTAGCGAGAGCAAAAAGAATATCTAGGAAAATTAGCTTCTGTATGTTTCAGTAGTTTTTCCAAAGAAATCGAGGAGATCACCCCACCAAAAGTTTTTCGGTGCAATATGGCGATGGTATATGCCTTCCTGAAAGCGATTGGGTTGTTGATTGGAGAAGACTCTTGAGATCAAAAAAAAAGAGAGGAGCTTTCACCCCTCCCTTTCTATAAAATAAGTAGCGTAAAGTCTATGCTTTATTCTCCCAGTTGCAAATTACTTGGGCAAGTTCACCACGGGTAATTGGATCTTTTGGTCGGGAAGCATTTGTTAGCAATGTTTATAATGCTTCTCCCGTTTTCGGTATACTTATTAAGAAGTAATTTAGATGGAGTGTGTTGATGAGAAATAACAAATTAGTACCTATGATGCAAGCTCTTTTAGCAGCTCTATTATTTGGTGCCAGCGCTCCTATTGCTAAAATTCTACTGCAAGATATATCGCCTCTTCTCATGGCTTCTTTTTTGTATCTTGGTTGTGGTTTCGGTTTATGGTTATTTCAGGCTATTAATTATATCAGTAATCGCAAATTAAATACGGAAGCATCTTTGACAAAAAAAGATATTCCTTGGTTACTCGGTGCCATTATCTTTGGAGGTATTCTAGCTCCTATCCTGCAAATGGTCAGCTTAAAGATTACTCCAGCCTCAACAGCATCGCTTTTATTGAATTTTGAAGGGGTAGCAACTACTATGATTGCTGTTCTGGTTTTTAAAGAAGCCATGGGGAAAAAAGTTTGGATTGCTATCTTTTTGATAACATCCGCTAGTGTACTTTTATCCTGGGATTTTAGTCATACCTGGGGACTTTCGCTGGGTGCTATTGGGATTATTCTTGCTTGTTTTTGTTGGGGAATCGACAACAACATGACCAGAAATATTTCCTCTAAAAATCCATTTACGATTGTCACCTACAAAGGATTGGCAGCAGGTTCGTTTTCGTTTGTTCTTTCCCTATTTCTGAGTAACCACCTACCATCAATATCCTTAATTTTATTGACTATGTTGGTTGGTTTCTTTTGTTATGGCTTTAGTATAGTTTTGTTTGTGTATGCTATGAGAAATATGGGATCCATACGGACAAGTGCTTTGTTTGGCAGTGCTCCCTTTATCGGTGTCATTCTATCCTTTATATTTTTAAGGGAACCTTTAAATCCTATGTTATTGATATCCTTGCCCTTCATGATTGCAGGTGCTTTTTACCTTTTCACAGAAGATCATTTCCATATACACGTTCATGAAAATCTGGAGCATACTCACAGACATACACATACCGATGAGCATCACAACCATGAGCATGAAGTTAAAGATCTAATTTACTCAAAATATCATTCCCACGTGCATTCTCATACCGTACTCGAACATAACCACTCCCATCTACCCGATATCCATCATCGTCATATTCACGAAATACAAATTAAATAATATTCTGTTAAACATTTGTAAGCTTATAACATAAAAAAAAGGAGGAGCTTTCACCTCGAGTCACGGGGACGTTGTGTGTCATGAGCAACAAGGAACGAAAAGCAAGAAAGGAGGATTTCGTTCGTTCTAAAAGTTGCGTAACTGTAGGATCGATGAGAGTTGGTCTCTCAAAAT
>Ga0247841_10011986_pt1 | contig 11389 bp, 3 predicted proteins | sample LaCruzMarch2015__2_FD_192410 | JGI IMG/M metagenome (GOLD analysis project Ga0247841, IMG submission 192410) | Freshwater microbial communities from meromictic Lake La Cruz, Castile-La Mancha, Spain - LaCruzMarch2015_18m | ecosystem: Environmental > Aquatic > Freshwater > Lake | place: Spain...
TTTCCCTGATCAGTTTTTTCATCAATCTCCTTGTATTTGATACCATCCTGTACCAAAATAGAATCCGCATAACGGAACATTTTCTCCGACAGGTATTTGTAGAAAATAAATCCCAGGATATAATCCCGGAACTCATCGGCATTCATTTTCCCGCGAAGTGTGTTGGCAATGTTCCAGAGTTGTTGTTCGAGTTGTTTCTTTTGGTCTTCGGACATGAAAAGGGATATCGAATTAGGTTTATGGTTATGTATTAAAAGCAAATATCGCGCGTTGAAATGGATTTTTATCCATTTAGTAAATGGTATTGCAGGTGAAGCAAAGCTATGAAATTTGGAAATTACAAAGCCAGCCTTTTCTGATAAATGGATTGAGAATCCTGAAAGAACCCTTAACCTTGTGAAAGAGAAAAAATACAGGTCTATAAAGCGATGGCGCTTTTTGACATCTTACTGTTTAATGACTTTCACTGTTTCAGCCTTATCTCCAGAGACAACACGGATAAAGTAAACTCCTGTTGGCCTGTCGGATAAGGAGAACTCATGTTTACGCTCACCGTTAAATGATAAGGATAATATCCTTTCTCCCCAAATTCCATAAACTACCACATTGACCATATCAGCGGGCGCTTCTCCGTTTATTTCAAGGAAGAAGTTTCCCTCTGTAGGATTGGGGTATATTTTGAAAGATGATGATTCCCTGGAATTTATTTGAGGTTCTTCACCCGCTATAACAGCAGGTAATGAGGGTGTACTGCAGAATGGGCCGGTTGGAGCAATGTAACCCCACAAAACGCCACCAGGCATAACAGTTGTTCCGGGCATAAATTTAATGCTTTGACCGGCTATAAACGTTGCAGATCCACCAGACAGAACAAAAAACAAGGTTCCGTTTCCTGCAACAAGGATTGTTTGAGTCGCATTGTAGCATTTTGATTGCCCGTTTCCGACAATGACGTTGTTTACTAATATATCTGGAAGTACTGCCGGGTTCACTGTAATCATCAGATCAGGCGATGAATCTCCGTTTCCGCAGCTATTGGTTCCTGAAACTCGTAAAATTCCGGAAATCGCATTTGCAGAGAACGTAACGATGATACTGTTCGTATTATCTCCTGAAAGGATGGTGACTCCCTGCGGTAATGTCCATACATAGCCAGTTGTATTTGCAATAACGGGAATACTATAAACTACATTCGCCTGACCTTGTTGTACAGTATTTGGACCGGAGATACTACCGGCCACAGCAGGAACAGAGTTTACATTTATCGCTTTTACAGTTGGTATCATCGCAGTACATCCATCCAGATTTACATAGTTAATTCCCACCGTTTGATTTCCTGCTGTATTCCAGTCAACTGTTATCATGTTTGTACCAGAACCAGCAGTAATAACTCCTCCTGCGGAAATAGTCCACAGATAATTGGTCATGCCCGGTTGCGTTGTATAAACGTTTCCGGTGGTGTTAACACAAACCGGATTCGGTCCTTCAATGGTTGGAACAGGCAACGGATTGACCGTTACATTGTAATGAACAGTAGCCGCCGCAGTACACCCATTGGCGTTGGTATAATTCACTGCCACTTCCTGGAGACCTGATGTGTTCCACGTCACGGTGATTGCACTGGTGCCTGCAGCTGAAGTAATAACACCTCCGGCGGAAATAGTCCACAGATAATTGGTCATGCCTGGTTGCGTTGTATAAACATTCCCTATGGAGTTGACACAAACCGGATTCGGTCCTTCAATGGTTGGAACAGGCAACGAATTGACCGTTACATTGTAATGAACAGGTGCCACTGCGGTACACCCATTGGCGTTGGTATAATTCACTGCCACCTCCTGGGTACCTGATGTGTTCCATGTCACGGTGATTGCACTGGTACCTGAACCTGAAGTAATAACACCTCCTGCGGAAATAGTCCACAGATAATTGGTCATGCCCGGTTGCGTCGTATAAACGTTTCCGGTGGTGTTGATACAAACCGGATTCGGTCCTTCGATGGTCGGAGTTGGTAAAGGATTAACCGTTACATTGTAATGATAAGGTGCCACTGCGGTACACCCATTGGGGTTGGTATAATTCACTGCCACCTCCTGAAGACCTGATGTATTCCATGTCACGGTGATTGCATTGGTACCTGAACCAGCAGTAATAACTCCTCCTGCGGAAATAGTCCACAGATAATTGGTCATGCCCGGTTGCGTTGTATAAACATTCCCTATGGAGTTGACACAAACCGGATTCGGTCCTTCAATGGTCGGAACAGGCAACGAATTGACCGGTACATTGTAATGAACAGGAGCCGCTGCGGTGCATCCATTGGCGTTGGTATAATTCACTGCGACTTCCTGGAGACCTGATGTGTTCCACGTCACGGTTATTGCACTGGTGCCTGAACCTGAAGTAATAACACCTCCTGCGGAAATAGTCCACAGATAATTGGTCATGCCCGGTTGCGTCGTATAAACGTTTCCGGTGGTGTTGATACAAACCGGATTCGGTCCTTCTATGGTCGGAATTGGTAAAGGATTGACCGTTACATTGTAATGAACAGAAGCCGCTGCTGTACATCCATTGGCGTTGGTATAATGCACTGTCACCTCCTGTGGACCTGACGTGTTCCAGGTCACGGTGATTGCCCTGGAGCCAGTACCAGCAGTAATAACACCTCCGGCGGAAACAGTCCACAGATAATTGGTCATGTTCGGTTGCGTTGTATAAACATTCCCAGTGGTATTGACACAAACCGGATTCGGTCCTTCTATGGTCGGAATTGGTAAAGGATTGACCGTTACATTGTAATGAACAGAAGCCGCTGCCGTGCATCCATTGGCGTTGGTATAATTCACTGCCACATCCTGTGGCCCTGATGTGTTCCACGTCACAGTAATTTCCCTGGTGCCAATACCAGCGGTAATAACACCTCCGGCGGAAACAGTCCACAAATAATTGGTCATGCCTTGTTGCGTCGTATAAACGTTTCCGGTGGTGTTGACACATACCGGATTCGGTCCTTCAATGGTCGGAACAGGCAATGGATTGACCGTTACATTGTAATGAACAGGTGCCGCTGCGGTGCAACCATTGGCGTTGGTATAATTCACTACGACTTCCTGAAGACCTGATGTGTTCCACGTCACGGTGATTGCACTGGCGTCTGAACCTGAAGTAATAACACCTCCGGCGGAAACAGTCCACAGATAATTGATCATGTTTGGTTGCGTCGTATAAACGTTTCCGGCGCTATTGACACATACCGGATTCGGTCCTTCAATGGTCGGAACAGGCAACGGATTGACTGTTACATTGTAATGAACAGTAGTCGCTGCGGTGCAACCATTGACGTTGGTATAATTCACTGTGACCTCCTGAGTACCTGATGTGTTCCATGTCACGGTAATTGCACTGGTGCCTGAACCACCGGTAATAAAACCTCCGGCGGAAACAGTCCACAGATAATCGGTCATTCCTGGTTGCGTCGTGTAAACGTTTCCGGTAGTGTTGACACATACCGGATTCGGTCCTTCAATGGTCGGCACAGGCAACGGATTGACCGTTACATTGTAATGAACAGGAGCCGCTGCGGTGCAACCATTGGCGTTGCTATAATTCACTGCGACTTCCTGGAGACCTGATGTGCTCCACGTCACGGTAATTGCACTGGTGCCTGAACCTGAAGTAATAACACCTCCGGCGGAAATAGTCCACAGATAATTGGTCATTCCTGGTTGCGTCGTATAAACGTTTCCGGTAGTGTTGACACAAACCGGATTCGGTCCTTCAATGGTCGGAATTGGCAACGGATTGACCGTTACATTGTAATGAACAGGAGCCGCTGCGGTGCAACCATTGGCGTTGGTATAATTCACTGCGACTTCCTGGAGACCTGATGTGCTCCACGTCACGGTAATTGCACTGGTGCCTGAACCTGAAGTAATAACACCTCCGGCGGAAATAGTCCACAGATAATTGGTCATTCCTGGTTGCGTCGTATAAACGTTTCCGGTAGTGTTGACACAAACCGGATTCGGTCCTTCAATGGTCGGAACAGGCAACGGATTGACCGTTATAATGTAATGAACAGGAGCCGCTGCGGTGCAACCATTGGCGTTGGTATAATTCACTGTGACCTCCTGAGTACCTGATGTGTTCCATGTCACGGTAATTGCACTGGTGCCTGAACCTGAAGTAATAACACCTCCGGCGGAAACAGTCCACAGATAATCGGTCATTCCTGGTTGCGTCGTGTAAACGTTTCCGGTAGTGTTGACACATACCGGATTTGGACCTTCAATGGTCGGAACAGGCAACGGATTGACCGTAACCTGAAAAATTGGTGATTGAGGGCCAGCTCCACATGTATTTGATGCGTTTACAAACAAAATTCCTGAAGATGAAGTCAGCGAAAAATCGACTAATATGGAATTTGTATTTTCTCCGTCGCTGATAGTTGCCCCAGGTGGTAAATCCCATAAATAACCTGTGGCATTCCATACAGGATCGGTTGTATATGCAACGCCAGCGGTACCTTGGCATAAAATGGCAGTTCCGGTTATTTGGCCAGCAGTTGCAAGGGTGTCGACAGTTACGCTGGCAGGCATTGAAAATTCAGGAGGACAAGTACCACTTTTAACCTGGACCCTGTACTCCCAAATTCCTGAAAAAACAGGTGTTTCGCTATAGGTCAGATTAGTGTTGGCAATATCTGCCCAGCTTCCGCTATTCCTGCGTTTTTGCCATTTTAGAACAGACCCTGTTTGAGAGATCAAGGTTAACAATCCTGTTTGTGAGCCTTTGCAAATTCTTGATCCGCCGGTTACCAAACCTCCCACTGTGGCAGGGTGAACGATAATTACAACCGGCGCAGTGGTGTCCTGGCATATGTTGTTATGGTTGATTACCGACCTGTAGCTCCCTGATAATGTTGCAGCATAGGTCGAATCGGCGGCTCCCGGGATTACTATGTTGTTTCTGAGCCATTGATATTGTCGGCCAACGGCCTTTGGGACCTTTAGCAGCGCCGACCCTCCTTCACAAAAAACTGTGGAGCCAACAACCGTAATCGTTGGTGGAAGAATACTTATGTCTACTGATTTATAATTGGTTAAACTCCAACGCTGCTGGTCATCCCGGGTCCTTATATATAGTTTATGAGCTCCCGCCGTATAACAGCTTAAATCAACCGTAAATGTCTGGTCAAAATAGGGTGATGGCTGATATACCGGAACCTGGGTTCCCAGTCCATGACCGGGATCCTGGTCGATAAAAAGTTCAACACCGGAAATGTTCTTTTCCGTAATTCCAGGGATCCGGTAAAATGGAATACTTGAGGTTAACGACCATTTGTTGTTCATATCTCTTGCCCTGACATACAGGGTATGGATCCCATTGCTTACATTCGCCAAATCGATTATGAAAGATTTTGTAACATTCGCCGTATCCTGGACGACAACAGGTGTTCCGTTTCCTTGTCCCGGATCGCTATCCAGAAAATATTCCAGTTTTGATAATTGCTGTATCGGAGCTGCCGCGCAATAAAAAGCTGAGGTCTGAACCATTCCCCAATGGTTATTATCATCCTTTGCCCTGAAATACAACGTATGAAATCCTACAGGTACCTCTGATAAATCAAGGTCAAATATTGCTGTTATGTTGTTAGATGGATTGATACTAACTGACGTTCCATTGCCAAAACCCGGATCAGTATCGATAAAATATTCAAGGCGTGTGATTTGTAAAGGATTTGCATTGGTTTTAAGGAACGGCATTGTCTGAACGATTCCCCATGAACCTCCTGGTTGTCTGGCCCGGATAAATAATGAATGAATACCTTCGGAAATGTTCTGAAGCGGAACATTAAACGATTCGATTATATTACCGGATGGATCCGATACAGGGATCGATGTCGCATTGCCGGGTCCGGGATCGCTGTCTATAAAATATTCAAGTTGGGTAACAGTCGTATCCCTGTAAGTGAACCTGTAAAATGGCATGGTCTGCGTCATTCCCCACTTTCCGTCTTCGTCTTTTGCCCTGACATAGAATGTATGTATTCCGGAAGTGACATTGGATAATGGAATATTGAAGGTTCGGGTTATTTCGATACTGCCAGGCGGCACGGAAACCGGTGTTCCATTGCCTAATCCGGGATCGGTGTCTAAAAAGTATTCAATCTTTGACAAAGCGGGTAGTGAATCTCCCGGATATATTTTTATGATTGCAGCTTGATAAAAGGTCAAATTAAAAACTCCAGGTGTGAGATCATTTAAATAAAAATAACCATCTTCTGAACCGCCTCCACCCCAATTGAAGTGGAAGTAGTTCGTATTCTGATAACCATCACAAACAAAAGCATGACCGTTTTGACCATTTTGATCCTTTCCTGAATACCAAACCGGTCGCAAGGAGTTAAGTTCTGTTTTGATCAAATTTTCCCAATCAATTTCAGTGTAACTATTTTTACTTACAAACTGAGCCTGGTCAGAATATTTAAAATGGTCAATCAGGGCTGAGGAGGGTTCAGGGGCCAGCGAAACGCCAGGCCCATAATTCATTTCTACAGCAACCCCGCAATGAAATAACAAAGTTGCGACAGCGCTGTTTGAATTTGATATTGAGCTGGGCATGGATGCCCACTGATAGGTGGTCTCTGCAAAATTTGCAGAAATCGTTCCGTAGGTTGGATGGGTATAGGTATGCGATCCGATACCGTGAACCGGGAAATTCCAGTATTTCATAATCTGGGCCATAGAGGTGGCCGTACACCCGGTTAACACATGCCCACATGGCCCACTTGCATCAACCGGACATGACTCGTTGTAGAAACATCCTTGTCCCCATTGTGTGGTTAACAAAGGTCCCACCATAATCGTAGAGGCAACGGGAGATTTATTACTTTTTAATGTTCTCCACTTGTTGATAATCAAACTATCGGGTGCGAGGTTATTTGATTTAATAAAGGAAATCTCTTTTTTCCGGTATTCCATCCAAGCTGAAAATGCCGGAGGCTGATTAATGTTTGAGTATTCCCCTTTGAAAGAATAGCCTAAAATAGGATAGGCGCGTTCATCTGCAGAAACAATTACAAAACCGTTTTTATCTGAAAAATTGAAGACATAATAAACCGTATCCATCTCGTTTCTGATAACGATGCTCTCGGAAATATCGATCCCGTGAAGTTGCGTTGGTAAAAAAACATTTGCTGAATTAAAATATTGACTTTCAGCTACTGCTTTTGCTATTTTCAGACTGACGGACTGCGCCAGAATGAAATTGCCTGAAGCAACTATGTAAAACGCAAAAAGTAATATCCATTTTTTCATGGCTATCAATGTGTTTTAGCTTTCACCGTGACATTGATACCCGAACTGGAATTCCCGGTGGTTGGCATCATGATTTGGTAAATTGCGGGTATAGCGGGTAAGCCGGATAAAACATAGGGATCGGTTCCGCCGAACATCCCGCAATCCAACCCATCGTTACCAGCGCCTATGGCGGGTGAATACTCTTTTAATTGCCATTGACCGTCTGTGCTGTGACCGGTCAAACCAACAAAGACATTGACCATATCAATACTCTGTTGATTGCCATTACCAATGGGAAATTGAGTGCCGTTTCCAATATTGTTATAATAATAGTTGTTATGTAAGGTTTGATTGCCCACTCTTTGGATATTATTCGCTATAATTGAATTATAAACATCCATATTATTGACTAGAACATTGTTACTTATAATACACATACAAGTGCTGGGTAACACAATGCAAGCGTCACCACCAAGATAATTGTTAGAGATCACTATATTATTGATTTCAGAAGAGCCACCGCCAGCGCTGATTGCAATTCCGCTCCAATTCTCGTTTACAATATAGTTTTTTAAAAGAAAAATATTTGAAAATGAAGAAGCATTATTTATTACGATGTATTTGCAATGATTTCCTTTGACCATGATATTCCCAACCTTAATATTTATAGCGCCATTTAGAACAAACCCTGACAGTGTTGAATTGGAACTTCCAGGATTAAAGTTGATTATTCCAAATTGAGCAGTAACCGGATTTGACTGCGTTTGCGGATTCTCTGTCAGAAAATAACCTGGTCCTATGATACATAACTGTTTGGTTATGGTTATATCGCCATAACTAACAGGGGATCCTTCAAAATATAAAGTATCGCCGTTTACAGCAACGTTTTGGGCTGCCGTAAAATTTGTAAAATTTGCATTAACCCCCGGGTTGTTGTTGACCCGATACACATGGGCATTTGTAATGGTTACCGAAAATGCAATGAGAAGGAATGTCAAAACCGAATGCTTTTTCATAATTTCTAATTTTTTAGGTTCTTTTTTCAAATGAATGAGCAAATTTAAATTTTTAAAAACGAAAGTCAAGTAAAAGTTAAGAAAATAATACATTCATGATTTTACATATATAAACCATGTTAAAATAATAGATTTTCATACAACTTCGAGCTATTTATAAAGGTTTCAAATGTTCTTTCTACACCCAATCATTGATAATTCATAGCTAATCTGTTTTCGGCTATTTCTTGGATTTCACAGGTTTAACAAATTCTACCGTTATCATATCCATCCGCCCGGTAATGTGGCGTGTTTACTTTAACCGATTAATTCGATTGGTAACAAAATTAAATTGCAAATCACTTCTTAGCCAGATCATGCGCCATGTATAGATAAATAACCGTAAACTCACATCTACGATTGAAATCTCTGAAATACTTATTGCCCACTTAATTCAAAATAATCTTTAAAGTTTCGGTCTTGTCACCTGCGATCACGCTTATATAATAAACACCCGCTGGTTTGTCTGACAACGAAAACTCATGCTTGCGTTCTTTTGAAAGTAAAGAAGTAAATACCTTTTCACCCCAAATGCTATATATATTCACTGTAACATCATCAGTTGAAACTTCTCCCTTTAACTCCAGCGTGAATCTTCCGGTTGTAGGATTGGGATAGAGTTTTATATTAGAATCATCAAGGCGATCAATCCCAACATTACCAATTGCAACTTCCACCGAAACAGTATCTCCGATACATCCGGTGATTGTGTTCGACTCCACCAAGTTAATATATCCATAACCCGTTAACAACCATTGAACTGTGATGCTGTTTTCATTATGAGATATTTCGTTGCCCCCGATGACTGAGAAATTGTACAAATGGTATGACTGTGGGATAACATAGTAATTGGAAACCTCATACTCATCAACATTTCCAGGACCATAGATATTACTTTCCGGCATAGTTTCAACAGTCAGATAAGCTGCTTCGCTGGTATCAGCTCCATTGTTATTGACTACAATGCATCTGTAAGCTCCCTGATCTTCAAAATGTGGATCAAATATCATGTATTGTCTGTTTATTGCATCTTGAATATTCACGCCATCTTTTTGCCACTGATAATTAAGCGGTTCCATTCCAACAGCCAAAGCACCAAATTCAACATCCTCACCTTCACAAACAAATTGACTTACAGGATTGTCAATAATTTTTGGAATCTGGTGTACCATTATATTTATATTCAGAATAACTGTATCACCGAAACATCCCTCATGATTCATTTCAACCAGGAAAACATGGCCCAATCCATGAAGTCCCCAGTGCACAGTAACACTGTTGTTTGTGTAATTGATAACAGATCCTCCTTCAATGGAAAAAATATATATATGATCAGGTTGAGCGGTTACAGAGTAGGTCGAAATTTCTAATTCCTCAATATTAGCAGATCCAAAAATCTGTGAGGGAGGAACACTATCACGAACAGTTAAAACCGCCTCATAACTGGTATCCGCATCGAAAGCATTGCTTACGATGCAACGGTAGAGTCCATGATCTGTGCTATTTACATCATAAATTGAAAAGACACTGTCAATGGCATTATTGATATTGATTTGATTTTTTTGCCATTGATAAAACAATGGTACTCCGCTCAATGCCTGAACAGAAAAACTGACAGGCTCATTAATGCATATCGTTTTATTTTGTGGTTGCCCGGTTATCCTTACTGAATCATAAAAAGCCGGGTAGTTATTCAATATGATGTCATCGAAATACATGATCATATCCTCATTCAGTCCGACCGGATCTGCAAAGTCGGGTAAAAAAGCAATTATAGTCCATGCGCCTGTGTATGCCGAAAAATTAATAACGATGTCCTCCCAACCATTTGTAACTGTTTGGGCATTCATCGACAATACTTCATGCTGTTCCCCGGGTTTTTCAATTTTAAATTTAATGGGGCTGATGCGGGGTTTCCAGACTTTCACATGCATGTATTTGTTTGTGGTGACATCAACAGTTGTAGGCGACCAGAAACCTTCCCAGGGAACACCATCTTTATCACGGAAAAATTGCACGACATAATTGCTTGCATTGATGCCCGAAGGATGAGGATTTTTCACAATGATCATTGAACTAAGATCAATTACCGGATCACCTGTCATCAGGTTCAGCGGAATTTGTTCATAATCTTCCATCACATAGGCAGGAGCGCTGCCGGGTGTTGGGTCGTTGTTAACGACGATATCATCAAAATAGATAACAATATCTTCGGTAAGTCCAACGGGATCCATAAAGTCAGGCATGAAAGCAATGACAGGATAGGTTCCGGTTTTTGATGTAAAATCAAATACCATGTCTTCCCATGCACCAGTTGTGGCTTGCGGGTTCATGGATGCAATTTCTATCGTGCCGGCCGCGCCGCCTTCCAGTTTAAATTTAACAGGGCTGAAACGGGGTTTCCATACTTTAACATGCACATACTTGTTAACCGTTACGTCAACCGCAACAGGTAATGGGCACCAGAATCCGCCCCATGGCACTCCATCCATATCACGATTAAACTTTGCAACCCAACCACTCGTGTTAATGCCTGAGGGATCGGGATTGGGAACAACAGTGATCTTGCTTAAATCGTCATATCCCCCAACCATGAGATTCATAGGAATAACCTCAAAGTCGGAAATGACCTGTGCAAGAGAATAGCCGACAATTGTCAGCAACATAATGAAAATGAGTAATTTTTTTTTCATAACTAAGATGATTATAGTGTGGTATTCTAATATTTCATAAAAATCAGATCAAAATTGGAGGATGTTTTCCATTGATGTGAAATCACATCAGGCATAATTATAATAATCACTGTTTCTTGCAACAATTTAATATTGAATGTACAATCCTATTTTTAGTAATGGTCATAACCTAACTTCAAACAGCTAAAAATGAATCCATTAAATATAAAACTATAGGTATAGGCGCTTAGGCATCCCATTTTTTGATACCTTTGAGCCATGGAAACGAGAGAAATTTTCAGCGGTGTGAACTCAATCAAATTTAATCAGCGGTTTAAAACAGATGACGATTGTTACT
>Ga0247841_10011989_pt1 | contig 11387 bp, 2 predicted proteins | sample LaCruzMarch2015__2_FD_192410 | JGI IMG/M metagenome (GOLD analysis project Ga0247841, IMG submission 192410) | Freshwater microbial communities from meromictic Lake La Cruz, Castile-La Mancha, Spain - LaCruzMarch2015_18m | ecosystem: Environmental > Aquatic > Freshwater > Lake | place: Spain...
CATTGCCTCCGATAGGCATCAATTGTAACTTTCCAAATCCGCTCGATACATTTGCCACCTTGACTCCATCTTGCCAGGTAGTCCCGTCGTAATACTGCATGGAAACATAAGTTCCGGCTGCTCCGGTAAGTCCATCAGGCCTAAACGTCAGATTGACTCCTGTAGGAGATTCGAATGTATCAACAATCAAATGCGGGGCTCTTAAGTTTCCTGCTGTCGCCCAATACGCGTTAGCGCCTGCATAAAGATAATACTTTGTTAATGATGAGCTTAGGCCGGAAGCAGAAAGGTCAATAGCCTTTGTAGCGTCGCTGCCTTGATTCTGAATGATCAAGCCTGTGATATCCGAGGTCCCGCCTCCTGCATCAATAGTCAGCTTAGCTGTAGGAGTCGTGGTCCCTATGCCGACATTGCCTGCTATTGATGAATTCTCCAGGCCTAAAACCGCTAAATTACCACTGATATTTGCAGTGCTTCCGTATACATAAAGTGAATTGGTAACAAATGCGTTTCCGTTTTGGTCTACTCTGAAAGCTCCTGAATCATCATTTTTTACCACGTTCAGCAAGTTAGTTGTCTGGCCGGCAGCGCCTTTAACTGTCAGAGCAGTTGTACCTGCTGCAGAAGAAATCACTTCCATCTGAGACCAGGGCGATGTCGTTCCGATGCCGACGTTGCCGCTGCCTGACACAGTAAGTTTCGGGGTAGTATTATCGTTTGTATATAAAAAGATTGATTTGCCCGAGCGGGTATATAAACCAATATCTTCATTGACGCTGTTTGTCTTAAGCCCGTATACAGAGCCTGTAATAAGCCCCAGCTCGATTTTGTCTGCTTTTGCAATTACCGAACCTGCCGCAGTAATAGTTCCGCTATTGGTCGTCACTAAATTTCCACCTACATCCAATAGCGCAGTAGGCGCAACAGTGCCTATACCGACGTTGCCGGATGCTGCTTCTGTCACCAGCGCATATTTATTCGTAATCGTGCCTGTGCCTGTGGGAGCTGCAATGTAATTACCATAGTAATTTGCCATGGCGCTGGCTCCGTTATACACCAGCCCGCTTGATATACCCTTTAGGTCTGTAGTAGCCGTGACCGTAGGAGAAACGTCTAATCTTGCACCCGGAGCAGCAGTTCCGATGCCGACATTGCCTGAAGTTATTGCAACATTACCTGCGCTTGATATACCTATATATCCTGTCGTATTAGAAATCAAAGAATTAGTGCCGTCATGATAAATCGTTAAATCCGCGCCTGTTCCTATTTTTACTTTGCCTGCATCTGCAAGTTTAATATCATTTGCCCCGACAGAAATATTGCCTGCTACCTGTAATTTATCCTGGGGATCAGTAGTACCTATACCTACGTTGCCTGAAGTTATAGCAACATTACCCGCGCTTGATATACCTATATATCCTGTCGCATTAGAAATCAAAGAATTAGCTCCGTCATGATAAATCGTCAAATCCGCGCCAGTTCCCACTTTTATTTTTCCTGAATCAGCAAGCTTAATCTCGTTTGACCCGACAGAAATATTGCCTGCTACCTGTAATTTATCCTGGGGATCAGTAGTACCTATACCGACGTTACCCTGAGATATATAATGCGGCCCCGTGCCTGTAACATGCAAATCTCCTGACAAGCTCAAGTCATTGGAACTTCCCACGGTTACTGTGCCTGTCGTATCCGTGATGGCGCCGCCTGAAAGTTTTAGCGACGGCATGATAATATCGCCTGTGGAAACAATTCCGCTGGAAGCAGTGACTGCACCTGTTGTACTCTTGGCATAGACCCCGGGTGCAGAGCTAGCTTCTATTTGAGCGCCCCAGATCAGCATGGTAGTGCCTACGGCTCCTGCGTTTTTAATAGTAGCAGTAAGATCGGTAACACCTGATTCCGGAGCAGTCTTAGTAACGCTGAAACGCTGCCAACTATTTGTAAGCGTCGCTACCTTGGTAACAAGAGCATCCCCTGAAGCGTCAGTGATCAGTTCGAGCTGAGCAGCGGTAGAAGTTCCTGCTTTAAGCCAGATTGACAGGGTATAGGCAGTAGACTCGTTTGCAGAAACACTCTGAGATATTGAACCCGGACTAGCAAGTTCTACACTAAGAGTAGCGGCTCCGTTAGCAATTCCATTGGGCGCAATTGCATTTAGCGCCACACCGGCATTAACAGCTGTCCAGGCGACGTCTGCAAAATTCTCTGACTGTAAAAGCTTATTTTCGTATTTGCCCATTCCGCCGTATGGCGTCTGGAGCATGCCTTCAGGAGTAACAATGTTGCCGCGAACATCTAATTTATCAGCAGGGCTCGCAGTCCCGATACCTACGTTGCCGTTTGATAATAAAGTCATTGCTCTAGCTCCCGCAGGCCTCAAGTCAATGCTCTGGCCTGAAGCAGAATCTATTTCAAAAGCCCCTGCTCCTGTTTTTTGAATATTACCACTTGCATTCTGAATAATAATATTGCCGTTTGCCCTGACAGCGCCATTTACATCAAGCGCGTACTCCGGGTTCTCTGTCCCGATGCCTATTTTGCCGTCATTCAATATCCTTATACGTTCTAAATTGTTCGTTTTCAGGGTAAGGGCATGATTAGTGCTCGTTCCAAAATCTATAGTGGCCGGGCTTTCGTCGCTATATGAAATATCAGCGCTAACTGTACCGCCGTTACGTATAAAATTAGCGAGCTTCACTGACTCACCTGCCAGATAACTCCCTTCAAATCTTGCCACTTCACTTCCCGCTGTTGTGGCCCAAACATGCAAAGAGGATTGCGGATCATTCGTCCCGATACCGACTTTGCCGTTTGCCACAGCAAGCTGATTCACGCCGACTGTCAGGCCATCACTGACTGCATTTATAGTTTTATTTGTAAGCGTCTGGGTATCCGTAGTTCCCACCACTGAACCTGTAACCCCGTGGACTCCCGAAGAACCTGCGATATGCGTATCTATCAGTCCATGGCTATTGGTACCTATATTAATAAGCTTCGTATGGTCAAGGCTTCCCGTAGTAGCAAAATCTGAAATATTTACGCTATCCACTGTTCCGGTAGTTATAATGTTTCCATAGACTGTCTGATCGCCTGTGTCTGTAACCGCATAATCTACAAATCCCGGAGTATAGGGGCCTTTTGCCAGCATTACGCCGTCAAGGTAAAATACATATGCGCCGCTTGCAGTCATTTTTATAGTAACGCCTGTATCTGAAGGCTGAGTATTAAAGGTATAGTTCATCCTTTTCCATGAAGTTGAATTCAGGCCTGCCTGATTAATAAGCGTACCTGTTCCTGATACGTTAAATGTAGCTGAGCCGCCCGCATCTACCTTATAATAGAAGCTTACGGTATACGTGTTATTAGGGTCTACCGGGATATTCTGGCTGGTTATACCCTGACCGCTTACAGAAGCAGTTACCTTTAAACTGCTGGCGCCGACCATCTTATCAGCGATAATCTTAGCGCAAGTAGGGCTGTTTACGCCTGTCCACGCATCCGGCGCAGCATCTGCCCCGCCTGTCCATGATTCAAAAGACGCATTGCGCACCATGTTCTGATATTGCTGGCTTGTGGTGACAATGATTTTCTGCTCTTGGGCAGAAACGCCCCCGGGCGCCAGGCACCAGAGAAATAGCAGTAAAAGCAAAATAGTGCAGGGCACCAAGTAATTATAATTTCTTAACTTTCCGAGCGCTGCTCTTTTTGTAATCATGGTAATCATTTTAGGCCTCCTTGTTAGGAGCAAGGGACAAGAGATTGGGGACAAAGAAAAATCTCTTTATCCCAAATTTCTTGTTGCTCGTTCCTATTTTATGGCTCTTATTTATACTTTTCATTTTTATTCACCTTATCAATTGTTACTTTTCTATTTTCTCTGACATAAAGCCAGTAATTTACGTTTTTATCTTTTGACGCGAAGCTCTGCTTCGCAACCCCGGCTCCGCAAGAGCAGGCCGAAGTATTGAAGCAGGGCTTAACGCATTTATAATCCACAATCATCAAAAGGTTCGCTCCCTTATCGTCTATAGCATTCTGAAAAAAATACACGTGTTTCACTTTTACATGTTTTACAAAGTTAGCGTAATTAAACCACAGCTTTCTTAAGTCTTCTTCTACTTCCTTCTTTCCTTTGCCGTGGTAAGCAATTATCAGATACATTTTACCAGTTCCCTTTCAATGTTAATTCTCCGACATCTGCGGTAGCGCCCTGATCCGCAGTCAATTTTATTATGATCGTTATATAACCTCCTGCCGTAAACGTAGGTGTCCCGTCTATGGTTATAAGCGATTCTGTCCAGGAGGTATTTTGTAAACTAGATCCGCCTGTCAAAGGAACAGCTGCCCCGCCTGTGCCTATCATAGAAACATCCACTTTAGTATTTCCGGAACTAGAAGAAACTTTATTCCAGAGCTTCATAGGAACTTCATCAAAAGATGAAAATCCGTCCGGAAGGCGATATCTGATCACTATATCATAATCCTGGGTCGTAGGTTCTGATGTGGTCCATTCGTAATAGTTATGGGAATTACTGTATTTCAATGCCATGGTCCCGAAATTATCAGCGCCGTCAGGGCTGGGCGTGGCATTGGCATATTCAGGGATCAGGCCTATGGAAGCAAGCGAGCGAATCGTACTTGAAGTAATTATCTGACCTGTGCTGGTGATCGAATTAGCTCCTGAGATATCCCCTGTATTAGTAATACTTCCTGCGTTATTATTTAAACCGCCTGTTATTGAAGCGCCATTAGCTAAAACAGTAAGGCCGGTAGCTGAAGTAATAGAACCGGCAGTGGTTACAATATTTCCGGTTGAAGTGACGCTGGCAACGTTTAAATCTTTAAATGTCGCGTCGCCTGTTGCGCTTACTTTATAAGTCGTGCCCCCTGCTAAATTCAAAGCGCCGGTTACATCCACTCCGCTTGCAACATTAATATTGCCGGAAAATTCTACCTGGCCCGCACCTGTCTGCGATAACGCATCCGCTACAACAACAGCGCCGTCGTTTGCAACAGTAGAATTGAAAATAGTCCCCTGTAAATCCGAGGTTCCTGTCACTATTAGGTTAGTAAAGTTTCCTTCGCCGCCGAATACGGTTCCTAAAGCAGTATCAATACCTGTAAGGACGCCCTGGATATTAGGTTCTGTAGCTGTAAAATTAGTGTAGTTAGTTTTAGTGCCTACAAGTTTCGCTCCTTCACTGCCTATTGTGCTGGAATTAAGAGAAATAGAACCTATGGTCAATCCCTGCGCTGTTATAACGCCGGTAGAATCAACCTTTGTTTTGGAAACCCCTCCTACCTGCAGGTCTAAAAGATTTTTCGCGCCTGCTGCGCCTGCCTGAGCGTCAATAACATTTAATTTTAAAGCAGTGTAGCCGTCTCCCGCTGTATTCAGCAACGAATAATCCGGCTCGATAAGGACAGCTGTAGATAACCCGGAATTATTGATTGGTTTATTGTAAATATCTAAAAGCGCTGTCGGGCCGGTGATACCGATACCTACTTTTCCGGCAAAACTTGAATCTCCCACTCCCTGCACTGTCAATGTACCTGAAAGCACAGGAGAACCGGAATACGAAGGCGCTGCGCCTGCCCCGTTTGAAATCAAAACCCTGCCGGCAGTTGCGGCTGACAATTTTGCAAGAGTTCCTGCGCTTGAGGCATACAGCATGTCGCCTGTGGTATAAGACGTAAGATTTGTTCCACCATATGCAACGCCTATAGGAGTTGCGTTCCAGATTCCCGTGGTCAACGTGCCGACTCCCTGCAAAGTAGAACTTACAACACCTACGCCGAGGGTAGTGGCTGATAGAACGCTTGTGCCGTTTATCTGATAATCCTTGCCTGTTACCAGATTAATAGGATTGCTAAATTGCCACCTTTTGCTAGCTGAAGAATCCCATTTTATCTGGCCTATATAACCCGGGGCTGCTTTTGTTCCGCTTGCCATAACACCTATAAATGCATCCGCGTCCATAGGCGCATCCGAAGCGTTTAACGTGATAGTATTATTCTGGACCTGTAAATCCGTAAGGTTTTCCCTGTACATCACACCTTTAACGTATATGTTTCCATCGAGTTTCAAATTGCCTGTTGTATCCATTGTAATACCTGTTGAGCCATAACCTCCTCCTACAGTCATATCACCTGTGACATTGACTGCTGCAAGGGTTGATGTAGCGCCTAATGTCTGGCCATTGATAGTGCCGTTAGAAATTACATTGCCTGAATTATCAACCGAAAATCTGGATGTCGGTGAACCGCCTGCCTGTAAATCCAAGATCAGTTTTGTGCCGCCATATCCTTCAATATGCGTCTCTATAGCCTTAACAAGCAAGGCTGTGTATTTATTGGTGGCGTTATAAGTGGTTGCGTTATAACGAGGCTGTATTATCGCGCCGTAATCAATCGCGGTAGCAGAGCTAAAAGTTTTTGCAACGTCCAAAGGAGCTGCGGGATCTACCGTGCCGATACCGACATCGCCGGCAGTATCCCATATTCCGGAACCAGGGAAACCTGCCCCGCCGTTAAAAGTCTGTTTAGCTATCCAGGTATTGGTATTGTTCAGATTTATACCTATAGAATCAGCCGAAGCCGTAATGGTTGAATCCGACGCTACGTTGATCGTGCTAAACGTCCCGCCTGCTCCTACGGCGATTGATCCGCCGCCGCCGGTCAGGCCATTGCCTGCAGTCGGGCCGGTCAGTGTAACGTTGCCCTGCGCAGAAGTGCCGGCTATTGAACCGTAATTAACCGCTAAAGTATCTTCTCCGGCAGTAAGACCTGTCAATGTACCGAGATTAACGGTAACCGTGCCTCCTAAAGAAGCGCTGCCTCCGGTAACCAACCCTGTGCCTGCGTTAACTGTGATAGAAGAATTTGCAAGTTCAGCATTATCAATCTGACCCGCAGGAAGACTGACCGTGCCGGAACTTACATTGAGCCCCTTAGAAGCAATAGCGCCGTTAACGTCAAGAGTCGCAGCCGGCGCGTTTGTTCCAATGCCTACGCTGCCGCTTTCCACAATAAGCCCGTAGTTCTGCACGTTCGTATTCGATCCGTTAACAAACGCAGGGGCTATTCTCAATCCCGTCAGAACATCATCATTTGCCGTAGCAGTGAGAGTTTGCGCAAAATTCGCGCCTCTTGCTATTGCGCCCGAAGCATTAACTGCTTTTTGAACATCTAAACCTGCGTTAGTAACTGCTGTGCCTATTCCAACGTTGCCTGTGGATACCGCAAGATTTGTCGTGCCGCTTACATTAAGGCCGTTGGAAGCGATAAATCCGTTAACATCAAGAGGCGCAGCCGGCGTATTTGTTCCGATACCGACGCTGCCATTTTGTACAATAAGCCCATAGTTCCCAACATTTGTATGCGCTCCGTTAACAAATGTAGGGGCTATTCTCAATCCTATCATGACATCATCATTTGCCGTAGCTGTGAGGATCTGGGCTAAATTCGTGCCTCTTGCCATTCCGCCCGAAGCAGCAATTGCTTTTTGAACATCTAAACCTGCGTCAGGAACCGCAGTACCTATTCCGACATTACCTGCATTTATCGCAAGATTTGTCGCACCATTAACATTAAGCGAACCAAGAGTGCCCACTCCTGTTATACGGCCGAATGCGCCATTCGTAGTTGACACCATTGCATTGGTAAGACCTGTTTCAGGGATAATGCCTGCTACGCCATCGGCTGCTACAGGTAAATCCAAAGCAGCATGAGCATGAGTAAGATTTGCAGCACCTATATCTCCGGCTGAAAGATTATTAGCGCCTATTTTATATTTTGCACCGCTGGGAATATTGATGCCCGTGAATGTATCGGTAACGCCTGCCTGTCCGGATATATTAAGGTAATTAGCCGTGGCGTCATAAGCAATATTTACATTGCCTGTGGTTCCGCCGTTTATAATAAAACCTGAACCATGGTTCGGTTCCGTAGAGTTAGAAGCAATACCGGTATTGACTCCAAAAGTTGCATTTGAAGTACCGGTTGTCGAAGTATTGCCGCTTAAGCTGGTCGCGCTCAATGTCCCGGTAATAGCCATATCATTAGAAACTTCAAATCTGTTAAGGGTATTGTTCCACTGAATATATTTTTGAGGAATGCTGGTTCCGAATCCTAATTTAATAATATCCGGAGTTGAAGCAGAAGCTATAACAAAATCCGAAGTAGTTGTCCCGGCCGCGCTTAAAGCTCCGCCGTCTAATTCAGTTGCGTGATGATGAACCGGCACATTAGCCGCGGTTGAAGGAGACGCTAAAAATCTCCAGCGTTCATATTGGTTTATAGTCCCGGTTGCAGGAAATGTAATATCAATCCCGGTATCCTGGCCCGTGGAAGAAACAAGAGAAACCGCGCTTCCCCTGTTCATGTTCTGGCCCCAGTTACCGTACCAGGTATAAGTAGTGCCTGTGGTGTTAGGGGTCCACATAATGCTCCATCCAAATTTCGTAGGCGGCAGTATCATGTTGCCGTTAGTATCCCATTGCACTTCAGACCACACTTCAAAGTTCTGTATAGTAGAAAACAAAACCGAGCTCAATTCCCCGGTTGCTGTAATGTTTACAACTCCCATATTATTAGGATCACGCGCAGGAGGAGAAATATAAGCCTCTGAACGCTGAGAAACTATTTCAGAAAGTTTTACTTTTCCCGCATTTGAATCTTCGAACGTCAACTCGCCTGTTTCAGGATCCCTGAATATACGCGTTTCGCTGGACTTGTACGCAGTCTCTTTATTAAAGCTGTCATATACGCGCTGTCCGGGATCCATGCCATATGCCTTAAATTCCCACTGGTCTCCGCCTTTAAATCCGGTAGTATCGCTGAATTTTATCTTTATACCAAAAGCCATGTCAGTTTCGGTCAGAGAGATTAGTATCGGTACGGTGGGATACCATACTTCAGTCCATGCAGGCCAGGCAGTCTCGCTCCATTCATTCATAGGATCAATGCAATCGATATAACGATATTTCACATAAGGAGATGGGCTGTCATATGTACCCATAACTTTTACCTGGAATTTTCTCATAACGTTTTCTATATAATTTCCGCTTACGTCCATCTTCACGTATCCCGGAGTCTTGGGCAAAGCACTTGTTGAATAGCTGTTAACAAAGCTGTAAGGAACTCTGTCTACGGATCCGCCTCCGCCAGCTGTTCCGCTCATGCCGGGGTCTTCTGAGAAGAAATCTATGCCTCTTGTTCTCACGTACTGGTCAACTGACAATATACCTCCGCGTCCGTCAGCTGAACGTCCGAGTTTCAGGGTTCCATAAATTGACTGGTCTCCTGTATCCGTTATTGATGTAGCTGAATATTTAGGCAAAACCTTTCCTTCTACCAATTGCACACCATCAAACCTCGCGAAATCAATATCTGTCGCAGCTACTGCCTGCTGAGCAAGAAGGTATATGCTTATATCCGAACCTACGGCATCTGTTTTAAAAGAACCTTTGTTTTCTACAAACACATTGCTCGCGCTTCTTAATGGTTTAAATACGCCTCTTGCTACTGCATTAACAGAATGCGTCGCAGCAGTTGTAGAATTTATAGACCGCGTAACAGCTCTAAAAGAAGTATCTGTCTTTCCTGTATAATCAAACAGTTCATTGTCTATCAATATAGTGCCGCCCAGCGGAAAATTCGCAGTGCTGGTCACTGAGATTGTAGACGTTGAGTTTCCATTTAAAACATCGCCGACAGCTATTCCGGATGTAATATTTGTAGTCGGGACATACTGACCGGTTATATCCAGGATTGCCTTAGTAGTAGCGGGATTGGTGCTCATCAATGCAGCGCCTATGGAGTACCAGGTATTTGGTTCAAGTCCGGTCATTACCTGTTTTATGCCTGCATCATTACCGCTTTCAGGCACGCCGAACGCATAATTTAAACCTCGCTTGCCGCTCCACTCATTTATCGCAACAGCTGATCTGCCGTCAAAAAAGTCTGTGTTAAATGTTCCCGTGACGCCCGTGCCTGTTTGAAATAGCGCGGGGGAGTGTTGTACAATTTTGCCTTCCACCCATGTCCATTCATCAGGCGCAAAGTTGCTCCAGCCGCCCCGGTAGCCTGTGGTCGTATTGTTATAAGTTCCTGTCTGGCTGTAAGTCGGGTCATACCCTACGAACTTCTCGAATCCTGAAAACGCCTCAAACGAACCGTTCTTGACTGCATTTCTAAAATCATGCGCGAGCCTTCCGCCCGGCTCTATCTGAAATACCGCATCTCCCATGCTCGGGTCATAGATATTAAATGAACCATCTGAAGAAATATCAAACAGAGGCTTTTCTGACTTTGCCCAGTCTGCGCCCGGGTTAGGAATACTGACTACGCTGAATTTCTGTTTAGAGTAACTTGCATCATTTACCACATCAGGGTCTAATTTAATCGCATAATACTGGTTGTACCTTCCTGTATCTACATCCCTATTGACTCCGAAGTTTAAATACGCAGGTGAAGCTGTGGGTATAACTGCCTGGTCTGAAAAAATAAATGCGCCAAGCCCATCTGTTCCTGCGTCTGTATCGTACCAGATATACTGGTAATTGCCTTCGTTTATGCCCATCTTCAGGACACCGTCTGAATCAGAACCTGCGCCGCCGCCTAATCTGGCAGTATTTGTAGCCAGCGCCAGAGACGAGCTGGCATTTGTCTGCGTAACAACTCCAAGCGCATCGAGTCCGCTTGTATCCACCTGTACGTCGCCATCCGCTTCTACTGTCAGATGGGAAAGTGCCGCAGAATCCTGAACTTCCAATAGATTAGCTGTCTGGCCTCCCATGCCTTTTAAAATAAGAGGCGTAGCTGCCGTATCTGCCGCTGTAATAGTCTGAGTTGATGTCGGGGCTAATACAGGCACGCCTGTCACTGCCATGTCAATCGCGCCTGCGCCGCCGCCATTATCCTGATAAGTTACGGTAAGATTTGTTTTTGTGCCTGCTGCCACTAAAGGACCGGCGAAATCTTCGACCTCTTCCTGGCTCCTTACAGTATCAACGTATGAAGAAGTTATCGTTATTGTTTTCGCGTCGTTGTTCGGCGTAATAGTAACATTGTCGCCCGCCACCAGGTTTATGTCTCCGCCGTCATTTGTAACCCCGTCCACAGAAGTAACGACATTGACATTTAAGTCTTCGGCAGTCAGGGAATTATTTACCACGGAAGCTGAGTTGACTGAAGCAGTGGTGACAAGGCCTGCGTTATCCACCGTGAACTTAGAAGCTTCGCCCACCTGCAGGTCTAACAGCTTATCAGCCGCGCCTGGAGCAGAAGTCTCCGTGACATTTAATTTTATACCTGTGTAATTTCCTGATGTGGCTTTATTGATTGTCGCTGCGAGATTATACGCCGCCTCGTCTCCCGTAGCGGCA
>Ga0247841_10011991_pt1 | contig 11386 bp, 11 predicted proteins | sample LaCruzMarch2015__2_FD_192410 | JGI IMG/M metagenome (GOLD analysis project Ga0247841, IMG submission 192410) | Freshwater microbial communities from meromictic Lake La Cruz, Castile-La Mancha, Spain - LaCruzMarch2015_18m | ecosystem: Environmental > Aquatic > Freshwater > Lake | place: Spain...
ATACCGGAGGGGCGAAGACAGCGTATAGCTACTCGCAATTGCTGGGCACAGGCCTGGCGATTGTGGCGAAGCAGAGATTGGGAGACGCGGAGGTGGATGCATTCAGCGTCGTGGGTGACGTTGAAGGCTGTGACGTGATCATGGTCGATGACATGACCACAACCTGCGGCACGCTTTGTGCAGCAGCAAAGATCCTCAGGGCGAAGGGCGCAGCATCCGTAAGGGCTGCCGTGACCCACATCCCCCTGACGGAAAAAGGCGTGAGTCGCCTGATGGACGATCCTGGGATAGACGAGCTGGTGGTCACAGACACCATTCCTTTACGGAGTGATCTGGATATCAGTAAGTTGCCCTTGAAGTTCACAGTGCTCTCCGTCGCTGAGCTGTTGGGCGAAGCGGTTCACAGGATCCATAGCGACCAGTCAGTAAGCTCGCTGTTTAGGCACTAGGAAACAGACGTTTCTGTGGGGCTGAGCAGTCCGTTATTGACTTAGGACTATCCGAGGGAGAGATTTGAGATTGGCGGTGAGGGTTTCGAAAGCGAAAGGGCATCGTGGTTGCTGCCTGATTCGTAACGAGATGCAAAACGTCGAGTGGGGGTCTCTTCTTTAGAGCAGATGAAAAAGGTAAAAAATGGACGAATTAAGAATCAAAACCGAGATGCGGTCAGCCCAAGAACAGGGCTCGAAAGCATCCGGTCGTTTGCGCCGTGCAGGGCTTATTCCTGCTGCGGTGAACCGGATCGAGGGCGGCACCACGCTGATTAAGTTTAATGCACATGACTTTGGTGTCATGCTTAAACACCATACCAGCGAACACGTGCTCGTCTCCTTGGAACTGGAAGGCAAGGTTGTGCCCTCGCTGATGCGTGAAGTGCAGCATAACGTGATGACAGGCGCACCCATTCATGTGGATTTCGGCGAAGTTTCGCTGACCAAGAAGATCCGCGTCTCCATCCCCATCCGTCTCTTGGGCGAACCCGAAGGCGTCAAGCTGGGTGGTGGCGTTCTCCAGCAAACCCTCCGTGCGGTCGAAGTGGACTGCTTGCCGATGGACATCATCGAACATTTCGATGTGGATACTTCAGCACTCAAACTGTCACAGACCCTCTTCGTACGCGATTTGAAGATGGGCGACAAGTATACGATTATCACCCCCAAGGATATTTCTTTGGCTGGCGTTGTCGCTATCGAGGAAGAGGCAGCTCCTGTGGCCGCTGACGGTGCAGCAACAGGTACCCCTGATGTCATCATTAAGGGCAAGAAGGAAGAAGAGGGGGCAGCACCGGCTGCCGGAGCAAAGGCAGCACCTGGCGCTAAAGCAGTACCCGGAGCTAAGGCAGCACCCGCAGCTAAGCCGGCGGCTGGCAAGAAATAATCAGGAGGAAATGGCCGCGTGAAAATGATTGCGGGCCTGGGCAACCCCGGTGAAGCCTATGCACAGACGGCGCACAATGTCGGTTTCGACGTTGTCGACCTGCTTGCAGAACGGCTCCAGCTCGTGTGGAAGAACAGTTCCGGTTTTCATGCACGCACAGCGAAGACGACTTACGCAGGACAGCAGCTCATGCTGGTGAAACCTCAGACCTTTATGAATCTGAGCGGAAACAGTGTAGCTCCCCTGTTGCGGTATTTTGGCGGTACGCCTGCTGACTTGACGGTGATCTCGGATGATGCTGACTTGCCCCTTGGGCGGTTGCGAATCCGAGCCAACGGCGGAAGCGGCGGACACCGAGGACTGCTCTCGATTATCGAGCAGCTCGGCACAGAAGCCTTCCCACGGTTACGTGTGGGGGTCGGACGTGAAGATCGCCAGGGTGACTTAGCAGACCATGTGTTGGCTAAGCTTGACCCAGCCCGACAGAAGATTTTGCGAAAGGCAGTCGACGCAGCGGCAGAGGCGGTCCTCTCCCTGATAGAACAAGGTTTAAACGAGACCATGACTCGGTTCAATGGTTGGAGTGCGGAACCCCCGCCTGCACCAGAAGACCGGAAATGAGGATGGATTTTTCATCATGAAAAAATACGACGCAATGTACATCTTCGCAAATGTAGCGAAAGATGATTCGATCGACGGACTTGTCGAGAAGGCAAGTAACGAGATCACCCGCCTGAATGGCAAGGTGCTGAGCACGACTGTACTCGGCAAGAAGAGCTTCGCTCGTCCAATGCAAAAGAAGGAGAGCGGAGTTTATGTGAAGATTCGTTTCGAAATCGATACGGCTCAGGTGGCCCTCCTCCAGAGTCGTTATGGCCTGCTCGAGGATTTCTTCCGCGTGCAGATCCTCACGGTTGATGACCGCCGCGAAGCAGCGATCATCAAGCAGACTGAGGAACAAAAGGTCCGTGACGCAGCTAAGGCTGCCGCCATGGAAAGAAATGCCCAGGACGATGCTGGAGCCAACAACGCGGACGAGGTCTAAGCCACCTCGCAGAACCTTACAAGGACGGTAAAAAATGGCATCCTTCAACAAAGTGATTCTCATGGGAAACCTGACACGGGACCCGGAAATCCGACAAGCAGGGACGGGCGTTAAAGTCGCAGACCTTGGGCTGGCGGTGACCGAAAGTTGGCGTGATAAAAACGGGCAAACCAAAGAGGTGACCTGTTTTGTGGATGTTGTTGTCTGGGACAAGCTCGCTGAACTCTGTGGTCAATATCTCACCAAAGGGCGTCCTATCCTCGTCGAGGGTAGACTCCAGATGGACGAGTGGAAGAACAAAGAGGGTGAAAAGCGCTCCAAGTTGCGTGTTCGCGCTGAAACGGTTAAGTTCCTCGGAACCAAACCGACAGGTGCCGCTCCGCAAGCCGGCGCTCCAGGCCAGCCAGCCCCAGCTACCCCAAGCCATGATGATCTGCCGGAGGAGTTCGCTCCTGCCGCTGGACTGGCAAAAGACAACGAAGACTTGCCGTTCTAAAAACTGAGCAGAATATTAGGAGAAACGTTTTATGCCGATGAACAAGAAAGAAAAGAGACCGGATCGCGGCTTTCGCGACCGTGAGTTTGATAATTCACCGATGCGCAAGCGCGTCGTATTGGATCCGAACACGCTGATCGATGAGAATGACATCGAGAGCCTGCGTCGGTTTGTGACGGAGTACGGCAAAATTATTCCTGCGCGTATTTCCGGTGTGACCGCTGCCCAGCAGCGTCAGATCAAGCGCGGCATCCGTCGTGCGCGTAACATGGGCTTGCTGGCCTAACAACAAGAGAAAGAATTACTATTATGGCAACTGAACTTCTTTTGTTGGCAGATATTGAAAACCTCGGCAAGGCTGGCGATGTCGTGAAGGTGAAGGATGGTTACGCCCGTAACTTCCTGCTCCCGAAGGATCTCGCAGCTCCTGTCTCGCAGGGCGCGCTCCGCCGCTTGGAAAAGCTGCGTAAGGAACGTGAAGAACTCTCCCGCATCCAGATCGCAGAAGCTAAGGACAAAGCTGCAAAGCTGGCGAAAGCCTCTGTCACGCTTCGCGAGCGCGTTGTGGAAGGCACGCACCTGTACGGCTCCGTCTCTGTGGCGGATATCGTCAAGGCGCTGTCTGCTGAATCCAAGATTGATCTCGATAAGAGCCAGATCGTGCTCGCCGAGCCAATCAAGGAGACGGGTTCATACGACATCACAGTCAAGCTGCACGCTGAAGTCTCCTGCACCGTCAAGGTGTGGGTTGTCAAAGGCTAAGGTTAGACCCTGATCAGAAGAAATAAAAAAGGCGAGGGAAACCTCGCCTTTTTTTACTTTGTTGGAGCACTTAATGCCCTATTCTTTCATCGCAAAGGGCTCAAACTTCGGCGCCAGCGCATGATGAATGGCAAAGGCCAACAGATATGCGAAGCCGCACACCATAAAGAGAATGGCATACCCGGCAGTTGGGTTTGAGGCGAAATGGTCCAAGAGCTTGCCGCTCAGGATTGGGAACATCATGCCACCTAACGACCCAGCCATGCCACCCAACCCGATGACTGAGGCGACGGCCCGCTTTGGGAACATATCGGAAACGGTTGTATAGAGATTAGCTGACCATGCCTGATGGGCAGCACCCGCCAGACCGATAATCAGTACGGCGTGCCAATCACCGAGCTTTGTGACAAAGAGCACGGGCAAGACACAGAGCGCAAAGACGAACATGCCTGTTTTACGTGCACGCGTCACGCTCCAACCACGGTTTGTCAGATATCCCGTAACCCAGCCGCCAAAGATGCTGAGAACCGTAACAATCACATAGATTGTCACCAAATGTACCCAGCTATTCTTGATGTCCAAATGGCGTGTCTTTTTAAAGAAGTCCGGCAACCAGATCAGGAAGAACCACCAGACCGGATCAGTCAAAAATTTACCCATGATAAAGGACCATGTCTGGCGGTACTTGAAGAGATGACGCCAGAGCACCTTGCCATCACCGCCCAAATCCTTGGGATCGCTTAAGATCAATTTCTTTTCAGCTTCGGAAACCCGTGAGCACTTCTCCGGCACCTCGTAAAAAGGAATCCAGAGGAAGAGCCAGAGCAGACCCAGAATACCAGCAGCGATGAAGGCGGACTGCCAGCCCCAGGCGAGGGCCATGGCTGGCACAATCGCAGGTGCGATGATCGCACCCACGTTCGTTCCTGCATTGAAAATACTTGTCGCCAAAGCGCGCTCGCGCTTAGGAAACCACAAGGCCACAGCCTTGACAGCCGCAGGGAAGTTACCGCCTTCGCTGATCCCCAGCGCCGCACGGGCTATACCGAAGCCTCCAACCGTACTCACAAGGGCATGTGCAGCCGCTGCGAAGCTCCAGCCGATGATTGAAACCGTATAGCCCTTCTTCGTGCCAAACTTATCCACGAACCAACCGAACCACAGGAGTCCGATACCGTAGGTGGCCTGAAAAATCGAATTGATCATGCCGAACTCTTCGTTCGTCCACTTCAATTGATCGTCAAGAATCGGCTTCAGAAGCGAAAGAATCTGCCGGTCAATATAGTTAATGGTTGTTGCAAAGAACAACAAGGCACAGATAAACCAACGGTAATTACTGATTTTGCCGACAGCAGTATCATTTTCCATCATTCAGTCTCCTTACTCAAACAGTTCCCTAACAGGCTTTAAGAATACCTAAAATAGGCTGGTCAAGTCGAGTCTTACTTGGCAAGTTTATTTCGATGTTGTGTCTCTGCCTGTCCACTGTCCCTCTCTCAATACATCATTCCACCATTCCACTATTCCTTCCCAACCTTCACCTTATACTGATAAGTGCCGGCAGAGACGAACACGGCTTCGCGTCCGTCTGGGAAGACGATCGCGGCGGTGGTGTTGGGCGGAATAGTGATGTCCATCACGGCCTCATTACCTTTGCGCGTCCAAGCGCTGGAGGCTTTGCCATACGGGGTTTCGAGTTCTGCTTTCACGAAATCGAGCGGACCTTGGATCAACGGACGGATGGTGATGTACTTGTACCCCGGCATCATGGGGTCGGGGGCGATTCCGGCCAGGCGTTCGACCATCCATTGGTTGATTGCTCCATAGGCATAATGGTTGAAGGAGTTCATGTTCACATCGCCGAACCCTTTGTCGTGGCTATAACTGTTCCACCGTTCCCACATGGTGGTTGCGCCCTGATTGATGGAGTAGAACCACGAGGGATAGGTCTCCTTGAAGAGCAGATCAAGGGCGATGTCCGCATGGCCGGTCTGTTCGAGCGCACTCGTGAGGAAGGGTGTCCCCAGGAAGCCGGTCCGCAGATGGCCGTCCGCAGCCTTGACGAGCCGCACCAGATGGTCGCCAGCTTTCATCTTCAGTTCCTGCGGCACGAGGTCAAATGCGATGGCCAGCACGTAGCCAGTCTGGGTCTCGGGCGCATTCTGCAGTTTGCCCTCCGTATCGAGATAGTTCTTTGCAAAAGTCTGCTTCACAAAATCGGCTTGAGCGGCGTAGCGCTTAGCTTCTTCGGTCTTTCCCAGAATCTTTGCCGAATCCGCCAGGATTTTGGCGCTGCGCGCATAGAAGGCCACACCCAGCAGATGGTGGGGCGTCTCGCCCTTGTTGTCCTTCGCATATGGCTGGAGCCAGTCGCCAAATCCTTTGATCTTGGGTAACAGGCCATTGGTGGACTGCGCACGGTAACTGCCGACCAGCTTTTCCATCATTCCGAAGTTCTCGGCCAGCACCTCGGTGTCGCCGGTGCGGACATAGAGATCCCAGGGAATAAAGGTCGCGGCATCCATCCACCCGGGGCTGTCGCCCTGGCCATTTCCCAGGACATTGGGGATCACGTGGGGGATGCGACCGTCTTTGAATTGGTCGTCGCGCATAGAGCCGAGCCAGCTCTTGAAGAAGGCGTGGCAGTCGTAGTTGAACATGGCGGTCGGACCGAACGCCTGGGCATCCCCGGTCCAACCAAGACGCTCATCGCGCTGCGGACAATCTGTGGGAATGTCGAGGAAGTTGCCGCGCTGGCCCCAGATGATGTTACTCTGGAGTTGATTTAGCTTCGCATGGGAGGATGTGAACGAACCGATGCGCTTTAGGTCGGAGTGGAGAACCAATCCCTTCACCCAATCCTTCTCAGGCTTGGCATCCTTGGGAAGGCCGGAGAGCTCCACATAGCGGAAGCCATGGAAGGTGAAGGTCGGCTGCCACTCAATCGTGCCGGTCTTTGCGGCTGTGTAAGTGTCCGTGGATTTCGCGGAACGGTAGTTGGCCGTGTAGGGTACCCCATTTGTCTGCAGCATCTCTGCAAAGTGGATCGTCACGGTCTGATCTTTTTCGACAGGGATCTTGAGCTTCGGAATGCCGACCATGTTCTGTCCGAAGTCGAAGACAAAACGTCCGGGTTGCGGTTCTGTGATATTCTTAACGGCGAGTGTCTCTGTGACCCGTACAGGCGGGAAGGGCTTGGGCGTCAGGCGTGCTGTCCCGAGGTCGGCGGTTGCTGTGACAGGTGCCCAGTCCGTGATCTCCTTGCGCGCATCAACGTGCTCGCCATCGTAAATACTGGAGGTCAGGATGGGTCCGCTGCGGGTTCCCTCCCACTGTCCGTCAGAGACGATTGTCTCGCGGATCCCGTCCTGATAAACCACCTCCAGTTGGAGGAGTAGCTCGGGGTCTTGTCCATAAAAGCCTCTTGGCCTTTTACCCCAGGCGATCCGTCCGGCATACCAGCCCGTGCCAAGCATCGCGCTGATTTGATTCTCTCCCTTCTGAAGTTGATGTGTGACATCATAGGCCACTGTGTCTAAGCGATTCAGGTAGGAGGTCCAACCATTCGCAAAAAAGTCCTGACTCACACGTGTGCTATTGAGCTGAAGCGTGAAGATTCCGCGTGCGGTGACATAGAGCCTAGCTTTCGCAATCTTTTTATCCTTCGAAAACACGAAGGTGCGGCGCAGCCACGCGACCTGCTCAGCCTTCGGGTCAGTCGGCCCCTGGGGTTTGATCCACTGCGCCTTCCAATCCTGGGCCGAGAGCAAGCCCAGCTCGAACGAGGCGGGTTGACTCCAGCCCAGTTCCTTGCCCGCTTCATCGCGGACATTGACGCGCCACTCCACGTGTTGACGTGAGGTTAGCGCCGGACCGACATATTTGACGGTCACCGACTGGTCAGAGGTTACCCAGCCACTTTCGCAAAGCGTCTTTCCCTCCGAGGTCACTTCAAGGCAATAGGCAGTCTGCTGCTTCACACCCTCCGGCAACTTCCAGGAGAAGGCAGGCGTGGCATCATGGAAGCCCATCGGATTGACGAAGCCCTCCCCGACAACCAACGAGTGCGCAGGCGCTCCAAAGGTTTGAAAGGCTGCCAATAAGGACAGTGCGACGACAAGGCTCTCCCCTGACCGGATGAAACGTGAGCTCATTTTTTATCTCCTCTGTTTTCTGTGGATGCCTCCCCTCGGAGTCTCCACAAGCAGTTTTGTCCAACGATGATAAGTGAATACCTTTGCGATGTCTATCTCAAAAATAATGCGCTAATGTGCGAATGCGAGAATGCGCGACTGGCAAGGCGGCGCAGTGTATCATAGTTTATAAACTGTGATAGTGTGGAATTATGTTTAGCTGAGACGGGTCAAAATAAACAAACCCCTGTTTTCGCTTGATTCTTCGACGAGAAAGGACGAAACTTAAAACACGTTTGATCCCGATGCCAGTAAATGAATGCGAACCATCACGCGATCTTAGCCACCGAATGGAGATGAACATGGAAAATCAAGAAGCCAAGCAGCCAGCAGGATGGACACGTCCAAGTATGGTGCTCCTCGCCGTCGGTCTGATTGGAACCCTGCTTCTGGCCGTGATGACACTCCGCACGGCCCCGAAATTTAAAGCAATATTCCTTGATTTGCTGGGTACTACACCGTTGCCACCGATAACCGAATTTTTTGTTTCCATCCCGTCCATAGGCTATCTCGTTCTTTTTTCCAGTGTAATGATTGCGCTTGTCGTAAAAGAGGTCACCCTCAAAAACAAGGCATGGGCATTCGGAATCAATATTGCGATGTTGATCGCTGGAATTTTGTACTTAGTCCTCTATACCACTGCGATGCTTCTTCCCTTGACGACTATTATCAATAATATAGCAGAAAAAAACTGATTACCTTGTAAGCATGAGCACCAGAGAAAAAATCTTTATTTTCAGGGGCAATGAGATTCTCGTTGAGGCGGGGACGGATCGTGTGGTGACAGAAAAGCCTGTCCTGCTCGATGATGGTGCGATCAGTGACTACTTGGATGAGAAGACCCACCTACGCCAAGGCTACGGCGGGCAGGCCCAGGTGCCTCCTGCGCTCTATTCGATTGCGGTTTGTTCTGACACGCCAGCACCTGAAGGAACCGAGTGGCGCCTCATCCGCCGGCTTCTGGCAGTGACGCCGGAGCCGATCTTGCAGCCGATGCTCAAAGCCCTGGCCCTGTTTCACTGGCGGTTGACAGTCCATTTTTGTGGTAAGTGTGGTGCGCCCACTGAGGACAAAAGTGACGAGATCGCGCGCATCTGTAAAACCTGCGGCTTTGTCACCTTCCCCCGGCTCTCACCTGCCATCTTGGCTGTCGTGAGGAAAGACAATCAAATCCTTCTGGCGAGTAACGCCAAGTTCACAACAGGGGTCTTCAGTCTGGTCGCCGGCTATTTAGAGGTCGGCGAGAATTTCGAAGAGTGTGTTCGTCGCGAAGTTTTGGAAGAGACAGGCATTGAAGTCGACAACATCGCGTATGTCGCCTCCCAGCCGTGGCCCTTCCCCGATGCGCTCATGGTCGGCTTCGAGGCCACGTGGAAAGCAGGCGAGATCAAGCCCGATGGCGTCGAGATTTTAGAGGCCGGCTGGTTCGGCCCCGACAACCACCCGCCCTTGCCGCCCCTAGGCAGCCTCTCCCGCAAGCTCATCGACCGCGCGTTTAAGAAACTCAAGCGGTAGGGGCGGCGGTTCACCGCCTGCCCCTAGGATGCGTGAACGCATCCCGTGCAACTGAATACGTTGCCCATTTTTCTCCTTCTTTCTCACGCCCTCTCTTTCTCTTATCCAGTTCCAAAGCGGGTGTTTACACCGCTTTCTATTGCGATCTGCTCGCACCATGCATTCATCAGCAGGCACTTCTCGCGGGTGAGATCTGCGTGCCCCGTATCGGAATACGCAGAGAGAATCAGCAGGCGGCCTTGTTGGCAGAGGTCAAAGTAGCGACCGTGTGGTTTGAAAAGCTCGGGAAAGCCGTCGGGCTTCATCAGAATGACATCGCCCTTCTCAGCCTCCAGCACGGCCTTGGCAACTTCCTTTTCACCTGGCGAGATAAACGGCGACACCACGACCATGCCCCGACGGGCGTGCTGAAGTGTCTCATCCCGCAAACGCAGGATCTCATCAGGTGATGCCCGACGTGAAACACGGATGTTGCCCATTTCAGGCCTGTCGAGCAAGAAGAGGTTTCCATAGCCGCTCCAGCTTTGATCTGCGGGAAGCCGGGCATGCTTCAATTGGTTGATGCGCCGAAAGACATCGGGATTGGCTTTCTTGACGCAATAGCGACGGGGGTTGTCGCAGAGATAGTGCGTATAGGCCCTCAAGGACCCTTTCCGCCAGACACAGAGGTCATGGTAGCCGGGAGCCCAGATAGTGAGCGCAGGGTTGCCGGTCTTTTTTCGCAAGGCACTGGTGACCTGTGATTTGAAGGCGCGCAAAGGTACGCCCACGCTCTGCGTCATCTGCTCCTTCACCTGCACAATACCATGGAGGTGGTCAGGCATAATCACCAGCGTGGAGGTCGAAACCTCGGGATAGGCTTTAGGCATGTCATGCCAAAGATTATAGACAAGCCAGCCGTTTTCGTTGAGCGTGGCTTTGTTGTCGGCACACGTCGCAAAAAGTGGCCGCCGCTCCAGCGTCGTCATGGTGATCATGTAGAACGCCGGCGCATGGTAATCTTGATAGGGGTTGCGGTGGTTCATCGCTTGCCCTCCAGATGCGTGAACGCATCCCGTGCAACTGAATGCATTGCTTTGTTTCTCACGACCCTCCTTCTCTTATCCAGTAGCAAAGCGAGTGTTTACACCGCTTGCTATTACGACCCAAATTTTTCTTAAATATACCGACTTTCAGCTTGCTTTGTCCAACAGAAAGAATGAGAATCTAAAGACATTGAAAGGATGCGCTTATGAACCATGTCGAACGCTTTCGTGCCATCATGAATTTCCAGGCCGTGGATCGCCTGCCGCGCTGGGAATGGGCGATGTGGTGGGATGAGACCATTGCGCGGTGGCACGGTGAGGGGCTGCCCACAGGACTGAAATTCAGTCAGGTGTATGATATCGCCACATACTTCGGACTTGATCCGTATCAGCAGTTCTGGTTTAGCACCACGGATCCGACCATTGAAGCGGCGCAGCATCATGTCGAAGGTTGCGTGCGAAACATGGATGACTATCTGCGCATCAAGCCGACCCTCTTTCCAGACCATGCCACCTCCCTTCAAACCATGCGGCCGTGGGGTGCGAGGCAGGCGAAGGGTGACGCAGTCGTCTGGGCGACTCTGGAAGGCTTCTTCTGGTTTCCGCGGACCCTGCTCAACATTGAACAGCTCAGTTATGCCTTTTATGACCAGCCTGAACTCATTCATGCCATTAACTCTGATTTGACTGATTTCAATATTAAGTTGATTCGCCAGATGGATGAGGTCTGTGTCCCGACCTTTATGACCCTTGCCGAGGATATGAGTTATAATCTGGGACCCATGATCTCCGAGGATATTTTCGACACGTTTCTCGCGCCGTATTATCACAAGCTCATGGCGGAGCTGAACGAGCGCAACATCCCGCTGATCGTGGATACAGATGGCGATGTGACCCTGATGGTGCCGTGGCTGCGCAAGGTCGGCGTAAAAGGCGTGTTGCCGCTGGAGCGTCAGGCTGGCGTGGATGGCAT
>Ga0247841_10011992_pt1 | contig 11386 bp, 7 predicted proteins | sample LaCruzMarch2015__2_FD_192410 | JGI IMG/M metagenome (GOLD analysis project Ga0247841, IMG submission 192410) | Freshwater microbial communities from meromictic Lake La Cruz, Castile-La Mancha, Spain - LaCruzMarch2015_18m | ecosystem: Environmental > Aquatic > Freshwater > Lake | place: Spain...
TGGAAACTTTCGTCGATCAGGAGCTTTTTCATGGCACCTGCTACCGGGCGGCCAACTGGATCACTATTGGTCAGACTACGGGTCGGGGGAAGAATGATCAGACCGGCCGCGCAAACCGTTCCCTCAAGGATGTTCTGGGCTACCCCCTGTCCAAGGATTTCCGCGATCATCTGTGCGGAGGTCAGGCATGAAGCAGCCGAAATTAATCAGACTGAAGCCGGCGGATGTGGAAGCCCTCTTGGAACGGGTGGAAAAGGAGGCGCTGCAGGAGGGCGATTATGAGATCATCAAGGGGCTTATAGAAGCCTTTGTCTATCTCAGTCAATCGGTCAACGAGAAGGCCACTGCCATTAGACGTCTTTTGCGGGTCGTCTTCGGCGCCAAGTCGGAAACCAGGGAAAAGCTCTTCAAGATTGCCGCCGGCCCGAAAAACGCTGATACTCCCCAAGAGGAATCTGAACCGAAGCAGCAGCCGGGTCATGGCAGAAATGGCGCCGATGCTTACAAAGAAGCTGAGCGGATTGAAGTCCCCATCTCGGATTTAAAGGCCGGCGAACCCTGTCGGGAATGTCTCAAAGGGAAACTTTATCCGGTCAAGAAGGCTGGGACTCTGGTGCGGTTCGTGGGGATGGCCCCCCTGGCCGCAAAGATCTATGAGCTTGAGAAGCTGCGCTGCAACCTCTGCGGCGAGGTCTTTACGGCCCAGGCTCCAGATAACGTCGGTCCCGAGAAGTATGACGAAACCGCCGGGACCATGATTGCCATACTGAAGTACGGCAGCGGCATGCCCTTCCACAGGATCGAAAAACTCCAGGAGAGTATGGGTATCCCGCTGCCGGCGTCAACCCAGTGGGATATTGTAGAAAACACCGCCAACAAGGGACCCCATCCCGCCTATCGGGAGCTTATCCGTCAGGCAGCCCAGGGCAATGTCATCCATAACGACGATACTCCCGCAAAAATCCTGGAAGTGATGAAAGATATCACCGAACAATCACTCAGAAAAGGAACTTTTACCACCGGCGTGGTGTCCACCTTAGGAGACAACAAGATCGCCCTGTTCTTTACGGGGCAGAAACACGCCGGGGAAAATATGACGGATTTGCTCAAGCAACGGCAAGCAGAACTGGATCCGCCGATCCAGATGTGCGATGCCCTCAGCCGCAATACTTCCAAGGTGTTTGAGACGATTCTGGCAAACTGCCTGACTCATGGGCGGCGGAACTTTGTGGATGTGGCGGCAAGCTTTCCTGAAGAGGCGGCCCATGTCATTGATCAGATCGCGTTGGTTTACAAAAACGACGAGACAGCCAAAGAGCAGAAGCTCTCACCCCAGGAGCGGCTCCTCTTCCATCAGCGGGAAAGCGGTCCGGTGATGAAGAATCTCAAAGAGTGGCTTTCCCAACAGATAGAACAAAAGAAAACGGAACCGAACTCCTCGCTGGGCAAGGCCATAACATACATGCTCAAACACTGGGAACCCCTGACCCTGTTCCTGAGAGTCCCGGAGGCGCCCCTGGACAACAACATCTGTGAGCAGATCCTGAAAAAGGCGATCCTTCATAGGAAAAACGCTCTTTTCTTCAAGACCGAACATGGCGCCTTCATCGGTGATATGTTCATGAGCCTGATCCATACCTGTAACCTGGGGGATGTCAATCCCTTCGAATACCTGGTGGCCCTCCAGAAACATTCCTCCGCGGTCTTCAAAAACCCCGGCAACTGGATGCCATGGAATTACCTGGCCAGTATCCCTGTCAACGATTCCTGATGAGCCTGCTCCACACAATATTTTAAATCAAACGCTGCCTACGGCGCTGTAAACGGAAGGTCGGGAAATCGTTTGCCCACCCCCCGGCATCAACCTTTGCAAATTTTTTCCGCTACGCAGCCTTGCCGGAAGGACACCCCGGATGTGCAGAGGGGGCCTTGCAGATCGTTGCCGGAAAAGTGCGGGTCGTTTCCGACATATATTGTGACGGCCTGGGCGCCTGTATCGGAGAATGCCCCACCGGGGCGCTACAAATCATCGAACGGGAAGCGGACCCCTTTGATGAAGAAGCCGCCAAGCGGCACATGGCGGCAAAGGAGTTGTCGGTTCTTCCCTGTGGATGCCCGTCCACCAACATCCAGATCTTTGAAACCGCATCCCCATGCCGGGCGGCAAACAGGCCCGTCGATATCGTGGGAGGTGGCGGGGAATCATCCCTTACCCACTGGCCGGTCCAGATTCGGCTCATCCCGGCGAGCGCCCCTTTCCTGAAGGGGGCCGACCTTCTTGTCCTCGCGGACTGCACGGCGGTTGCCTTTCCCACCCTGCACCGTGATCTGATGAAAGGGAAAGTGGTCATGATGGGATGTCCGAAATTTGATGACATTACGTATTATGTAGGCAAGTTCGCCGATATTTTCAGAACTGCCGGCATCAAGAGCGTCACCACGGTTGTTATGGAGGTGCCCTGTTGTTCAGGGCTTCCCATGATCGTAAAAAAGGGGATGGAATCGGCTGATAAACAAATCCCCATGGAAGAGGTAGTGCTGAGCACAAGAGGAAAGATCTTGAAGCGCACGTAAAAAAATCAGGTAGAAGAGGGGAAGAAAAGAATGCATCCTTAGCGATCATCCCGTTTTCCTTTCCGCCAGCGCTTGCGGATGTCCCTCGAATCGCCTGCTCCCTAAAGAGGGGTATCTTTAAGTGTCCAGCGAGCCCCTTGCGCGGGTGCTGGATTTGTGTTAGGGAGCGGGCAGGATGTTTGACAATTATCAAAGAGACATAAACTATCTAAGGATTTCCATCACTGACCGTTGCAACCTCCGGTGCCGGTACTGCATGCCCAAGGAGGGGCTGTCCCAGCTTGGGCATGACGATATCCTGCGCTATGAAGAAATTCTCAGGGTAGTGAGGATCGCTGTGTCCTTGGGAGTGGCGAAGGTAAGAATCACCGGCGGCGAGCCTCTGGTAAGGCGCGGTGTCGCTCCTTTCGTTGCCGCCCTGAAATCCGTACCCGGGATAGAGGATCTCAGCCTGACGACCAATGGCGTCCTCCTGGAGAAATGCGCAAAGGATCTTTTTCAGGCCGGGGTCAGGAGAATCAATGTCAGTCTCGATTCGCTCAACCCTGATAAATATTCCCAGATCACCAGAGGAGGACGTCTCGATGATGTCCTAAAGGGTATTGCCGCCGTTCATGAGCAGGGCTTTTCACCAATCAAAATAAACGTCGTGGCAATCAAGGGATTTAACGATGATGAAATCCTGGATTTCGCCCGGTTGACTCTGGACAATCCTTACCAGATCCGGTTTATAGAATTGATGCCGCTGGGGCATCCGGGGCGGGATAATCTTGGCAAGTACCTGGCCAGTGAAGTCATTATGGGGACCATTGTCCGTAAATATCCTTTAACGCCGGTAAATGGTGAGCGGGAAAGGATGGACGGCCCGGCAAAGATGTACAGGATCGCCGGTGGAATGGGAGAAATCGGCTTTATTAGTCCGGTAAGCCACCATTTCTGTCACCTCTGCAATCGGTTGCGGCTGACGGCGGACGGAAATCTGCGCGCCTGTCTGCTGTCCGATGAGGAATTCGATTTGAAGACCCCCTTGCGAACAGGCTGTACGGACAGTCTGCTGGAGTCGATTATCAAGGAGGCTATTGCCGGGAAACCCAGGAAACACGGGGTACAATTTGATGAGCAATCGCTCCGCAAATGCGTGAAGAACATGTCGGCGATCGGAGGTTAGCGGTCTTGAGCTTTCCTGAAGAAATTGCCCGATCTTATGATGCATGGCGTGAAACACCCACCGGTCATTACATCGACAGCCGTGAAAAGAGCATGATCCTGGATCTGACCCAGCCCCGGGGTGGAGAACGGCTGCTGGATGTCGGCTGTGGAACCGGCGATCATCTGTGGCTCTTCCGTAGGAAGGGATGTGATGTTACCGGCATCGACCCATCCGCCCCCATGCTTGATATAGCCCGGCAAAAACTTGGCCACAAAGCGGACTTTTATTTGGGACAGGCGGAGGATCTTCCCTTTTCTGATGATGAGTTTGATGTCGTAACCCTGATCACCTCGCTGGAATTTACCGCCGATCCGGTGCAGGCCATTCATGAAGCCATCAGGGTTTGCCGGGGAAGAGTATTCATTGGCGTCCTCAATAAATTCTCCTGCGTCGGTGTCACCCGCCGGCTGACCGGTTGCTATCGGCCCTCCATTTATGATCACGCCCGTTTCTTCAGCATCGGTGAATTGGCAGTAATGATTCGCAGGCAGCTCGCGGGGGTAAGGATTCGCTGGGGAAGCGTGATCTTGCTGCCTTATAGCTGGTATGGATTCGCCAGGGGGATCGAGGAGTCCCTGCCGGTCATGAACAATCCTTTTGGCGCCTTTTTGGGCCTGTCATTTTCTGTCACATTTACACAGGTAACCATTCAGGAGCCGATCCGGGAATCGGTGCGGCTGGAAAGCAAAGGCAGACAACCCCTGCCTGGGGTGGTGAGGGTGATCAAATGATAAAGAAGGCGATGTTTTCCGAGGCGTTGGCGGATCAGCAGGTTCAATGTCGACTCTGCGCTCACGCCTGCCGGATAAAGAACGGGCAGCGAGGCGTCTGCAGCGTCCGGGAAAACCGCGAGGGGATTCTTTACAGCCTTAATTATGGGCAGGTGGTTGCCGAAAACATAGATCCGATCGAGAAAAAACCTTTCTTTCATCTTTATCCGGGATCCCTTTCCTACTCCCTGGCCACGGTGGGCTGCAATTTTCGCTGTCTGTTCTGTCAGAATCATGAAATCTCCCAGTTGCCCCGTGAGACGGGAGATATTGTGGGGCGAGCCGTCCCGGCGGCGGAAATTGTGGAAAGGGCCGTCCGTTCCGGTGCGAAGACTATTGCCTATACCTATACGGAGCCGACGATCTTTTTCGAGTATGCCCTTGATATTGCCCGTTTGGCATGGGAGCGGGGGATCGGGAACGTATTTGTCACCAATGGTTATATGAGCCTCCAGGCTCTCGATGCCATTGCCCCCTATCTCGATGCCGCTAATGTTGACCTTAAGTCATTCCGTGACGACTTTTATCGGGAGCAATGTGGCGCCCGTCTGCAACCGGTTCTGGATACGATCCGCAGGATGAAAGAACTGGGGATCTGGGTGGAAGTCACGACCCTGCTTATCCCGGGACTCAACGACAGCGATGAGGAAATCGGGGCGACAGCAGATTTCCTATGTTCCGTAGGAACGGAAACCCCTTGGCATATCAGCCGTTTTCATCCCCGCTACCGGATGCTGGCAGAAAGGATTACCCCTGTCGAGGCAATACAGAAGGCCGCAGACATCGGCAAATCAAGGGGGATAAAGTATGTCTATAGTGGCAATGTGCCGGGAGAGGCGGGGGAAAGCACGTTTTGTTCCCGTTGCGGTAATCTCCTTATCAGCCGCTATGGCTTCCGCATCGAACGCCTGAATCTCGGTGAATCAGCCTGTCCTCGCTGTGCAACCCGGCTGGAAGGCTTATTCCAATGGCCGGTCACAAAATAACATCTCCCATCCGAAAATGTTATAACAACTTATGGAGAATATTGCATACTCTTCCCCTCCCCTTCAAGGGGAGGGTGGGGTGGGGATGGGTCTCACAGCCATTTTCATCTCCCTTCGTTACAGTAAGCTGTCATGAACGTTTCCTTCCATTTTTATCTTGGTTTCAATCGTAAAATCTTCAACGCCATTCCGTCGTGGATATACTACATATTGTGGTTAAATTTACGCTTCACATGTACATGTTGTATTTTTTCTTTACAATAGCGCTTTCTTTTGATAGAACAAAGCCCAAATGATGGGCAGCCTTCACAAAGGGGAATGAAAATCAAGATATTGACCCATCCCCACCCTCCCCTTGAATGGGAGGGATACTGATGTGCCTTCATGTGCGGCAAATCATAAGGAGTTCGTTCTGAGTGCTTAGATGAAACTAAAGTATCTGGAAATTAATGGTTTCAAATCGTTCCGGGACAAAATCGTCCTCGATTTTGCCGCGGGGGTGAGCGCCGTGGTGGGTCCCAATGGATGCGGCAAGAGCAATGTGGTTGATGCGATCCGCTGGGTCATGGGCGAGCAACGCATCAAAAGCCTTCGCGGTGCGAAGATGGAAGATGTCATCTTCAATGGTTCCCAGGAAGCGGCGCCCGTTGGGTTGGCTGAGATCTCCATGATCCTTGCCGCGGATGGGGTTACTTTTCCCGATCCCTATGGGGCCTGCTCAGAACTGACCATTTCAAGACGGCTTTTCAGGGACGGCGAGAGTGAATATGCTGTTAACGGCGTCCCCTGTCGTCTCCTCGATGTCCGGGAGTTCTTCCTGGGAACCGGTATCGGGGCCCGGACCTACTCCATTATCGAACAGAATAGCGTCGCCTCTCTCGTCGAGGCGAAACCGGAGGAACGGCGTCAGTTTATCGAAGAAGCAGCGGGGATCTCAAAATACAAAACCAGGAAAGAATCGGCCTTGCGCAAGCTTGAGGCCACAAAGCAAAATATTGTACGTCTGAACGATATCCTCCGGGAGGTGAAAAGTCAGCTTAATGCCGTATCCCGGCAGGCTAAGCGGGCAGAACAGTACAAAAATCTGAAGGCAGCCATTCGCGAGGATGAGATCGCCGCGGCCCGGTGCGCCTATGTTGAATTATGCGAAAAACACCAGAGTCTTGTGCTTGAGCGGCAGGCTTGGGAAAGGCAGGAAAACGAACTCACGGCATCCCTGGCGTCATGTGAGACCTTCCTGGCGGCAGCCAGACTGGAAGTTTTAACCCAGGAGGCAGACCGGTCTCAATGCCAGGAAAAAATATACCAGTTGCGGACGACCGTTCAAGTCAAGGAGCAAGGCGTCGAATTTTCAAAAGGCAGGATATCTGACCTCAAAGCCCGAAAAGAACGACTCGGGGAAGAGGCCCGGCAATTAAAAGCCCGTCATGAGGAGCTGTTACGTGAACGGGAGAAGATTACAGCCTTGCGGCAGGTTCTGGATGGCGACATCGCCCATGCACAAGACAACACGAAAGATGTGGAAGGCAGGGTATCGGAACTCAAACGGGAATTATCATCCGAGCAGCAATATCTTGAAGAAAACAAGGTCCAACTAATTGACATCGCGGCGGAGAAATCACGACTGAACAACAATTACGGTCATCTGGCCAGGGTTCTCGATGATCTGGGCAGAAAGAAGGAAAGAAACAACAAGGATATCAGCGATCACCGGCAAAGCATTCTTCGCCTTGAGGAGAAGCTGGCGGAATTCACCGCGTCGTTGAACGAGGACCGTGAAAGGCTTGGGCAGCTTCGCAGCAGCAAGGCAGCGGCGGCAGAGGAATGGGAAAATGCCCGCGGCGAACTGCAGGAAGTTGAGGGGACGATCGATAGCCTCAAGGAAGATCTCAGCAGCCGGTCTTCCCGATTCACATCCCTGAAGGAACTCCATGACGGATATGTCTGGTGTAATGAAGCTACCAGATCGATCATGATGGCCAAAGAAGCGAAATGTTTACATGGCGTTGCCAAGGATCAGGTGATCGGCCTGGTTGCCGAACAGATCCGCGTCCCCCAAGTCTATGAAACCGCTGTGGAAGCAGTGCTGGGAGACAAGTTGCAGTATGTCGTGGTCAGGAGTCACGAGGCCGGTGTGCAGGCAATCGATTATCTGAAAGAAGCGGCGGTGGGAAGAAGCAGCTTTGTCCCCCTGCAAGTTCGTCATGCCGGGCAGCGAACAGCGACTGCCGAACATCTGCAGGAAGCGGAGCGGCTGATCGATCGCATCGAAGTAGGGGAATCTTTCCGGGGGATTGCGGAATATCTCCTGGGGGATGTCCTCCTCATTCCCAGTCTCCGGAACGGCCTCGAACTGTGGAATAGAAACGGATTCCGGGGGACCTTTGTAACCCCTGATGGTGATATGATCAGCCCCCAGGGTGTCTTGACCGGAGGTCGCAATGGGAAAGGCGATCGGAGCCTCCTGAAAAACAAGCGGGAGATGGAAGCATTGGAAGCAGGGATTCGTGATTTGTCCACGGCTCTGCAAGAAGAGGGGATGAGGAAAAAGCGCCTCGCTTCCCTGGTAGCCTCCGGGGAGGAGGAACTGGACTCATTGACCTCAGATATCCATGCGGTGGAATTGCAGTGTAACAGCCACAAAAAGGATCTTGAGCGCTATCGGGAGGAGCTGAAGCGCCTCCGGCAGACACTGCAGATTCTCGCGTTTAACAGTGAAAACCTGGATGAGGAGGAACTACAGGCCCGTCAGAAACTGAAAAGCGGCGAGGAAGATCTCGATATCCAGAAAAAGCGGGAAGCCGCCACCCAGGAGACGGTTGCCGTGCTTCAGGAAAAGGTGCGGCAACTACGGGGGGAACTGGAAAGCAGAGACAGGGAATTAACTGCAGAAAAAGTTCGTCAGGCGTCGCTGGCGGAAAAGCAAAAATCCGCTGCCCGGTCATCTGAGAGAATCGATACGGAAATCGATAACCTGGCGGAAAAGATCAGAGCGGGCAGGGAGGATGCTTTGACATCGAACAGCCGGATAGAAGAACTCCAGGGGGCAATTGTCCGTGAAGAGTCGCAACTGGCGGAGCTCCATAAGTCATTTGCGGAGATGGAAAGACGACTTGAGGAAAAAAAGAATCTCTATGCCCTTGCCGAAGCCGGCCTGAAGGATTGGGAAGGCAAGAGCAGGGAGGCGAAGGAAAAATACGATCAAATGCTCAAACAGGGACGGGACCTGGAAGCAGTGGCGCGGGAGATTTCCTATCAGATGGACAGCTTGAGCAGGATGATCGCGGAGAAATATGGGACCGCTCTTCAGGAGCAGGCAGGGGATGGGCAGCGGGTCGATGAGGAAGACTTGGAGATTATGCAGGAAAGACTCGTGAAGAACCGTGAACTTCTCGATGCCTTCGGAGAGGTCAATCTCCTGGCGATCAGCGAATATGATCAACTGAAGGAGCGGTTTGATTTTCTCACCTCCCAGGCCCGGGACCTCGATGCCTCTCTCCATACCCTCGAGCAGACAATCGCCAAAATCAACCGGGTTTCCCGGCAGCGGTTTGCTGAAACCTTTGAGGCGGTAAGAGGTTGTTTCCGGGATGTGTTTTCCCGAATCTTCCCTGGCGGCAAGGGGGAGCTGCGCCTGACTGACGAAAGCGATCTCCTGGAAACAGGGGTTGATATCGATATCCAGATTCCGGGAAAGCGGCCGCAAAACATCAGCCTCCTGTCGGGAGGGGAAAAGTCCCTGGCCGCCATAGCGCTGATTCTGGCTATTATCCTTTATCGGCCAACGCCGTTTCTTGTCCTCGACGAGGTGGATGCCGCTCTCGATGATGCCAATGTAACCCTTTTCACAAAAATCATCAAAGAGATTGCCGCCAATTCTCAGGTGATCCTTATTACCCACAACAAGAAGACCATGGAAGTCGCCGAAAACCTCTTTGGAGTCACGATGCAGAAGCAGGGAATCTCCACGGTGGTTTCGGTGTCTCTGAACTAAAAATTCGGGTTCATCATCTTTACTTATCCATCAAAAACGGCTAAAGGAGGTCTGCATTCAAACCGGTGGCGTACCTGCCAATCTTGGGTCTGAATGATTAATGTATTAAAGAGGTAAAGATGCTCGATGTATTCAAGAAAAAAGGTTTTTTTGACAAGTTGAAGGACGGCCTGGCCAAGACCAGGGATATCCTTTTAACAGATGTCGATGATTTGATCCTCGGGGAGAAAAAAATCGATCAGGATCTCTTTGATGAGTTGGAAGAGGTCCTCATCCGTTCCGATGTCGGTCCGGCTTTTACCTGTGAATTAATCGATAAGATGAAGGAGCAGGTCAAGCGTAAGGAATTGAGCCGCGCGGACTTATTGAAGAAAATTCTCCGGGATACGATGAAGGAAATCCTGACGAAGAGGGAGATGCCCCTCCGGATCCCAGCAGAAGGTCTATATGTCATCATGGTTGTAGGGGTGAACGGAACGGGAAAGACCACCACGATCGGGAAGATCGCCCATGAATTGAAAAACAGGGGCGAGAAGGTTCTCCTGGTTGCGGCAGATACTTTTCGGGCGGCGGCCATCGAACAGTTGGAGGTCTGGAGTCAGCGCGTAGGCGTACCCCTGATCAAACAGAAGCCCAATGCCGATCCGGCGGCGGTTGTCTTTGATTCCATCCAGGCGGCAAATGCCGGCCGAGGCCGGGTCCTTATCATCGATACGGCAGGCAGACTCCACACCAAAGTCAATCTCATGGAAGAACTTAAAAAGATGAAGCGGATTGTGGAACGGGAACTGCCCGGGGCCCCTCAAGAGATCCTCCTGGTTGTCGATGCCACGACAGGACAAAATGGTCTGATCCAGGCGAAGATGTTCAAGGAGGAGATCGGGGTAACCGGCATTGTGCTGACCAAACTCGATGGGACGGCCAAGGGCGGGATCATCATCCGGATTGTCAAGGAACTGGACATTCCCATCCGCTATGTCGGTGTCGGCGAAGGTTTGGAGGATCTGCAACCCTTTCATGGCGAAGCCTTTGTGGATGCCCTCTTCGGAAGCGATAAACAGTGAATCCTGTCAAGATTATCGAGTGTGTCCCGAATTTCAGTGAAGGAAGGGCCCCGGAGAAGATAAAAGCGATTACAGCGGCGGCGTCTGCCGTACCCGGGGTAAGCTTGCTCGATTATTCATGGGACTACGATCATCATCGCAGCGTCATTACTTTCCTTGGCGAGCCGGAGTATGTCTATGAGGCGGCCCTGGCGGCGGGAAGCAAGGCGTTGGAGCTTATCGACCTGAGATATCATGACGGCGTTCACCCGCGGATCGGGGCCGTCGATGTCGTTCCTTTTATTCCGCTCGCAGGGGCAACGATGGCGGATGCGGTGGCGTGTGCCCGCCGTTTCGGGAGCACATTTGCGGAGCGGCATGGTATCCCGGTTTTTTTCTATGGAGAAGCGGCTAAGAATGAGACCAGCAAAGAGCTTCCGGAAATTCGTAGCGGTGGCTTGCCGGGACTGATAAAGAGATTGCGGGCGGGCGGATGTCAGCCGGATGAGGGGCCTAATATCTGCCCTGATCGCTCCGGGGCCGTGGCCGTGGGAGCGAGGATGCCCCTTATCGCCTTTAACATCAATCTTGATTCGTCCGATGTGGGGCTGGCAAAGCGGATTGCCGGGACGATTCGCGAGTCCAACGGCGGTTTACCATGTGTCAGGGCCATTGGTGTTTTGTTGAAAAGTCGAAATCTCGCCCAGGTTTCCATGAATCTGACCAATTTCCAGGTTACCTCCATCAGGAATGCTTTTGAAAGCGTCAGGAAGGAAGCTGACCTGGAGGGGGTTGGTATCCTGGAATCG
>Ga0247841_10011995_pt1 | contig 11385 bp, 9 predicted proteins | sample LaCruzMarch2015__2_FD_192410 | JGI IMG/M metagenome (GOLD analysis project Ga0247841, IMG submission 192410) | Freshwater microbial communities from meromictic Lake La Cruz, Castile-La Mancha, Spain - LaCruzMarch2015_18m | ecosystem: Environmental > Aquatic > Freshwater > Lake | place: Spain...
GGTTTGCCTTACAAAAAGGCTGTTCTAGCAACTGCTCATAAGTTGATCCGTGTCATCTATGCTATGCTGACACAAAGAACAACTTTTTGTCCGCAGGTTAATTCATGATAGTTGACTGTTATCCACAAATCGTCAACCTCGATAAATATGCTAGACTTCAATCCGTAATAAACACAATTTCAACCTTGCGACAAATAGCAATGCTCGATCTTTATAGATCAATCGACGCTCACCGCGTTTATTATATGACTATCGCCCTAAGAAACAAACTGTTGCTTAGTTATTTTTTCTATGCTTTATTATAAATAAAGAAAGTAAAGGCTAATTTTTCGGCTATCATTTTTTGTAAGGCTACCATGGAAATGGAAGATGAAAGAAAGACCAAGAAGCAACTGATTCAAGAACTCCACGAACTGCGTCAATCTGTCGCTGAAGCAGAAAACCTCAAAGAAGAAATCAAACACACAAGAGTAAATCAAGAAAAGTTCACCAAAGCTTTCCTGCAAAATTCAATTCCCACAATCATTACGTCAGTCAAAGACAGTAGCGTTGTTGAAGTCAGTGATGCTTTTCTTCGACTCGTAGGACTTAAGCGGCATGAAATCATAGGAAATACTGCGGTAAAAGGCGGATTTATCACAAAAGAGCAAAGAGAAATTTTTTTTAATGAACTAAACAAAAACGGACATATTGAAAACCTCGAAATGGAAGTCAGGCTAGGAAACGGAGAGTTGAGGCATGGATTATTCAATTCTGTCATGATTAGCATTAACAATGAAAATTGCGCACTCACGACCATTCAAGACATCACCGAACGCAAGCAGGCGGAGGAGGCGCTGCAGGAGAGTGAGGAGCGGTTCCGGGGACTCTTTAGTCATATGAGCAGTGGGGTTGCCGTGTATGAAGCCGTCGATAACGGCGGGGATTTCATATTCAGAGATTTCAATTCTGCGGCGGAAAAGATAGAGAAAGTCAGCAGGAAAGATATTATCGGTAAGCGTGTTTCCGAGGCATTTCCCGGGGTAAAAGCATTTGGAATATTTGAAGTATTCCAGAGAGTTTGGCAAACTGGGAAACTGGAGTATTTCCCTCAGAAGATTTACAGAGACGAGCGGGATCCCGGAAGCTGGCGAGAAAGTTGGGTCTTTAAGTTACCCGCTGGTGAGATAGTCGCTCTCTACAACGACATCACCGAGCGCAAGCAGGTGGAGACGGCACTGCAGAAGAGTGAACAAAGATACCAAGAACTAAGTATCATCGATGATCTAACTACGCTTTACAATTCTCGTCATTTTTACGCTCAACTTAAAATTGAATTAGAGAGGTCAACCCGCTACGAACAGCTTTTAACCCTCGTTCTGCTTGATCTCGACGATTTCAAAAAATTCAACGACACATACGGCCATATCGAGGGTGACAAGGTCTTACGGCGACTAGGCCATGTGATCAAAAGGTGTCTGCGCGAAACTGATAGCGCTTATCGTTATGGCGGCGAAGAATTCACCATCCTCCTGCCCATGACAACAAGCGTGGATGGTGCCGTTACAGCGGAAAGAATCCGGACGGAATTCAAGAAGGAAATTTTTTCTCCGGCTCTGGGTCAGGAAGTCAGCTTGACGATAAGCATCGGCCTTGCTCAGTACAAGCCAAAGGAAGACATCAAAGCCTTCGTTCATCGTGTTGACCAGCTCATGTACCAGGGGAAAAAGAAAGGAAAGGACAGGGTTTGTTCGGAGGTAGAGTTTTAAGAACAGTTCAAAGTGTAATCCACACTCCAATTCCAAATCGAAAATACTTGATTTGTAGATGGAAGATAGTGATTCAGAAGGATGACGATTTTGATATTTTAAAGAGACTTTTTTGTTGACAAGCTTCCTGTTAGCCACAAATCGTTAACCTCAACAAAAATGCAGCAATCCAATCCGCTATCATCGACACCACACCCCACATTTTATGGACAAGATTGGCTTGACATTCAAGACAGAGTTTCCTATTGTTTAACGATAAACAAATAATATCTTATACCAAGTAAGCTTTCAAAAAATCATATTTTATTTTTTGCAAGCAACTTGGTATTACCAAAAAAATATTTTACACTAAAAAATGCCGATTGCATTACTGGTGCAATAAGGCGAGAATCAACCATGAAAATATTAATACTAAATCACGGGTATAAGCCCCAAAGCAATCTGTTGGGTATTATACCCTCCGCTATGCGGGATTGTTCAACTTGCCAATTCCGCTACGCTACGCTTTCAGAATTGGAGTTTCACAAATAAGTTATACCGCAAAGGAGACTGATATGGGTCTTTTTACAATTGACCAAAAGAAATGCAAACGTGATGGAATGTGCGCAAAGGAGTGTCCGGCGCAAATTATAGTCCTAACTGATAAAGACACTTTCCCGACTCTGATCGAGAATGGCGAGGAATCCTGCATCAACTGCGGTCACTGTGTCGCTGTTTGTCCTCACGGGGCCTTCACGCTCAACACGATGCCCCTTGATGAATGCCCCAAAATACAACGTAAACTCCTTCCCGAAGCAGGCCAGATAAGGCAGCTTTTAATGGCCAAACGCTCCATTCGCTTTTACAAAAACAAGATTGTCGACCATGATCTTTTAGCAGAGCTGATCGATACGGCACGGTATGCCCCCACAGGCAGCAATAAGCAGCAGGTACAATGGATGGTCTTTGAAGACCCGAAAGAGGTAAATCACCTTGCTTCAATGGTTATTGACTTTGCGAGATTAATGCTTCCAATAACAACAGATGAGACTATGGCTAAAAGTATGGAGCGGAAGATTGCTGCCCGGGATCAAGGGATAGATTTGATCCTGCGTGGCGCACCACACTTAATAGTTGTCCATTCCCAGGCGGATTTACCCTTTGTCGAGGTTGACTGTGCGATTGCTTTGTCCTATCTGGAGCTTTATGCCTACGCGAAAGGGCTGGGGACATGCTGGGCAGGTTATCTGACTGCCGCGGCAAATTTCCATGAACCTCTTGCACAGGCTTTGGCTTTGCCCCCGGGGCACAAATGTTTTGGCGCCGTGATGCTTGGCTATCCGCAATACAAGTACACACGCATTCCGAAGCGTAACGCGCCGGTTGTGACATGGCGGCCGTAAAAGAAGCTTGCTCTGTATTATTTTTTCTTCGTTAGCGTAAAACCCAATGATTCGCTGAGCACTTCCACCGGATCGAGAGTGACAAGGCCTGAGAGGCCACCTAATTGCATTCGGCATGATCCGCAATCCGCGACAATCGCGGTGGCAGCGGTTTTTTTGATGCGGGCCACGGCACTATTACCGATCGAAATAGCCGTTGACTCATTACTCTTTTTAAATCCGTAACTGCCGGAAAGCCCGCAGCAGTTGTCATCAAGAATTTCACATTCCAAACCGGGAACCATAGACATCAACTTTGCCGCCGGGTAACCGATACCCAGTGCCCGGAGATGGCAGGGGATGTGATAAGCAAGCTTTCGGCGCACTTCCTGAAATTGCGGCTTAATGTGATTGTCATCCACCAGTTTCAGAATGTATTCATGGACGTTATATGTATTTTCGGCAATCTTTTTAGCCATGGGGATATCCATGATATCCTGATAGTCATGCAACAGGCACAGCCCGCACGATGTGCATGAGTAAAGAATATCATATCCGGCATCGATATAGTTGGAAAGGGAGGCGGTATTTTTCAGGGCAAAACTCCTCGCAAGCTGCAGATTCCCGTTTCCCAGAGCAGGTAACCCGCAGCACCACTGTGGCGGTAAGACAACATCCACATTAAATGATTTGAGCAATTGAACAATTTTTCTGCCGATATCCGGCCGGTAAAAATTAATGAAACAGCCATAGAAAAAGGCAACTTTTCTGGATCTTCGGTTGGGCGTCCTTTTATTCCAACTCAATTTACGGAAACGAAATTTCGGGAATGGTATATAGGTTGCGATTCTCATGGCATCAAATATTTTTTTCCCGATTTTCGTTGCGGCAAACCTGTTGGCAAGCGGCGCGGTTAAAGAGCCAAGCGAGCTCAAATAATAGTTATTAGCAAACAGCAAGTGCGCCAGTGAATGGGGATGTTCCCGTCCGTATCTTTGTTGCGCCCCCAGTATGATCCGGGCCGGTTCTACACCGCAGGGGCAGGCCATTTCGCAGCGCTTGCACTGGCTGCATAAAAGCACCCACTCCTCCTCCGCTTTTTCCCTGTCCGATCGGAAACGCTGAGCATCCGGTCCCGCCTGCTTAGGCCCGGGGAAATCAGGATTAACCCGCATGACTGGACAATTTTCCACACAGATAGTACAGCGTATGCAGTGTTCGAAATTCATCGAATATACTCCATGCAGGACTTAGCTGCTGCATGGGCTGTTGCCAGAGCCAAGCCGTGACCGCAGCCGTTTTTCAATATCTCTGTATCAGCCAGAATGCCACCGCACACAAAAATGTTTTCCCAGGGCGATCCTGTTGGCCGCAAAGACGAATCCACTTTTATCCCCGCCCGGCCAATGCCGTGGTTGAAAGAAAAATAATCATTTTCAAACCAGGTTTCGCGCGGGCCGGGCGCGTGCACATGTAGATTGAAAATGTTTTCGGTAATTGAATCCCTGCCTGCTGTGAGGCCGCCGCCGACAAATGATCCGCTAGCCAGGATGAAGGCCTTTCCGTTAAGACTGTTGGGTCTTCCTTTGGACGCCGTCATCACAGCTTCAATGATTTTGCCCGATTTTTCCACGCCGATAACCGGCCACTCCCAGTAAATATCACCGCCCTTTTTCCGGAAATAGTCTTTCAGCGCGTTGAATAGCCTTCTGCCGGGCATTGATGGCGGAATGGTCGGGATTTCAAAGACAGGCTTTCCCACGCCTGTTGCTATCGTTTGAACAATTTCATCTGCCGATTCCAGACCGAGAACGGCGGGGAAGGCAATCTTGTCTTCGCGAATTTTTTGACCTTTAAGCCAGGTAATAAAGGATTCCAGAAATTCTTTTTCCTCGAAATGTGACGCGATACCCATGGTGCTGGAAACGCCGGCATCATAAACTGAAAATTTAGTATTTGGGCGCCGGGAGATGATATAGCTGGGATAAAAATCCTTGAGCCCGGCAAATGTGATGATGTGGATGCTGTCCTTAGTGTCTTGCGGTGCGGCTTTCATTGTTGAAGGAACAAGGCAGGAAGTCTTAAACGTGCCCAGAGCGGAAAGAACAAGACGATTTGCTTCGGCAGTGCCTGTATAGGGAAGTCCCATATCCGTCATGGTCGCCTGGAAATTATTAAGCGATTCCCTGATTGTATTTTCGGGGAGAAGGTGAAAAGGATGCTCAGGTGGAAGTCCATTAATGCCAAGTAGAGGATTGTGGTCGCGGGAGCAAACGTCAATGCAGCCGGTGGAAAGACAGGCTGGCGGTTCGCCACTGGTGACGAGGGCGACTTTAAAACCGCGTGCAGCAAGAAACGCTCCCGCTGTCAGGCCTGCTACTCCCGCTCCGAGAATAATGGCGTCGTATTCGGTAACACTCATTGCGGTTTCTCCATGGCCAGGATGCCCAGATAAATATATTCCACAAGCTGTTCTTCCCGGAGTTGATCACCCCAGAGAGCGTACCTTATTCCTCGAAACCGTCGCTGGAGAAAGCCGCGCAGCATCTCCATGGACTGCTCGGGCGAGATGACGCTCATATCATTCATTATTCCCAGCGCGCGAAAAGTGCAGAAACCGCCCTGGCATGGCCCCATGCCCAGACGCGTCCGGTGCTGGATATCGCCGACATTTCGTGTGCCGGTCTGGTTGATAATCCGTTCCACTTCTTTTCTGCTGACCAGTTCACATTCACAGACGACATCCTTCATATCCGCAAGCCGTTTGGAAAGTGGATAACCGCTCAATTCCTCCTGTCCGTCCAGCGGTATTTCCGCTGTTTCGCAGGCTCTTTTGAGCTTGAAGGCCGCCATGATGGTATCAACCATCTTTTCCGCCATCAGACGGAAAGTTGTCAGTTTGCCTCCCGCGATACTATACATACCGTTACCGTGATCGATAATCTGGAAACCACGTGAAATTTCATGGCTGTCCATTTTTTTGGATTTAAGCAGCGGCCGGACACCGGAAAAAGCGCGGATAATGCGGGTATGATTAAAATGCGGAATCATCCGTCCAGCCTCACCGATAATGGTATCAACCTCTGTGGATTCGATGCCAATCTTATCCGGGTTTTCCACCGCCAGTGACGTTGTTCCGGCTAAACAAACAGCCTCATTGGGTACTATTATGTCACCATCGGAGGGTGGCCGAAGTCGGTTGATTACCATATTGGTCAGGCGGTGATTGGTAATGACCAAAGAGCCTTTGGCCAGAGTCATCGGTACTTCACAACCGGCAAGAGAGGCGATCATATTGGCCCACGCGCCTGCGGCGTTAACAATGATGTTACCGCGGATTTCTCTCACTTCGCCGGTTGCCTGATCGGTGGCTTTAATGCCGATACAACGACCGTGTGACTTAACAATTTCCGTAACTTTATGCCGGGTGAAGATAAGGCCATCCCGCAGCTGCGAAGTTCGGATATTGAGCATGCACAGGCGGAAAGGATCAATGGAGCAATCGGGAACTTTAATTGCTTCTTCGAGTTCGGGATTAAGATTCGGAACCAGATCAAGAGCTTTGGTTGAGGAAATCACTTCAGTAGGGATGCCTACGTCTTCACAGCCACGAAGAAATAATTCCCGGAAACGTTTGGAATCACCGGGCAGGCGCACAAACAGTCCGCCTGTTTGTTCGACGCATTTTTCACCGATTCTCCGAAGGATCAGGTTTTCGTCATAACACTCCTTGGCGGCTATCGGATCGGTAACTACATATCTGCCGCCGCTGTGCAGCAGGCCATGGCAGGCGCCGGTGGCTCCCGCCGCGAAGTCGCCTTTTTCAATGAGGCAGTGGGGAATGCCGCGCAACGCCAGATCTCTGGCAATACCGCAACCGGTGGCGCCTCCGCCGATAATGATCACATCAGTTTTAATCATCTGATTCTAAATCTCTTCCTCTCGGCCTTCGGTCTTCAGCCCCGGCATGTGTGACCTTCAGGTTATGCGCCGGGCTTCGCTTCAGCCTTTAACCTTCTCTACTCTTCTTCCCAATGCATGGAGCGTTTTACTGCTTTTTTCCAACCGGCATAGAGCTTTTCTTTTTTATCTTCGTCCATGCCCGGTTTGAATCTTCGATTGACTTTCCGCCGTTCGGCAATCATGGATTGATCTTTCCAGAAACCGACCGCAAGCCCTGCCAGATAGGCCGCGCCCAAAGCTGTTGTCTCGATGATCTCCGGTCGCTCTACGGGAACTCCGAGAATATCCGATTGAAATTGCATCAGAAAATTGTTGGCACAGGCCCCGCCATCCACGCGCAGATCGCAAAGATCAATGCCGCATTCGTTACGCATCAGTTCCAGAACATCACGGGTCTGATAGGCAATAGATTCCAGTGTGGCGCGGATGATGTGGTTTCTCGTCGTTCCTCGGGTCAAACCTAGAATCGCGCCTCGTGCGTACATGTCCCAGTAAGGAGCGCCCAGGCCGACAAAGGCGGGGACGACATAAACGCCGAGAGAATCGGGAACCTTCGTAGCAAAGTATTCACTGTCCTTGGCGTCATAGACAATTTTGAGGCCGTCACGCAGCCACTGAATTGCCGCGCCGGCGATGAAAATACTTCCCTCCAGGGCGTATTCCACTTTATTGTTTATACCCCAGGCGATGGTGGTTAAGAGGCCGTTTTCCGAATGAACCAGCTTTTCACCGGTCAGCATCAGCATGAAACACCCGGTGCCATAAGTGTTCTTAACCATACCCGGGTTGTAACAGGCCTGTCCGAAAAGAGCCGCCTGCTGATCGCCCGCGTCTCCGGCAATTGGTATCTCCGTGCCAAATATCCGGGCATCAGTGTTGCCATAAACCGCGCTGGATGGCTTCACTTCCGGCAGCATTGAAGCGGGTATGTCTAGTTCTTTTAGAATTTTCTCATCCCATTTGAGATATTTGATATTGTAAAGCATTGTGCGGGAGGCATTGCTGTAATCTGTTACATGCACTTTCCCCCGCGTCAGATTCCAGATTAACCAGGTGTCGATAGTGCCAAAAAGCAGCTCACCGTTTTTTGCCTGCTGTCTGGCTCCTTCTACATTATCGAGGATCCATTTTACTTTAGTCGCGGAAAAATAAGCGTCCAGTACAAGTCCCGTATTTTCTCTTATGTAATTTTCCAGACCTCTGGCTTTGAGTTCATCGCAGATGGCAGAAGTACGCCTACATTGCCACACAATCGCATTGTAAACCGGCTTCCCCGTTTTTCTTTCCCAGACAACCGTTGTTTCCCGTTGATTAGTGATGCCGATTGCCGCTATCTGCTCCGCTGTTATACCCGTCGTTGCCAGTATTTCGCTCACCACGCCGCTTTGCGAGCCCCAAATCTCCATCGGATCATGCTCGACCCACCCTGCCTTCGGGTAGATCTGCGTGAACTCTTTCTGGGCAACCTTGACGATCTGCCCTTCAAAATTGTAAATGATGGCGCGGGAACTGGTGGTGCCCTGATCAAGGGCTAAGATGTATTTTTTTGTCATGTTTGTATCCCCAATCTCAGATTAGAAATAATTGTCTTGATGGAGATGAGTATTACATAACTTTTCATATTTTCCAAACAAAAAACGTGCGTTAATATGGTTGACTTTCCTGCTTTTAAAAAATATGATCGGAAGTAACTAGATTGTTGATCACGAAAGGAGAAGAGTATGAGTAAAATATCAGACTTGATTTTTGTTCGCGATAAGCATGTTTGCCCATGGTGGTTATGCTTTACATTTGATAACATTTTCCGCAAGCTTATCCATAATCCGTATAAAATCCTGAGCCCCTATATAAAAGAAGGAGATACGATTTTGGATGTCGGGCCGGGGATGGGTTATTTTACAATTCCTATGGCGAAGATGGCAGGTGAGAAAGGCCGGGTCATCGCCGCTGATATTCAGGAGAAGATGCTTCTTGCGCTTAAAAAGAGGGCACAGCAGGCTGGCATGGAAAAGCGTGTCATCGGCCATTTGAGTTCGCCTGATTCGCTGGGTATTAAAGAGCAAGTTGATTTCATTTTGGCTTTCTGGATGGTGCATGAAGTGCCTGGCAGGAGGAGGCTTTTGAATGAACTTTTCTCTGTGCTCAAAAATAACGGGACTTTTTTACTGGTGGAACCGCCTTTTCACGTGACAAAAGCCAATTTTGCAAAAACAGTAAATCTGGCCGTGCAGGCGGGATTCACTGTAAGCGCTCAACAGGGAAGCAGGTCGGTCTTATTTGTAAAGATCCGGAAGGAATAACTTTATGGAAACAAATCAACGCCCGATGACAGAACATGACCGTGCAACGTATACCAAATTCATTGAATGGCTTAAACAGAGCTGGTATGGTGTCCCGGATGCAGATGTCGTGCTGCCTTATGTCGCCGCGCGTTACACACCCGAAGAGGCCTTGCTCCTCACCGGCATGCCCTTTGCGCCAAAGACACTGGCGGAACTTTCGGATTTAACCAAAACCAGCGTTGATGTTCTTCGCCCGAAGCTAGACGCGCTTGCCGCAAGAGGGCTTGCCTATAAGCAGGTAAAAGAGAACAAAGAACGCTACTATTTAAACGACATCTTTTTCATCTACCGCGGCTTCGGCTGGCCCGGCCGCCATGATGAGTATGACCGGATTGTGGGTCCGCTTCAACACAAGTATCTGACCGGCGGGTTAATGTCAACATGGCAGAACGTTAAAGAGAAAGGCTTGCGGGTATTGCCGATAGAAGTCACTATCGAGGATACAAGCGGTGTACTGCCCTATGAAGAAGTGCGCAAGATACTGGATAAAGTCGAGTATTTTACGGTAAGCCATTGTCCTTGCCGGCATGCCAACAACCTTGATCCGGATTTCCCGGATTGTCAGTACCCCACGGAAGTCTGCCTTCATTTTGATAAACTGGGACACTATATAGTGGAAAACGGTATGGGCAGGGAAATCACCCGGCAGGAGACAGAAGAGATACTCAAGCACTCTGCTGAACTGGGGCTTATCCATGGCATCTCTAATTATCAGGAGAAGCCTGATACCATCTGTAACTGCTGCCGGAACTGCTGCATCTGGTTTTTGGCCTTGAACAAGTATGGTCATGCCGGCAGCCTGACTCCCTCAAACTTCCGCGTCACGCTCAACCAATCCACCTGCACAGGCTGTGGTTTATGCGTCAAACGCTGCCCAATGGAGGCCATAGATTTACGCGATGAGCCGTCGGCTAAAGGGCGTAAGACCAGGGTCACGGACAAGGACGGCAGACAGCGTGATTTGACCAATAACAGCGGCAAGGTTGCGAAGCTCAATCCCGAACGCTGTATAGGCTGCGGCGTATGTGCCTATAAATGCCAGTCGCAATCGCTAATGCTTGCGCGCAATCAGGTTGAACATCATCCGCCGCAAACCGGGCGTGATTGGGTAATGCAGTTCATGGCGGACACCAGATTGTAGAAGCAAACGATAAAGATAGATTTCAATGGAGGACTTGTAAGCACTATGGAAAGTTTAATCGCTAAAGCAATTCAACTTCAATATCAGCCGGTAGCCCTGCTCTGGTCAAACGAAAAGCCGGAGGGTGCTATGCAGTTTTCCGAGGGGAAATGGGGCTGTGTGATGTGGCTTGCCGCGGCCGCAGCAAAAGGTAAGAGTGCCGTTGCAGATGCAAAAACATTTGGTTGCTTTGGTGGCGGTGTTGGCCTGGGTTTTGGCAATCAGTATAAAAGTTTCCCCGGCGGCGAAGAAGGCTTTTGTCATTTTCTTTCAACCGGTAATGCTGCAAGAGAAGGTGGCACGGAACTGGCCGAGCAAATTAAACCTTACATGACGTCTGAAAGTCATGATAATTTTCTGCATGGCGAGCGCTATATCAAGTCGCCTGCTCTTGTTGAAAAATTTGTCCAGGCTTTGCCTATTACAGATATTCCTGAAAAATATGTTGTTTTCCAGCCGCTGGACAAAATTGATACGGCGCAAGAGAAACCGCAGGTGGTCGTTTTCTTTGTCAATCCTGACCAGCTCTCTGCTCTGACGGTGCTTGCCAATTACGGACGCGACGATAATGAAAATGTTATTATGCCTTATGCTGCCGGTTGTCAGGCTATGGGTATCTATCCTTACCGCGAGGCAAAATCAGCCAAGCCCCGTGCTGTGGTGGGCCTTACCGATCTTTCCGCCCGCGTTTATATCCGCAAGCAGCTCAATAATCCCAATCTGATGACCTTTGCCTCGCCCTTTGCTCTTTTCGAAGAAATGGAACAAAATGTTCCCGGGTCATTTTTAGA
>Ga0247841_10011996_pt1 | contig 11385 bp, 11 predicted proteins | sample LaCruzMarch2015__2_FD_192410 | JGI IMG/M metagenome (GOLD analysis project Ga0247841, IMG submission 192410) | Freshwater microbial communities from meromictic Lake La Cruz, Castile-La Mancha, Spain - LaCruzMarch2015_18m | ecosystem: Environmental > Aquatic > Freshwater > Lake | place: Spain...
AAATAGTGCCAAATTTTCGGGTTAACAAACTTATGAACCTCTTTCTTCATGAACCTAAAAGGACGCTCCCTTCTTAGCCGTGCAAACTCTTTCTCAAAAGAAACCTTAACGAACTTGTAAATAATCATGTCCCCAAGCAAGCACCCTACTCCCCCGATTATTGCCGCAAGAAGAACATTCTCAGGATTCATCACAATAAGGAGGCCTGCGGAGAAAGGGGAAGTAAAACCGAAAGAAAACAATATTCCTGCAATAAACACCCCGAAGTAACTCCAAGTCCCCAAATGTCCTAGTAAAGAACTAAGCAACGCGTCAGTGAAAACAAAATACGCAAGAACAGTGCAAAGTACGAACAAAGCAAGTTTCGGGTAAGGAAACCTAAAAAGCAATTTGAAATGAAACAAGGAAGAAATCTCTTTTAAAATCCAGTGCCCCTCGCCCCTAAGCCAGTGCCCCTCGCCCTTCAACCAATCCTCTTCCTTTTGGATTATTTCGTTTAGTGACATGACAAAAAAAGCACTTCTAAATATAAAACACTTACTAATGAAAAAAGCACACTATCCCAAAACTCGCCAAAAAAAGAACATTTATTAGGGCTTGGTTAAGGGAATATTTTAGAGTTGAATAAGAAATGGAAACAATAAAAATAAAGGGGCACTCAGTAAAGTTCATTCCAACAAAGGACAACTTTAACCGAAGAGCATTGCAATACAAGAACAAACTAATTACTTCTCTAGGAAAACTAGGGGTTAAACGAGACGACGTGGATTTGGACCTTGACGGTTACTGCGGCCGCGATGCAAAAGCGAGCGTGGTTTGGTACTCACACGGAAATCGAATGTACTATGAGGTTTCTACCCAGAAGAAATACGTTGACAATATTTTCCTTGTTTCAAAAATAATCGAGAACGAGGTTGAGCTCGTGCTAACTGATACAAAGCCAATTGAGGAATTCATCGCTGAATTTCGTGAAGATGAGGATGTTTCTGACGAACGAAAAGAAGCCCGCGAGTTCTTCGGAGTGGACCATAATCATAAAGATATGGAAGAAATTAACAAAAAGTACAAAGAAATGGCTAAAAGTTTGCACCCTGATACTCCCACTGGGGACGTTGAGAAATTCAAGAAGCTGAATCACCACCACAAAATCCTCAAAAGAGAACTCTCCTAACTATTTTTTAATTTTTTTAAACTATTTTAATCACTTTGCTTATATTTAAAAGCAATAAACTCCTAAAGACTTATTGTGATAGTGAATGGTTGGACCAATAAGACAGCAAAGAAAACCAAAAATAGACAAACCTGTCGGAACTGAATATCTCTCTGCAACCGAGCGCAAAAACAAGGAAGAGAAGAAATACACTACCGCGAAAGTCCAGCACTACGTTTCTAAAAAGAAAATAATTCTCTTACCCGGACCAGTGGCTGAGAAGAAATAACCCCTTTATTACTTAGATACTGACAAAATTCAAAACTTAACTAAAAGTTTTTATACACCTAGAACAGTAATACTTTAGAGGGGAGTTTAAATGAAACCACACAAGCCAGTAAATTTAGTTAACAAAGCAGCTATTGGGGCACACGGCCCAACAATTATGCCTAAGGGACCTTACTGGCAAAACCCTGTTTACCAATTCATGGCAAGAACACAAAGAAATGCGCAAACCATGGGAAATACTGCTGAAATGCAAAGAGCAAGCGCAATAATGCAGGAAATAGTTGAAAACAGAATTAGTGCGGAAAAGTACGCTGAACTCGAAGCATTAAGAATTGAATCCGAAAGGAGAGCAAAGTCTGAAAGAAAAAAACAAGCTAGTGCAAACTTTAATCCGAACGCTGCTCGAAAGGAAGAAAGCATCCAAACAGGAGTAAATGTTGCCGAAGTAAAAAGAAGATTGTTTAATTTACAAACCTCTCCGCAAAATATGATTAGAGAACTTGAAAAACTTCCTGCTGCTCAGAGGAAAGAGATTGCGGCAAGCCTGACCGTTTTCTTAAGATCAAAAATTGCACCCTACTTAAAACAACACAACCTTTGATTAATTATTCCCTTGGAATTCTCGGATCAAAAGTTGCGAGCCAATCATCAGCAGAAGCTGGGGAAGATTTTTGTTTTTGAGGAGGAGAGTTTCTCCCAAACCAAACACCCTCTCCTTTTTGAAGAATAGCAGCCTCAACCTCTTTACTAGGTTTCCAATCCTCGCCAAGCGCATCAGCCACTCCCTTCACCTGAAGGAAAGAAAGCAGAGCACCTTTTCTGATTTTATCAAGAACTGGAAGGGAATTAACAAACTCAACTTGTTTTTGTGTAGAGTTCGCAGCAAGTTCAATAAGAGAATTAATCTCTTCAGCAGACATTAACCTCTCCGCTCTATTAGCAACACTAACCACCGCACATTTAGCTAAATCAAACTCAGATTTGGTTTGGGTGTGAAGCTCCCAATCAAGAGAAATATCAGAGTTTTTGTACAACAAATAAATCCTAACCCTTTTTGGAACTCTTGGAATATTCTCCCAAACTAAACCAAGGTTAGAAAAATTAAATTCGCGAACAAGAAGCTGCATTCCTTCACCAACAAAATAAGGCCCCTCAATATCCATGAAATTAGAAAAGTGAGTGTCAAAACCGTACGCCCAAGAGAAAGAAGCAAGCGCTACGGAAAGCATTTTTGCTGAAGAATTATTTTCAGGAGTCAATTTTCCTGAAGAAACAATTTCTGCAACTTTTTCTTTGGATAAAATATTGTTTTTCCCGTTCAAACAAAAAGAATCCTCAACCGTTTTTTCTTTAAGCAAAGAAAGCAAGTACTCTGTTGAATCAACAATTTGAGAAAGTGAAGGACTCTTATAATCCCTCTCGCACAACTTTAACCCAACAACAAACTCTCCTGTTATTGTGTACCTTATTTGAGTGGTAGACCAAAACATTTCAGCAACCTCTTTTTTTGAAAATTGTTTTCTTGCTTTCTCTACCAAATCAAATTGCTTCATCGCGGCAAGTCTAATGTAAGAAGACATTATTTGCCTCCCGCGCGCAGGCCAATTGTTCCCCGCAGGTTTTGAGTAAGCAACTCTAACAGATTCTATATACTCATCAAGGACAGTCATAAACAACACCATTTGAGGCATCAAGCAAAACCTTCTGCCCTTCTTTTAAAACACTCAAAGCGTCCTTCGCTCCGACAATGCAAGGAATCCCAATTTCGCGGGAAATTATCGCAGCGTGGCTAACAATTCCGCCGGTTTCTGTTATTACCCCGCTTGATTTCATCAAAAGAATTAAGTAGGAAGGATTAGTCTGACTGCAAACAAGAACGAATCCTTTCTCCTTCGGAATGGACAAATCCGCGTCCGATGCGAGATGCACTCTTCCCTCAACAAGCCCCTTGCCCGCGCAAACACCCAAACAGAGAATTTTTTTTTCAACCATAACAATCAAAAAACAAATGAGACTAACTCTTTAATAAATAAACCTTTTTTTCAATTCGAAAACTCTCACTTGATTACAATCTTTTCCTCAAGGGTTGAAGAAACCAGTTTCTTCAAACGTTCAGTGTCCATTGATTTTTCGTTCGACCAAGTCTTTCCCATTTTCTTTCCGTCCCCCCTTATTATAAGCGGAGGAACAATTGTTTTGATATCAAGCTCTTCACCGTAAAGGGCTTTATAGAGCTGTTCATTTATCGGGATGTGATTGCGGGAGTAATGATCATACCCTCTAAAGAACAAATCAATTCTAAACATTTTGAGTCTTGGCGCGAGCAGGAGCATGTGATGCATCCAAAAACTTGTTTCCTCAATAGAGGAAGAGGATTTCTTTTTGCACTTATCGCACTCAAACTTCACGGTTTCATTTTCAAGAATTGTTTTGCCCTGAGCAGAATGGCAGGAGGAACAAATCGCCCCAGTCCATGACAAAAAGTTGTCCGCAAAACAAACTTTCTCGTAAGGGTCTGCAATTTTTCCCAAAACCTGAGGAGAATTCAGCCCCAGTTTTATTGCTTTTTTATAAAGAGGATTTCCCAAAATTGAAGAGCTTCTTATAAAATTAAATTTCAGAAGAGGAAAATCTTTTTTCAGGCGGAGAACTTTTTCACTTATGACCTTCTCCCAGTGCTCCGAAACTGAAGCACAGCACCCATTATGATCAACAGTGTACTGAAAAGAAGTTTCTTTGGGAAAAACATTATACTCGAAAGGAACTTCCTCCTTAAGGGTTAATTCTTCACGCTTGTAGTAAAAACTCCCCTTCTCATCAGGGTATAAGTATTTCAAACTCTCAGGTTCAACATCATTAAGAGAAATAAAAAAAGTGAACTCTGGTTCCTTCCCCCTCTGTTTTAAAAGATTGCACAAATGCCAAGGATACACGTAAAGAGTAAGCTCATTGCCCGCGTGAAAACCGTAAGGGCGAATCCCAATGGATATTTTTTCATCCCCCCGAATCACTTTAACCAATTCCTGCAGACCCTGCCAGCACAAATATGTTTTTCCCACTAAATCACCTCAAACTATCCCTAAACTCTTTTGCTTTTTGCTTATGAAAAGAAACAGAAAACATTGGATCCGTTTCTATGTAAAAGAAATGCGCGCTTGCTTTATTTGCAACTGGAGTTGGTTTGTTCCTTTCCCTAAAAATTTGCGCCCTTTTAGCATCATTATTAAAAAATCCTTCAAGTAAATTATTTTCAGTAAAAACATTTGACTCATTCAGCGGTTTGTAAATACTCTTCGCATCCACCCCTTTTTCTCTTAATTTCAAAATAAGATCCCTTGCAGGAGAGAGGGATTTGAAAAGCGCAACGCTTGGAAGACAAGTTGTTTTGTTATTTACAGAAACACCCTCAGTTGATTCGCACGCGGAGAAGTACAATTTGGCAATTTTTGCTCTCGCACTAATATTTTTTTCCAAATTTTTTACCTGCTTGAAAGCCAAAAAAGCTTCAAGATTTGTCATCTTGTTGTTTGCCCCCCTTGGAGTATAAACCCTTAACGCTCTTTTTCCCCCATCCTTAAAAAAACGCATCTCATCAGCGAGAAGAGGATTATTTGTAAGCGCGGCTCCGCCCTCCCCACAATCAAGCACTTTACCTTGAGCAAAACTAAAACAAGAAATCTCCCCAAAAGTTCCGGCATATTTGCCCCCAAGCTTAAGGGCAGGCACATGAGCACAATCCTCAATTAGTGCTATTTCGTTCGCACGGCAAATTGAAACAAATTTTTTTATCGGTAAAGGAAGGCCATAAATGTAAGGAAGCAAAACTGCTTTTGTTTTATCAGTAATATTTTTTCTAAAACTTTTCGGATCAATTGAGAGGGTGTCCTCACTCACATCAGCAAAAATTGGAACGGCTCCGCTCATTGCAATCGGCAAAACTGCAGAATAACAAGTTAAGGGCGAAGAGATTACCTCATCGCAATAGTTTACTCCAAGCGCAGAAAGCGCGGCATGAATGCTTGAAGTGCCGCTATTAAACAACACTGCGTGCTTGCTTTCAAATTTGTCGCACATTTCTTTCTCAAGAGAGGCGCACCACTTTGGTTCAGGATCTGTTTTTGACCCAACAGAAAGGCGCCCAGTTTCAATCATTTCCAAAAGGGAAATCCTTTCTTTAGCATTGAGATTAAATTTTTTCACAAAATTCACTTCCAATTACCATACTTCACTACTTTCTCAACAGCATCGCAAATACCCTCAACTCTTTCCAAAGGAATATTGCTTTGCACAGGAAAAACCACCATTTTTTTATCAACCATTTCAGAAACCTCAAAATTTTTCTCCCAAAAGCGTTGATTATATTTTTCTCTAATCCCCATCTCTTGTAAAAATCCAACCTTGGTTAGTGGAACAGAATTAAAAGAATCCGTGTTCGCATTCTCCGCCCTTAATGCTGAACTAAAATAATGCTTCTTGTTAGACATCCCGTCAGGAAGGAATACAGGAAATTTATAATACGCCGGAAGAACTCCTTCGCGCTCAGGCAGAAGCGCAAAACCAATTTTTCCAAAACGTTTTTTGTAAATGCTTGCAACTTTTCTTCTATGCTTGTTATTAGAATCAAGTTTTTTTAACTGGGGCAACCCGACAGCAGCAGACAAATCATTCATCCTGTAATTAAATGCGAGTCTTGAGAAATTAGATACTTGAGGATCTGGTTTTCCGCACTGACGCATTGTTTTAAGCTCGGCTGAAACAAAATCCTTATCCGTTATAGTCATTCCTCCCTCCCCAGTAGTCATGTTTTTTGAGAGGAAAAAACTAAAACAACCCGCGTCCCCAAAAGTTCCAACCTTTTTTTCGTCAACCTCAGCCCCGTGAGCCTGAGCGCAATCCTCAATCAAAAAAAGCCCGTTATCCTGCGCAAGCTTTTTGATTTTAACAATATCACAAGGAAATCCAAGCAAGTGGGTAGGAAGAATACCGACAGTGTTTTCATTAATGGCTTCCTTTACAAGTTTAGGATTAATCCCAAGCGTATTTTTATCAATATCAACAAAAACAGGCCGAAGCCCCTCAATAAGCATCGGAGTGACACTTGTAATGAACGTGGTTGAAGGAACAATAACTTCTCCACCCCTCTTAGCGTTCATAGCCCCCACCGCAGCGTGAATTGAAGAGGTGCCTGTATTGAACGCAACCGCATATTTTGAGGAGTGGTAATTCGCAAATCTTTTTTCAAACTCAGCAACAGTATTTTTTCCTTCAAAAGAGGAAAGGTGCCCTTTTTTCATCGCAGAAACAACACTCTTAATTTCATCAGGTCCCGGCTTGACATCAAAATTCATTTTTTTAAGAAGAGGCTTTCCTCCATCAATTGCAAGCGTCATACCAAAACCCCCTTACAACTTAATCTAGGAAGAGAAGAGCGCAACGCATTGCTCTCATTAATTTCCCTGTTTATCGGGTCACACCCAATGCACAACTTCCCTCCGCAAAAGTTTTCTCTTACTTTTGCGAATTTCTTTGAAGAAAGAATTTGGGGAATAGTTTGTTCGAAAATATTCCCGCACAAAAATGATTCGCCATAATAAGGAGTGTTATTGCATGGAAAAACATCTCCATTAACTTCCACAAAAAGCATACTTTGAGTAATTGAACACTTATTCTTCTTGTAAAACTCTTTTGAGTAAATCCCGCTAGTGCTCTGAATTATTTCTTTCTCACTGAATCCAAAAATGTACGGGCTTCCTGAACGTATCAACACCCCTCTTTCCTCCGCGGCGCTCAAAATCTGAGGAGCAATTGAAGTATTGTACTCCAAAATTTGTTCCTTTGTAAGACTCCAATTCGGCATTCCTTTAATTTGCATTAAATTAATTTCATCAAATATTCTTTCTCCCCCATACTCAATTAATTTTGGAATATCCAAATAATTATTATTTGAAATAACGCAGTTAACTATTATTTTTGGCCTGAAAGCATACCTGTTGAATTCTTCAAGTCCAAAAATCGCCCTCTCAAAGAGACCCTCTACTCCGCGCATGTAATCATGTACCTTGCTTTTTGGAGAATCAATTGAAACAAAAATTCTTGCAGGAGGAAACTTCATTATTTTTTCCACAAACTCTCTTGTCAGGAGCGAACCGTTAGTGATGAAGGAATAATCCATCCCTTCCGATTTAACCATTTGAGCAACCTCAAAAAAATGCTCATAAGAGGTTGGTTCCCCGCCTGTGAAACAAATTTCTTTTACCCCCCTTCTTGCACACTCTTCCACAATATGCATTGCTCCTTCAAGAGGCATGCTCTTTGAATTCTCCTTCCAAAAATCACACATTAAGCACTTTGCAGTACAGCGCTTAAGTAAACGAACCGTAACTAAAAATGGCGCCCCGTCACTCTTGGTTTGCGCACCCTCCACAAAGTTTTGAAGTTTCTCATCAAACCTAATCATTTTGAATCAAACCCCTTTAAGGTTAAGAAAAATTCAGCAAGCTGATCTGCATTCTTCAATTCTGCTTTTGTTAATTCTTCAGGCCAATTTTTTAAGTTAAATTCTAAAACATCCTTTGGCATCTCTTTGCAAAGAGAAGCAATCAATTCCTTTTCACTGTGCAAATATGGTCTTCTTGCTCTATCAAAACGATGCATCCTGCTTTTCCCGTCAAACCCCGGATAGGGGAGAGTAATTATTTGAGCGGGACCATTATTGAACTTGTTTCGCAAGACAGCAAAAGCATTTCCTTTCTTTACCGCCATTACCTGCTGCAAATCCTCATAAACCAAAAGCTTCGCATCCTTTACTCCAGCAACTTTTTCAATAAAATCAGGCAAGTAGAGCGCCAAAAACCTTGTGTGAATATTAAAGTTAAAAGAATCCTTCTGAATTGGTTTTCCGTTAGCTGACAAGTGCTGATAGAGGGTTCTTGCGTCCTCGTAAGAAAAAATCTTTTGAAGCTCGCTTGCGTATTCAATAATTTTTTCATTAATTTCTTTTCTGTCAGAACGGCAACAAAAAACATTCTCATGCCCGATTGCTTTTTTCATCTGCTCAATAAACTTTTCGTATCTATCCCCAATTGCAATCCACTTCTTTATTGATTCCTCGGATTGCTCTTCCCTCAAAATCTCTTCCTGTATTCCTAAATGAATAATTACTTTTTTTTTCAAAACCTTGCCCACCTTTATTAGTGAAGCGATTTCAAACGCTGATTCAAGACTAATATCATAATGAGAATCATCAATGCATGGACCTCCGCAAATTATTGAATCATTTTCAAAATAACTCTCTAAATCTTCTGTCGCGCCAAGCACTCTGCTCTCTGAAAGAAGGGGGCATTTAGTAGAGTACTTGTTTGGAATCTTTGCACTTTGAAAATCTTTGAGAACGAAAGTTTGACAAATCTCGCCAAAGCTCTTCTTGTACCACTCACCGACAAAGGAATCAATAGCCATTTTGAAATCACTTTAAAGCAGAGTTTATTTTCTCGACAAGCTCAGGATAGGTGTCAAAATGAATATTCTTAACACTACTAACTTTCTCAAGACCGTGAATGAGAGGGCTGTAAATTCCGCCGTTGTGAATGCACATCAGAATTTCCTTATTTATTGCAGAAGCCCACCCCAGCTCGATGTGTACTCCCCCAGAAGGAGGATTTGAAGGAATAGCTATGAACAAATCACAGTCCTGAATCTCTTTAAAATCAAGAGGAGTGCACACGTCCGGAGTCATTAATTGCTCACCAAACTTTTCTCTCACATGGGCGCTACGCACGTCGTGCCCTTTTTCTTTAAGAGAGAATATAATTGATTCAATCGTGTTCCTCAACTCACTATCAAACTTTGTTTCTTTTAGATGATTACTAAAAGGTGCTCCTAAAAAAATTCTCATTTTCTATCCCCCCGTGAAAATTTCTTATAAATATAATTTGCTATCTTTTTTGACGAACTTGCGCCAAGCGAGTTATAATACTTTTTTTGTTTCGCAAGACTTGATTTCTTTTTTGAAAGAACCGTGCTAATAAACTTTGAAAACTTTGCTTTATCCTCTTTGCTTGACTCAAAACGCTTAATGCAAGAGAGAACCTTATCTACTCCTCCTTTCTCATCCTCTCCGGGAACAATATCAAGCCCCTTGTACAAATCCATCCAGTGAAAAGAATCATTCGCAACATCATTTTGCCGAAATATTTTCAAATTCAAAAACTGACTGTAGTTTTCAGGCGGAAGGAAAACAACAGGCGCGTTATAATGAAACGCTTCAAAAGTAGTGGTAAGCCCCGGAGTGGTTATGAGCAGTTTCGTTCTCCTCAAAAGTTCCAAAAATTCTTTGTGACTCCTCCCCCCGACAATTATGTTTTTTAATTTTCTTCCCTTCATGAGTTTCTTTAGCACTTTATCATTTCCGCAAATGAAAGCTTTTTGGCCTGATTTTTCAAGCTCTTCAATAATTAGTCCGCCCACAACAAAAGGATAATTTGAATTAATTCCCACCTGAATAAGGGCTGATTCCATCCCTCCAAAGTTCACAAGAACAAAATCCTCCTTCTTTTCCTGAATCTTTAGCGAGTCATCAATAATCGGTCCCACAAACTCAACATTCTTCAGGAAGGGGTAATTTGCAAGCGCTTCTTTTGAATTAAAAAAGTTTTGAACAAAGTACTTGTCAATCCCGGAAAATTCTTTAGGAACACTGTCCCACATCCAAAACAAACTATCAATATAAACAACAGGAACTTTAGCTTCCAGCGCGAACTTTGCCGCAATTGGGTTCATCACAGTCACAAACACATCCGCACCCTCAAACAAACACTTGTACTTCTCAAGATCGTATGCGTCCTCTGAGTTGCAATCAACCACATTAAAAATTCCCGCCTTCTCTCCAAGCTCTTTTGATGTCCCAAAGGCGAGTAAATCCATATCAGCGCCGAGCGCATGCAAATGGTCAGAAACAGAAACTATTTTTGATACAGGCCCAAAACAAAAAGGGACCGCATCGCACAAAACCTTCAGATTGCCCATCTAGAGTAAAAGGGGAGCTTTAATAATATATTCCTAATTAGCATATAATAGAATTAACAACATATCAAAATAGTATATGTGATTTAATGGAACGAATAATGCCGGTTCTTGGGCAGAACACAAAAGAAATTCTATCAAAAATACGAACTGACAACGGCAGACCGCCTCTTGTTTACTTTTCCTCAAACACTTACTCGCTGAACTACTATTTTGTCGCAAAACTTTTTAATATCGCCCAGCTTTACAAAACCCAGGAAGTTAATATTGCAATAATGCTTAACGATATGGGCGGGAAAAGATTCCAGAGAGCAGAGTACGTTCAAAGCGACAAAAACACCGCAAAAAACAGCGAGGTTTACAAAATATTCAACTATTTTGGCGTCCCTTCAAAAAACATTAAGATCCACCACCTCTCTGAAGGCTGGCACAATTATCTTTTGACAAATGAAAAAGCGCACTTTGACTTCATGCACAACCTTGTTTATCTTGACAAACAGCTCACATTAATCCCTGAGGAGGAAACAAAACTGGATTTTCTTGAGAAGAAGGCCTCTTACGAAGTTTATTACGTTGTTCAAAAGTACGTTGATTTAATCATCAGTTCGCAGTACCAGAAAATATTTCCCAACGACTTTGAGAACGAAGTGGATATTCACTTAACAAGCACCTTCAGTTACCCTCTTCTTGAAAACATCCGCAAGGACTTAATAAAAAGGCAGAACACTTACATTAGCCTCCCAAAAATTTACGCTTTTCCCAAACTTCCCTTCTTTGGGAAATCAAAAAACATTTACCCCGAACACGTGGTTCCGAATGTCGGAATGAGCCCTGCGGAAATAAACCGTGTTATTAATATTTACAAACTCGACAAGGAGGAAATCCAACTTATTTACAAAAACTTTTTATCCTACGCACTGAAATTT
>Ga0247841_10011997_pt1 | contig 11384 bp, 23 predicted proteins | sample LaCruzMarch2015__2_FD_192410 | JGI IMG/M metagenome (GOLD analysis project Ga0247841, IMG submission 192410) | Freshwater microbial communities from meromictic Lake La Cruz, Castile-La Mancha, Spain - LaCruzMarch2015_18m | ecosystem: Environmental > Aquatic > Freshwater > Lake | place: Spain...
GTTCTTGGAGGGAATACTACATCAGGAGCAAACTCAATTCCTTTCTACACTTATTTAATAAATGGCTGGAAAATACAACCATGTTCAATCGACTACACGTTAGATGTAACGAATGGTATTTTACTTGTTGCAGGAGGTGGCGACCCATTTATCAATCCAGGAAGTCCAGTTACAGTTAGAATAAATTATCAACAACCAGTTCAGGCTATTGCAGTTTCAACTACAGGGGGTGGTGGAGCTACGGCAGCAGAAGTTTGGACTTACGGAACAAGAACATTAACAGCTAATACATTAACTAGTGGAACTCTGGCAACAAAAGCAGACTTAAACCCACTTATGTAACATGGAAAAAATAATACACACATTAAAAGATACTTGGTTCATAATAATATTTATTGGTGGTTGTATTATCTGGTACGCAAATGTATCTTATCGACTCACAGCTATCGAAGCAAAAGCACAAGAGCAAAATACAGCTCTGATAGAACTTATAAAAATGAAAACAGATGTAGAAATTATTAAAGTTAATGTTGATTTCATAAAAGCTAAAATAAAATGATTTTAAAAAAACCCGTAGATGCAATCATAAGTCAAAGATTTGGTAACTCAGCTAAAATGTATACTGACTTAGGTCTTAAAGGACATAATGGTATAGATTTTGCCTGCAAGATAGGAACTAAAATAATCGCAGTTGCAGATGGTGAAGTTTCATATTGTGGTGGAGATTCTATAGAAGGAATTGGAGTAGTTATCATTCACAAGTTTCCAGAAGGAGATTTTAAATCTATTTATTGGCACCTTTCATCATTCAGTGTAAAACTTGGAGATAAAATAAAAGCTGGACAACAGATAGCTCTATCAGGTAACACAGGACGTTCTACTGGACCACATTTACACTTTGGATTTAAACCAATAACTCTAGGAGAGAATAAGTGGACTTGGTGGAACACAGAACAAAAGAATGGATATGCAGGTGCTATTGACCCATTTCCTTATTTTGAAGAATCACCAACAATACTTAAAATAAAAGAACTACAAACACTACTTAATAAGTGGGGAGCAAAACTTTTAGTCGATGGAAGTTTTGGAAAATTATCAAATAAAGCATTATTAGATTTTTTAGAATAAACATATGATTAAATTCAAAGCAGTTTTAGTTAGACTTTTAAAAGGAACAATCGCAGGTGCTGTTTCAACGATGGCGATGGTAACAATTACACAACCAGTAGTTTGGACAGATATTTTATTAACACTTAAAGCGTTAGCATTAGCAGCTTGTATCGGAGGTATTACAGGATTACTTATGGCTCTACAAAAATGGGTTAGTTGGAAATAAGGACTTTCTGGTTTTTTGTCCGTATAAAATTTTTTTTAAAAAGAACGTAATTATTTATCTTGTCTTGTCTTAAAAAAATACTAAAAAGAATTACTGGAAATATCCTTAGAAACAAAGAGTCCATTCGAAAGAGTGGATTTTTTGGTAAAAATATGCTATAATAAGTAAACAATTCTTTGACAAATGAAAAGAGATACATTTATTACCAGAGAAAAACTCTTAGAGTTAGGCTGGAATTTTATACATTACTTTGGGTATTGTGAAATCTATAGTAAAGACAAGGAATATGTCTTGTGGAGTCCGAGAGAACATAAAATTGTTTTCTCTTATACAGATGATGAAAGAATTGCAACACTATGAAAAAGCAAAAGAACAACTTAGTGTATAAACTTTTCTACTATTGTGATGTTCATGGTATGAGAAAAGTGAGAGCTACTATTATCTTAAATGATAAGGTTGAGTCGACAGTAATCCTTAGTGTTTGCTGTCCAGTTTGTTATAACTTTAAAAAGAAACTAGATGAGCAGAAGAAGAAAAGTTAAAGGTATGAGTAGACACCACGTGCCACCTCGTAACCCAGACAAGCAAAAACGCTTTATCAAGTACAAGAAAGTAGAATATCATAGGGCATATCACTTGCTCTTTGGTGCTGTAAAATCTTATGAAGAAGCCTGTGCAATATTATTGCATGACTGGTGGTCTGAAGATGGCAAAGAAACTTAAAACCCCCACTTAAATGTGGGGATTTTTAGTGAAAAAATGGGGATAACTAAGTTGTGAAAAATACAACCATATTATATAATTGTATATATGCCTACAGGAATATATAAAAGAATACCAGGGAAACATTATGGTTGTATGACTCCTGGTATTGGTTTTTGGAAAGATAAAAAACATTCAGAAATAACAAAACAAAAACATAGACTTTTAATATCAGGAGATAAAAATCCTAGTCATAAATATGGAGCTTGGAATAAAGGTAAAAAAACTAAACCAAGAACAACTGAGACAAAATTAAAGATTAGTCTATGGCAACAAAAAAATAAAGAAAAATGTATCTTTTGGAAAGGAGGAATAACACCTTTAACTCAACAAATTAGAGGTTGTTTCAAGATGCGTCAATGGATATCAGACATATTTACTCGTGATAATTTTACCTGTCAAGAATGTTTTATTAGAGGAGGGACTTTGAATGCACACCATCTAAAACAATTTGCTGTTATATTCGAACAAAATAAAATAAAATCATTACAACAAGCATTAGATTGTGATGAGTTTTGGAATATTAATAATGGTCGAACATTATGTGTATCGTGTCATCTTAAAACTGATACGATAGGTAGAAGAAAAATATGGAAAAGATAAATGAGGAGATTTTAAAATCAGCGCAATATAGAAAGGGCTTATCAATAGCTTTTTTTAACGCAACAAATGCAGCAATAAGCTTGGTTTCTGATAGTAAAATAACTGATCAAAAGTTACTTTTGGATACAGTTAAATTCTATAGAGATTTCTTCTTAGAAGAACACAAAAATTATTATGCAACAGTTATTGCAAATGTTGGCGTAAACTATAGAGCAGAAGATACTATCGTTCAACTTAATGAAGCTAAAAATATGGACGAACTAAAGTCCAAATGGCTATCGATAAGTGAAGACGAAAGACGAGATGGGTTGATAATAAAAGTTAAAGAAACTCTTAAAAAGAAATATGAAAAAGCACAATAAGGTTGAACAAGGAACAGACGAATGGCACCAACTTCGTAAAGGTAAGATAACTGGTACTTATTTAAAAGCAATAATGGGTACTCCAAAAGCTCGTCAAGAAGCTATTTATGAAATGATAGCAGAACGCCTTACAATGGGTGTTGAAAGTGAAACAACTTGGGAAAACGCAATGGATCGTGGTTTAAGATTAGAAGATGATGCTATTACTATGTTTGAATTTGAAACTGGTAAACAAGTAGAAAGAACTGGTTTTTGCGAAGATGATACTAATGCTCTTATTGCCAATAGCCCTGATGGTCTTATTGGTGAAAATGAAGCAGTTGAAGTTAAGTGTCTTGAAGGCAAAAAACACGTCAAAGCTTGGTTAACCAATGAAATCCCAGACGATTATCAATGGCAAGTAGTTCAATATTTTGTTGTTAATCAAAAATTAGAAAAACTATACTTTGTTAATTATCACCCAGACATTCAAATACACTCTATTCATATCATTGAAGTTACAAGAGAACAAGTTGCAGATAAAATATTGCTAGCAAGAAAGCTAGAAGAAATCTTTCTTAAAGAAGTCGAAGAACAATTATCAAAATTAATAACTATATAAATGAAAGTACAAATAAAACAAGGAGGTGGTGGCGTTGGTTTTGCTCGTAAGGCAGCTTATGAATATGAAGGAACTAAATACGAAGCTGATCTTAAAAATGGTGATATTATAAAGATACTAGATGGTGGAACAGTTGAATCAAATCAAAACTTTCCAGGTGAATCTAAAAACTTTAAAATAAAGACTCGTAATGGAGAAAGAAAAACTGGTTTTAATCAAAAGACTATTAATGTTTTAGCTACTGAATTTGGAGAGGAAACAGAAGAATGGATTAATAAAGATGTTCATGTTATAATTTGGAAAACAATTATCGCAGGAAATAAAAGAGATGTTGCTTTCTTTGTAACTGAAGGCTGGAAGCTTGATGAATACGGAGAATTAATGAAAGATGGACAAACAGCAAATAAAAAGAAATTTGAAGATGTCGACGAAATACCAGCTGGTGATATTCCATTCTAATGAAAGTAAAAGCTAAACTAGAAAAAAAAGAGCTTGATTTTATTCCAAAATTTACTGGACGCTTTACTCAAGATGGTGGCTTATCTTTTGGAACTTATATAAAAATGGCTCTTAAAAAGTTTATCAAAGAGAATCCGAATATGCCGTTTGAACTTAAACCATTACTACCTGAATCACAAAAACAAAGAGGATTCTTTGAAGGAGCAATATGTCCTCTTGTTGCGTTTTATCAAGAAGGAATGGATCACCATAACTCACAAAATATAAGCGATGTTAGGGAGTGGTTGAAAATCGAGTTTAACGGGCAAATGATGGTGGTAGGTGGTAAATCACACATAATCGGTGGTTCTACTAAAAAGAAATTGAATCAAGGGTTTCTAGAAAGGATCATCGGGTATCTACAAGACAATTACGCACCACCAGATGAAATATTAGATCCTGAATGCTATAAAGATTGGAGAGATAGAATTTATCCTTACGGTGGACCTGATAATTATATCGATTATTTAGTTGAATTAAAAATCTTAACAAAATAAAATATGGAAAAACAATATCCCAAAGTAGAACCATTTAAAGACCATCAAAACTGTTCTGGACATGCAAATCATATGTTAGACTGTACATATGAAAAGATTGAAGAAAGAAATGCGTTAGTCAAAACAATTAATAATTATGTAAAAGAAGAATAAAATGGAACCTTTTTTATTGTCTGATGAAATTAAAAAATTAGAACAAAGCAAAAGAAGAGATTTGAATATACTAGCTTTCTTTTTAGAAATGAAGAAACCAGATATTCGAAACATGAAACAATTACAAGCAACACTTAAAAGACATTTAGTTCCAGCTCGTATAACAAAAGACTTTGAAGACGATCAAATAGTAAAAGCTGTGAAAATTGCTGAAAAAGAATATCCAGGGATTTGGACTTTAGAAACCATTAATAAAATATTAACGAAATGACTAAAATACAATCTGATTATGAAAAGAAAAGAATTGAGCGTAAGCTTCCAATCTATACTAAAAAAGATTTTCTTCAACTTGAAGATGAACTAGAGCAGTATATGATTGAAAAAGATTTTACATTTAATGGTGAAACAAGAAGTGTAAGATATGTTCCTTTGGAAGGAATGACAAAATGGTTTGCTAGTAAAGGAGCTACGAATGAAAAGTATGAAGTTAGAAATATTGCACTCTTTAAGGAGTGTCAAGATCTTATGGAACAGTATAATAACTGGATTAAAAGAAAAGAATTTGCTATAAGAATGCAAGACTTACATTATGAAGAAATGGCAGGACAGGTCGCTAATAATATGACAGACTTTTAATTATGAAAATCACTACAAGAGACAGTCGAATAAAAGAATTAAATCTTTCAATCAAAGAGATATCTCTTAAGTATAATATCTCATATGAAAGAGCTAGGCAAATTGTTCGCAACGAAAGAGCTAAAAAATTACAGTATTATAAAACTATTCAAGTTGAATATACTATTCAAGTTGATAAATTAATTCAAAACAACTTACAATTAGAAATAAAAAGATTATCTAACAAAGGACGAACAAAAGAAATAATAATTCAAAAAATTATTTTAATTAGAAGTTTAAGAGATAATTACTTTTATCCTTTTATTCAAATTGCTAAATTATTCAATAATAACTACCATACAATCAGACATCTTTACTATTCACATAAAGAAGGTTGATTTTTAGAATTGAATAACTTATAATACATGTATGTCAAATCTAAATTCAACAATTGTTTATTTTGTGAATACACAATACATAACTGTTGGATTTGACATTCAATCAGAAAGCCACCTTTAAACGGGTGGTTTTTTGTGTTAGCACAAACAATTACAAAGATCCTTGCTTTCGGACATTGCAAGTAAAACACTAGCCGGTAAACCTAAACAGTAATCGGGTTTATATGAGAAAACTCAGAAAACAAGTTTGCCCTTCTTGCTGAGTCATTTGATATAAATCTGATTACCGTAATTCTTGTAATTTATATTCATTAGTTTTTCTCTTTTTTTCTAAACTAATAACAAATGTCGAATACTCCGACAAATAGATTATCAAGAGTAAAAAGGGAGAATGCGATTAAAATAATATGAGACCTATAAATCAAAAAATTAAAGACAAAATGTCAAACGATCCTTTCTATAAAGAATGCCTAATTATTAATGATGGATGCTGTGAGGGAAGAATCGAATGGCATCATAATTTAATTTTTGCAGGACAACAACTTGATGAAAAATGGGCAATACTACCTTTATGTGAATTTCATCATAGAAACATAAATACTAAAATGATTAAAGAACAATGCGATCATGTTATGCTTAACAGAGCAACAGATCAAGAACTAGAAGCTGTTTCAAAAGCGGTCGATTATAAAAGAGAAAGAGACCGTTTAAATAAAATATATGATTAAAGAAAAAGAAAGCGACATTCAAACTGCTATTTGTGATTATTTAAGTTTAAAGAAATACTTTTTTTGGAGACAAAATACAAGTCCGACTGTTCAAATTACAGGTGACAAATGGCATTTTAGACGAATGTCAAAATATGCAATGAAAGGAATTCCTGATATCATAATTATTAAAGAAGGAAAATTTATTGGACTAGAAGTTAAAACATCTGTTGGTGTGATATCTCAAAATCAAAAAGAATTTAAATTTGGATGTGAAAATGCAGGGGGTGAATATTATATAGTAAAATCAATTGATGATGTCACAAAACTTGGATTATAATTTATTTTATGCTGTAATTAAAAATATGGATAAAGTAGGTTGTCCATAAAAAATAAATAACTTATAATTAACATACGACATTAAATAGTTAGTACATTTAAAAATAAATAGAAGCAAAATGATAGCAATCAACGAAATTTTTGGACCGACCATTCAAGGTGAAGGTAAGTCCGCTGGAAGAGCTGTAGTCTTTATTAGACTCGCTCTTTGTAATCTGAAATGCGTATGGTGTGATACACCATATACTTGGAACTGGAATACCACTAATCAAAAAGGATTGTCATTACCGGTTTTTTCAAAAGAAGACGAGTTACATCGTATGTCTATTGAAGAAATTCTAGCTAAGGTGAAAACCTATAGTAATGAACAAACTGATGCGATAGTAATTTCTGGGGGAGAACCACTACTTCAACAAAAACAGTTATTGCCAATGCTCGTAAAATTAAAACAGCTTGGATACTGGATAGAGGTAGAAACAAATGGAACAATTGTTCCGCTTAAAGGTTTTCTTGAGACAATTAACCAAATAAATTGTTCTCCAAAACTGCAAAATTCAGGTAACCCGTTAGAAAAAAGAAGGAAACTTCTTGTTTTTCAACAATTGGCACAATTACCAATTACTAACTTTAAGTTTGTTATTAGTTGCGAAAGTGATATTGAAGAAACCCTAACAATTGTGAAATACCTTCGCAATTATGGAAACCCTGAAATCCGTCTAATGCCTTTATCTCAGACAAAGGTTGAACTTTTGTCAAGAGAGTCTTTAGTTAAAGATTTATGTGACAAGCACAATTTTATATACTGTACACGTTTGTCAATTTTAAAATCTGGAACAAAAAGAGGGGTATAATTAAGTTTTTGGGTGGATATATTCTATTCACCCATTAACTTTTTTTTGACAAGAATATCTGTCGGAACACTTTTTTGTTACCACCTTTTTCATAAATTTTTGGTGATTGGTAGAAGTCAATACAAGTCAGGTATTCTTATCTAAGTAAAGTTAAATTATTAATCTTAAAATAAAAATATATATTATGACAACAAGAGATATCGCTCATATGTGGACAAAAGACGAGTTAAAACAAGTTGTAGAATTATGGGATAAAATTTCAGCAAAAGATTTGTGTATTAAATTAAATGTTAAATATTAACAGCTAACTTACATTGTTAAAGAAATGAGAAAAGCCGGTTTAATACTTAACAAAAAACATATAAATGGACACGTTCAATCATTAATAAAAGAAATGATGAGTGAAGGTTCTTACAGAACAAAATAAAATGCTTATATCAAAAAAAATTGAGATTGATATGGGACATAGAGTTCCTAATCATAAAAGTAAATGTCGTAACATACACGGACATAGATATACAATTGAAGTTGGAGTTGAAGATAGAGTTATTACAACAAAAGGAGATAGTAGTGAAGGAATGGTAATTGATTTTGGAATATTAAAAGAGATAATGATGTTAGAAATTGATGCTGTTTACGATCATAGTTTTACAATCTCAGACAAAGATGATTTAGTTGATAAATTTAGAGAGATACGAGATACAATGGACATGAAAATTAATGTAGTATCATTTATTCCAACAGCTGAAAATTTAGCTGAATATTGGTATTATATTCTAGAAAAAGAATTAGTCGAAAATAAAATTAAAATTAAATACGTAAAAGTATGGGAAACCCCTACTAGTACTGCAACTTATGAAGAATAAATTATTTTATTCATGGGAACAATTAGAAAGAGATGTTGATTTCTTAGTTAAACAATTAAAATTTGCTTCTTATACTCATAAGAATATTTATGGTGTTCCTAGAGGTGGATTAGTCTTAGCTGTGATATTGTCACATCAATTAAAACTTCCTTTAATTTTAACAGCTTCAAAAATATCAAATCAAACTCTAATAATTGATGATATCTCTGATACTGGGAAAACATTAAAGAAAATAATGAAAAAGGGAAGTACTGTTGTTACATTGTGGACAACACCACATACAAAAGTAGTTCCTGACTTTTATGCAAATGTACTTAAAAAAGACGAATGGGTCGTATTTCCATTCGAAACATTAGAAACCAGTAAGAGAGACAATAAATAAATGAATCAATATCCAATAATAAAAGAAGTAGATGAAGAATTAGATCAAAATACAGAAAAAAGAGTTCACAAAATGTTAAGTGAGTTTTCAGATGTTCCTATAGTAAAGTTATTTCCAAACACTTATAAGTATGATGGAATAATTTCACAAGTTAAAATTCCAATTTCAGCTGTATGCGAACATCACGAAGTAGCTTTTCAAGGTTTTATACACATCGCATATATTCCAGGACAATGGGTTACGGGTCTTAGTAAATTAGCTCGTGTTGCTGAATACTATTTGAACCCAACAGTTAAAACAGTTCAAGAAAAAGCAAATTCACAGATCATAAATCACCTTAATGCAGTATTAGAAGACAATCAAGGAATAATGGTTGTAATTGAAGCTACTCATAATTGTATTTCATTTCGTGGAGTTAAGAAACCATCAGTAACAATTACTTCAATGGTAACAGGAGTATTTGCTGAAAAAGGAAATGATGCTAAAAGTGAATTTTTATCATTGATAAATAGTAAATAACATGAAAACAATAATAGTACTAAGTGGAGGTCTTGATTCAACAACACTTCTCTATAAATTAATAGCAGAAGGAAAAGAAGTAAAAGCTCTTTCTTTTAACTATGGGCAAAAACATGTAGTTGAATTATGGAGAGCATCTGAAACTTGTAAAAAACTTGGAATTGAGCATAAAGTAATCGATCTTAGCAATCTTAAAGAACTAGTATCGAACTCCGCTCTAACAAGCGATATGAAGGTTCCAGAAGGGCACTACGCAGAGGAGAGCATGAAGTCTACAGTAGTTCCTAATAGAAATATGATAATGGCTTCGATTGCGATAGGGTGGGCTGTTAATTTAGATTATGATGAAGTAGCACTAGGAGTACATGCAGGAGATCATGCAATCTATCCTGACTGTCGTCCTATTTTTATTCAAATGTTAAACGACATAGCTCATACTGCAAATTTTAAACCCATAGAAATATATGCTCCATTTCTTAAATTAAGTAAAGGAGATATAGTTAAAATTGGAACAGAGCTTGGAGTAGATTATAGTTTAACACGAACTTGTTATCAAAAAAGTGAAGAACCTTGCGGAAAGTGTGGATCGTGTTGTGAAAGACTAGAAGCGTTTGAAATTAACAACTTAGTAGATCCTTTAATTTATGAGTAACACACAAACATTAAAAAGTCTAGGTAGCAAGAAAACAATCTACAAAATGAATAAAGTAAATCCAGGTTTACTTGAAACATTTGAAACCAATAAATCACTAAGAGACTGTAATGAAGGAATTACACTTGTTCCCTTTGTTCAAGAAAGAGATGAATTTACTTCTCTTTGTCCAAAAACAGGACAACCAGATCACGCTAGAATGGAAATAGTTTATGTTCCAAACAAACTAATGATTGAAAGTAAATCTCTTAAACTTTATTTGTTTTCTTTTAGAAATACAGGCGAATTTCACGAAGATGTATGTAATCGAATAGCTAATGATTTATTTGATTTGTTAAAACCTGACTATCTTAGAGTTTATGGAGATTTTGCACCACGTGGAGGGCTTGCCATAAAGCCATTAGTTGAAAGATGGTGTCCTCATATGGGAACACTTTCAATGGAAGAAATTAGAAAAATGGTCGCTAGCTGGGATATGAAGAAATAATATGAGAGTATTTTTTGCAGTTAGTAACAGTGATAAATATCTAGGAATTCTTAATAAAGAAGGAGTAGATAATGTTCTTATTTCTTATGCTTTCTTTAAGAGTCCTTCAAAAGCAAGAAAAGTGTTTGGAGACTATAATCCTAAAAATCTTATACTAGACTCTGGTGCATTTTCTGTGTGGACAAGAGGTGAATCTATTAACATAGAAGAATATGCTTATTTTTGTTTAGAAATGATTAAACTATTTCCTACAACAAATATCTATTGTGTTAACTTAGATGTGCTACCTGGGAAGTTTGGAAGACGACCTAGTTTACAAGAAGTACAAGACAGTGCAGCTGAAGGCTGGGTCAATATGGAATTTCTAGAATCAAAAGGGCTTAAAGTTATTCCTGTATTTCACCAACATGAAGATTTCGCAGTATTAGACAAACTAAGAGCTCACACAGACTATATTGGAATATCACCTGCAAACGATGTGTCGATGCCTGAAAAAATAAATTGGTTAAATGAAGTCTTTTCAATTATTAAAGACACAATTAAAACTCACGGATTTGCTGTTACTTCACACAAACAGTTATATGCGTTTCCTTTCTTTTCTGTAGATAGTTCTTCTTGGACATCTCCTACTAGGTTTGGAACAATTAATATCTTTATGGACGATTTAACTATGCGAGTTTTCAGATATAAAGATGAAGCACAAGTAAAAGAATTTTGGCCGTATATCAAAGATTGGGGAATAGATGATTTAGCGTC
>Ga0247841_10011998_pt1 | contig 11383 bp, 11 predicted proteins | sample LaCruzMarch2015__2_FD_192410 | JGI IMG/M metagenome (GOLD analysis project Ga0247841, IMG submission 192410) | Freshwater microbial communities from meromictic Lake La Cruz, Castile-La Mancha, Spain - LaCruzMarch2015_18m | ecosystem: Environmental > Aquatic > Freshwater > Lake | place: Spain...
TCTATGATATCACGCGTTGGACTGAGTTATTTGGTAGTGAATATAAAAAAGCAGAAGTAGTTAAGAAAGAAGCTAATAAAATTACCTTTCGCCTTACGGATGAAGATGATAAATCCTGGCAATCCTGGCGACTGCTTTTTAAGGATAAGTATTTTGCTTATGCGGAAAGGGAGGAGCCTAAATTTCCTTTTAAATATATGAAGATTATCTGGCTTTACACACCTAAGCCAGAAGGTATCGAGATGGTCTGGATCCAGCATTTTGAAATGGATTCAAAAGCCAAATTTAATGATTCACAGATTGAAGGATTTATTAATGAAGGTTCGCAGCATAATTTAAAGATTTTTAAAGAGATTATTGAAAAAGAAACACATACTGAGTCTCAGTAGTGAAGAATACGACATTTAGCATTCTTTGCTTAGAAGGAGCAGTGCTATCTTTTAATGTGGCTGCCGCGGCAGCCTTAATTCCTTCAATTGCGTCTGATTTTGCTCTTTCTCAATTTGTCGTGGGAAAAATTGTTTGGCTGTATATGCTTCCATATGGCCTGGCAGCATTTTTTTATGGGCCATTGGTACGCGCCTTTGATGCCCGCAGGGTAGAATTAGTTTGCATATTTTTGTTTTCTCTAGCAAACCTTGCGGCTGGGTTATCACAAAATATCGACACACTTTTTGTTGCCAGATTTTTTATGGGCCTTTTCGGTGCTTCAGTTATTCCGCTGGGGTTGATTTTGATCGCTAAGCGCGTAAGCCAAAATAAGCGTGGAGGTTATATTGGTATATTTTTTGGCTCTACCTTCATTGCTTCTTTATTGGGTTTGTTTCTAAGCGGGATTATCCCTTGGCGCTTGATTTTTATTATCCCAGCAATTTTGGGGTTTATCCTCTGGATAGTTATGTATATTTATTTACCAAGCTTTAAAGAGGATTTAGGGCGCTTGCGATTTGGGTATCTTGCGGCGCTGAGTAATAAAAAAGTTATTAGAATTTTTGTTTATATCTTTCTTATCAGCATGATTTATCATGCGGTGCAGCAATGGTTAGGGGTTTATTTTTCAACCCAACGGTTTTTAAACCAGTTTACGATTAGTATGTTGATTACCTTAACTAGCTTTAGCGGGATATTTGGCGAGTTTTTTGGTGGGCATCTAGCCGATAAGATAGGTAGATTCAGAGTAGTAAATTTGGGTATTCTGGCCATGGTTCTTTGTATCTTTTTGCTTTTATTAAAATTACCTTTAACTTTACTTGGTCTAGTGATGATCATTTGGGGCGCGGGTTGGACTTTTAATCATGTCGGTCTGTCTACGATGTTGACGGATTTGCCGGATGAATTCCTAAATGAAGCGGCTAGTTTAAATAGCGGAGTGCGTTTTATTGCCGGTGGGCTGGGGGTAGGTTTAGGTGGCTTAATTATGCAGAGAAGTTTTAATTTAGGTTTTATTGTTTTTGGCAGCGCGCTTTTTTTAATTTTATTTTTTGAAAGAGTTTTTCGATTTAAATATGCCCTGGTGGGCAAGGAGGATTTCTATGAGTAAGGATTTAAAAGGGAAGGTTGCTATTGTTACCGGCGCTAGCCGTGGTATTGGTAAGGCGCTGGCTTGCACAGTTGCCAGTTTAGGGATTAATCTGGCTATTGCCGCGCGTGGGGAAGGCCCTTTAAAAGAAACGGCAGATGAAATTGCCAAGAAATATAAGGTCCAGGTATTACCTGTTGCTTGTGATGTTACTAAATTGGAGGACTTGGAGAATTTAGTTAATAAGGCAAAAGAAAAATTTGGTAGGATAGATATTTTGATTAATAATGCCGGAGTTTCATCCCAATATCCTTTTCAGGAGCAGCCAATTGAGGATTTTGAAAGATTAGCGCATACCAATTACCTGGGTTATGTAAGGCTTATTCGTTTAGTAATTAATGATATGATTAAGAATAAGAGTGGTGCTATTATTAATATGGTTTCCGGATCAACTTTATGCGATCCGCTACCCAGGAATTTTATTGTTTATAGCTCACTTAAGGTTGGTTTAAGGGCATTTTCCAAAGGATTATTTTGGGAGCTGCGCGATCATGGAATTAAAGTAACCTCTATATTACCCGGAGTAACAGATACAGATTTAACCGGTAAATTACAAGAAATTACTAATGATAATTCACGTTTGATGACTACTGAAGCTATTGAGAATGCCGTGCGTTTTGCTTTAACTGTGCCGGCTAATGTTTGTCCTTTAGAGATAGCGGTAATTAACCAGCAAACACCTTGGACAGCTCCGGTAATACCGTTTAAACAACAGCATCCGGAGAAATAGTTGTAAGCTATAAGTTATAAGTTGTAATTGGGGAGAAATAGGGGTTCTTTTCTAAGAAAGGTGGGTATATGAATAGCCAAGATATTAAGAATTTAAAGAAACGTTACTTTGTTTGGTTGTATAAAACTACCAAAGAGGCATTTGATAAGTACGAGCGCAAGTTTACCCAGGTGGAGATTGATAAGGATGTTTTGCAGGAGATGGAAAATACGCTGATGGGTTCTTATCTGCCGCATGAAAAAGTCGAGTTGGAGAAAATGGTAAATAATTTTCAGGAATATATTTCTGTCAAAGAAAAAGCCTGCCTGGAATTAAAATATCAGGGGCTAAGGACAAACCCGGAGTTTATTTTTTTGGATGTAAAGCTCAATGTCATTGAAAAATTAATTACTAAAGAGTTTGGACGAAAAGCACTGGAAGAGATCAAGAGGCTTTATGAAAAAGAAATGACGCATCGTATATTAGGGGGCGGGGAACACTAATGTTAATTGACGCGCATAGCCATTGGCTGCCGGATGAGATTATCACCAATTCCCATTTTTTTCATAAAGCTTGGGGTGATATTGAAGCGCAGCTTAAAATGATGGATGATTCCGGAATTGATGCAGCGGTTCTAAGTTATCCGACAACGGATGCGCATTTAAAGTTAGGTAGCATTAGTCAGGTCGCGCATCTTTATAATGATAATATAGGGCAGATTCTTAAGCGTTATAGCCATCGGTTTATCGGGGCAGCAATTCTACCACTGGATAATTCTATCGATATAGTGGAGGAATTAAAGCGTGCCACGGGCGAGCTAGGTTTTAAGGCAATTTCCCTGGCTTCAAGTTATAACGGGATCTATCTGGATGATCGGATGTTTTTACCGGTATATAAGCTGGCCGAAGAAAGAAACATCCCGATTTTTGTGCACTCGCAGATTGTAAACCCAATAGGTTATGAGCGGGTTAAAGACCCCTTACTTACCCCTGTTATTGAATATGTTTTTGATACGACGATTTCAATTGGCAAGCTTTTAATGTCGGATATTTTACGGCAGCATCCTAAGGTGAAATTTATTTTTGCCCATTTTGGCGGGGCAATTTGCTATCTTAAGCAGCGGTTTGATACAACTTATCAGATGTTGCGCGAGATGAACTTTGTCAAAGACTTGCAGGCGCTTCCTTCAGATTATTTTAAGAATATTTATGTAGATACCAGCGGCGATACTACTAAGGCGAATTTTTTGCTTGCTCTTGAACTCATGGGGCCTAAACGTATTTTGTGGGGCAGCGACTGGCCGGCAAAAAAAGAGGTGGCAGCCGGAATTCAGGCAGTAAAAGATTTAGATATTGCAGAACAAGATAAATCTGCAATATTAGGTGGGAATTTAGAGAAGATTTTCGCTTAGGGACTGTCCCCGCAGGGGACTGTCCCTAAGTTTTGTTTTTTTGCGGGTCCTGTCACAGGGCGCTTCTCGCCAGATTTGGCTCGAAGCATCCCCGTGCCACCCGCAAAGTCTATCTCAAGCGAGAAAATCGACAGATTCATTAAACAAGTGAGGAGAAAATCAATATGCAAATGCAGAAAAATGTTCATTTAACCGGAAGAGATTTAACTGAGATGGTGCAGCTTCGACCGCAGGATGTGGGTAAGTATGCGATTGTACCCGGTCCGCGAGACCGGTTGGATGTATTAATGAAAAATATAGAAAATCCCGTACGAAATTTTTCTTTTATGGAATATACCATGTATACCGGCACCTATGAGGGAATTAAGGTCACCGGGATTAATGGAGGAAGATTTTCTACGGATACCTCAATTACTACGGAAGTAATGTGTAATGCGGGAATCCAGAATATTATTCGCGTCGGCACTTGTGGCTCGCTTGATGAGAATATTAAAGTAGGGGATTTATTTGTGGTGGATGAGGTTATCCGCGGCGATGGGGTAACACCATATTACGTTGATAAAGATTTTAAAACAGTGAGCGATAAGAAGCTTTCTGATTTTTTATTTAGCATTGCTAAAGACATGGGTTTAAGTGTACATCGCGGTAAGGCTTGGACTACAGATGCTTTATTGCGCGAAACACGCGAGATCGTGGAAGCCAAGCGAAAAGAAGGTGCACGGGCAGTAGACATGGTGTCTTCGACGCTGTTAACCATTTGTCAGACATATAATATTAAGGCCACTTCAATATTAGCCGTAAGTGATAACGTAATTACTGGTGAAATGGGTTTTATGAATCCACTTTATTACATGGCAGAGAGTAACTTAATCAAAATCGCATTGGAATTAGTTAAGAAATTAGAAAACAAATAAGAGGTTTTGCGGGTGGCGAGACTTGATTTGAGCCGCGGTGTGCGGCGAAAACAAGGCTCGACAGGACCCGCAAAAAAGGACTTAAATGAAATTTTCTCCACTATTTTGGCCGATACAATTAAAAGATAACACCATTTATATCTTGGATGAAACTAAACTGCCCCAGAAGCTTACCTATATAAAGGTTAAGAATTATCAGCAGGCTTGTAAGGCGATAAAAGAGATGAAGACCCGCGCTGTGGGCCAGGTGCTTTTAGTAATGTACACTTTTATTTTAAGCAAACGGCAGAATAAGGATCTGATTAAGGTTGCCGCAGCGATTAATGCTACGCGACCGACACTTTCTTTTAAATTTTTAACGGATATGGTTTTAGGAATGGAAAAAAGTGGCGCGCCGTTAGAGAAAAGCATTTTAGGCTTTTTAGAGATGCTTAAGGGGAAAAGAATTCAGCAAGCACAGGATACTGCAATTTTACTTAAAGATGGTGATGTGATTTTGACGCATTGTAATGTCAGTGGGTTAATGCCGTTAATCGCTCAGTTTGCTAAAGAGCAGGGCAAAAAAATAAGTTTTTATGTTACGGAAACCCGGCCGTATTTGCAGGGATCCCGGCTTACTGCTTGGGAGATTATGCGCGCAGGCTTTGATGTAACGATCATTACCGACAATATGGTGGCATATTTATTATCATTAGGTAAAGTGACCAAGGTTATCGTTGGAGCAGACCACTTAACCTTAAACGGCGACATTGCCAATAAGATCGGCACCTATCAAATTGCGGTAGTGGCTAAGTATTTTAAAATTCCTTTTTATGTAATCTGCCCGCCTGCTTCAAAATTAAAGAGCGGAAAAGAAATTAAGATTGAAATTAGGCCGCCGGATGAATTAAAAATTTATCAGGGGTTATATTTGGCACCCAAAGAAGTTAAAGCGTATTATCCGGCTTTTGATGTTACGCCGGCAAAGTTGATTACTAAACACATTTATTTAAAGGTATAAATATGACTGAAAAGGAATTAAAGCTTGAAATAATTAAAGTTGGCAAGCGGCTTTATGATGCTCGGTTAGCTGTGGCTAAATCTGGAAATTTAAGCGCTAAATTTGATGCTGAAAATATTCTTATTACTGCTACAGGTACGTTTCTGGGTCAATTAAGCCAAAGCGATATTGTTAAAGTAAATTTAACTAGTGGTAAGCATGAAGGTGAAATCAAACCTAGTTCAGAGTTGCCCTTGCACAGCTTAGTCTATAAAAACTTTTTTGCTAAAGTAGTCGTACATTGTCATCCACCATTAATCAATGGATATTTTGCGGTAGCTAAAACCCTTAAGGCGATGAGTTTTGAAACTAAGTTTTATCTTGGGGATATTCCCGTAATTCCTCAGGAAACTCCTACGGTGACGGCTCCTGAGCCGGTGATTGCCGCTTTAAAAACAAATAATTTAGTAGTTTTAAAGAACCATGGCACAGTAGCGATTGCCGATAAATTCCAAGATGCCCTTAGTATTACTGAAGCATTAGAAGAGGCAGTTAAGAGCGCAGCTCTGGGACGGCTTTTTGATAAAAATATTCTTGATGATCTAGATACGGCTTTAAAAGATGATTTAAAATGCGATCAGCCAGCATACACTATGTTTAGTCGGGCGCATATTCAGGCAATTGTAGATTTAGTTAATCAGGATGAATTTATTGCCCAGAAAGGAAAAGAACTGGATTTAACTTTAAAATTGGCGATTAAACTTGATGAGAGTACAGAGGTTTTTAAATTTAATTTTGAAAAAGGTAAAATCATAAAATTAGATACAGATGGCGACGCGCCTTTTGTTATCTCTGCTGGGGCTTTAGTTTGGGAGCAGGTATTCTTGGGTAAGCTGGATTCATTTGTGGCGGTTACCCAAGGCAAGATGAAATTAAGCGGCCAATTAGGCCAGCTTTCCAAATGGTATGTTCCTTTTAACCGGTTGTTTGCTTTATTCAGAGAGGTAAGGATTAAATGAACTCTAAATATCCGCTTTATATAAACGGTCAATTCATTGAAACTCCGGAAAAACAAAATATTGTTAATCCTTCAACCGGCAAAGTTATTGCCGAGGCCTTTCTGGCTTCAACCAAAGAGGTAGAGTTGGCTTTATCTAGCGCGAGAGTTGCTTTTGATCAGGGGCCGTGGCCGCAGTTTTCTTTAATTGAGCGTAAAGGATTTATTTTTAAGATTGCCCAGGGTATTTTGGATAATGCCGAGTTGCTTGCGGCATTGGAAATGCAGAATACCGGTAAACCGATTAAAGAAACTACCTTTATGGATATTCCATCGAGTGCTAAAACGTTTGAATTTATGGCGGATAATTTTATGGATTACCTTAATGAAAAAGAATTTAATGTTTCTTCTGATGCAAAGGCTAAATTAATTTCTGAACCCATGGGTGTAGTCGTTTTGATTGTGCCTTGGAACTATCCGCTTTTGATTGCCTGTTGGAAGCTTGCTTCAGCTTTAGCGGCCGGGAATACGGTGATTTTAAAGCCCTCGAGCCTTACTCCGCTTACTGTTTTTGAGCTTGCTAAAATTATCCATAAAGCCGGGTTACCCTCCGGTGTAGTCAATATCATTAATGGCAGTGGTATAGAGATAGGTGAGGAGCTTTGTACGGATAAGCGCGTGGATATGATTTCCTTCACCGGTAGTAATGAAATAGGCAGGCAGATGCTGCAGTATTCTTCTAAAAATGTTAAAAAGATGATTATGGAGCTGGGAGGTAAATCTGCCAGCCTGATATTCAATGATGTTGATTTGGATGTTGCGGTAAACAGTGCGCTTACATCTATTTTTTTAAATCAAGGGCAGATGTGCACGGCAATGTCGCGTATTTTTGTGCAAGAAGGTATTTATGATAATTTTTTGCAGAGTTTCGTCGAAAAGGCTAAACGCATAAAATTGGGTTTAGCAGATAACTTTGAAACTCAAATGGGGCCTTTAATTAGCGACGTGCAGCGCAAAAAAGTTATGGCTTATATCGATAAGGCAAAAGCCGAAGGAGGCAAGGTTTTGTGTGGGGGTAAAATTCCGGAAAATGCGGAATTAAAAAACGGTTATTTCTTTGAGCCCACAGTACTAGTAGACGTAGGCGTACATTCACATATATTTAAAGAAGAAGTTTTTGGCCCGGTAGTTTTGATTCATAAGTTTTCCGGATCGGATGAGGCGACGGCTTTGGCCAATAGTGTGGATTTTGGCCTGGCCGCCTGTATTTGGAGTAAAGATTTATTTCTGGCGCAAGATTTAGCCAAGAAGTTAAATGCCGGCACTGTTTGGATTAATACGTATGGCATGTTTTATAACCAGCTTCCTTATGGCGGATTTAAACAGAGCGGATTCGGCAAAGAGCTTGGTCGCGAGGGATTTTTAGAATACGTTCGCCTTAAAAATGTAGTCTTGGATCAGTCTGCCGATGGTAAGCCTCTAGTTAATTACTGGTATGGATTTTAAATGAATGTTATTAATATTTTAGAAAAATGCGCCAAAGAGTATCAAAATAAGCCGGCAATTATTTTTCGCCAGGAAGAGATTTCCTTTCTCCAGTTAAAAGATAAAGTTTTTTCTTTTGCTCAAAGCTTACTTAAGCTGGGGGCAAAGCCGCAGGATAAAATCGCAATTTATCTTCCTAACTGGCCGGAATATATTATTAGCTATTTAGCGGTTTGGTCCATTGGCGCATGCAGCGTGCCTTTGGATTTCATGTTTACCGAAGATGAAATAGTTTCTTGCCTGGATCACTCTGAGGCTAAAATCCTGATTACTAAACACAAGGCCAATATTTCATTTGCTAATCTTAAAGCAAGATTACCGTTATTGAAAAATATTATTTCCTGCCAATCAGAAGATAAGGAAAGCTTAAGTTTCGAAAAGCTCCTGGCAGAGGGCCAGAATTACGCTCCCGAGGTAAAGATTAATGAAAAAGATTATGCCATAATTTTTTATACTTCCGGCACAACCGGTAAACCCAAAGGGGTTTTAATTAATTATGCCCAGCTGGATGCCCCGCCAAAATCCATGGCTTTTTTTGTAAATTCGGATTTAAGTGTAAAAGATACTACGCTTTGCGCCTTACCTTTTTCGCATTTAGGCGGGCTAATTTATATTCAAAATATGCTCTCTTTTGGTTTGAAAGTCGTTTTAATGGAGCGTTTTATGCCGTTAGATTTTCTGAAAAATGTGCAGAATTATAAAATTAATTTCTTTTGGATTGTTCCTTCGATGTATTATGCGCTTTTGCAGTTAAAAGAGTTTGAGACATTTGATTTATCGAGCCTACGTTGGATTGTTACCTTTGGGGCCTCTAATTCGCCCGATGCTTTACGTAGGTTTCATCAGTTTTGCCCAAAGGCTAGCCTTTTAAATGGATGGGGTCTGACTGAAACTAATGCCCCGACGGTAGTTTTACCCATGGGTTCAGAAAACATTGAAAGTGTCGGCCGCCCGGCTCCTTGGATTCAGGTAAAGATATTTTCAGAAGATGATCAAGAGTTGCCTTTTAATCAGGTAGGGGAGGTGGCTGTAAAAAGCTGGGTAGTTACCGACGGGTATTTTAAAGATGATAAGCTGACGCACGAAACTATCCGTAATGGCTGGTTTCATACGGGAGACTTGGGTAGGTTTGACCAAGATGATTTTCTTTATATTGTGGGTAGAAAGAAAGAAATGATTAAGGTAGGTGGTGAAATTGTTTTTGAACCCGAAGTAGAGTCAGTTTTACAAAAACATCCGGATATTGCTGAGGCAGCAGTAGTGGGGATAGCGGATAAATTAAGAGGAGAGGTGCCTAAGGCATTTCTGGTAATTAGGGAAGGTAAAAACATTTCTGAAGAAGATTTACGTTATTTTTTACGCCAGCACTTGGCGCATTTTAAGATTCCGCATTACTTTGAATTTTGTTCAACACTTCCTAAAAACCGCACTGGTAAGATAAACAAAGAGTTATTAAGAAAGTAGATAAATAATTATGCAGGATATTAAGGAGTTAAGCTTAAAAGAGTTGGAAGATAAATTGCTCTCCTGGGGTAGTCCTAAATATCATGCCCGAGCGATATTTAATTGGATTTATCAAAAAGGCGCTTATGAGTTTAGCCGGATGAGCAATTTGCCCGCGCCTTTAAGGAAAAAATTAACTGATGAATTTAGTATTTTAGGGTTAGCTCTGGCGGATTTACAGGAGTCTAGCGACGGAACAACCAAATTTCTTTTTGAGTTAGCCGACAAGAATTTAATGGAAGCAGTAAATATCCCGGCGGCCAGGCGCATTACCGGATGTATCTCATCGCAGGTAGGGTGTAAATTTGGCTGCAATTTTTGTGCCAGCGCCCTAAAGGGGTTTAAGCGTAATTTAACAAGAGGTGAAATTTTAGATGAGGTGCTTTATCTAAAGAATAATCTAAAAGACGGCCAATTGACGCATATTGTATTTATGGGAACTGGTGAGCCGTTGGATAATTATGAAAATGTGCTGAGCGCAATCCGCCTGATTAATTCACCGTTGGCTTTTAACATTGGAGCCAGACGTATTACTATCTCTACCTGTGGGATTATTCCGGGAATAGAAAGGCTTGCTCTTGAAGATTTGCAGATAGAACTTTCCATATCTTTGCATGCTGCTGATGACAAAATTCGTAGTCAGCTTATGCCGGTCAATAAGAAGTATCCTTTAGTAGATTTAATCAAGTGTTGCCAGGAATATATTGCTAAAACTAACCGGCAGATCACTTTTGAATACATTTTAATTAAAGGTTTTAATTCCGATGCCGCCTCAGCAGAAAAGTTAGCTATCCTTTTAAAGGATTTAAGATTAGCTAAGGTTAACCTGATACCCGCGAATCCTATAGCAGAGTTAAAGATCTTTCCTCCTACAGAACGAGAAATTCTTTTGTTTAAAGATAAGTTATTTAGCTGTGGAATTAATGTTACACTAAGAAAAGAAAGAGGCCAAGATATAGACGCTGCCTGTGGACAGCTGAGGTTAAGATATGAGCAAGAATAAAATAAAATATATTTTAATAATACTGAGTATTTTTTTGGCTGGGTGTTTTAAACCGGAGATTAAGAATCTTAATGCTCAAGGCGCAAATATTATTTGCTTTGGAGATAGTATTACTTTTGGTTACGGAGCTAGTTTGGGAGAGGATTATCCTACAGCTTTAAGAAAAATGGTTAATTTGCCGGTGATTAATGCTGGTGTTGATGGAGATACTACTTTTGCTGCCTTGGAACGATTAGAAAATGATGTTTTGGCTAAAAACCCGCGGTTAGTGATTGTAGAATTCTGCGGAAATGATTTTCTTAAAAAAATCCCTAAGGAAAGTACGGTTAAAAATTTAACTCAGATTATTGAGCGTATTCAGGAAAGAGGCGCAATGGTGGCTTTGGTGGATATAAGTGCAGGGGTATTTTTTCAGGAGTATCGGCAGGCTTTCAAGAAGCTAGCGGTACAGAAAAAAGCGATATTTATCCCAACCCTGTTAAATAAGATTATTACTAATCCAGCGATGAAAAGCGATTTTTTCCATCCCAACGCTCGTGGTTATCAAGTAGTTGCCAAGCGTATCTATCAGGCAATCTCTACTTATATTAAATAAAAACAGGGCCAAAATTAAATCTGGCCCTGTTATTTATGCCGAAGAAGGGAGTTGAACCCTTACAAGGTTGCCCTTATCGGTTTTTGAGACCGACGTGTATGCCATTCCACCACTTCGGCAGGAATTTTTAAGTTGACGTCGTCTATTT
>Ga0247841_10011999_pt1 | contig 11382 bp, 10 predicted proteins | sample LaCruzMarch2015__2_FD_192410 | JGI IMG/M metagenome (GOLD analysis project Ga0247841, IMG submission 192410) | Freshwater microbial communities from meromictic Lake La Cruz, Castile-La Mancha, Spain - LaCruzMarch2015_18m | ecosystem: Environmental > Aquatic > Freshwater > Lake | place: Spain...
TTGCAGAAAGCTAAAAGTTGGCTTCTTTAAGTATGTTCGAGATATTTATTCTAATGAGTTTTGCGTGCCGAGATTGGCAGATTTGCTCGCAAAAGCCGAGTAAGTGATAACCCTATTGAGCATGTACAAAAATTTGAATCTTGAACCGAAATGGGGAAGGGAAGATCTAGCTAAAATTGAAAAATTGTTGTTCAATTTGATCAATGTAATGGATTCGCAATTTAAGGATGATAGTGTCTCTGCTGGTGTGAAGTTCGAAGCAGCATGTCAAGGCGGAGTATACAAAGAATTTTGTCAATTATTGGATAAACTTGGAAATTACTGGCCCGAATTTAGATGCCAATGAGGTGGAAAATTATGCAGGAAATTGCGCTATTTGCGCTAACTCATAAGGTTAGCAGGGAAATAGATATCCCTAAGTGGTGTCCTTTTTCAGGAACAGCATTGCATCAAATTGTTGAAAGATATAACAATAAGTGTGAATCCTACTTGAAGAACAAAGGTCTTGTCCAAGATGCTTTGGAACTATCATATCGAAAAGTTACAATCCAGTTATTGCATATATCGGATTTGCTGAGCAATTTTCAAGAGAAATTTTTTGGAAAGAATAATATAATTTTAATTGACAATGACACCATGGGTACGCACTTAACTGAACTCCAAACATTAAGGGATTGGTTACCAAGACCTCGATTATATGACGTTATTCAAATTAGCAATAGCGGTTCAGCGGGACTAGGAGATATATTTGGACGTGGATATTTTATATATTGGGGAGTTTTCAACGATCCCTCCGGATTAGAAGGATTCCTATGCAACAAATTCTGTGATAATTATGTAAAACGACTGGACTCAATGATTACCGCACGTGCAGGCCATGTTCTAAGCGCAGGAAATTATAAATCACACGAATGGCTAAAAGAATTAGGGCCTGCTACTGCAACGATACAACATATTTCGGATATTTTGAATCTCTCTTCGGGTGAAAGCCAGGAACTGGAACGCAGGGTGGCAAACCGAGATATGGGATATTTATATAAATATACCGACAGGATACTTCCCCGAAACGAAGTCGATGAGTTATTAAAATAAAATTTTTTTAAATAGAGGCAACGATTTGAATCGCTTATTGCGAATCAATATAGTGAACTTGACTTATTATTCGATTGTACTGGAATGACTGAAGGGGCATATAGCACGACTCAGTTCTTAGATCCAGGACGCGGCACAAGTAGAAGTCGAAGGCGAGAGGGCAAGCACGAGGCCCCACGAGAACGGGTTCCTGCTGTGTGAGATTCCAGCGCTTGTGCCGCCTTCGAGCCCAGCTTATTAAAGTCGAGCTTCGGGCAGGGTCAGGCCATCACTTCGCGGTGATTGGCTCCTCTGCGGAGGGCGCTGTGGATCGGCGCTGGCCCGCCTGAGACTTGATACCTCATTCTCTTTGGTTATTTCTTCTTGGTGGAGATGATCTTTTCTCAACTTATAGCGAAAGCCTTTTATCTCGGCAATTGACGTATAGTGTATTGGCGAAAGTCGATGGCCATTTTCCCTCCTACATCACTGACTTTTGCCTCCCTCCTTATTATTCATCTTTCTTGAGATCCTACAGCATCCGGTTTCATTCATCCTGAGCTTCCCAAAGACTTATAGCCTGACTCGTCCTTATTCTCTCCAGAACGCCAGCCATTAGGAGGAGGCAAAAGTCGGAGATATGTGGCTTGAAGACTGGCCAGGCCCGCAGCTCCATTTATCTCATTCAGCATAATCGATTTTATGGGCTCGCTGCTCAGCTCTTCTGAATCAGTTCTATGGCATTTTTAAAGTGTTTTAGGGAAATGCCATAGAAATTTTCTGAAAGGAATGCACTTACACGCACCACATAATACAACCCTTTCAAATCGGGCTAAATCCTTTTCTGCCTAACTACCCATTCACATAGTCTAGATAAAAGTGGGTTTACAATTCAATGATAGCGATTAATCTGCATCAGTAAAAGCAAATAGAAACTCCACAATCCGTCGCGCAACATCAGGGGAACATCGGCAGGTTCAGGAAATGGGCAGGCGGACGTTCCGGCGCGAGGTCTCACTTACACAGGCGGCAACGGCTGGAAGGCGGAAGGCAGAGATTCCAATGTCTCAAAAACTCTTCTTCATTCTACATACCAGAGGTATATCCCACGAATGTCTGCCCCGATGAGGTTTGCCCCACTGAGGGCTGCTCCACGAAGGTCTGCCCCGATGAGGTCTGCCCCGCTAAGGTCTGCTCCACGAAGGTCTGCTCCACGAAGGTCTGCCCCGCTAAGGTCTGCCCCGATGAGGTCTGCCCCGATGAGGTCTGCCCCGATGAGGTCTGCCCCGATGAGGTCTGCTCCACGAAGGTCTGCCCCACTAAGGTCTACCCCACTGAGGTATATCGGATCACCAGGATGTTCTTTTCTCCATTTATTCCAAGCCGTCGCCCCTTGCAGAAGAACCTTGAGCTGTTCATCGTTTGTCATAGATTCTGAGCAAGTTATCGTTCTCTTTATATAAACATCTTGCAGTGCTATATTTTCAACGAGACAAAATAGGAGTCGCTAAGGTATGTACAACTTGCTAGCCTCATCGTTCTTTTCCGAGCCAGACAACCTAACCAGAATCGGTAGGCATTTTTATAAACACCTTTCCATCTTGATAAGTCTGATGTTGCGCGGCGGATTCTGGAGCGCCTTTTCTGTTTAACTGATGCCGTTAATCCGATATCGCGCAATTGTCGATAAAGCATTCCATGGTGTCTAGAATGAGTTGTTTGCCAGAAGCGATTCGTGACCATCCAAGCCATGTGAGAAAATGGGCAGGAAGACTTGCAGGTTATACGCACATCTTCTCTAATCGAGCCGCTTTTAGATCCTTGTACTCACCGGCCCGAATCCATGCAGATCATACGCCTCCTTCACCAGGGGCCAGCGCCACTGTGGCGTAGATCTCCGTCGTGGAAAGCCTCTTGTGCCCTACCTGCTTCTGAATCATTGGCACCGGAACGCCTGCCATGAGCGCATTCACCACATGGCTATGCCTGAGAATGTGGGGCGTGACCTTCTTCCGGGAGAGCTTCTGCCTGCGCGAAACCTCCTGGATCCCTGCCTACACCGCCAGGCGGCCCTGAAGGCGGCCAACCGGGGCTACACGGACATCAAACTCCGCGAGCGGGGCACGAAGAAGCTGCACGTATTCACAGGCGAGAGAGTGCAGGTGGACAAGCCCAAGGGCGCGCCGGCCTGGATGCCTGACAAGATCTGGAAATCCGAGGCCAAGAAGGCGGGCACGGAGACGCTGGAGTAGCGCTGAAGCCTCGCTTTTTTTAGCGTTTTTGAAGCAGAGGACCTGATATCTGGGTGGCGTCCTGCTGGCGGGGTAGATCCGGCGAATCTCTTATCGCCTCCAGCACCTTTTTCGCCGCCGAGCACCTCTCCGCCCTGGAGATGTCTGCCGCCATCTGCTCCAGGTCCTCGACGTTGATCTGTCCCATCTTGAACTTGGTAACCAGGATGCCAGTCATGACGGCGTCACTATGCTTCGCTTTCTTAGCCAATTTTGCCCAATCTCCCTTCTCAGATTGTTGAAGAGGGTATAAATCTCCTCGCTCCAGCCCAGTGATAAATCCAGATTTTTAGTGATGATATTACACGGAAGTGTCTATTAATATTAGGGAATGCATCTTAGGGTCTGGAGTGCAAAAATGAGACTTAGAGTAATCAGCGCCAGAAACTAGATCCCCAATTTGAATCCAAATGAGAAGACAGTTCACCTGGCTTACCGGGCCAGCAATGTAGATTTCCTTAACCTGATGCAGAGATGCCCCAGGCTGAGGATGATTCAGGTCCCGCCATCCTACCGCAAGACCATGTCCAATGCCATCCAGGTATTCCTGGAGATGCAGGGCATTGAAATGCTGGAAGGCGACGTGTGGGGCCACAGAAAGGACCTGGATGAGTACTTCACCGTGGGCGACTCCACGCTTGAAGAGATTCGCGCCCTGGCCGCCGGCGGCGCATCTGCGGACGATGTGGCCGATCAAATTCATAAGAAGGCCAGGATCGGTTCAGAGCTGATCAAGTACATCGCCAAGACCAAAGTTACCGCTTGAGCCCGCTCGCTGTGTCGGCTCAGCTAAACCCCTATCTATTTTTGGTTCCTCAGATAAACCATTGGTTATAACCAGCAGCTAACGACGTTTCCACCACAGAGACACAGAGTTCACAGAGTACGCACAGAGCGACGAACTAACAAACCGAACTGGAAAAAGCGAAGAGTCCTATTTTGTTATTGGTCTACGGCGACTCTCGACCGCCAACTACAAATATCTATAATGATTATATAGACAGTTTGCCGCTTCATGCCATTGATAGGGTGGCGGGCGTGCCGTGGGCTTAACGTATCTGATGATGCTCTGATGACAAGGGTGTTTGCCCCACCAGGGGGCAGTATGGCCGATCAAAATCCCTTGGTACAGGAGATGCATGCCTTCGTGGCATTGCATTTGGCTACGGGCCTGTGAGTCTGATATTTCGGCGGGCTGAAAAAGTTGCGCGCTGTAACTGGCGCAGTAATCTGCCGGGTCTCACGCTAATACACGGTCGGGGCATGACGGCGGCAAAAGTCAAACCAAAGGCGAGAGGGCAAGCACGAGGCCCCATGAGAACGGGTTCCTGCTGTGTGAGATTTCAGCGCTTATGCTGCCTTCGAGCCCAGCTTATTAAGGTCGAGCTTCGGGCAGGGTCAGGCCATCACTTCGCGGTGATTGGCTCCTCCTAAAAGGGCGCTGTGGATCGGCGCTGGCCTGCCTGGGACTTGATATCTTATTCTCTTGATTATTTCTTCTTGGTGGAGATGATCTTTTCTCAACTTGAAGCGAAAGCCTTTTATCTCGGCAATTGACGTATAGTGTATTGGCGAAAGTCGATGGCTATTTTTCCCTCCTACATCAAATTGACTTTCTCCTCCCTCCTAATTATTCATCTTTCATGAGATCCTACCGCATCCGGTTTCATCCATCTTGAGCTTCCCAAAGACTTATAGCCTGACTCGTCCTTATTCTCTCCAGAACGCCAGCCATAAGGAGGAGGAGGCAAAAGTCGGAGATATGTGGCTTGAGGACTGGCCAGGCCCGCAGCTCCATTTATCTCATTCAGCATAATCGATCTTATGGGCTCGCTGCTATGTTCTTTTGAAATGGTTCTATGGCATTTCCATAAAATCATTCATAAATGCCATAGAACTTTTCTGAAAGAAATACACTTTACACGCACCACATAATACAACCGTTCCAAATCGGGCTAAATCCTCTTCTGCCTGACTGCCAGTCCACATAGTCTTGATCAAATCAGGTTTACAATTCACGGATAGAGATCAATCGGCATTAGTAGAAGCTAATAGGAACTCCACAATCCGCCGCGCACCTTGAGAGAGGGTTTGGGCCTGAAAGTATCCTTATAATAATATCTTGCCGTTTAAAGCATTCCAAAAAAAAGAGTGATAGATTACAAGTTATACACACTGATTCATACTGAGAATAAGACGATCCTCCTGCGCTCAAATATGATTGCCAGTAAGGTCATCATGACCTAAGATTCTCTGGAGATAACGGACCTTATTTTTTTGGCCTGAGATGGTGGCTTAAATCGCATTTAAAGGCTCGCCACCGGAATCAGACAATTTCTCCAGAATCGTCTAGCCACTCTATTTTTATGTCGAATTTAGCTTCAATACCTACTGTGTATAGTAGCTGAGGCGACCATGTCGTGCCTGGGTCCAACTCGCCTGGGATACATGCACTGTTCGGAGCTGGTATTAGTCCGTATATCCCAACTCGTTGGCTTTGGCGATGGCTACATCGGTTTATGTAGTGCGACCGAGGGCGTTGAGAGCAATACCTTTGCCTCTTCTTGCATCGGCATAATTTGGATTTAGCCTGATAGCCTCATCCCAAGCCTTGATAGCCTCATCGTACTTGCCCTGAGTAGCAAGAGCTGCGCCTTTGTTGTTCCAGGCTTCAGCTAACTGTGGATCTAGCCTGATCGCCTCATCCCAAACCGTGATAGCTTCATCGTATTTGCCCTGATAATAGAGAGCGGTGCCTTTGTTGTTCCAGGATGTTGCCGAATTGGGATCCAGCTTGATAGCCTCATCGTAAGACTTGATGGCCTCATCGTACTTGCCCTGGCCAGCGAGAACAAGGCCTTTGTTGTACCAGGCTTCAGCTAACTGTGGATCTAGCCTGATAGCTTCATCAAAAGCCTTGATGGCCTCATCATACTCGCCCTGGGCATTGAGAGCAATGCCTTTGTTGGACAGGGCTTCAGCTAACTGCGGGTCGAGCCTGATAGCCTCATCGTAAGACTTGATGGCCTCGTCGTACTTGCCTAGATCCTTAAGAGCAACGCCTTTGTTGCTCCAGGCTTTGACATCATTGGGATCTAGCCTGATAGCCTCATCATAAGACTTGATGGCTTCATCGTACTTACCCTGGTTATAGAGAGCACCGCCTTTGCTGTACCAGGAACTAGCAGAATTGGGATCCAGCTTGATAGCCTCATCGTAAGACTTGATGGCTTCATCGTACTTGCCCTGGTCATAGAGAGCATTTCCTTTGTTGCTCCAGGCCATGCTATCGTTGGGATCTAGCCTGATGGCCTCATCGTAAGACTTGATGGCCTCATCGTACTTACCCTGATCACCGAGAGCATTTCCTTTGTTGCACCAGGCATCTGCATATTGTGGATTGATCTCGATAGCACTGTCATAAGCCTTTATGGCCTTATCGAGCTTGCCCTGATGACAGAGAGCATTGCCTTTGTTGTTCCATGCCCCTGCATTTTGTGGATTTATCTCGATGACTTTATCGTAAGCTTTGATGGCTTCGTCGTACCTCCCCAGGCTACTCAAAGCAAATCCCTTATTATACCAGACCTCTGCAGGTTTGCTTTCGATTTCATCCGTTGTTATATTCAATGGAATGGCCGGGCTTAGTTCAGCTCCTTTCGTTGTAGCAGATAATTTCAGAGGGGTATTCGGAATATCTTCTCTTATGTATACAACAATATGCTTGTCTCCCTGGAAAAAAGGCCCCCCAGGATGCGCTATCCCGTTTTCATCTATTCCCCAGTCCAGGTTAAGCCAGACATATTTGGTGTCAGTATCAATATGGGTGTAGATCTTATCAGTATTGAATTTCTGCTTCAGCCAGAGTATAATCTCATCTACCTGGTTGTTCTGATCGCTTAGATTCCCGAGATAGACCTCAGCATAAGCATGTCCGCCGATGGTCTTGTTTTGAACAAAAATGATCCTTGTAGTGCCGCCGATGGACCCCACCAGTGCCGACATCAGGATGGCAAAATCATCGCAGTCACCCACACCAGCGCAGCCGGATTTGTCGCCTATCTTGAGGGACTGGTTGGCATACATGAAGAAGTCGGTGCCTATGGGATCGCGGGCATAGCTCCAGCCTTTTACGGGTCCTTCACCGTTTTTCATATAGTTGTAAATTGAGCATATCTGGTCAATGATAAGATCTCCTGGAAACTTGGCCACGAGCAGGAGGGCTACCTCATGGACCATGAAATGATCAGGTTCTACCCTTGAGCTAACGGTCTTCTTGAGATCATCTTCCTTCTTCTCGGTTTTTCCAAGAGGTGCACTGCCGCCGCCAACAATTGGGAACTCCAGAACCTCGCTGTCTGATGGAGAGGAGACCGAGGGCACTCCCGCGAGGTCGGGAGAGCTGGAAGATGCCTGTTCGAGCTGGGTGGAGTTAAAGCTGGCTATATCTCGGGACCCCTCGCCAAAGACAAAAGGCACGTCTGCGGCTAAACCGGAGGCGGTCAAAAGGACAATGCTGATCAAGAGAGCCGTGTGAGACATAACTATATGGGTATCCTTCGTTTGCTGCTTTATCTACTTTTTATGGAAGATGATCGGTTCGGTTCTAGTGAGTTCTATTCTAGCTCTCTGGCTTTGGCGAAGGCAGCATTGGCTTCTGCAGTGCGACCGAGCAGCTTGAGTGCCAAGCCTTTATTGTTCCAGGCACCAGCATCTTGTGGATCGATCTCGATGGCCTCATCCCAAGCCTTGATAGCCTCATCGTACTTGCCCTGGGTAGCAAGAGCTGTGCCTTTGTTGTACCAGGCATCTGCATAGTTGGGATCTAGCCTGATAGCCTCGTCATAGTATTTGATGGCATCCGCATAGTCTCCCAGGTTCTTGAGAGCAAGGCCGTTGTTGTACCAGGCTTCTGCATAGTTGGGATCTAGTCTGATAGCTTCGTCATAGGCTTTGATAGCCTCATCGTACTTGCCTAAATTCTTGAGAGCAACGCCTTGGTTGTTCCATGCAGCTGCATAGTTGGGATCTAGCCTGATGGCCTCATCATAAGCCTTGATAGCATCATCGTACTTTCCCTGTCCATAGAGAACAGTGCCTTTGTTGTTCCAGGCTGCTACATAGTTGGGATCTAGCCTGATAGCCTCGTCATAAGCCTTGATAGTTTCGTCGTATTTGCCCAGTTTATCAAGAGCAAGACCTTTGCTGTACCAGGCACTGGCAAGGTTAGGATCTAGCCAGATAGCCTCGTCAAAGCAATTGATCGCCTTATCGTACTTACCCTGTTTACCTAGAGCATTGCCTTTGTTGTTCCAGGCCTCAGCAAGGTTGGGATCTAGCCTGATGGCCTCATCGTAGGCTTTGATGGCGTCATCATAATTGCCCAGGCTGTGTAGAGCAAGTCCCCTATTGAACCAGACCTCTGCAGATTTGCTCTCGATTTCATCCGTCGTTATATTCAATGGAAAGGCCGGGCTCAGTTCAGCTCCTGGTATTTTTGTCGCAGATAATTTCAAGGAAGTCTTTCCAAACTCTCTGTCATAGACAACGATGTGCCGGTCTCCCTGGAAATAAGGCCCACCGGGATGTGCTGTTCCTTTTTCGTCTGCTCCCCAGTCCAAGTTGAGCCAGACATCCTTGGTATCAGTATCGATATGGGTGTAGATCTTATCCGTATTGAATTTCTGTTTCAACCAGTTGATAATCGCGTCTACCTGGCTGTTCTGATCGCTGAGACTCCCGAGATAGACCTCTGCATAAGCATGCCCGCCTATGGTTTTGTTTTGAGCAAAAATGATCCTTGTAGTGCCGCCGATGGACCCCACCAGTGCCGACATCAGGATGGCAAAATCATCGCAGTCACCCACACCAGCGCAGCCGGATTTATCGCCTATCTTGAGGGACTGATTGGCATACATGAAAAAGTCGGTGCCTATGGGATCGCGGGCATAGCTCCAGCCTTTCACCGATCCTTCACCATTTTTCATATAGTTGTAAATTGAGCATATCTGGTCAATGATAAGATCTCCTGGAAACTTGGCCACGAGCAGGAGGGCTACCTCATGGACCATGAAATGATCAGGTTCTACCCTTGAGCTAACGGTCTTCTTGAGATCATCTTCCTTCTTCTCGGTTTTTCCAACAGGTGCACTGCCGCCGCCAACAATTGGGAACTCCAGAACCTCGCTGTCTGATGGAGAGGAGACAGAGGGCACTCCCGCGAGGTCTGAAGATGCAGCGTACGCCTGCTCAAGCTGAGCAGAATTATAGCTAGCCACGCCTGATGAGGTCTCATCAAAGACGAAAGGCACGTCTACGGCCATCCCAGTACCGCTGAGGAGAATTATACAGAGCCAGAGTGCCCAAGGAGACATGACGATTTTATCTTGATCGCATACTATATCTATTTTACAGCAAAGCGGTTGATTTATCCGTAATACCCCGCAGCTTGTATTCGCCGACTCAATTTTGACCCCCCCAAGAAGGGACGCCCCCCTCTCGCATTCAGTCGTCCATTTAGTGCGTGCAAAATATAGTCTACCATGCCAGGGAGTATTCCACCTATGATCCTCATGCCCCATGATGCACGGGTGTTATTACCGGTAATAAATCGATATCATCGGGCAAATGATTACATTCTCGCCTTTGACTCCGTGCACCATCAGGGGGTTTGAGCCGGAAAGTATGATTATAATAATATCTTGCAGTTTTGAGCATATCGAAAAAAGGGGATTGGATTGCAGGTTACACACACAGGATATTGGGTTAGCTCGTATACCCCAGCTCCTTGGCCTTGGCGAAAGCTGCCTGTGCCTCTGCTGTACGACCAAGTTTTTCAAGGGCGGTGCCCCTATTGCCCCAGGCCATTGAATAGTCAGGGTCTAGCTGAATGGCAAATTCGAAGTGTTGTAGAGCATCATCGTACTTGCCTTGTTTGGCAAACGTAGCGCCTTTATTGTTCCAAGTTTTTGCATCGTGGCGGTCTAGTCCGATGGCCTTATCATACGCTTTTATGGCCTCATCATACCTACCCTGACCATCGAGTGCTATACCTTTGTTGATCCAAGCTCCTTCCAATTGTGAATAAGGCACAATTTCCTCTACCATATCTACCGACCCCATCGACATAACGTTTATCCTCCTTTCTCGACCTTCCCTTCCAGCTCCTCGATCAAATCCAGATACTCATTTACCAAAGCGATACTGAGCCCTGTAGCAAAGGCCACCTCTTGCGGAGCAAACTTGCCGCGCAACACTTTAACGCGGTTGTAATCCCTTAGATACCGATCCACAGATTCACCCGAATGATGAGTCAGTCTCTTGATTTCGGTCTGCGAATGGTTTTGCAGCATGTATCTTACGATCTCTTTTTTGTGGGTGACACCCCGCCCCATGTCATGCACTTTTCCTCGATCCGGTATCTGGACCTTCTTCTCCGCTTCCACTTCCTTCACAAAACTACTCACTGTATGCCGATCGCATTTCAAGATGAGACCGGCATCAACGTGATTCAGCACGACTCCTTGCTCCATAGCCTCATTGAAGATGCGTTCGATCGCAACCTTCTTTACTGCTCTGCTAGTTGCCCCTTCTTTGAGCATTCTGATGTCATCCACCGAGACGAGCGTAAGAACAACAGGCTTGACCTTTGTGTTCTTCATAGTTAGCCCATAGCCCGGCTTTCGTCCTTGATCTACCTCAGCCCCATCCCAGACTATCTGGCCTTTCTTCACCTCCGAGAGAGGTCTCCTGTACTCTTCTACTACCCCCAGAATATCTTCCACAATGAACTGCGTGATCTCTTCTCCGCCCAGGAACCTGTATCGTTCGCGGAAACGGTTGCAGAGAACTGATACGAGGTTTCTGTCGAGTTGAGGGTTGTAAATATCATCTCTCCAGGAACTCTTCATTCCACAACCCTCTCGGTCATTTTTTTTGGATCAAATGTGGTCCGGCCAAGAAGCTCGCCCAGTCTGGGGCTGCTATCTTTCGAAAACGTCTCGAAAAGCCCTTGATATTC
>Ga0247841_10012000_pt1 | contig 11382 bp, 14 predicted proteins | sample LaCruzMarch2015__2_FD_192410 | JGI IMG/M metagenome (GOLD analysis project Ga0247841, IMG submission 192410) | Freshwater microbial communities from meromictic Lake La Cruz, Castile-La Mancha, Spain - LaCruzMarch2015_18m | ecosystem: Environmental > Aquatic > Freshwater > Lake | place: Spain...
AATACAAAGATTTTTGTCTCAGCCATTTTTCGTTGCCGAAAACTTTACCGGTAGGCCGGGGAAGTTTGTTAAATTGGAAGATACTGTACGCGGATTCGCCGAAATACTAGAGGGCAAACACGACGATGTTCCGGAAGAAAACTTTTATTTAAAAGGAAACATAGATGAAATTATCAATTTATAGCTTAAAAAACATTTTGTTTCAGGGCTCGGCCACGAGCTTGAACTGCCAAACAGTAATGGGCGAAATCACGGTTTTAGATAACCACGAGGCTTTGATTAGTGTTTTGTCTGCCGGCGTTGTCAAAATTATTGATGAAAATAAGCGTGAGCAAAATTTTCCCATAAAATCTGGATTTTTGGAAGTCCTGCCTGCGCAGGCAGGGAAGCCAGGCAACGAGGTGCGTTGCATTGTGGAGCAGTAGAGAAATTATATTTTTAATTAAAGAAGCCCAAGATTTGTTTTTGGGTTTTTTATTTACTTTTATTTAAATTATGGTAATGTGTAATTGCCCTTTGAAAAACAAGCAATTAGGGAAAGGAACTACTATGAAGCCGAAAATACCAAAGAAGCCGAAACACATTTGCGCTGCCTGCGGTAAAAAAGCAGTCTGTCGCAAACATCTTGATCATTGGTTTTGCGCGAAACACTTGAAGGTAAACAGAAATGGGCAGGTAGAGGTTGTGTGTCCGAAGCACAAGCTTTGGTGCGGGGGAAAATATGGCACCTGCGCCGGTTGTTTTGGAGAATCAGCGGGGAGCGCCCTGCCTTGGATATAACTTTGTTCGCTAACCATAAAATAAAGAAAGGAGAAGTCAGTTTATGAAAGAAAAAGATGGAACCGGGTTGCTGGAAGAAGGCGCAAGGGTAAAGCTCAAAGAAAACTTCGCGCTAGCAGGGTCCCCCGAGGGGATTATACTGTCTAAAGGTGAAGAAGGTGTTTTCAACGGAACAACAGGGTTTTGTAGCGTTACTGATAACGGTGGCGTTGCTCGCAAAAGTATTGAGTCAGCCCTTGGGGTTGAATTTGAGCGCGTAACCGCATTTGTTCCAGTAGCTCTTTTGGAGACAGTTTAAGATTATGCCCTTGCTATTGCTTGGGCTCTTTTTTTATTTTGTTACATATTATATAATTAGCTAATGACGTGGGAAACTTTATACAATTTTTTAGGGATTAAAGATTTTATTTATTTTATTTCATCTCCGCAAATACAAGATATGCTTTTACCGGTAAAGCTGGTTTTTATTTTTAGTTCGGTATTCTTTTTGATGTTTGTTATTTATTTTATGGTAAACTCTTCGTGGCTTCAGTATAAATTTTTGGAAGATGTAACAGAATTTTTTTCCTGGCAGGCATACGGGCAAAGGGAAATGTCCAAGCAATGGAACAAAATTAAAAAAAGAATTGAGTCTGGCGCTGAATCAGATTATAAGTTAGCCATAATTGATGCCGATGATTTTTTGGCCGAGGTTTTAGACAACAGGGGGTACGACGGCCAAGATTTTGAAGAGAATATTAAAAAAGCCGGCAGGTTAATAGAGCCGGTTTTAGACGAGTTGTTAAAAGCTCACGAAATAAGAAACTCTATTGTTTACAACCCCGATTTTAAAATATCGGCCGACGAAGCTAAAAAAGTATTAGAAACCTACGAATCTGCAGTGAAGGATGTGGGAATGGCCTAAGCTAGATGCCAGTGGTCAGATAAAAAAAATCCGCTAAAACGGATTTTTTGTTGAGCGGCGCGGAAAAAACTGGTATGATTACCTATAGAATCGGAGCAATTAAAAGCAAGATTGTGCTTATTGCAACCAAGCTTATCAGAATGGTCCAGGTAATTTTAAATAATTTTTTTCTTTTCATTTATTTTTAGATTTTTAATTTTTAGATTTTTATTATACTAATGGTAGCAGATTTTGCAAAAAAACAAAAGGGGCAATTTTTTAGCAACAAAGCCTTGTTTAAAACATTTGGTATAATATTTTTATTGGTTATTTTTGCTTTGCTTGTAGCAGATTTTAAAATATATCAGAAAAAAAAGGAGTTGCTCTCTCAGATTAGCGCCTATCAAAAACAGATTGAAGACATAGAAAAGAGCAGTCAAACCCTAAAAGACGAAATTACCAACGCTGACAACCCCGATTATTTAGAAAAAATTGCTTACGAGCAGTTAGGTCAGCAAAAGCCGGGTGAAAAGCAGATCATATTTGTAATGCCGGAAGATAAACCAAAAGAAGCCCCAAAACAGCAAAATTTTTGGGATATAAAATCATGGACTGGCTGGCTGACAAACGGATTTGACTGGCTAAAAAGTAAATTTTAGTATACAATATAGAGGAAATGTCGCCTTCGCAAACTGTAGGCGGGTATGGTTCAATGGTAGAACGTATCCTTCCCAAGGATAGGACACGGGTTCGATTCCCGTTACCCGCTCTTTAACTGCCGTCAGGCAGGCATGCCGATGTAGCTCAGTGGTAGAGCAACGCTTTCGTAAAGCGTGGGTCGTCGGTTCAAATCCGACCATCGGCTCTTTTTTATTATAAAAAAATATGGTAAATTTAATTAATAGTTATGACAGATAATATTAATAAAATAGAAGAGTTAGGAAAAAGGCTCCATCACTTGGTGGAGTGTCTTTGACATTGAAGGAAAAGAAAAAAAGCTTAAAGAGTTGGAGACAGAATCATTGAAGCCGGATTTTTGGAGCGATACAGGGTCCAATGGGCACCCCGCAGCAGTTCAGCAAGAAATTTCAGAAATAAAAGAAGAAATAGATGGAGTTAAAAAAATAGAAAGCGAACTGCAAGAATTAAAAATACTCGGCCAAGACGAGAGTTTGAATTTAGAGGTAGAGAAAAAACTGAAAGACATAGAAGAACTTATTGAAAAGCAGGAGTTTAAAACATTTTTGTCTGGCAAATACGATAAAAATAATGCAATTTTAGAAATATTTTCAGGAGCAGGCGGGCAAGATTCTCAAGATTGGGCAACAATGCTTTTGCGAATGTATGAAAGATATTGCGCTAAAAAAGGATTTAAAACAATTGTTTTGCATCAGGCATTTGGCGAGGGTGGCGGGCCCGAGGGCAGGGTTGGAATTAAATCTGCAACAATGGAAATAAACGGGAGTTATGCTTACGGATTTTTAAAAAAAGAAGCGGGAGTGCACAGATTAGTTAGAATTTCTCCGTTTAACGCGCAAAAACTTAGGCAGACTTCTTTTGCTTTGGTAAATATTTTGCCGGAAATTAAAGAGAATGACATTGATATTGAAATAAAACCCGAGGATTTGAGAGTAGACACGTTTAAAGCTTCTGGCCCAGGAGGGCAATATGTTAATAAAACAGAGTCAGCAGTAAGAATAACGCATATTCCAACAGGCATTGCAGTAGCTTCGCAAACAGAACGGCTTCAAGGAAAAAATAAACAGAATGCAATGAAAATATTATATGCAAAGCTTTACCAGCTAAAAGAAGAATCGCACGCTAAAGAATTAAAAGAAATTAAGGGAGAGAATATTTCGGCGCGTTTTGGAAACCAAATAAGGTCTTATGTTTTGCATCCGTATAAAATGGTAAAAGATTTGAGGACTCAATATGAAACATCAGACGCCGAAGGAGTCCTCGACGGCAAATTAGACGGTTTTATAGAAGCACAGCTAAAGTTAAATGATAAAATTTAATAACGTCACAAAAATTTATTCGCCCGGCATAATTGTTTTGCAAAACATTTCTTTTGAAATAAAAGAAGGGGAGTTTGTTTCTATTGTAGGAAAATCAGGGGCCGGCAAAACAACTTTGGTGCGCCTAATAATGGGTTTAGAAACTCCAAATTACGGAGATGTTTATTTTGAGGATATAAATTTAGGCGATGCCGACGCTTCTAAAATTCAGAAAATAAGAAGGAGAATAGGAGGCATTCACCAGGATTACAAATTATTGCCCAAAAAGACTGTTTACGAAAACGTGGCTTACATTATGCAAGTGGAGGGCAAGAACAACGAGGAAATAAAAAAAGAAGTCCCCAAGGTTTTAGATATTATTGGCCTTAAAGATAAAATTGATAATTTTCCCGATGAGCTTTCTGGAGGAGAACAGCAACGCTTGGCAATTGCGCGGGCGCTTGTTAACCACCCTGACATTATTATTGCCGACGAGCCAACAGGAAACCTTGACCCGTATAACAGTTACGAAGTAATTTCACTTTTGCAAAAAATGAATCAGGCCGGCAAAACAGTTATTTTAGCCACGCATGACCGAGAAATAATAAATAAACTGGGAAAAAGAGTCATAACAATAGAAAATGGAAAGATATTAAGGGACGAAGAGGCGGGAAGATTTATCATATAATTTTTAACTTTCAATAACTAATTTTCAAAATATGTTCACTAATTTTAAACGAATTTTAACTTTTGCAATAAACGATTTTAGCAGAAATAAGGGGATGTCAATTGCCGCTATTTTTGTTTTGTCTATTACAATTATGCTTGTGACGGGCTTGTTCTTTTTTCAAGGAGTAACGGGCTACCTTACTTCACAAATTAAAGACAAAATTGATATTACAGCCTATTTTAAAGACGGAACGTCTGAGCAGGACATTTTAAATGTTAGAGACGAAATTTTAACAATGTCTCCGAATATAAAAAATATTGAATATGTTTCAAAAGACCAGGCATTATCATCCTTCAATGACAAACACAAAGATAATCCGGTTTTAGCCAGGGCTTTGCAGGAAGTCGGCAGCAATCCGTTTTTGCCATCTTTAAACATCACAACTAACGGCGAGCCTTCGCAGTATGCATCGGTCGCAAATATTTTACAGACCTCGGATTTTAGCAAACTAATTGATAAAGTAGATTTGGCTCAAAAAAAAGATACGATTGAAAAAATCTATTCTATTACTTCAAATATAACCTTGTTTGGAATTTTGTTGGGAGTTATTTTAATAATTGTTGCCATGCTGGTTGTTTTTAACACAATAAAACTTGTAATAGAAAATTCAAAAGAGGAGATTAGCACAATGAGAACAGTGGGCGCTTCTGACTGGTTTATTAGGGGGCCTTTTGTAATTCAGGGAATAATTTACGGAGTGGTTGCATTTTTAATTTGTATTTTGCTTTCAGCAGTAATTGCTTATTTCTTGTCGCCAAAGGTGGCTGTTGTGTTGCCGGGTTTTGATATGTTTGATTACTTCTTGACTAATTGGTGGATTTTTGTATTAATACAATTAGGTTTTGGAATGGTTATGGGGGCAATTTCCGCCATAATCGTTGTAAAAAAGCATTTAGAAGTATAATATTGCCAGGTCGTCTAATGGCCCCGCCATAGCGGGGTCCCGCTGAGGCGGGATAGGACACTTATTTATGTATTTTGTTTACATTCTAAAAAGCTTGAAGGATTTAGTACAAAAAGTAGGAAACCGTTTATTTTAGTTAGGCAAGAGTTTTTTAACACAAGAGGAGAAGCAAGAAAAAGAGAAAATTATCTCAAAAAATTAAAAGGAGGTAATGAATTTAAGAAAATTATAAAACATTGCGGGATCGTCTAATGGTAGGACACATCCCTCTGGAGGATGGTATCTTGGTTCGAGTCCAAGTCCCGCAGCAATTAAATCGAAAAGGTCGCAGAAAAATATATTAGAAATTGGTAAAAACATGGTAACTTATTTAAATAGAAAAAGAGTGGCTAGAAGAATTAAGAAAAGAAACAGGACTAAGTTAAACAAAAGGAAGAGATAGCTACGTAAAAATCGCCGGGCGCCCTTTTGGAGACGGCGATTTTTTTGTTCTCCCTTCGCTTGCGAGCTTCGGCGTGACGCGGTAGAATAAATAAATATGCATTACGAAGAAATTATTAAGAAGCTAGAAGCGCCGAAGAATCCTATTAGCAGAAAAACAATAGACAGAATTTTTGAGTTGGGGATTTTGATAAAGTCCATTTTTGGCTTTTTTGAGGTTTTAGCCGGCATTGTTTTGGCAGTTTCCGGCCGGTTGGCTGTTAACAATTTTATTATTGCTTTAACCCAGCAGGAAATTTTAGAAGACCCGAATGATTTTATAGCCAATTATTTAATAGCAGCCGGAAACAGTTTTTATGCCGGAGGTAATGTTTTCGCTATTGTTTACCTAATTTTCCACGGAGTGGTCAACATATCTTTGGCAGTGGCTCTATTAAAAAACAAAATTTGGGCTTACCCATGGGCAATAGTAGGATTCAGCGGTTTTATATTCTACCAAGTTTTCAGGTATTTCCACGCGCACTCTCAATTGCTATTATTTTTGACTATTTTTGATGTGCTCGTGGTTTTGGTAATATGGTTAGAATACAGAAGAAGAGTCCGCAAGTCCAAATAGTTTTCAAATATGAAAATATTTTTTAGAATACTATTGTTAACTGTTGCCGTCGCCTTAATTTTGTTATCGCCAAGCGTCCAGCAATTTTCAATAGGTTCTGTTTGCGCAAAGAATAGTTGTTTCCAAGTTAAATTGGCAAAAACAGAAGCGCAAAAAGAAAAAGGACTAATGGGCGTTAGTTTTTTAGATAAAGACAAGGGCATGCTTTTTGTTTTTGAGAAAGAGGGAATTTATCCTTTTTGGATGAAAAATACGCTAATTCCTTTAGATATAATATGGATAGGTGGTGACAAAAAGGTTGTTTTCATCGGTCAAAATATAGAGCCGTGTAAGAGCTTGATTTGTCCGCCAATTGTTCCGCCGGGACCCGGAGCAAAGTATGTTTTAGAGATAAACGCCGGCATGGCTAAGGAAATCGGATTAGAGGTCGGCGATGAGTTAAAAATTACCCCTTGACAAGGTGTTTTGTGGTATAATATAGAAAAGGTCGATTTTATTATTTAAGTAAAGACTAAAATCGAATCTATAAACAATATGAAACTAAGCACATTAGACGTAATAGCGCTTGTTCTTGTAATAGTTGGAGGATTGAACTGGCTATTAGTGGCATTCAACTATAACCTCGTGACACTGTTGTTTGGCTCAATGCAATGGCTCGTCACGACAGTTTACGTTTTAGTTGGTCTCTCGGCCATCTATCTGGCCGTTGTATCGATGAAATTGGAAAGGAAGTAGACTTTTTATCAAAAAACAAAAAACCGCAATTAAGCGGTTTTTTGTTAATATTTGATCTAGTAAAGATATCCCCAAGTTTGCAGTTTGTCTGAATCCTCGTACCAGCCAAGGCCTATGTCTGTCCTGTAAAACATATTCTGTAAAAGTATGTTATCTAACCTTCCATGAACTTGCTTCCTGGCGTCTTCCACGGTAATGCCGGCGCCCGTAACAACCAATGCATATCCGGTATCTCCAGCTATTTGCCAATTTCCTTCAGAAAGTTTCACGTCTCCTAAATGCACCCCCTCTAAATTCGGTTTTTTAAATATGATTGATAAGTCTTTGTACAGAGCCATTTCTGATTTGTCGTCGTAAGGAAATGGAGGCACGGCGCAGACAATCCCTATCTGGAATCCCTTTTTAGTTTTTAAGGGATAATTTTCTCCCTTCGCCATACAATATAAAAATTCTCCCCACTCGCTGATTACGCCTTCTGCCTGGACAGATATGGTTGGGTATCCAAAACGGCACGTAAATTCTAATGGGTAAATTCCTCTGGCGTTGGCGATACAATTTATGTCAATGTATCCTACATACTTTGATTTTTTTATTTCTTCGCGCATTTTTTCAAGAGTTGTTCTGAAAATTGTGTTGACCCCCGACCAGTACATCAAGGTTCCCATTTCTCCGGTAAAAGGCCCCATGTCTCCAGGGAAAAGTTTTTTATGCTCAAAATTAACGTTTAAGGGATAAATAAAATCGTTGCCGTTAAAAAAAGCGCCTATTGCTATCTCAACGCCCGAAGCATATTTTTGTAGCTGGAAATGTTCAATTTTTTCTCTAAGGACTTTTTTATTCGAACGCAGTATTTCATGCAGATCTTTTCCATCCTCGTCTTTGCCCAAAAATAAAAGACCCTTAAAGCCAGACGAAACAAAACCCGAAGGTTTATAAACATAGCGTCCGGGGTTTTCTTCGATAAATTTTAAAGCAGAGTCATAATCTGAAAAGTCCCAATGAGGCAGAGTCAGCATTCCAACTCTTCTCATCTCAGATTGCCCAAACTCTCTATCCTCCTCTAATTTATCTGTGTACTCGCTTCCGCCGACTATGAGTCTGCCGTTTTTACGTAATTCGTCGGCCTCTTTTCCAAAGCCAACGTCGTCAAAAACAATGACATCGGCCCAATCTATATATTTTTTCCAATCATCAATTTTTTCCAGGAATCCATCGTAGACATCTTTATCGGTTTCGCTCTTTATATAAATTTTTACATCGTGCCCTTCTTTTTTAATTTGCCAGGCCAAGTCACCCGACAAGCTTTCCCAGCTTACGAATAAAAATTTTCTAATTGTTTTTTCTGGGGCGCTCTTTAGGTCGGGTAGATTATTTTTTCCGTTTCCGTTCATCGAATTTTTTTAATAATTATTTTAGTATAACACTAAAATAATTATTTCAAAGATGCGCAAAACAAAAAACCGCAATTAAGCGGTTTTTTGTTTTTATCAGTACTAAATTAAATTAGCGGCTGAATCGTGGAGGTCTCTTTTTTGACCAGCACTCTCTGCAATAGATTGGTCTGTCTGGAGCTGGTTCAAAAGGAAGCTCTGTAATTTCTACTCCGCATTCGGAGCATTTCCAGTTTCCTTTGATCATCTCTCTTGGAGCGAAACCTCTACTGTCGTTGTTTCTGTCGAACATTTTTTATTTTCTTTTTTTAGATAAATATAACGACCTTTTCTAATAGGCCGTTCTACTTATTACTAAGCCGCCCGTAAGGGCGAGCCTCGCCCCGAAGGGCGGGATTTCTCGACTTATTAGTAATTTAATTATACTCTCTTTATAAGGTCGTGTCAAGGGCTTTATTTTTTTATCTTAGAATGTATGATGAAGTAATATAAATAACACAACTTATTTATGATCAAAAATATTTGGATTCTAATAGTGTTAACAACAATAATTGTTGTTTTGTTAGGAATTTTGATATTTATTCCTGGCCATAATTAAAATGAACTTCAAGATTTTAAAAAAATCAAAAATCAGCAGGGCAAGATTAGGATTTATGGAAACAGACCACGGAGTTATTGAGACTCCGTGTTTGGTTCCTGTGGCAACTCAAGCGGTTATAAAAACATTAGACAGCAAGGAGGTAGAGCAGACCAAGTCCCAGGTTTTAATTTCCAATACCTTCCATTTACATCTAAAACCCGGTGAGAAAATAGTTGAAAAGGCAGGAAAGTTGCATAAATTTATGAATTGGAAAAAACCTTTGATGACAGACTCGGGCGGATATCAGGTTTTTTCTTTGGGTTTTGGTAGAGACTTTGGGCTTGGCAGTAAATTAGCGCTCACCCCGCTTAGCGGGGTTCGCTCAATTAAAGCAGGAGCCCAACCTAAGAACATAAAGATAAACACAGATGGCGTGGTTTTCCGTTCGCCCATAAATGGCGACGAATTATTTTTAGGGCCCAAGGAATCAATTAAAATACAGGAAAAATTGGGAGCAGACATTATTTTTGCTTTTGACGAATGCACCCCTCCTTTAGCCGACATAAACTATGTCAAAAAGTCGCTGGAAAGAACCCATCGCTGGGCAAAAATTTGCTTGCAAACAAAAAAATCAAAGCAGGCGCTGTTTGGAATTGTTCAGGGCTCAAGGTTTAAAGATTTAAGGGTTGAGAGCGCAAAATTTATGGGAAACCTAGATTTAGATGGTTTTGGAATAGGAGGAGAATTTGGTAACAACAAAAAAACTATGGGAAAAATGGTAGAATGGGTTGTTGATGAATTGCCGGAAAAAAAACCAAGGCACCTTTTAGGAGTAGGTTATTTAGAAGATATGGAACTAATAATAAAATCCGGAGTTGATACTTTTGACTGCACGGTGCCCACTCATTATGCCAGGCGAGGCATTGCCTTTACTTCAGAAGGGAAATTAAACTTAAAACAAACAAAATTTTTTAAAAAATGCGAGCCGTTGGACAAAGGATGTGTTTGCAACGTTTGTCTAAATTATAAAAAAGATTACATTTGCCATTTGCTGAGAGCGGGGGAGATAACAGGAATGAAACTTTTAACCTTTCACAATTTATATTATTTCAACACCTTTGTGGAAGAGATAAGGAACAAAATAAAAAAAGGCGAAATCTAGCGTTTTCAAAGTTATCCACAGGGCGGGTCTTGACTCGCTTTTTTATTAGTAATAAAATGCAATAAGGAATAGTTACTATTAGAAAATTATGCATATAAAACATATAAAAAAAGAAAGAACTACCGCGCAAAAAAGTTTTATTTTAGATTATTTGAAGAGCGTTAAAACGCATCCGTCGGCCGAAACGGTTTATACGCAGGTAAAGAAAAAATTGCCGAACATAAGCCAGGGCACTGTTTACAGGGTGTTGAATAGTTTTAAGGAAAAAGGCAGAGTTTTGGCAATTGATACTAAAGATAATGTGCACTTTGACGCTGACACGTCGGATCATGCGCATTTTATCTGCGAGAAATGCGGAAATGTTTTTGATGTTTATGACGAATGTTCCCATTGCGGAATTTTAAAAAACAGAAAAACAAAGGTCGGCATAATAAAGCAATATAAGATTAATTTTTACGGGATTTGTAAAAATTGTAAATAAAATGGGAACAAAAAACAACGTTTGCCACGACTGCGGCAAAGAGATAAAATTTAACGGAGAATTAATAGAGAATGGGGCATATCTTAGTTACGACCCGCCTGCGCAGGCAAGTAACACCGATGCTAAAATAAATATTTTTAAATGTACCGACTGCTTCGAAAAAAATAAAGCACTAACCAACTTTCAGCCGTGCGAGGTATATTCCAGGGTAGTGGGCTATATAAGGCCGGTACAGCAGTGGCATAAGGGTAAAAGGCAAGAATTTGGAGAGAGGCAGGAATTTGTAGAGCCGAAAGATATGAACTCTTCTTGCTGCTAATGTAATAATATAAAGGTCAGATGAAAATATAAATGCCGGTCGTTACCAATTTTAAAAAAAGATTGTTAAGCCATCGGCCAAAAATATGAAATATGCAACGCAAAAGATTAAAAAAGAGAGCGAGCAGTGCAGTTTGTGCTCAGCTAAATTTGAGGTTTGGCTAGACAACACGAAAATTAACGACGAGAAAAAGGAAAAAATAAGCCAAAAATTATTGAGTTATTGTCCGGCTTGTTCAAGGGCAAGCGAGAAGTAATTAATTGAAATAATAAAAGAATTATGGAAAAATTCAATTTGCCAAATCTGCCATACGGATATAAAGATTTAGAGCCGTATATGTCGGCAGAAGTTTTAGCCTTGCAT
>Ga0247841_10012002_pt1 | contig 11380 bp, 9 predicted proteins | sample LaCruzMarch2015__2_FD_192410 | JGI IMG/M metagenome (GOLD analysis project Ga0247841, IMG submission 192410) | Freshwater microbial communities from meromictic Lake La Cruz, Castile-La Mancha, Spain - LaCruzMarch2015_18m | ecosystem: Environmental > Aquatic > Freshwater > Lake | place: Spain...
AGATAAGCCAGAATGATAATCTAAGAAATGAAATTTTGGGGAATAACACTTCGGGTACAGAAAAATACATTGCTGAAGTAATTCCCCAAAATTTAAATTTTTCTGTGAACATTTGTAATTTTGTTACAGTATGTCCAAATCCGGTTAATTATTCTTATATTTTAGCTAGGGATGTATATTCTGACGAGGTTTTAATCGCTGCAAACTTGACCTATTATAATGAAACTAATGCAAAAAAATTAAAAATATTTTTCTGGGAAGAAAAATGACCTATAAATTTTTGAGTCATACTGCTGACTTAAAAGTTCTTGTTCAAGAAAAAAATCTAAACAAATCTTTTTTTAATTCAGCTTTTGCGCTTAAAGAAGCAATATGTGGAAAAATTAAAATTAAGCCAAAAATTTCTAGAAAGTTTATTGTTAAAGGGGAGGATTTTGAAAGTTTACTTTATAATTTTCTTGAAGAATTTTTATTTTTGCTTGATGCAAAGGAGTTTATTTTTTCAAAGATTGAAAAGCTAGAACTTGACGAGAAGAATTTCAAAATTTCTGCAGAAATCTCGGGGGATAAAGCGGGAAACTATAAATTCAACAATCCTGTTAAGGCAATAACTTACAATGATATGTTTGTCGGCAAGAGGGGAAAAAGTTTTATATGCCAATTTGTTCTTGATGTGTGATGGAAGTCAAAAAAATATCTGATTATGAATGGGAAATTAGTAAAACGGGGAATATGAAAGTTCCAGCAAGAATTTTTGCAAGCGAGAAACTTCTTAAAGATATGCAAAAAGATAAAACTCTTGAACAAATTAAAAATGTTGCAACACTCCCCGGAATTGTAAAAAACGCCATAGCTTTAAGTGATTCTCATCAGGGATATGGTTTTCCAATAGGTGGAGTTGCGGCATTTGATTTAAAGAAAGGAATAATTTCTCCTGGTGGAGTTGGATATGATATTAATTGTTCAGTACGATTGCTGAGGACAAATCTGAAAAAGTCTGACTTAGACGAAAAAAGAAAAGAAGTAATAAATGCACTTTTCAATAATGTTCCTTCAGGTGTCGGTGAAAAAGGAAGAATAAGACTTTCTAAAGAAGAGCTTGACAATGTTTTAATTAACGGAGCAAAATGGGCTGTGAAGAAAGGTTATGGAACTAAAGAAGATTATGAACACACAGAAGAAAATGGAGGTATGCCTGATGCAAATCCTGCTGATGTAAGTCCGAGAGCAAAAGCAAGAGGCATGCCACAATTAGGTAGTTTAGGTGCAGGAAACCATTTTTTAGAAGTTCAGACAGTTGAAAATATTTATGATGAATTGATAGCTAAGACATTTGGGCTTGAGGAAGATCAAGTAACAATAATGATTCACTGCGGTTCTCGTGGATTGGGTCATCAGGTTGCTTCAGATTATATCAAGCTGATGGAAAAAGAATATGGCTGGCCAAAAGAAGATCGTGAACTAGTTTATGCTCCTATTGAAAGTGAATTAGGAAAAAAATATTTTTCAGCGATGTCATGTGCTGCTAATTTTGCATTTGCTAATAAGCAATTGATAACACATTGGGTAAGAGAGACAATGAAAAAAATATTTCCTCAATTCAAGGCAGAAGTTGTTTATGATGTCTGCCATAACATTGCGAAAATCGAAGAGCATTTTGTTGATGGAAAAAAAGTGAGATTATGTGTGCATAGAAAAGGTGCAACAAGAAGTTTTGGACCTGGACGAAGTGAAATTCCTGTTGCTTATAGAAAAATAGGACAGCCAGTTATAATTCCCGGAACAATGGGTACAGCAAGTTATATTCTTGTTGGGACAAAAAAAGCAGAGCAAATTACTTTTGGAAGTACTGCGCATGGTGCAGGAAGAGTTGAATCAAGAACACAGGCAAAAAAAGAACTCTCTGCTGAAAAAATAAAACGTGAGCTAAATGAAAAAGGAATAGAACTTGTTTCAGGAAGTTATAAGGGAATTGTTGAAGAAGCTCCAGAAGTCTATAAGGATATAGACGAGGTTGTTAGAGTCAGTCATGAAACTGGAATTGGTAAGTTAGTTGCAAGAGTTATTCCTTTGGCTGTAATGAAGGGATAAAGTTATATTCTTCATTTTTTGATATGTCCTTTATTAAAATAAAGTTTATAAACAATGTTTTATTAGGAAAGATATGGTGAATATTGGAAAAAAGAAGGGGAAAATTTCTACTCTCTTTAGATTGATAATTTTTGCTTGTTTGTTAATTGGAGTAATTGGACTTGTTAATGCTGCTTGTCCTCCAGGAAAACTTTTTTATAAACTCTTGCCTGATGGTGTTTATACAGATTCTTCAGATTCTAAAAAAGGGTATGGAGTAAGTGATATAGTAGTATATCAACGTTCAAGCGGTGTTGTTGCAGGATATATTGTTGGAAAGAGCACTGCATTAGAAAGTCTTCCACTTCATCCTGGCTCTTGTCCTGATTGTCTTCCTTTTTCCGGAGACTTTAACGGCGACGGAGTAAGCGATATCGTAGTATATTCTCCTTCTTTAGGAATTGTTTATGGCCTTCTTTCTACTGACTTTGCAAGCGAAGGTTCTATTACGTTTCCTACTTGTCCTGCAAATGATTGTTTTCCTCTTCCAGGAGATTATGATGGTAATGATTTGAGTGATATAATATTATACCAACGTTCAAGTGGTTATGTTGCAGGTTATACATTGTTTGCATCAGGGCCTGTTTGGGGATTACTTCCGCTTCATCCTGGCTCTTGTCCTGATTGCCTTCCTTTTTCCGGAGATTTTGATGGTGATGGAGAAAGTGATATCGCAATATATTCTCCATCAGCAGGTATTGCTTATGGACTTTTTTCTTCTACTGGATTCACAACATCTGGTTCTGCTCCATTCCCTGCTTGTTCTGCAAATGATTGTTTTCCTCTTCCAGGAGACTTTAACGGCGACGGAGTAAGTGATGTTATAGTATATCAGCGTTCGACGGGTTATGTTGCAGGATATGTTCTTGGAATTAGTACTAAAATAGATACGCTTCAACTTCATCCTGGCTCTTGTCCTGATTGCCTTCCTTTTTCCGGAGACTTTAATGGTGATACTATCAGTGATATTGTAGTATACTCTCCTTCTTTAGGAATTGTTTACGGTCGTCTTTCTCCTGGATTTACAAGCGAAGGTTCTATTACGTTTCCTACTTGTTCTGCAAATGATTGTTTTCCTCTTCCAGGAGATTATGATGATGACTGTTTTCCTCCTGCAGGTTATGCAGAATCAAATCCTACTCCGGGCGAGAATCCAACTTATTCTTGGAAATATTCTTCTTGGGCAGCTTGTGATAAACAATGTGAGGGAACGCAAAGCAGGGAAGTATGGTGTGAGAAAAATGATGGAACAAATATGGGCGATAGATCTGACCTTTGTACTGAAACAAAACCTGTAACAAGTCAAAGTGGTTGCGGGGGTTGTAATGTGGGGCAAGAACTCTGCTCGGCAGGAGTATGTTTACCTGCGTATTGGTGGTATCGTGATTGTGATGGTGATAGTTTTGGAGATTCTACATTTGCAGGGGATTTTCAAATAAGTGCACCCATAGATTGCGGACATCAGTATGTTAAAGATAAAACAGACTGCAACGATATTAACAATAAGATTTATCCTGGTGCTCTTGAGATATGTGATGGATTAGATAACACTTGTGATAATCCTGCCCAGATTGATGAAGAAGGATGCATAACTAATTCTGAATGGACAAATTCTTTAGGAAATATTATTTATTATGCTGATAAAAACGATACTCTTTTTATGAACATACGTGGGACAAATTTAATCGGTAAAAATATATCTATACCTAATATTAACAAGAAAGAAAACAACGTGATAATTTCTTTGGCTTCTTGGCTGATTCATTTTTTCACTGGAACTTCAAATTTAGTCACAATACCTGCATCATCTTATTCATGGTTTGCTGAACCTGGAACATTTAGTTTTAATACGACCATAACAAAGGGTAGTGATTTTATTCATATTAAAGATTCTAATGATGTTGTTGTTCGGGATACTTATAATAACTCAATGCCAGTCGCAATAATCACCTCACCAGCAAACGAAATAAATGTTTCTGCAGGAACAAACATAAACTTTAACCAGGCTTCTTATGATGAAGATGATTTGCTTAAAATAACCTGGAATTTCGGAGACGGAACAACGCAGACAATAACGAATTATATTAATAATTCTGCGCTTGCAGGAAATCCAAATTTTAATACTACTGCAAATGTTGTTCATAATTATTCTTCTTCAGGAAGATATGTTGTAAAATTGATAGCAAAAGAAAAAGAAGAGATGAATAGGGGGCAGGCAGATTCAAATGAAATTTATGTTAATGTTTTCAATGAGGGAATAAATGTTTTTCCTGTAATATCAAGCCCTGAAAATGAATCAGAAGAGCAAAAAAGAATTGTTTTTTTTAATGCAAGTGGAACTTTCATAGTTAATTGTTCAACTAGTATTAATGGTGGTAATGATATAATCACAAATATGGGAATAACAGAGAATAATAAATTATACTGCGGATATATTCATAGGTCAAATACAGAACATATCCCCACTATGGGTAATTATGAGATAGAAATGAATTGGATTATAGATGGAGATACTTCTGACCCTGTAAGAGGAGATTGGTCTTCTGAATATTATGATGTTGTTGTTTTCAGGAAAGCTTTTGCATCAAATGGACGCCATAATTTATCATTAACTGTTACTTATGTTAGTGAGACGATCCAAACACCTAAGAGAACTAGCAGAAACTTTAATGTAGAAACTCTTTGGAGTTGTCATCAGGAACCAGGATTATCTTATTGGACAAATGATAGATATACACCTGTGACTAATTGCTCTTTCAAGCAAGATGAATTAGGATATGCTTGTTGTCCTCCTGATAAAAAATGTTTTGAGAAAGATGGTACCTGCAGAGGTTATGCAAGTTTTTGCTTTCAATATCCGGACAAATCTTCATGTGAACTTTTTATAAATTATGTTCCAGAAGACTCTATTAGTTCGGGATTATGCAAAATAACAAATCAGACTTATCATATTGAAAATACCAATAAATACTGCTCAAACATGACAAATTGTTTATGCAAATGGAATACAACTTTGAGTAAGTGTGTAGAAGCGGTTAATTTTACAAATTTATGCTGGAATGTGAATAACAATGGAGAATTAGACATTACTAATGCTGATTATGGGGAATGTTTATGGGCGACTACCGAAGTTATAGACAATTGTAATAATTCCCTAAATAATCTGGTAACTAAAAAGAAGGCATCATGGGTAAGTCAAACAGGAGCAGTACAACCGGCTTGGTGTAAAGACATCGAAAAATCTTATCAGTGTGTTATTACAGAAAAACTTCCATTTTTTGATAAAATTAGTGTGATTATTGTAATTATACTTATAATTGCGGCTTATTTTTATGTTTTGAGAAAGCAGAAAAAAATTGTCAATAAAATTAAGAGAAAAATAAACTCCCGAAAAAATATAAAACAGAAAAGAAGAAATTAAATCACAAATAACAAATTTATGAACATTAAAAGAGGAAAATTGAAAAATAATTTTTTGAGTTTATTAATCTTAGTTCTATTCATCTCTTTATGTTCTTTTGTTTCTGCTGAAATCGTTATAAAAAATTCTTCGATTGAAGGAAGTTATTTTGGTGGACAAAATATAAGGGGTTGGATAAATATGAGTTTAACAAACGAACCTTATGATACTCTTGTTTCGGCTTTTGACAAACCTGTTTTTCTTCTAAATTTTCTTAATAAAAATAATCTAAGCGATAAATCAGGAATTTCTTGTTCTACTGTAAATTGTTCAGAAGGATATGACCTCAGTTCAGAAGCGTTTTCTGATACACTTAATCTGGCTGAGGGGATGTCTACGCTCCTAGGATTTAAAATTGATGATACGAGCGAAATTCAAGCAATTTCGGCTTTTTTACTTGATATTTCAACAGATGCTGGAACTTCTTGCTCTGAAAATATGCAAATTCCACTTAAAGTTGATATTCTCGATGATGGTTCTTTTGAATGGACTTCAAACGGCTCTTCTAATGATAAACCCAATAGCCCCTTTTCATGTGGTGAAAAGAATTATGGATGTTATGATCCTTCTAATGGTGTTCATATCTCTCCTACTTTTATAACTTCAACAGAAATTTATTGTGAAACAATAGTTGTTGGGCCTGGCGGAGGAATAGAAGTTGGTGCTGATCTTTCTTGCTCTGGAAATGCCAATTTTACTATTACTATCAATTCATTAGGAATTCCTTCTCAATCAAAGCCTGTTCCCTTTTATGGCGGGAATTCTATTGGACTAAGTTTTAATTTTTCTTCAGAATCTTCTAGAAATGTAACTGTATGTATTCAGGCAAAACCTGGTTCTGCAAACATATGTAACCTAAGTCGTCAAAATAATGGGAATAAATCCTGCGGAAAATCTGGAAATACTGCCTATGATTTTTCAATATATGCTAGACCAATTGCATATTCTGTTCCTACAAACTTTTCTATTTCTTCTTCTAACTACCCTACTTTAAACCAGAATATATTAAATTATCTTGCTTTAAAATATAACAAAAATTGTTCAAAAGGATGCATAATTCCTATAAAGATAATATCTAATCAAAAACAAGAATTAATAATTAAAAATAGTTATATAACACGTAAGTCCGGAGATATATCCATATCTACTTCTCACCTTGATAAACTTACAAAAATATCTCCCCTTGTTTCAATGAATTATACTGTCCTTGACTTATCAAAATCAGGATTAATTGTTCCATCTGCTGGCGGGAATCATACTCTTAACCTCTGGATAGGAGATAAACTTATTCAAAAACAGATTTATGTTTCAAATATCCCTATTGTAGAGTTTGTTTTTCCCTATGAGGTTATTGTTTCAGAGGATACAAAATTTTCAGCATATTCAAACTCTTCAACAAGTATAACCGGGTATAAATGGGATTTTGGAGACGGAAGTTCTGAACAATCAACAACTAATGCAAGTATTGTTCATAAATATCCTTCTACAGGACAATATAATCTTAAAGTAACGGCAAATAGTTCTAAGGGTCAAATATCTTCTATTTTTTCAATAAGTGTTATAACTCTCTCTAAAGAGGAGATAATAAAAAAGTTAACTGAGAATAATGAAAATTTAGCAAAAATAGAAATAGAGATAAATAAACTTCCAGTTTGGTTAAAAGATTATATCCACGCCCAAGTAAAAGTAAATGATACCAGAATAAAGGTTAATGATTTTATTTCTTCACTTAATTCAACAGAAAATTTGACAGAAGTTATTTCTTTTCTTAATTCTCCTTCTGTTCGGACTGCCCTCTCATTTGGTTTAAGTGAAAGTTCTTCAGGTATTTTTCTTGTTGATAAAAATAAAATAAATCTTGCCTATTTGGGAAATGCAGGTGCAGGAACTATAAACACAAATATGGGTGAAGATTTTTATAAAAAAGCAATATATAACTGGTTGATGAATAACCTGAACATTAATATTGAAGAAAAAGTTTATTCTCTTTTTTATGAAGATAGAACTGAGCAAGTTGGCTCTTATTTTAAAATAATCCTAACTCCTAGAAATGAATATGCTGATAAGTTGTTCCTTGTCATAAATAAAAATTCTAATACTCTGGTATTCAAAGATAGACTCAGAACCAGGAATGAAAGCCAGGCAACCATAATCACTCTTAATGGTTCGTCAAATCAGGAAATTGAAATGTTCGTCAATGGAAGAATGGATCCTGCAGATATTCCAGTTTATCTTTCTCCTGAGTTCTCAAAACTAGATCTTTTTTCAAATCCGAAGTGTTTTATCGATGGCAAATGTGATTCAAGCATAGGTGAAGATGCTGAGACATGCCCTTCTGATTGTAATTCTAGTATTATGCAAATAACAATTTCAATTATAATCTTGTTAATATTAGCATTTATTGTTTACATAATTTTACAAGAGTGGTATAAAAAAAGGTACGAAGATTATTTATTCAAAAGCAAGGATGATTTGTATAATGTTATAAATTTTATAAGTAATGCAGAAAAACAGGCGATGTCAAAAAGCGAAATCTTTAGCAAGCTTTTGGATATGAAGTGGAGTAATGAGCAGATAATCTTTGCTTATAAAAAGTTCCATGGTCAGAGAACCGGTATGTATGAGATTCCTGTGCTTAAGATTTTTGAGAAAAAGAAAATTCAAACAGAAATAGGAAAAAGACAGGCAGCAGGAAATATGGGAAATATTGCTCCAAGTCCGATGATTATGCCCCCAAAAGAAAGATTTATGATTGGTCAGAAAACAAATCTTCAGCCAAATATTAATAAAACCCCTGACAAAAAAGTATAAATAGGCAGGGGTTAATTAAAAAATATACAATAATAAAAAAAGAATAAATGGTAATACGAATAATAAAAAACTTTTTTAAGAGAATGTTCTCAGAAATATTTGGGAAAAAGAAAAATGTTAGTCTTGGCTTTTATGGGCCACCGAATGCAGGAAAAACAAGTTTAGCTAATAAGATTTGTAAAGATTGGACAGGCGAAGAAATTGGAAAAGTTAGCAGAATTCCTCATGAAACAAGAGAAGTTCAATTTAAAGAGCAGGTAGATATAAAATACAAAGATAAAAATTTGATTTTTAAGTTAATAGATACTCCCGGAATAGCAACAAAGATTGATTATGAAGACTTTATGAAGTTTAAGATTAAAAAGAAAGAGGCACAGAAAAGAGCAAAAGAAGCAACACATGGGATAATTGAATCAATAGAGTGGCTTGATGATGTTGATGCAGTAGTCATAGTTATCGATGCGACTGAGAACCCTTATTCGCAGGTAAATATAACTATTATAGGAAATCTGGTTGCAAGAAAAATTCCTGTTTTAATTGTAGCTAATAAAACTGATTTAAAGACAGCTGACTTGAAAAAGGTTGAGGCAGCTTTTCCTGAATATGAAGTTGTTGGCATTTCTGCAAAATATGGCACAAACATGGAGGAATTTTATGAATCTTTGTTTAGGCTTGCAGGAAAGGTAAAGAGGAGATAATTCAGATGAGTAAAAAAATACAAGGACTAACAATACAATTCATGCCTTACTCTGAAATAGAAGCACTAAAAAGTGGAGATAGGATAAAAAAGATTCTTGATATTATTCTTGACAATAAACTTGTTGTTATTCAAGGAAAATTAAAGTCAGAAGAAGAAGCACGTCTTATCGAAGATACTATGGCTCTTGTTGGAAGAATAAAGGGATTTAAGGGCGTTGAACTTGCAGTAATAAGCCCGGATGTAAAGAAAAGGGATGTTCTTAGTAATCTTAGACATAATCTTGCAAATGCCCTTGTCGGTAATACTGAGGCATTAACTGTTATTGGTCCTGCTTCTATAATCAAAGAGATGAAAAAAGATCCAAGAAAGCTCGAGATAATTCAAAAGAGATAATTTTTTGAGTTAGTTTAGATTATATTTTTTTAAATTAGTTATTTTGCTTTAATAAGATTAACCTTGATTATATCCAATTAATTTGCTACTGACTCTTGCTTACCCTTTTTGTTATTAATAATTAATAAACTCGTTCAAGAAAAAGCGAGTGGGGGTGAGCTTCTTTTTTTATCATTCCGCAAACATATTTAAACTTAGCAAACTTTTCTTATTTATGCCACACCAATGCGTTCACTGTTCGCAAATATACAAAGACGGAGCAGAAGAAATATTAAAAGGATGCACTTGTGGCAGCCACTTCTTTTATTTTATCAGAAAAGAATATGCAGACAGGCTCAAATCAGAAGAGATTCAGGAAAAGATAGAAGAACTAGAAAGTTATGATAAGAAAAAAATAGAAAGAGATGTAAGACAGATAATCGGAATAAGTGAAAAAGAAGATATTCCGGTCATTCTTGATTTAGAATCAATAAGAGTTTTAGGTCCTGGAAAATTTGAGATAGATGTGGTAAATTTATTCAATAAGAAAAGACCGCTTATATATAAGCTTGAAGAAGGAAAATATATTATTGATTTGAGCAGCATGATAAGAGTTAATGCAGAAGAAAGAAAGAGCATAAAACTGTGATATGTTCTTCCCGATTTTAGAAAAAGAGAAGATTTAAATAGTATTGGTTCATTATTGTTCCATATGGTTCAAAATAGAGACATAGAACTTGAAGTGATTTTAGTGCTTTTAAAAAATAACTCCCACATTCGGGAGATTGCGAGGATTATCAATGAACCACATTCAAGTGTATTAAGAAAAATTAGAGAATTAGAAAGAGAAAATATTCTTGATTTTAAAGAAGAAGGTAGGAATAAGGTTTATTTTCTTAAAAAAACGCTTGAAGCAAAATCCCATGTTTTCAAAGCAGAACATTATAAACTTATGAAAATCTTGGCGAAATATCCTCAATTAAGAGAAATTATTGAAAAAATACAAGGGAATAACAAAATAAGAATTGCCTTGCTTTTTGGGAGTTATGCAAAAGGTTTGGCAAAAGAAGATAGCGATATAGACTTGTATCTTGATACAACAAATTTAAAACTGAAAGAAGAGATAAGAAATTTGAATTCTCTGATAAGTGTTAAAATAGGCAGTTATAATAAATCCAGCTTATTAATTAAGGAAATTGAAAAAAATCATGTTGTAATTAAAGGTTTGGAGGAATATTATGAAAAAAATAAATTTTTTGATTAAACTTAAAACAGAAGGAAAGCTTGAGATTGTTGAACCAAGCGAGAATATCAAAGATTCTTATGTGCGAAAATCTGCGAGCAATGTAGAATCATCAAAAATTCTCCTAAGCAATAATAAACTAGAAGAATCTATCAGCCTTACATACTACAGCATGTATCATATGCTTACTGCCCTTTTATTTAAAATTGGGATTAAATGCGAGAATCATGCCGGTTCAATAATCATTATGAAGGAGCTTTTTAATTTGGATAATTCTGAAATTTCTGAAGCTAAAGAAGAAAGAGTAGACAAGCAGTATTATACAAACTTTGAAATAACTAAAGGGGAAGTTTTAGAAGCAATAAAAAGTGCAGAGAACTTTAATAGTAAATTATTAGATTTTATTTCAAGATTGGGAAGCAAGGATATAACACTATTCAGAGAAAACTTTATCCAGATGATTCGGTAAGTATGTGCGGAAAAGCAGAATTTATAAATAAGGTTTCTCTAATATCTCCATGAAAAAAGGGCGTGTTTTGAAGGGGTTTTTTGCAGCAGTCATTACTTTATTTTTTTTAATTTCTATAGTTGAGAGGATTGATTCTGCGGGATTTACGGGCTCTCGAGCGATAACTTCCGGAACATGGTATCAGCCGCCAGGCAT
>Ga0247841_10012004_pt1 | contig 11379 bp, 22 predicted proteins | sample LaCruzMarch2015__2_FD_192410 | JGI IMG/M metagenome (GOLD analysis project Ga0247841, IMG submission 192410) | Freshwater microbial communities from meromictic Lake La Cruz, Castile-La Mancha, Spain - LaCruzMarch2015_18m | ecosystem: Environmental > Aquatic > Freshwater > Lake | place: Spain...
GCCCTACCTAGCCCATCCGCCCAACCTTTTCCTATTAGTTAGCCGTTATCCCCCACGGGCTATGCTATAGCCCTCTACTATATATAATATATAAAATTATTATAATAGGTTAGGTAAGGTTAGCCACTTCCAGAATACGCTTATATTTCAACGCCAAACCCTGCCCAACCCATGCCCAACCCTAGCCCAACCTAGCCCAATCTATTTTGCTCTAAATATATTACGCCACAAAGTAAAATAATATCAATAGCTTAAAATAACGCTTAAAATAAAGACATTTCCAGTTATCCACAACCCCCGATTAAAAATACCCTAAATTATGTAGACATAAACATAAACATAATATATGATAGCAATAGGAGAAAATAAAAGAATATCACACCGCAGTGTAGATATCATTTATAAATAAAGTTTTATTTTTTCCAAGAGCTATGAGTAAAAAGGATTATGTTTTATTAGTGGGGGTGTTATCACAATATAACAAAGCTATGCAAGCGATAGACTACAAGATAACGGGCGAGGCTATGATGAGAGAGCTATCCGTGACACTAGCCCAAGCTTTGAAAAATGAGAATACCCGATTTGATAGCGAGAGATTTTTAATAGCTTGTGGCATAAATAAATAATATTATGATTATAAAAAAGATAAATGAGAAGTTAGCAATCACGGCGGAAGTTTATAGCAATAGCCGAGCCTGGGGGCACGAGGTACGAGCGATTTACAACGGGGTGGAAGTAGCAAAAAATAGAGTCCGCTACTACAACCGAACCTGGGAACGTTATCAGTTTGCGGATGCATGGGAAGGATTGCTATATAAATTAGACATTGATAGTATAATCCCCCTTGCAGACCGTTACCAATTAGCAATAGAGTTAAAAAAATAATAATATGAATTACAGAAAAACAAAGTTTTATAAAAGTTTAAACAGTTACATGGCAACCGCCTATGCCGAGGGATTTTGTGAAGGTGAAGGTGCGAGCGAGACCGAACAGCTCACCGCATGGCAGTACTTGCATGATACCAAGCTGGCATACCGCTTGCAGGGGTGGTTTGGTAGAACCGCAAATGCTTTATTAGAAGCAGGGGCTATAACAAAATAAAACCATGACTATAAATTATATTTTAGGGGCGTATATCTTACTAGACCGAAAACACCAGCTTTATTTTAGCGGGGCAAGCCGAGCCGAGGTGATAGAAAAGGCTTGCTACTATCTTTATAAAATAACTAAATAATAAAATGAATAAAAAAATTGCAATCATAATGACTTGATAGCGAACTTAAAAGCTGAGCTGGGCGGAAGCCAGGCGGACATGCTGGATGAAATTATAAATAAATTAAAATAAATATATGAATAATATTACTATTAAAATACACGAGTCTAGTAGTGTAACAAACAATAATATGAAAAAAGATATATGGGCGAGCAATCCTTTTGCCAAGAAGTACCAAGCGAAACTAAAAGAAAAAGAACTTAAAAGAACACCAAGGGAGCAGATTGACTACTATGGTGATGAAGCGAATTATATCCACCTAAAGTTTGGTGACGCTAGAAAAATGTATAATTTTACACCCGAGTTTATAGAAAAATATCCCTTGTTTGCGAGAGAGTATGCTAGCTATTTTGAGAGAGACAATGTGTCACAATTTAAAAACCCTTTTCAAATTGTAGCTTACGTTTATAAGAATAAGATACCCGTGTACTTTTACTATAACTTTTGTGATGAGCCAGCGACAAATGAAAAGCTTATAATGAAGTCTTTAGTAGATGAGAACTCTTATATAGGAGAATTAAAATAAAATAAATATATGAGAAAGACACTAGCAGATAATGCTTTTGAGACCGAGATATTAAAATCAGAAGCGAAAAAAGACCAAGACTTGCAGTATGCGATTGAGAAGTTGCTAGATATAGTGGAAGAGTGTATGCCGAAATATTCTAGTAGCGATACCATAGCCGAGATATTAGATATACATAAAAAATACTTTGATTAAAATAAATAAATAATATGATTAACCTAAAAGACGAAGTTGAATACTTTATATTAGTGGACGGGCAAGGCGGACAGTTTGGTGGTGGCAGGATACTAGAAGGCAAGGCGGAAGTGTTTGAACAGTTTGCAGAGTGGGCGGAGAGTAATGATAGTAATATAGAAGGTGAGAGTTTTGGGGACTTGATTAGCAGGTGGACTATAGATATTAAAAAGTATGACGGCAGGGACTTTGTAGAATTATCAGATGAGGAACTTAACTATAAACAATAATATGGAAATAAAATGTTTTAGAAGCCCTTATGGCTATGAGAAAGTGAAATGCCCTTTCTGTGCAAAAGAAGTGACGGTTAGAGACGCTACCAAGATGAACCCAGATAGATTGAGAGACTTGAAACGGCATATTACGAACCAAGCGAGCAAGGAAGCCTTGTATTGGTTTATCACCCCGAGCGAAGAGCAGGAAGAGAAAAGAATACAGCACCTGGCTTATTATGCGAAGCATACCCAGCCCAAGACTGTAGTAGTAGAGAACAAACGAGGTTTTGATAGTGATTTAACTTTAACCGCTTAAATAATATGAAAAACATACTTAGAAAATATATAAGATACACCTCAGGATACCGCTATGGCGAGATTGGCATGGATGATATTCTATATACCCTTTTAGTGTCACTTTGTAGACTCTTATTTTTACCATTTGTTTTACTAAGGTATTGGCTTAATAAAAATTAAAAACATGGAAGACGAACCAGTTAGAGTATCCATAGCCCACGGCTATGGTGGGGCAATCAAGATAGAAGCGATAGTTGACGGCATAAGATACATTGTGGAGAGGGAATATCTTATAGCCTTGCTAGAGGAGATGATACTAGAAAAAGGTTACACCGCTTATAAGAAAAAGCACCAAGTTGTGCCGAGACTAGAGATTAAAAAATAATACAATGTGGACAAAAGAAAAATTATTGAAGAGATTAAAAGAGCTTGTAAAAGAGTTTGAGACAAAAGAAAACCTAAAAGCTTGGGATATGTATATCCAGGAAATGAAACCAGAAAAAGCTTTTTTCTTTGGAATAAGATATGCTATGAAGGACGTTATTAAAGTGTTAGAAAAAAAATAATAATTGGTGATAAGACTATTGGTCGGTATAAACGATCACCGCAGACGTTAGCAAGGCTGAAACAGCAGAGTTTTATTAAAAGGGGTAATTAAAATAATAATATGGGATGGATAATTTTATCTATAGTTGTGGTGATCTTGATTATCTTATGGCTTTTGGAATAGTTATGAACAGCTTATCCACTTTTGGCAAGTTTGACTTTTATGGGCTAAGGAATATAATTAGTAGCAGATTTAGTCTCCTAGTCAGAGAACAAAATCTTGTGGGGATTTATACTCACTTAAAAAATAATCATTGTGGTTAGTCCACTAAAAAAATATGGGTTTTGAAACAAGAAGCGAGGGTAGGTACTTTACTATTTTAGGTGGCAAGTTTTGCCAGAGGGTCGGAGAAAAAACAGAGGGAGCAATTCCCCGAATAAATAAGCTTGGGAAGCAAGTCTTTGAAAAGTTTTACGATAGCTTTACTGGTCAGCTTGTAAATATAAAAGTACAAGACGGTAATGGTTATGGTAAGAATTGGATCTTTGTTTTTAAGGACGGCGAGGATGTGTGGAATTTGCAGTTAGGTTATTCTAACTCTTATGCGACAAACATTTTAAAAATGTTACCGAACATTGATATTAACAAGCCATTTAAACTTTCACCACAAGTAAAAGAAGTGGACGGAAAGAGCAAGAGTAGCTTATTTATCAATCAGGGTGAACAGCATATCAAGCATGCTTACACCAGAGAAAATCCGAACGGTATGCCAGACTTAGAGCAGGTGGTAGTTAAGGGTGATACAGTTTGGGATGACACCAAGAGATTGATCTTCTTACAGGAAATGGTTAATAGAGATATTCTTCCGAAGTTAAGCAAGGAGGCTATTCCAGCGAGCGAAGGTTCTATTGACGAAGTGAGCGTAGGGACTGGTGAAGCAATCAATCCAGACGACATTCCGTTCTAGTGTGATATAATTAAAAAGCAATGCAAAAATGTAACAAAGCAAAAAGTAATATCAGTAGTAAAGTGAAAACCGTCAGTGTTTTGGTAAAAAGGTTAGTTACATTTCCTTATACCTCTGCTTATCCTGGCGGTTTTCACTTTGCTACTGATACAATAAAAAATGTATGAACCCTTTAATAAAAAAATATAAAAACAGTAAAATCTGGTTGACTTGGAAGCTCCAGGAAAGAGAAGGTAAGAAAACCAAAGTCCCGTATATGATGAACGGACAAATGGCGAAATCTACCGACCCGAATACCTGGGCGACTTTTGATGAGATCAAAACCGAGAACAAAGGAATTGTTCTGCATGATAAGAAATTATCTTGTATAGACATTGACCATTGTTTAGTGAACGGAGAAATACAATCTCCCGAAAAAGAAACTATCACCAGATTTCTACTTAAACTTAATAGCTATGTAGAAGTATCACCGAGTGGAACTGGCTTACATTGTTTCTTTGAAACAAAAGAGCCACTAGAACTTAAAGCGAATAGAAAAGGAGCTTTTGAGATTTACAATTCTGGCAGGTACATGACCTTCACTGGTATTCCTTTTGGAATTGAAGAGGATGTAAAAGTCCTCACCACGAAGCAAGCCGAGGACGTTTTATCTATCCTGGGTTATCCGTGGGAGAATAAGGAAGTCAAAAGAATTGTGTCTCAGCCGAGTGCTACACCCTCAATGGCGGATCAGGAAGTGATTGATAGGATGTTCAAGGCTAAGAACGGTGCGGATATAAGAACTCTTTATGAGGGAGGTATATCAAAATACAATAATGACGAAAGCTCCGCTGACCTAGCTTTGTGTTCTCACCTGGCTTTTTGGACTGGTTGTAATGCGACTCAAATGGAAAGTATCTGGGTGGGCTCACCACTTGGATCAAGAGCTAAAACTGTTCAGAGAAAAGACTACCGAGACAGAACAATCAGTAATGCAATTAAAAACTGTAAAGAAGTTTATAAGAAGCCCGAGGCGGTTGTAAAAAAAGAAGAGGCGATCAAGGAGTTGGAATTGCTAGTAAAGGTAACCGAGAAAGGAACTCTCATTATTGCTTGTCTTGAAAATATCACCAGAATTCTTCAGGGACACCAGGAGTTTAAGGACACAATAAAGTATGATGAGTTCACCAATGTCCTTTTCTATAAGGACAAACTAATGGAAGATCATCATGTCCTAAAGGTGCAGGCGAGAATACAAGTGCTATTCCCGGATTTGGTTAAAGTTTCAAAGGATATGGTCTATGACGCTATGATGAAAGTAGCGAGAGACAATACTTTTGATAGTGCGATTGATTATCTTAAAGGACTAAAGTGGGACGGAATACCAAGAGTTAATAGCTGGCTGGCAAAGACTTACAATACCGAGGATGACAAACTTCACCAGGCGATTGGATCAAACTGGTTGAAAGGTTTGGTAAAAAGAATTGTAATACCTGGTTGTAAATTTGACCATGTTCTAGTTTTAGAAGGAGAGCAGGGTACAAAGAAGTCTACTTCTCTTATGGTTCTAGGTCGGGACTGGCATGTAGAGACTACAATGTCCACTGATAGCAAGGACTTCTTTATGATGTTTCAGGGTAAGGCTATCATTGAATTCTCCGAAGGAGAAACTTTGAGCCGAACAGAAACCAAGAGAATGAAAGCTATCATCACCACCCAGAGCGATAAATACCGCCCAGCTTACGGCAGACTATCTATTGATTTCAAACGCCGTTGTGTTTTTGCGATGACTACTAACGCAGACGAATACCTAAAAGACGAGACAGGAAACAGACGTTGGTTGCCAGTAAAATGTCACGGTGTAGCTAACATAGAGTGGCTAGAAGAAAACCGAGATCAATTATTTGCCGAAGCTTACCAGAGAGTAATTGTGAAGAACGAAACGACTTGGGAATTCCCAGACGATTTGATCAAGGAAGCCCAGGAGTTGAGAAGAATACACGATCCTTGGGAAGAACAAATCTGTGAGTGGTATTACGAACTACCGCAAAGAGAGAAAGAGTTGGGGATCTCAGTGGGAGAGGTTTATTCCAAGGCGATACATAAAGGAGCGAATTTCGCAGTTAAACCGATTGCCCGTTTTGAAGAAATGAATATCTCTGACGTTCTAAATAGAGTATTGAAATTAGAAAGAAGAAGAAGTACTCTAGCTGGAATAAGAAGTTACCGCTATTATCCGACAGGAGCTCCTCAAATAACTATGGAAGTTGAAAAGGAGAGAGCTGAACCTAAAAAAGATCCATTAAAAGTATTTAATCAAACATTCTAAAATGAAATATATCAAACATTTTATTGTAATAACAAGGCACAAATACTATGTAATGGTTGAGTGTTTTAAGAGAGGTTTATTCTGGCAAGGTCTTGTTCATGATCTATCAAAATATACACCAAGCGAATTTATGCAAAGTGCTAAATACTTTCAAGGAAGTGGAACACCTATAACCGTTATTAAAGCAGAACTTGGATACTCATCAGCTTGGTTACACCACAAAGGACATAACAAGCACCACTGGGAATATTGGACAGACTTTTATAATGGAACTGTTAAGCCTATAAAAATACCAGAGAAATATCTAAAAGAAATAGTTTGCGATATGATTGGTGCTTCAAAAGCTTATTTGAAAACAAAGTATGACTCATCAGAACCACTAAAATACTTTGAAGCAAAAACTAGAGACTGGTTGGTGGTTGATGAGGATAGAGAATATATAAGAAAATTATTAGTAGATTTAATTAAAAATAAATAATATGGAAAATTTCTTTATTTTAGTTAAAGCTTTGGTCGGTCTTATTATTGTTCTTCTGATCTTAGGTTTAGTCGCTGGGATGTATCCAAATATAATTCAATGAGCTTAGAAAACACTTTACAAGATGAAATATCTTTACTAAATGCTTTTGGTTGGGAAGAAGGTTATTCAAAGAACGCCTATATGAAATCTTTTTTCAGAGAAGGACACCGATTGAATTTCTATTTCACAACCATGACGGTTACCGTTCAGAGTGATAATGGCAAGTGCCAAACTTACCGAGACGTTGATCTAAAACAGTTAGAAGATATTATTGAAGAATTCAAATGATACCACCACTTTATTCTCATCAGAAGAAAATAATTGCCGAAGATAAAAAAAAGTGCGGTATCTTTACTGGTACTGGATCGGCAAAGACAAGGACAGCTCTTGAGCTAGCCGAAGGGGAAATACTTATTATCTGCCCCAAGCAACAACGTGAAGATCAGACTTGGCAGAAGAACGCAAAGAAGTTTGATATTAAAAAAAATATCACCGTTGTTAGTAAAGAAGATCTTCGAAAAAACTGGAGGGAATACCCGACTTATGACACAGTAATAATTGATGAGGTTCATAATAATCTAGGGGTAATGCCCGCCACGAGACAGAGGAAAGGAATACAGATACCTCACGCCTCACAGATTTTTGAAGCCACCCGTTACTACTTAAACGCTCACCCGCCAAAAAGATTATATCTGTGTAGTGCCACACCAATCCCCAAACCTATGGCAATGTGGGCAATCGCAACCTTGTTTGGGCAGAAGTGGAATTTCTTTGATTTCAGAAATAAATACTACAAAGAAATCAGAATGGGTCAGCGGAGGATTTGGTTGGAGAAAAAGGATGACGCAACGAAAAATAGTTTAGCGGATTTAGTGAAGAGGTTCGGTTACACTGGAAGTCTAAATGATTTCTTTGATGTCCCAGAACAAACTCACCGAGAGGTCGTCATAGAACTTACTACCGAACAAAAACATGCCCTCAAGGAATTAAGTTTGAACGAAGCCGATCCATTGGTTAAGAGAGCAAGGATGAGAACTATTGAAAACGGAATACTTTACGGAAAAAAGATTGAGGTGGCGGATAGCAACACTGATCTTATGACGAACGAAACGATTGTTTTCCCCTCAAAAAAGATAGACTATATCCTGGAGCGTGCCCTGGAATTCCCGAAGCTTTTGATCTTTGCAAACTATACCGCCCAGATCAATGAGATAGCCAAAAACCTCAAAGATGAAGGATACCCCGTAGTTACCCTTACTGGAGCTACAAAAGACCGAAAAACCCTCATAGAAGAGGCAGAAAAGGCACCTAAATCGATCGTTATAGCCCAATCCAGTATTTCCGCTGGTTATGAACTTCCGAGCTTCCCTTGCGTCATTTATGCCTCAAAATCATGGCAATATGTGCATTATGAACAGAGCTTAGGAAGAGTACTTAGAGCCAATCATTTGAAAAAGAATTTATACATCCATTTGGTCGTTGATGGAGCGGATAAAGATTGTCACAAAGTAATTATGAGTGGTCAGGATTTTCAAGAGCGTTTAACATTAAATATATAATTAAAAAAATATGTCATCATTAAAAACATTAAAGTTATCAGTCGCCGAGAGATTAAAAGCTACTTACCTCTTAAACGAGTTCAAAGGTAGCCTAGAGAAGTTAGCAATCATTTTAGAAGATATTAAGTTGTTTAGTTTGTCAGAAGAAGAATTAAAAAAGATTGGTGGTAAAGTTACTGTCAGCCCAGAAGGGTTCCAAACAGTGAATTGGGATACTGGTTTAGAGGATTTAATTGCTAAGGAAATTAAGATTCAGGATGCTACCTTAGATTATCTTCGCACCACTATCAAAGCAAAAAACGATAAAGGAGAGTTTAACCTAGGGGATGTCGCAGTGATTGGTCTTAAAGATAAATTAGTCTAATATGAAACTGGAAGCGAAATGGCAAACAGTGTTTAATTCTTATGTCCGTGAAAAAAAACTTTACGGCTATTTCGAATTAAAGCAAACCAAAAAAGACAGTATTCCTTTTAACTCAGTTGAGGATCACCAAATAGAGGGACTCTTAGCGGCGAAATCAAATGGTTTTGTTTGGAAGCTATCGGACGCCGATATGCGAACGAAGCCATTTGACTCATTCAATACTATGCCAGCTCCCTCTTTTGTTGTGATCAAATTCCCGGACGGCTTCTATATTATTCCTGTCGATCGATTTGTTTTAGAAAAAGAAATAAGCGAGCGAGAAAGCCTAACAGTTGACAGAGCAAAAGAGTTGTCTTATAAAGTTGTATTATGTTGACATTTATGCTGACATAGACTATTATGTAAGCATGGTCGAGTTTATTAAAGTTAATTAGATTTAAATAGTAATGTATAAAGAAAAAATGATTAGAAAGAATATTTTGATCACAGCGGAACAGGAGAAGTTTCTTAAAGAATATACGGAAGAAAAGAATATGCCCGAAGCTGAAGTGTTCAGAATAATATTAGATAAGTTTATAAAAAAAAATGAGTAAAGATATATTCCAAGAATACGCAATTCTTGATGCAAAGATCAAAGAGTTAGAGAAAGAAAAAGAGGGATTGAGATCAACTATTTCTGAAATAGTTTTAGAAGCTCCAGATAGAAAGGTACCAACCGATTTTGGAAACTTCACGGTCTCATTGAGAAAGAAGTGGACTTACCCAGCGATAATCGCCGAGTTAGAAGAGAGCGTAAAGGTCGCAAAAGCAAAGGCTGAATCTACTGGCAAAGCTACCTATGTAGAGACACCAACATTAAGTTTTACAAGTATTAAAATATAAAAACAATGAAAAAGAAAATGGATAAAAAATCAGCACGAGTACCTGCTCCTGCTAAGGTCAAAGAAGTAGAGATCGAAACCATAACCGAGCCACGATTGGTTTCTTATAAGATTACCGCTACTATCCGAACTGGTGAGTATCAAAATATCGTACCAGAAATTATGGTAGAGGGTGGAACGATTGAAGAGGCTCGAGAAATATTAACCAACGAAATTGATTTGATCAAAGTAAAATATGATCCAAACGTTCGTAGAGTAGTAAATCAGCCTGCCACTGTAAAACCAGTAGCACCAGCTCCAGTTCCAGTAACTGCACCAGCACCTATAAAGCCAGTAGCACCAGCTCCAGTTGCACCAGCTCCAGTCGCACCAGTAGAAGTTGTTACCCCAAAGAGTGCACCTTTTCTTGCAGCGGAAAAAATAATTCTAGCCGCAAAAAGCCCAGACGCTATTAACCTAACAGAAAAGCAAGTTGAGGCTTCAACAAGACTAACAGACGGAGAAAAAGAAACTCTCCTCTTGATGATTATTGAAATAAGAAAGAAAATGTATGCAGAAGCTAATCCTGCCTAAAAATTATCTGTCATACAGTGCTATGACCATGTGGCTTCAAAACAAAGCCAGATATATAAAGGAGTATTTTGAAGGAGGCGAGAAACTCGATTCAAAGTACCTTAGGTTCGGAAAGGAGTCAGCTAAAACAAGAGAAAACAGAGAAGTGAAACCAGGCGAGTTTCCTGAACTTGAGCTTGAGGTTATCATCAAAGGTGTGCCTATTCTATCCAAGATCGATTTCTATGATAGTAATACTCACACTTTTGAGGAAGACAAAACCGGAAAATGCCCTTGGACTCCGGTCCGAGTTCAGAAACACGAGCAATTACCTTTCTACGCCACTGTGTTACGAGCCAAGTATGGCAAAAAGCCCGAGAGATGTACTCTCAACTGGTTCGAGACCAAGGAAGCTAAAGAGGGTGGTCTCCACAACGAGATTGAGTTCACTGGATTAGTTAAAAGTTTTGATAGAGAGTTTGACGAATCAGAGTGTGACCGAATGGAAGATCTCATTTTAAAGGTCGCCGAGGAGATTAGTGAAGCTTATCAACAGTATATAAAAGATCAAATATAATTAAAAATTGGTTAGGTATGGAGGGGATCTACGGTGAATTAGCACATCTTAGATTACGTTGTGCAGTATTAGAATCTCAGATAAAGAAGTAGATGGGGTTTTATACGTTTATAAAAAAAATCTAATATGCCCACCATTCAAGAACAATTAAAGAAAATAGAAAAAGAGTTTGTAGAAAAAGGTGCTGATTTAGAACACGACAGATGGGCTAGGTGGCAGAATTATATGTTTTCTAAAGGGCAAGTCGGGCAAGATGGAGTATTCCACTTACCCAAAGAATTTGTAGATAGATGGTTCAGACAAATTGCCACACCGTATTCAAAACTTTCAGAAGAAGAAAAAGAAAGCGACAGAAGAGAAACCAGAAACTATTTACCTCTCCTCCGCACCTCCGCCATTGAACTGGTAAAGAGTGTGGTGGAGGGGGAGATGAAAAGAATGGAGGTAAGAATGAGACGGGCAAATAAAGCGGTATTATCGAATGACCAATATACTTATAGTCAAGTCCTCTCCGACTCCATCGCTTCATTACAAGAGATAATTAAAGAACAACTATGA
>Ga0247841_10012005_pt1 | contig 11378 bp, 8 predicted proteins | sample LaCruzMarch2015__2_FD_192410 | JGI IMG/M metagenome (GOLD analysis project Ga0247841, IMG submission 192410) | Freshwater microbial communities from meromictic Lake La Cruz, Castile-La Mancha, Spain - LaCruzMarch2015_18m | ecosystem: Environmental > Aquatic > Freshwater > Lake | place: Spain...
CCGCTTCAATCAGTTGAGCGAGGAGTTTCTCGTATTCCTCACCGAATCGTACCGTTCCTCCCACAGCGACTAGATGTGCGGTCGGGTGCTCCTTCAGAACATGAGGCATGGCCTCCAGCAGCCTATGAAGCCCTTTGCGCTCGTTGCGCCAGCCCGCGAAGAGAATCATATTCGGATCGATCGGTTGCGGGGACGCTCGAACCTCCCGGAATTCCAGAGGCAGCGTTAGAGGCGCCACATGTATCTTCGATTTGTCTATTCCATATCCATGGACGACCGATCGTGAATGCTCCGAGAGGACATGAAAGCCGTCTACCAGCTTCAGGTAACGGTCGATCACTCGTCGCCGGATGGACAATAGCAACTTCTGAAAAGTCGCGAAGGTCTTCGGCAGACAGTCAAGGCACCAGGGACCGTGAGCACGGGCACAGAATCGCTTGTCTCCGTCCAGCAGCATCACGTTGGGACAAAAGAGCCAGTAGTCGTAAAAGGACACGATCACCTTTCTCCCCGCCTGCTTTGCCGCGGAAATAAGGCTCAGGGTAAGGAATTGACAGTTGTGGAAGTGAACGAACTCCGCGGGGACTCTCTTCAGTATTTTCCCGAAGGAGCGCAGTGCCAAAGGATCGTACTGCGCAGAATACCACTTCGCAGCCTCGACATACGTGCGCACAGGTGCCGGCAGGTAATCCTCCATGATTGGGACGGAAAGGCAAGGCAAGTCGTTTGCCGCGTCCGGAACAGGTCTTGTGGTGACAATGCAAACCGAGCAGCCGTGTTCCCTCTGGAGCATCGCGGTCCTGAAACAGGCCTGTTCCGCTCCACCAACATGCGTATGGGTCCCGGGAAAGTAGTTGGTTACGTGGATGATTCTCAATTCAAATCGCCTGACCGTGGTCTCGGGAAGTCCTGCAATCGTTCACAGCGGATATCGCTGAGGTGAATCCTATTTTTCGCCTGACCGCTTCCTCGAGCGCTCGTAGTCTCTGATGGAGATCGGGCGTCCGCTTTCGGGATGTCGGAAAATGTGGCAATTTTTGCACACCGGATTCACGATGCCCTTTCTCAGATTGCTGACAAATGTCCCTTTCTGGCCGGACCGCCACCACTCTCTGAAATCTGCCTCGAAAAGATTCATAAACGCGTGCCGTTCCTGATATGGTCTGTCGTTGGCCTCGTTCAAAGCGCAGCACGGTTGCACATGTCCGGTGACGAGCACGAACGGCTCATTCCACTTCGTGCAGGAGCGCATGGGTTTATCGCACGTAAGGTTTTCGTTGAATACCGAGAATATACCCAGATCGCGGCATTTTTTTTCGATGTCGTCCATGCGTGCTCTCGTTGGACGGGACGGCAAATGTGCGACCTCGTCAAACGACAGCAAGTTGGTCCAGTATATGACAGGTGCGCTCAGCCCGTGTTCTTCCGCGGAAAGGTCGGCAACCAGATCCACGAATTGCTCCATCTCGCCTTCGTTGTGCCTGTTGATGATGAAGTGGAACCAAAGCTCGGGAATCGGCGATTTCATCTGTCGTTTAATACGCATCAGCGTGCGTATATTGTCGATGACAGTGTCAAAATCCGAACCGACACGAATTTTGTTGTAGGTTTCCCTGGTCGCTGATTCAAGAGAGACCCATATCTTGTTTACTCCGATCTCAACAATTTGACTTGCGAGTTCCTCACCAATGGACAGAAAAGGATCGAAAAATTCAACAAAACAGCTTTTCTCTTCTTTGAGAAACCGGAGCATCTTCATGTACTCGGGATTGAGGAATCCCGATCCTATCCCCGTCAGGCCGATCCACCTCAGGCCGGGGAATTGGTCCACGACCGTCCTGAACTGATCGAAGGTCATGTGCCGAGGCTTTTCGGTCCAGTATGTGTGCTCGCAGATTACACATTTCAGGTTGCAAGCTGTGGTCACTTCAACTTCAAGCTGGCGAGGGTACGGTCCCAGTGTGGGGAAATGGCGGTACACAACGTCTTGAAGGGCAAGGCCCGAATCCCTGGAAAACAGTGTGGCCCAGATATACGATCTCGCGTTGGCCAAATCCTTCCTGTCCACGAGTATGTGCTTCAAGTATCTGAGCTTGTGCATAGCCAGAGGCAGGAGTTTCAGTCGGCGCCAGTCCATTGCGTGTCTTTCCGCTTTGAAGAAGTAATCCGGGGAGGACCTTTTTGAAAAGTGCTCGGCGCACGGCCAGGATCTCTAGATAGCGAGCGAACCGCAAAAACATCGGAATTCATCGGAGCAAATCTTCGCCGCCCGCGCAGGGCCCCGAGCCCCGCTCCAAAAACTTCCAGCTATCCTGGTTTTTCTTGAAGGGGGAGCGGGGGTCCCGCGTCTCACGGGATTTACACAAAGAAGTTCCCCCCGGTCTTACTTTCTTGAACGCACATTCATATTGTCCCCGGCAAACAAATGCATGTTTTCTTTGATCCAGTCCATCAGTCTCTCGATTCCGGCACGGGGCAGGACCCGCGGCCTCCAGCCCAGCAGGTCCTTGGCCTTGGTGATGTCGCAGACGAAATAGCGAAGGTCTCCGTATCTATCCTGCTCGAATTGCACGGTGACGTCTTTTCCCGTGACCTGCCGCAAAAGTTCTATGCACTCGATCAGCGAGATGGCACAGATTTCTCCTCCGCCGATGTTGTACACCCCGGGGACTTGATGTTCATAAAAGGCCTGGAAGGCCCGTGCTGCATCTTCCACGTAAAGAATGTCCCGGACTTGCTTGCCGGCGCCGAAGATCTTCAGGGGCCATCCGAGCAGCGCACGTATTGCGAAATTGGCTACCCAGCCGTGATCTTCTCCGCCTAGTTGGCCGGGTCCGTAAATCCCGGTGAGTCGAAAGCTCGCGGCCTTCAGACCGTATACTTTTGAATAGGTCCTCACATAGATGTCGCCCGCTGCCTTGGAAGCGTGCAAAGGAGACAGGTCACCTTCCAGAGTGGGATGGTCCTCATTGATGCTCGCCGGAGATCGGACGTACCTGGTCTGACTTTCCTGGAGGGTCTCGTTGACCTTATTGCCGTATACGTGAACGGTGGCGCATGAGGCGACAGGGACCTTGAGGCGCCGAGCTGCTTCCAGCACATTGAACGTGCCGGAAACATTCGTGGAAAAGTCAAGGACAGGGTCTTCCCAGCTCACGGTCATGGCCGGCTGTGCCGCAGTATGAATGATGTAATCGCACCCCGAGGCGTAATCCAGGACCGCTTCAGCGTTGCGAACGTCCTCTTTGACCATGGTGACGCCCAGAGAAGCAAGGCTGTCCCAGTGATATTGTCTTGCTGCTTCGGCCACGTATCCGGTCCGTTCCAGCTCATACTTCGTCATATTGTCCAGGCTGATTACGGCGGCGCCGGCCTCTGTGTAATAGCGGCACAGACACGATCCCAGGAAACCGCAACCACCTGTAACCAGTACCTTCATCGCAGCCCGATCCTCGTAAACCCGGCCATGCTTTGCCCGCGTCTTGGCCGGTCCACGGCATGCTATCACAATAGGCTGGCGAAATCACCCTGTCATTGAGAGCGAAGCGGAGCAATCTCACTGGACTGACGGTTCGAGAAGCGGCGATTGTATGCGAGACGCTGGATCGATTCGCCGACCTCAAGGGTAGTGTCTCGAAATTCTCTTGGCAACACAACGTTTTTGGTAACTCGGAAACTGGGAGTATAGGTATTTTGCGTGCACGAAGTCCAAGGACAAGAAGGAAATGCCAGCAATTTGCCCAGATCACGAGAACTTTAACGGAATAGACGCAATGAGTGAAATGCAAAGAGGCCCTTGCGAGGTCAGAAGACTTCATATATGTAAGAAACCGAAATGCATCGAGATAGTTGGAGCCGATGTCCAATAAGGAGAAAGCCTGTGCCTGGAAACCCCTCTAATTCACCAACGGTCGAGGATGAGCATTGGGAACTTATTGCTGTGGTAGGGCCGGGGTCCACGAACAACGCCAAGTACGCATTTGATTTGTCGGGATGGTCAGTGGAAGATCATTCGCTCTCCATGACATTCCGAAGGCCTTTCTTGGTGGAATTCACCGACGAAGAGATTTATTTGGCAGTGGCGGACTTGGAACACATACTGAGCTCTCTTTTCGTAAACGACCATATTCCGAGGAAGATATTCTATTTCTTTTATCCAGGGCCAGGATCTAGGCATAAAGAAGTCGGCTTGCGCCTGACATTCATGCTTGGCCAGTCGGGAGGTGCCTCGCGCCCTAACCCGGCGGTGTCGAGGGAGGCATTCTCTCAGACGGGTTGGATCTACAACAAGAAGACCGACTGGCCATCTGACGTTGTTCCTTCCACTGCCTCCATAACAAAGTGGATTGAACTTTTTCGCAACAACGAGTCCATAGCTGGGTGCGTTGGACTTCTACAGAATTCATTTGCGACGATCAACCGGATGGCTGGTGAGTATCGGCACTACGAGTATATGGCGCTTGCTTCCGCCTTCATTCTCATGATTTCCGGCCTCGAATCGCTGTTTCTCAAGGGATCCGACCATGCTGATGTCTCTTTCAAGTTCAAGATGATTGGAACGGCTTATTACACCAAGTACGTGACGTCGGACTTCCTCACCAAATTTGGTCCAGAGACGAAAAAACTGAGTTCCTCGGAGATCATGAACTTGCTGGGAGCACTGTACGATATTCGATCGGCGATTGCTCACGGAAGAACTCGAAGTCTGTTCTCAGGTAAACAAGCCAAACAGTGGAAGCCGGTGTTCGAGGCGCTTCGCGTTCAGTGGAAAGAGCCGAAAGACAAAAACATGTTCTTCAGTAATCTGTTGCTGGCTCTCGGTCTCCTCCAAAAGCATATCTTGGCCTTGATCTGGTGCTCAGGAGAGAACCTCAATAAGGGAGCCGATATCGTCAACGATCTTTTCGAAACGTAACCCAAGGACGCCCAACGTAGTTCTTTGTTTCTAGCTCTCACGCGCGCCTCGGCAAACCGAAAGCGCGGCCGAAAATGAAGTTTCTATCTTCGGATTGCGGGGTTCAGTCCGCGCGTCGCTAGTGTTTACATGTCGTGACATTCCCTTCAAGCCATTCAGTGAAGTCGTCTCGATTCATGTCGCCGGAAGCGATCCTCAGAATGACCGAGAATTGCTCATCCTCGGTTGCCGAGATCTCGATTCCGTTCAGCACGAGAAACGTCTCCATAGTCGCGTGACCAGTGCGTTTGTTTCCGTCCAAGAACGGATGATTCCGAATCAAGGAGAAGCCCAGGGCTGCCGCCTTTTCGACAATAGTCGGATAGAGATCTCTTCCGCCGAAGGTCGTGCGGGGTTGCGCCAATGCGCTCTCCAATCCGGCCAGAGTAAGTATTCCCATCGCGCCGCTTGACCGCCCCATGATTCGGCTGTGGATCACAAGGCCTTCATGGACCGTCAGACAGCGCATCACGCCAACCGGTCATAAAGTCCGGAATTCTTGCTCAGCACATACTCAAGTGCGTGACGAAACTCTTCTTCAGGACCGGCAAGCAGACGTTCTACACTGGCCCGGACCAGGTCTTCGGCGGCGACTCCAAATCGCTCGGCTATTTCGCTAAGTTCCTGTGCCCGGTCATCAGGCAAATCTATGATTATGGTGGTCATGATTGGCCGCCTCCTACCGGTAATTATACCTGGAAAAAAATTGCCTCGAAAGAGGAAAGGCGCGACAGTGCCATACCGGCACTGTATTAAGGTATGAAGTGATGCTATGGGCGAGAAGCCCGAAAATGGGCCGAGGGGAGAGATAGGCGAAACCTTCGCGGCCTCCAGGGGTGGTTAAGGAGGCGGTGAGACTTTCTGCGAATCTCCAAGCCAAGTTAAGTTTCCCCGTGAGATTTCGGACAGAGACACGGATGTGGAGGGCCGATGAGCCCGGTCACTGAGGATCGGCAAAAGGTTCTGGATTTGCTTAGGAAATCCGATGTCCCGCTGACACCTCAACAGGTCGCCGGGCGGGTGTTTGGTCGGACATCCGATAAACGCATTCGGGAAATAACGGGAATCCTTAATGAACTCAAGACCTGCAGCCACGCCTTTGAGTTCCCGCCCGAAAGACGCGGTCGCAGGGTGAGGTTCGGTCATGTTCCTCCCGCGGATTGGCTGGGCGCCAGGATTATGGGTATGCTCAGGGAGGCCGGTGGGCGACTCACTCTCGGACAAGTCAGAAAGAATTTGCGGAAGTGGGAAAACGGGTATTTCGATGAGGCCATAGGGAAGCTGGTCAAAGAAGAGAGACTGTTCTCTCTCACCCTCAAATGCAAGTATTTTCTTTCTTCCCGGCCCTCGCCGTTCGATCACCTGCTACAGAGACAAGTCTCTGCATTGCGAGAAATTCTGGAACGAATCAACCGCCATCGCAGCGGCAAGCTGTCTCTTGAGGGGTTGAAAGCGTTTTTGAATGGGGCGGCCGTCACCGGAGTTCCTCCGCCAGTCCAGGATTCCGGGCAACCCTCGGAAGCTTTGTTGGGTGAATGGTATCGGAAGGACCTGCCAAAACGGGGAGGACTCAGCTCCATTCCCGTATCATGGACATGGGCGCATTATGAATCCTGGTGTCTCTCCGTGAATGCAAGACCGGATCTAGGTCGTTTTCAGGATTTCATGCGGGATCTTCATCGTGCCGGCAAAATAGAGTTTATTCCTCATAGCATGACGCAAGAACTCCCTGCGCGTGAGGCTGAGCTTTCGTTGAGAGGTCAACACGGAGAGGTACTGTACTATTGGAAATGGCGGTGAAGGTTCATCGTGGCTCAATTGAATGAGAAATATCAGAAGCTCAACCCGTTCGTGCAGAATTCTGTTGGGGAGAATGTCATTTGGGGCTGGGATGAGAATGATTTCCTCGACGTGGAATCAATCAACGAGCCGGCCTTCAAAGCGATTTTCAGCGACATCGAGCTGGTGAATTCCGATCGCAAGACCAGGGCGCTATTCCTCGTCGGCGCGGCGGGATCGGGGAAGTCTCATCTATTTGCACGGTTGAGGCGAAAACTTGCCGACGGCCAGCTCACGTTCGTGTCCAATCCTCCGACAGCCGTAGCGCACATAAAGCGCTTTGTGCTAAACAAGGTCGTCTGCGGAATGAGAAAACCGGTTATAGGACCTGACGGCAGCCTTCCGTTTTCTCAATTACAGCGTATCGTTTACTCTCTGCTACAAAGGATCTTGAAGCCCAAAGGCTTGAATCCCAACAGGATACATCGATGGTGGAAGAAAGTCAGTCGAGCGCAATATGCCAACATCTTGCAGAGTTGGGAAAAGGCGCTGGCCGATCTTCCGCCGCTTGAGCTACCCGTTCATTGGCGGCGTGTGCTTTTTCGGATTCTCGATGACGAGAGACGCGACCTCGCAGTATCCTGGTTATCCGGGAATCAAGCCCTCAGAGAGGCTGACCACAAGTGCCTGGGAGTGCAGGGCCCTTTGGGAGACGACGAAATCTCCGAGCTTTTGAAACAACTGGGACACCTGTCAATCGGCGCAGGTCCGATCATCCTTATCCTCGATCAACTTGACACACTCGTAAAATCGGATCAAATCCGCGAGATTGAAAATTTGATGATAGATCTGAATGATGGGAGCCGAAATTGGTACGTCATCGTCAGCCTTGTCCACGAGAAATTCGATAACTGGTTCTCTGTGCTTTCAACACCGTTCAAAGAACGATTCGGAACGATAACCCACGATTCGGTGATTCTGACTAATGCCGAGTTATGTTCCCTCTCTCGGGAACAAAGACGCGAGTTGATCATGGCGCGTCTTGGCGCGCCACAGCTCAAATTGCAGCGCGAAAGCGATGGTATTGATGACTCCTACTATCCGCTTGTCGCTTCGGAAATCGAACTGCTATCTCGTTCCGAAATATCGACTCCACGACGATTGATTCAAAAGGCGCAACAAGCCTACATTGGCGCTGTTACCGGACAGACTCCTATTGCGGCGCCCTGGCTCGGCGAATTTGTCGAGCGGCTTCTTGCGGACTTGCGTTCCGAATTGCGGGATGAAGATCTCACTGTGGACACCCCGTCCGTGGCAGACCGGATCGGGGAATTGTTCAGTTTATTGTGGCTCGCAAGGACCAATTCGGAACTTCAGATTAAAGAAGGTCCCCTTCACGCCGAAGCGCCCAATTTCGAGGGCGTGGACAGGATCTACGCTTGCGAGAAAACCGACCTGCGCGTCGTAAACTACGACGTGCAGCAAGGGAACAAGTTCCCGAGCATCTTGAAGAAAATAGCAAATTCCAGCCTGGCCACATTCTTGATCCGGGACGGCCGGGTCAGCGTCTCGGGAAAAGTAACAAAGGAACGACTTGACCGGTTTCGTAAAGACAAGAGGTTCTTCCATCTCAGTCTGGATCAACTTAAGGACCTGCATGCCCTCGGGAGCCTTCTGGCTAAAATGCGAGAGGGCGAATTCGAGAATGAGAATACGGAACCGGGGCCGACCGAGAGAAATATCTATGAGTGTCTAGCCTCGCATGGCAACCTGGTTGAAACGGACTTGGCTAAAGCTTTTCTGGTGATGGTCGGGCTGGAAAAGGATACCACCGGCGACTTCGACCTGCATGACAATGGTCCGCATCTTCCCGGGCCGGACCCATTTTCGCCAGGGGATCCTGTTGTCGCAGGAGTTGTGGGCATCATGGCGGAGGAACGATGGATGTCGTTTGAGCGTCTGTGCGTGCGACTGAGTTCGAGGGGAATCAGCGCCGGGCCCGAGCAGGTGTACGAGCGTCTCAGGGCTCGACCGATATGCGACAGCATCATCACCTATCCGAGAGACTCGAATGTGCTGGAAAGCATCGGTATCGTCGTCTGGAATCTGGAGGAGCAGTGATGCTGTCTCCTGAACTATTCACCCTCTCGATCGATGCCGAAATCCGGGAGGCTATTCAAGCCAACGTATTCCAGGCGCTTTTTCGAAGCCTTCAGGACCTGCCCTCCAGGCAGACCAACAGGAAGGGAACGCCCAGCCTTACTGTTACGGAGGTCAAGGAGCGGCTGGCGATGGCGCTGCCCCAATACCGGGACGTGGTGGGTAGGGCGCTGCCTTTGGACTGGAGAAATCTAGGGTTCACGTCCATCCAAATGGGAGCCGTGTTACACGAATGGATTGAGGACGCGTCGGCGTTTTTTCGCCGGGAAGGTGGAGACTGCATAAGGAAAGGACTCACATATTCGACGCACGCGGAATTCTCCCGGTATGTATGGAATTGCCTGTTCAGCCGAAGAATTCTCGGGAAGGCGCAGTCATCGGACATGTTGCGTGATGTCAACGGAGTGCAGGTATGTGACCTTGTGATCGAGTCTCTGAAGAAATGGACAAACCACGTATGCTCCCATCTCTGGGGTATAAAGCCGAACGCCTTCAATCCATCCGCCTTTTTTCTGGATACCGAGACTGCACTCGAGGCGGAACTTGAATACGAGGGACAATACATTCATCTGCGAGGCAAGCCGGACGCCGTGTTTTTGGATCAGGAAAGATCTCGGATCCACGTATGGGAGTACAAATTCGGGCAGCAAGGACAGATAGAACTACAGATTGCCCAAGTTCTGCTTTACATGGCCTTGATCGAGGCTGCAAAAGGATGCAGCTGTTCAAGCGGCGTCCTCACGTTTTTCAGGCTGGTTGAAGACGCTGCGGGCGACCCACGCGTCACTCTGTTTTTTGAAAGACGAAAACCCAAGGAACCATTTCATCCTAGTGTGGAGAAGGCGTTCCAGGGCTACATAGGAAACGATCATGCGGTGTATCAGCTCAAAGTGACGCTGACTATCGGTTTGAGGCAGACCGTACCTAAGGCGGGTTTCAACATAATGTTCTGTGGTCCGGGTGGAACCGGCAAGACCGAATTGGCCCGACGGACGGCGGAGGCGCTGGGGACGCCATTTGTCAACATGCCGGCCACAGCTCTTAAGAATCCCGACGAATTAGTCCGGAAAATAGATTCAGTTGTCGAGGAGAGTGGAACAACACCGGAACAGGTAGGAACGGATTCGGGTATGCAACTGCTGCGGTATCCCGCATTGACCGTCTTCATCGACGAAGTCCACGCAATGGCCAGGCAGGCGGACGCTTATCTTAACATGCTCGAACCCGGAGAGAGACGGGCTGTATGCAGGGACCGAGTCTGCGACTTCAGAAAGATTGTATTCCTTGCCGCCACCACGGACAAAGGAAAACTCCCCGCCGCCTTCTTGTCGCGATTTCGCATTATCGATCTGAGATCGTACACGTTGGAAGAGATGTGTGAGATCGTGAGACTAAGGTTCGTGCAATCAGGAGTGGAGGTTTCCCCCGACGTTTGTGCGGTCCTGGCAAGAGTTGGGCGATTCGTCCCTCGTGTGTCCCTGGAACGTACCCGCGAATTCTTGGAGTACCATGAATTCTCACCACACAAGTACCAGATCTCTGAGGCCGGCATTCGGGCAATCATGGATGAATTCTGGCATGTGGACATTAACGGGCTGACTCCGCACGATCGGGCGTATCTCGAAGCGCTCCAGACGGGACCGAAGGGCTTTCAGGCTTTGGCGACAATACTGCCGTGCGGAAAGGAAGAGATCGAAAGGGTCGTCGAGCCCTACCTGGCTCAGTTGGGAGCGATACGCATGTCAGGAAGAGGCCGTGAGATAACGGAGATTGGACGAGGAGCGCTTATGGGAAGACTGTGTGGGATGTGATCGTGGCTGCCACAATCCACGAACTCGTGGGCGACCGGAAAGACGATAGCTGAAGGCGCTTTTCTTGAGCATCCAGACGTTGACCTGCCGGAAAGCGTTTGATACTATGTTGCCCGTCCGCGGTCGGCCTCGCCCGTGCGAAAACAGTTCAAGAACCTACACGTGAAGGGGAGGCACGCCCGGTAAGGAGGCAGATGTACCGTTCCGGCGAAGCCTTATCTGACGGAGCCAATCCGGACCTCGCAGTTGCAAGTGTGCCGGTGTGCGACGAGATTGAGTTCTCTGCAATTATGCCTTGTCTCAACGAGGAGGAGACCTTGGCCACTTGTGTCAAGAAGGCCAAGGACTGCTTCGCTGCATTGGGTGTACGGGGTGAGGTGATTGTCGCAGACAACGGTTCCACGGACCGCTCGGTGGAGATTGCGGAATCTCTGGGAGCGCGAGTCGTGCTACAACCTGCCAAGGGCTACGGCAGCGCTCTGCAAGCCGCGCTTAAAGCAGCCAAGGGCCGTTACTGCATCATGGCCGACTGCGACGACTCGTACGACTGGAGCGCGATGGGGCCTTTCATTGAGAAACTCAGAGAAGGCTACGACCTGGTCATGGGATCACGGCGTAACGGCCGCATACTCCCAGGGGCCATGCGGCCTCTTCACAAGTATTTCGGGAACCCT
>Ga0247841_10012006_pt1 | contig 11377 bp, 10 predicted proteins | sample LaCruzMarch2015__2_FD_192410 | JGI IMG/M metagenome (GOLD analysis project Ga0247841, IMG submission 192410) | Freshwater microbial communities from meromictic Lake La Cruz, Castile-La Mancha, Spain - LaCruzMarch2015_18m | ecosystem: Environmental > Aquatic > Freshwater > Lake | place: Spain...
CGTTCCCACTCCTCACACCCCAGAAACTTAATGGCAGGCTTTGGGATCGGCTAGCTGGACTGGGACTCTCCGGCAACTGGCACCCGGGCTTCAATCGCGGAAGGGGATCACTGGCAAGCGAATAGGACCCTGGCCCGTCCCCTGGGCCAGCAGGTTCGGGGGGGCAACCGGCGGACGCAGGCCGAGCTGGGCTCCAGGCCTGGCTGGGGGTTGGGAGATGCCGCTGGCTGCGGCTAGTAGCTGGGGCAGGGGTGCGGCGTTGGCGAAGTACAGGTGATTCAGGGTCTGCTCTCCAAAGCTGCGGCGTTGCAGGTCCCAGCCGGCTTCGAGCTTCAGGGCTACAAACCCATCTCGATCCCGCAGGGGCACCTTGGCGCGGGCAACCACCAGGGTGGTGGGATCGCTGGGGGTGCTGGCCTGCAGTTGCAGTTCGTTGCCGCTCTGGCGCAGCTGCAGCCGGTAGCGACTGGCCAGATCCTGATCGCCGATGCGCAGGGAGTAGCCGTTGCTGTCGAGATAGCGGCTGCAGATGCCGGTGAAGTTGAAGCGGTTGAGGGCCGGGTCGATCAGGCCGTCGGGGCGCTCCTCCCAGCAGCGGGGCTGGGGTTGGATCTGCTCAAGCACCAGCAGGTTCCAGTCGTTGCGCCCCAGGGGCCGCGCCAGCACGGCGAAGCGGCTGGCATCGAGCGGCCGGCTATTGAACAGGTTGGCGGCCTCTGCCCAGGGGGTGAGGGCGGCCAGGGCCGCACCTGCCAGCAGGGCGTTGCGCCAGGGACGGTAGGTTCGGCTCTCTGCCTGGCTTCTGGTCAGGCCCGGTTTGGATGGGTCCATGGCGGGGCGCAGCAAGCGGGCAGATGGGTTCTCTAGCGAATTTTCGGGGGTTGTCCAGTGGCGGCTAAGCCGGTGAAAGTGGTGGCTGCGGCCTGTGATGGTGCTTGCAGTGGCAATCCGGGCCCAGGCGGCTGGGGCGCCTTGCTGCGCTTCGAGGATGGCTCAGTGCATGAGATGGGCGGCGCCGATCGGGCCACCACCAACAACCGCATGGAGCTCACCGCAGCGCTGGCCTTGCTGGAGGCCATCAAGGAGCTGCCCCGTCCGGACCAGCTCAGCATCCGCACCGATAGCCGCTACCTGATCGATGGTTTCAGCAAGTGGATCCAGGGCTGGAAGCGCAAGGGCTGGCGCACGGCCTCCGGCGGGGCGGTGCTCAATCGGGATCTATGGGAGCAGCTGGACCAGGCCAGGCTTGAGGGGGTGTCCCTGGTGCACGTCAAGGGTCACAGCGGTGATCCAGACAACGACCGCTGTGATGCGATCGCCGTGGCCTTTTCCAAGGGTCAGATGCCGGCCATGGCGGCTGGCGAGGTGATCGCCACTGCCCGGATCGAAGCCGACGTTCCTGCCGATATTCCTGCCGATATTCCCAGCGCTAAAACCGCCGCCCCTGGCCCAGGGATTGCCGACCCGGCGCCTGCTGCCCTGCAACAGCTGCTGAGCCGCTGTGAGCTGGCCGATCGCTTCGCTGGCCAGGGCTACGGCCTCAGCTTGGTGGAGCTGGCCCAGCTGGTGGAGCAGCCCTTGCAGCAACTGGAGCGCCGCAGTGGCCCCTGGCGCTGGCGTGACTGGCAGGTGTTGCCCCTGGAGGGAGGGCGCTGGCGTTTGCAACGGGACGCGGGAGGATTGGGCGCGCGGGAGTAGGCGGCGGCTGATGGTGGATTCAGGCTCATCGAGCAGGGCTGGCAGTAGCACCGATGCTTTATATGGGCGGCTGGTGGGTCCGCTGCTGGGCCGTGATGACGGCGCTGACGCCGAGCAGCTCAGCCAGCTCACCCTCACGGCCCTGGCCCAGGCGTCTTTGCGGCGCCAGTGGCCCTTGGTGAGTGGTGCCCTGGCAGGTCTGGGCGCTGAGCTGCAGCGCCCCGATCCACGGCTGGAGCAAACCCTGTTTGGCTGCCGCTTCTCCAACCCGGTGGGCCTGGCGGCTGGATTTGACAAAAACGGGGTAGCAGCAGGGATCTGGCATTTGTTTGGTTTTGGCTTTGCCGAGCTGGGCACGGTCACCTGGCACGGCCAGCCGGGTAATCCCAAGCCGCGGCTGTTTCGTTTGGCTGCCGAGCGGGCGGCGCTCAACCGCATGGGCTTCAACAACGGTGGCGCCCAGGTGTTGCACCGCACCCTGGAGCGTCAGCAGCTGCCGGCACCGGGCCAGCGCCCGGCGGTGCTGGGCATCAACCTGGGCAAATCCAAGATCACCTCCCTGGAGCTGGCCCCCGACGACTACGCCTCCTCCCTGGAGCTACTCGCCCCCCTGGCCGACTATGCGGTGATCAATGTGAGCTCGCCCAACACGCCGGGGCTGCGGGAGCTGCAGGAGGAAACCCTGTTGCGGCGCCTGGTGGAGCGGCTGCGGCGCTTGCCGGCCTGCCCGCCCCTGCTGGTGAAGATCGCGCCGGATCTGGAGGACGACGCCATTGATGCCATCGCCCGCATGGCCTATGAGGAGGGGCTGGCCGGCGTAATCGCCGTGAACACCAGCCTGCATCGCCTTGGCCTGGAGCAGCGGCGCCTGGTGCAGACGGGCCGCACATTGGCCGAGGAGGCCGGCGGTCTCAGCGGAGTGCCCCTCCGGGGCAGGGCCCTTGAAGTGCTGCGTCGGTTGCGGGCCACGGCGGGTCCAGCCTTGCCCCTGATTGGCGTCGGCGGGATCGATTCCGCCGAGAGCGCCTGGGAGCGGATCACCGCGGGGGCCTCGCTGGTGCAGCTTTATACCGGCTGGATCTACGGCGGGCCAGCGCTGGTGCCGCAGATTTTGGAAGGTCTGGCGTCCCAGCTGGATCGTCATGGCCTGAGCCATATCAGCGCAGCCGTGGGCACCGGTCTGGCCTGGCGCTGAATGTTCGGTAGGTTGCTATAGCGAATGGGTTTGCACCTTGGTACTGGCGGGACTCCAAAACACTTGGCAGCCCCTCCGTGCCCAGCTATTTCCCAAACTGGTGATGGTGGATTTGTCCGAGCACCTGGTGCTTGGCCAGTCCGTTAAGCGGGGCCAGCCAGTTGAGCCAGCCTGGTCGGCGCCGATACCGGCGCGCACCTGCCGTAATGGGGTGCCCCAGCTCGTGGATGCCTTGGGCGACTTCATCGGTGATCTGCTGCTCGAGCACGGTGAGCTTGATCTCCAGCTGGTGGTGTCCCTGCCCCGCCAGGCGGCCCATTGGCGGGTGGTCGAATGGGCTAGCGCGCAGCAACCCGTGGATTCGATCGATGAGCTACGCGATCTGAACCCGGATCTGCGGCTGCCGTTTGCGTTGGATGACGCTTATGTCGATGTGCAGCCCTTACCGGGAAATACGTCCAGCTCCCTGGTGGTGGCCGCAGCTCGCTCGGTAGTGGAGGCCTGGGTGGAGGTGTTTGCAATAGCTGGCGGCACCCTGCAACATCTGCTGCCGGCTCAGGTGTGCTTAATGGGAGCGCTCAGCGATGAACTAACAGCTACACCTGCCTCCACCCTGGTAGCCCTGTTGCAGCCGCTTGATGAGCAGACCGTCCTAACCCTCTGGCGCCAAGGCGTGCCTGAATTTGAGCGGCTGCTGCCTGGGGCTATGCCGGAGTTGTTACCGGCCCTGCAGCAGAGCCTGGATTTTTATCGCAGCAACCATGCACCCAAAGCACCTGTGAGGCTGCTGCTCGCCGAATCAATGCCGGATCTGGAAGGCTTGGAACAGGCCCTAGGACTGGAGGCCGAGCTGCTCGAGCGTGACGGCTTTGGATCCCTTGTGCTGCAAGGACTTGCCGGCTTGGAGTTGGCCCAATGAGCTCCCCATCGATGGCCTCCCAGTTTGATCTGCTGCGTGAAAAACGCCAGGAGCTGAATCTGCCCGAGCCAGCTGAGGCCTCCATCCAGGGGCGCCGCTGGCTTGTCCAAGGTGTGGTGATTGGTGCGGCCCTGGTTGGCGTTTCCCTTGGCGTGGCGGTATTGGTGTTTTTGAGAGCCTTGATGGTGAGCTCGGCGATCGAGGGCCTAGGCACCGTGGAAGCGGAGGTGCAGTTGTTTGAAACCCAGCTGAACGCCAGCAGAACCAAGCTAAATGGGGTGACAAAGGCCAATCTGGATTTGGTTAAGGGCCTGCTGTCAGTGCGATCCGGTTCAGCGGTGCTGCGTGATCTGCAAATGAGGGTGCCTGAGGGAGTCCAGCTCACCAGTGCTGCTGAAGAAGGCACTGGCTATCGGCTTAAGGGGCTGTCGCGTGATCCCCAGGCTTTTGCACGTATCAATGCACTGCAGCTGCAGCTACAGCGTTCGCCCTTGCTTGATCCAAATTCAATCACCTTGGTAAAGGCCTCCCGCGAAGCGGGTGCTGCCAGCACACCCCAAGCCCAAGTGGTAGTGGCACCGGTCAATTTTGAGATCAAGGTAAACTTCCGCCCACCGATTAGTCCGTTAGCGGAAAAACAAATCCTCACCCAGCTGGGCTCTGAAGGTTTGGTGCGACGCCTCGATCTGCTCCAAAAGGAGGGCTTGCTCTGATGACTAATCTTCAAGATGTTGCTAGCCCTAATGCCACCAAGTTGCAGCAGAGTTTGCTGTTGGGTGTGCCGATTGGTATTGGTGCGGTAGTTGCTGCGTTGATTATTGGCTTTGGGGTATTACCTCAGTGGTTGCGCCTCCAAGCCAGCAGTGAGCGTTTGGCCCAATTGGAGGAATTCAAGGCCCGAATCCCCCTGCTGAGAGCTCAGATTGCAAAAACTTACGAGGACCAGAGTGCGGCGGAGCGTAAGCAGCTCCAGTTGCTGCAATTAATTCAGGGTAGTGGTGAATTTTCTACCTTCCTTGCCCAGCTTGATGCGGAAGCTGCGCGCCACGGAGTGCAGCTCGATCTCTATGAGCCAGTGGCGGCGCCAGCACCTGTGCCCGCTGCAGAAGCAAAGAAGGGTGAACAGGCTCCGCCACCGCCAGCTTCTCCTATGGAAGCGGCTGGGCTGAAGGAGCAGAAGATGTTGCTTACTGCTCGTGGTAGTTATCCCAGCCTGCTGGCATTTATGCGAGCTACTGAAAAGCTCAGTGTGCTTGTGAGCCAGACCAATTTGTCTTTGGCTGTGCTAGATCCAGCTAAATCTGGGGCTCAGGTTGCACCTCCGGCTGGGACTGCTGTTCCAGGTGGTGGCCGAGTAGCGGCGAAAACTGAGCTGAAGTTGATGCTGACTTCTTATCAGGCCACTGACGGCAGATAGCTCAGCCAATTGCTAAAACTCCTGATTGACTAATTGGCTACTGGCTTTTCAGAATTATTTTCGCTAAGATTAAATTTGAGTAGCACTGGTCCAGTTGGCAAGCCCTCTCCGGTTTCGATTGGCATCGGCGGCCTTGGCCACAGTGCTCCCAGCAATTGCCCTAGCTGAATCCGCGGTTCAGGCAGCCCCTCGTGCCTCGAGTGGTTTTAGCAGTGCGGCCGGAGCGCCCAGTGCTAATACTTCTGCGGTGTCGACTGCCGGGCCTTTGCAGCTAAAGGTGCGACGCCTAAGAGATTCGGTTGAAGTAGTGATTGAAGGTGCTGGCCTGGCACCGCAGCTGCAGCAATCCAGTGGTGCCAATGGCTGGCAGGGTTTGCTCACAACAGCAACCCCTTCGGGCCTAAGGGTTGGCCCCCAGCGGCTGTCTTTGCCCGAGCTGGGTTTTCAGACCATCACGTTGGACGGATCCGGCAGTAGATATCGAGTTGGTGTTACCCCCGTGGCGGGAGCCCCATTGGGTCGGCCTGTGGTGAGTGGTGATGGAGCCAGCTTGATCATCAGCTTCCCAGCCTCGGCCCAGGTATCTCTTCCTGTAGCTCGTTTCAATGCTCAGCAGCCTGGCTATATCCCTCAGGCCAGCTTTGCACCGCCGCTTCAGCCTCGGGCTGTGGCGCCCCCGCTCGGGGATATGGCCGTGGGGTCGATGACACTGCGCAATCCTGGTTATTTGAATCTAAGTGGCCCTGCGGTCACCATGACCCTTAAGAATGCTCCGGCTAAAGATGCCTTGATGGCTCTTGCTCAGGTGGGGGGGTATGGTTTTGCTTACGTGGCAGAACCTGATGCGTCTAATTCTACTGGGGGAGGCGTAGATGCAGGATCAATTCGAATATCTCTGGCATTCCGTGGTGAAAGCTTTGGGCGTGCTTTCAATACTGCTTTGCTGGCAGCTGGTTTGCAAGGAAGGCGTGAGGGCAACATGATTCTTGCCGGTCCGAAAGCCTTATCCAAAACCTTTGGGCCACAGTTATCTAAGGTATATCGCCTAAATCAGGTGGGCCCGAATGCCGCCGCTGATTACCTTGCCAACTTGGGTGCAACGGTTACCAAGACCAATACGATTACTACCTCGGTAACTCAGGGTGGTGATTTGAATCAGCCTAGTGGGGCACCCAATTCGGCTACAACACAATCAAGCTCAATTACTAACGTAGAGGCCTATGGAGCTTCCAGTGGTCCCTTGCTCGGCCTCAGGGCTACAACCGATACTCGCCTTGGGACGATTACTCTAGTTGGCGATCCTGTTATCGTTTCGGTCGCTGAGCAATATCTCAAGCAGCTTGATCTTCGCCAGCGGCAGGTTGCATTGAGTGTGCGAATTCTTGATGTTAATCTCGACAACGTGTCAGAAATAGATAATTCCTTCGCTGTTAGATGGGGTAATAATTTTATAGTCAATGATAGCGGCCAGCTCTTGGGAGCTTTTGGCCGCAATCTCCCTCCAGCTTCCAATGACTTTAGGCGGGGTGTGCCTAATGATCTGAAGGTTGAGCTTCAGCCGAGTGATGGAACCACGCCGGGAACGGTAACCACTGAAGGAACTAATTTGCCTGGTCTTCAGACATCTGCTTCCGCAACTCTGAATGGTGCAGTTTCCCAGGGTGGCAGTTTGGTCAATGGTGTTCGGCTAAATCCTGGTGTTAATTTTCCAAGTGATCAGTTCTTTGACTTTGTGCGAGCTCAGATTGTTTCAGGTTCTACCAAGCTGCTTGCCAGCCCTACTTTAATTCTTCAGGAAAATACCTCGTTGTTGAGAGAGGGATCCGAAACGGCATCGTCTACTGGCTCTTCTCAAAGTGCTAGTCAAGGCATCACAAACATTGGATTAGATAGTGCTGTTGGCAGGAGGCGTGCCAATGAGGGAGTTGTTCGAGTGGGTACCAATGTGGTTACGGGATACAGCACAGAGACACCATCTCAGGGTGGCAACGTAGTATGTACTCCGGAATTGTCCACGGCTGGACTTGTTTTAGGTGCCAGGGTGGAGAAAATTGACGACAATGGATTTGTGACGTTTGTTTTGTCGCCAAGCGTTTCCGCGGTTACTGATCAAGAAAATGCTCCCCAGGGCTGTGGATCTAACCTAAATATCCTTAGTATTCGCAGTCTTGATACTGGTGCTTTACGCGTACGTGATGGTCAGACACTAATAATGACTGGTGTTATTTCTGATTTTGATAGAACCGAAGTTAGCAAGTGGCCCATTCTTGGCGACATACCTTTGATCGGTCAATTCTTTAGAAAGAGCTCGGGACGCAAGGAAAAGCGCGAACTTGTGATTATGGTGTCGCCGCGAATAATTAATGATGACCAGGGTGGCGTGTATGGCTACGGCTATCAACCGGGAACCGCTGCCGGGCGTGAATTCTTTGGGGCAATCAATGGAGCGGGTGGCAATTAATCTTGATACTTGCTAATTTTTCTGGTTCTGATTGTTTGGGCTGATGTCTATGCAGCCTTCTGATCGGTCTGGCTTTGTGCCTTCAGGGCAAGATCCTGTTGATGAACAGACTGCCCGTCTAGGTGCTTTGGAGTCTCAAGTTGCAGAGGCTCAGGCTGAGCTTGAGGAATACCAGCGACTGCTGAACGAGCTGCCAGAGATTTATGAAGGCAAGTTTCGTCAGAAGTTGTGCTCTGTTGCCCAGGAAATCCGTCAGCTGCTTAATGAGCGCAAGGCCCTTCAGCAGCAATTGGGCCAGGCATTGGCAGAGACCAAGCAGCCGAAATTGCTGCCGCAGTCAGGTGCAGCCTCTGAATTTCCGGATCACCCCAAGACCCAAATTTGGACCAAGTTGCAAATTCCCCGCTTCAGGCGCCTGCCCAAGCTCCGGCTGATTGGTATTTGTACAGGCACCGCGTTGGTGCTCGTTGGCGCAGCACTAGGGATCCCCAGCCTTTTCGGCAGCCGTTTAGCTGAGCCCCGGGGTGGGTCGTCGCTTCCTTCCCCTCAGGCACCTCCAGTGCCAAAAGCTCCTACCACGATTCAGTTGCAGGCTCGAGGTGGTGAGAGCTGGGTGTTAGTTGAAGATCTCAAGGGGCGTCAAGTCTTTAGTGCAATCCTCAAGCCAGGAGAGCTAAAGCGGTTCCCGCTGGCTCAGGGGTTGCGGCTGCGTTCCGGTCGCCCTAATCAGCTTTTCATTGCTGTAAGTGATGCGGTGCCTAAGCCCCTCGGTGGCGTTGGCGATCTCGATTGGGTGAAGATTCGCCCCTGAAGCTCAGATTCAGAATCCCACCCCCATGCCCATGCCAGCTGCCTTGATCGCCAGTGGCGCCAGTGCTCCGAAGGTTGAGATCAGCCCGTTCAGCACCTGGCTGCCGAAGCCATTTCCGCCTCCCTGTTGATCCCCTTGGCCCATCTCCTTTACGGTTGCCCGCAGCTGTTGGGCCTGGCTGGTGTCACCGCCCTGTTCATACAGGTTGGCGGCGTAGTTGAAGTCCTTGGCTGCCATTTCAACCTGTCCCTGTTGCCCCCTCGTGATCCCTCGGGCTACCCAGGTGATGGCAGCGGCTGGTTCGCGCCGAATGGCCGCATTGAAATAACCCTCCGCTTCGCTATGGCGTCCCTGCATCGAAGCCTCCACCCCGGCGTTATGGAGTTCCACAAAGCTCAGTTGCTCCTGATTCACTCCCTTTGCCTGTTGCCAGTGGCTGCGCGACAGGGCGCCAGGGTCTAGAAGGGCTCCATTCAGATCTGCCTGGCGTAAATCGGTTCCTTCGACTCTCGCGCCGCGCAGATCGGCGCCCCGCAGCGAGGCACCCGTAAGGCTGGTGAAACTAAGGTCTGCGCCGTTCAGGCGCGCCCCGTCCAGCTTTGCTTGGCCAAGATTGGCTCGCTGCAACTGGGCACCCCTAAGGTCCGCATCACGCAGGTTGGCGTGAACCAGATCAGCATCCTGCAGCTTGCAATTACGGCAGCTACGGCTATCCAGCAGTTTGATCAAGTCTTCGCCCGAGGCACGGGCTGCAGGGCTGCCTAGGCAAGCCGTTAGGCAAGCAACTGCCAGAAGTTGATATCTCAGCTTTGATCTGTTCATCACAACTATTCCCAAGCCCTGCTGCCTTATAGCGCCTTCAGCTGGCGCGTCCCAAGCTCTTTGCGCAACCTGTGCCACCGAGCCTCGGCCTGGCGGCGTTGGGGGCCAGTGAGTGGGCCAAAGAGCAGCTGGTTGTAGCTGGCTACCAGTTCCGTTAGGAGTTCAGCTTGGCCATAGTGCGCCTCCCGGGCTCTCATGGCAAGGGATTCCAGAGTTTCGCCTGGTTGCAGCTGCAGACCTTGTTGCTCCAGCAGCTGCAGTAGCCGGTTGAGTTGTCGCCTTCGCCCTTGTGGTCTGTCTGGCTGCTGCAGCCACTGCAGCCAGGCCAGCGCCAGTGCCAGTAAGCCAGCCACCGCCCCAAGCACCATGGCGCCCAGCCATTGGCGTTGGTCGCCAAATAGCCGTTGTAGCAATGCTTCCTGGCCGGCCTGATCGAAGCCCAGCCACCAGCGGCTCCAGGCCAGGTCCAGGCCCCACCACTGCCACTGCAGCCACTGCAGCCAGGAGCTAATTGGGTTGGTGCTGCCGCCTGCTTCTCCGCCTTCAGCGCGGCTGGCTGGGGCCGTTGTCCAAGCGCTTGGGTCGATGCGTTGCCAACCCTGGCCAGGCAGCCACACCTCGCTCCAGGCGTGGGCGTTGCTGTGGCGCAGGTCGAGGTAGGGCGCTCCGCTGAGCGGCCGCACCCAGGTGCCACCCAGATAGCCACTCACCACCCGGGCCGGCACCCCCGCGGCACGCATCAGGGCCGTGAAGGCGCTGGCGTAGTGGCCGCAGAAGCCTTCGCGCCTCTCAAACAGAAATGCATCGAGTCCCCGCTGGGCCGGCAGTGCCCCAGGGCTGCGGCTGTAGCGGAAATCCTGCTGCGTAAACCATTGCTTGGCAGCGGCCAGCCGTTGCTCGGGCGTGGCCAGATCTCGCCAGCTGGCACCAAGCGCCTCCAGCTGGGGATTGCTGCCGGCGGGTAGCTCCAGATCCGCCGGGCTGGGCTGCCGTTGCTGCCACGCCTGGGGGCTGCCCGTGTCCCTCACCAAATAGGCCTGGCGTTCGCGACTGGCCTGGAGGGGCTGCAGTTCGCCGCTGCGATTCACCCGCAACTGGTTGGGGTTGGCCCGGCCGCTGCCATCCCAGGGCAAGGCGTTCACCGGGCTGGCTTCCACCAGCCACACCTGGCTGCTGGTGTTGCTCTCTGGGTTGCTATCGGATCCGGTTGGCGTGGCCCGGCGGTTGCTTGGTAGCTCTCGCTGCTTCCAGCGCTGCCCGTCGAATTGTTCGTGCACGATCACGCGCCAATAGCGCTCAGCCGGCTCGGGCAGCTGGCCGCTGCTGAAGCTCACCCGCGCTGCCGGGCCCGTGTTGTCGGCGAGGTTTGAGATGCTGCCTGGATCGAGTTCGCTGTTCAAGCCGGTTACGGCGCTGGCGCCGGCACCCCGCAGGTTTGGCGTTTGCCAAATCGGCTCGATTCGCGGCACCAGTAGAAAAAGCACCAGGGCCACCGGCAGGGCCGCCAGCAGCACCGCCAGGCTGCGGCGCAATACAGCGCGCCAGCTCAGCCCGCTCCCCACCTCCAGGGCCAGCAGCCCCGCCAGGCCCAGCGCTGTGGCCAGCAGCTGCAGCAGGCTGGGCAGCAGCTCCCCTTGCTGGGCACCCTGCACACCGCCGCCTATCAAGGTGAGCAGGCTCACCAGTCGCCGCTCAGGCAGGCTGCGGGCCTCGGCCAGCTTCAGGCCGGCCAGCACCAGCAGCCCCGCCGATAGCCAGCTGAGCGGTGCGCTGAAATCCAGCCCCGCCAAACCCGCCGCCAGGGCCCCTAGCCCCAGGATCTGCAGCCAGCGGGCGCTACCACTCATGGCGCTGCGCCAGGTGCCAGGGCCAGGGCCAGTAGGCAGCGGTCACGGTGTTCGGGGCCCGTGCTTGGGGCAAGTTGGAAGCCGCCCAGTGCCAGGCCGTAGGCCTCGCCCGCCTTGCTGCGGCGCCAGATTTCGGCGCTGAGGTGCTCCAGGGCTCGCTCCGGCGGCAGGCCCGGCGCTGGCGTCAATAGCCCCACCGCAGGGGTG
>Ga0247841_10012007_pt1 | contig 11377 bp, 7 predicted proteins | sample LaCruzMarch2015__2_FD_192410 | JGI IMG/M metagenome (GOLD analysis project Ga0247841, IMG submission 192410) | Freshwater microbial communities from meromictic Lake La Cruz, Castile-La Mancha, Spain - LaCruzMarch2015_18m | ecosystem: Environmental > Aquatic > Freshwater > Lake | place: Spain...
CGTCTGTCGTCTGTCGCCACGGGGGTTGGTCCATGCGCCTGCCAATACGCGCGTACGGCGCCGGCAATCTCGGCCATCGTCATCGCGGCATCCACAGCCAGCCATTCCACGTTGCATTGGTGGCGGAACCAGGTCATCTGGCGTTTGGCCAATTGCCGCGTGCGCACCGCCGTTTTCATCATGGCATCTTCGAGCGAACACCGAGCACGCAGATACGCCACGGCCTCCGCGTAGCCAATTGCATGGCTGGCCGTCGGCGCTTGCTCAAACCCGGCCTGCAGGAGCCGCTCGACTTCCGTCAGCAGTCCACCCGTGAACATGGCCTGAACACGGCCTTGAATGCGATCATAAAGCTGGGGGAGGCTCCACTTCAAGCCAAGAATACGCGGACTATCCTGGGCCGCGCGCCAGTTTCCGGCCGCCGGCGCTTCGCCGGCCAGGGTCGTTTCCAAAGTCCGGATAAGCCGACGCGGATTTTTTGGATCAGCCAGCGCTGAATACCGCGCCGGATCAACCCGGCTCAGCCATGCCTGGAGCGCGCCGATGCCCCCCATCGCCAGTCGCCGTTCGGCCTCTTCCCGAACCGCTGACTGCCCGGGTGAGCGGGGAACCAGCCCATCGGTTAAGCTCTTGATATAAAGGCCCGTACCACCCACCACAATCAGAGGGCGTGATCGCGCGTGCGTGTCTTGAATCGCCTGCAGGGCCGCGAGCCGGTAGGCACCCGCGCTGAAAGGCTCCCGGGGTTCGACCAGATCAAGGCCGTAATAATGCACGCGCGCGCGTTCGGCGGCCGTCGGTTTGGCCGTGCCGATATCCATGCCAAGGTAAACCAGCATGGCATCGGCGGACAGAATGTCGCTCGGCGATTGCTCGGCAAGGTATTGGGCCACAGCGGATTTGCCGGAGGCCGTCGGGCCAACAAGAAACCAAACCCGCGGATCAGACGTTGGGAGTTGTGCCCTCATGCGCCTCTCGACCACGTGAAGCTCCCGGCGGCAAGCCACAGGGCATCTTTGCGGAACCCTCCGAAGCCAATGACGCCATTCCTCCCTGCGGCAAGCCACAGGACTTCCTGGCGAAGGAGGGTGGCTCCGCAACAGGCTCGCACTGCGGCAGGCGAACCGTGGACATCCATAAGGCCGAGATGGCATAAATGCCAACGCCGACGCAGATGGCAGCATCCGCCAGGTTGAAACACGGCCAGTGATTGGCCGCCCAGTGGAAATCAAGGAAATCAGTGACCCACCCCAACTTGATGCGGTCAATCAGGTTCCCGACGATACCGCCGATCATGCACCCGATGGCCAGACGATGAACGCGGCGGTCATCCACCAGCCAGCGGTAGAAGACGGCCATCAGGATCAGCACGACGAACGATAATAGCACCAGCCACTCATTCTGGTGTTGAAAAATGCCCCAGACGGCGCCGGTATTTCGCAGGTAGGTGAGATTAAAACAACCCGGGATCACGGGCCATGATTCGCCCAGGTAAAATTTCTGCCGGATCAGCAGTTTGAGCCACTGGTCCAGGACAACAATCATGAAACTCAGGGATAATACCCGCATTATTCCTCTTCAACCGCTGTTTCCGGGACCGTATTGTCAGCGTTTGGAAACAGGGCGGCTGTCTCAAACGAACGGAATTTTTTGCGGCCTGTTTCCAATTTCGACTGACAGCCCACGCACATCCGGGAATAAGGCAGCGCGTTCAGCCGGGCTTTCTCGATCGGGCCACTGCAACTTTCGCAGGCGCCGTAGGTTCCGATCTTCATCCGGTTCAGGGCTTCGCCAATTTCGAAGACGATGTCCTGCTCCGAACTGACCCGGTTGAGGGCAAAGTCGCGTTCGAAATTGTCGGTGCCCTGCTCCTCGGAACGGAAATCCACCTCGGCGTCCTTCGGGGTGCGGCTTAAATTATCGGCCACCAGGAAATTGATCTGGCCGGTTATCCGCTCGCGCATACGCAGAAGCTTCTCGCACAGTTCGCGTTTCCTGTCGGCGCTAAGATATTTGCTTCCCTTACCTATCAATGCGGCCATTTTTTCCACGATCACCGACCGAGGCGCCTGGAAATGGCCTTTGACCCGGCTTGCGGTCTTTTTGCCGATCATAGTCTTTTTACCGATCACGGTCATTTTGCCAACGACCGGCTTTCTTGCCGACTTCGCCTGAGTTCTGGGTTTGGCGCGGATTTTTTTTGAAATTGATTTTTCGACTTTCGCCATGATTTACCTCGTATGCCGGGTTAAGCGCGACTGCTCTTCAAACACATCTCTTTCCTGAAAACGGGTTACATTAACAGTTCACCAAAAGACTGTCAAGAGAAGCGGCGATATTCCATGTTCAGGCTTTTGCATGCGTTCCATTCCCATGCATGGGATTTCTTCGATCAGCCCGGGGACAATGTGTCATGTTATCACAACATCCGGGACAATCCCGCATCGAACCGACCACCTAGAATTCAAGCTCAGCTACGGCGGCCACGGTATCAGCCGGTACGTCAAACTGCATCGAGCCTTTTCCTTTAGTGAACGGTAAGTCCCTGGACTGGCCATCCAGGGTATACAGCGCCACTTTGCGGACTTGGCTGACATCACTTGTCTGCACACATACCGAGTTATCGGGGCAACCCCGGCCGCCGAGCCTGGACATTGTGGACACGATGCCCGTCACAAGCGAACCGGATGGACTGCGGAACAGGCTCCCGCCAAAACCAGTGGGCATCTGGATTGGTTTGGCATCGAAAACCCACCGGCGGTTATAGAGTCTTTCCAGCAGCGGCACGTATTTCCGGTAGAGATCCTTGGAAGGCGCCGCTTTTGCGTAACTGGTGTATCCGGCGCCATATATCAGGCACCGCTGGAACATGAGCTCTATGTCTCTGTCGCCGGAATCATACATCAGGAAGAACATCGGTTTTGCCAACCCGTAATACTGGAGATGATCACACAGCCAGCTGGAGCCTTCCGCCATGAAGGCGTCGACATATTTCATTATGCCTATGCCATAGGGACCGTTGGCAATGATGGCTTTCCTGGGATGCAGCAGGGATGAGAGGAGTTCCATGTGCGGCAAGTAGTTAAAACCGGACATATAAGCCGGCCTGTTGTTCACGGCAGTAATCCCGTCATCATGGCCGGTATCCAGGAAATTATAGCAGGCCTGGTCAAGGAATACCCCGTCCATTTCCGGATACCGCGCCACCATTCCCTTGATCTGCCTTGTAATGTCTTTGCCGAACGGCAGGGAGAGATCGGAATTACACATCCGTGTTCCGGGCCAGGCCGTCCACGGCTGGCCGTACCAATCGCGCACCTTACTGCTGTCAAATGAACTATCCAGCCGATCGTCACCGTCACCGGACACCTGGATATACGGCATCGCATAGGAACCGGCCTTATGCAAGTTAGCAATAGTCCGCTTGATTAAATCGACGCTTATAATCGTTGTGTCTTTTAGCGCGTGACCACTGCGCCATTCGGTTTGCCCCTCCGGATGGTAATTGCCATACAGCGGGAAATGTTCGTGGATTTCGTGCCATTTCAAGCCCAGGTCCGCCATGGCCTTGGCTTCCTCAAAAGAAACATGACAGTTGCCGCAAACATGCCCCCCCCAGAGACTGCCGGCCAGGTTGGAACGGGGCTCGAAATACTCTTTGTAGCGCTCATACAGCCAGCCCAGCGCGGGACGCCAGGCGCCTTCCGTGCCCCGGATGAGCAGGCTTGCCCGGGCGGAACGCGACGGCGATAATGCCATCCAGTCAAACTCCGCTCTCAGGTCCGGCTCTCTAAAGGCGCTGCGGAATGCAAACCTGGGTGTTCGGAAATCGAACGGCATCGCCAGCATCACGCCCGCATTCTCGCTCTCCAGGTACGATACCAGCACGGGCAGGAGTATGCCGCTGGTAATTTCCCCATACTCCAGGCTTATGTCGGCAAAGCGATGAGGTGCAGAAGGCATGCCCTCCTTTGCCGCCCAGAACGAAACCGGAAAAATTGGCTGGGGCCACGGCAAATTCCAACTAATGGCACAGGATCGGAAATCACCCGCGTCCAACACGAGTTCGGCGTCCCATCTGATTGCGCCGTTATCGCAGGCGTATCTTTCGCGAAGCAGCCACGGCGCCCCTTTGAAAACCTTGTCGATTCTCAAGCCCTTGTCTTCCAACGCGAAATCAACTTTCTGCAGGTCCGCGCTCCCGAAGGTCTTGTGGATCAGGTCGTCACGCACCGTGACATTGCCGGCCTGCGCTGTCCACACGGTTTCCACGCCGCCGGAACCGACAACCGCGCCATAGACTGCGCTGGCCTCTCTGCGCCCGCCAATCCCTTCAGGCTTCTTGACCACAAAAGATGCCAATGATCCCGTCTTCCCGGCTATGTCCATGACTACATTTGCATAGCTGATGCGCCATCCTTTGGCGGTCGGTTCAATATTCTTCATCGAATATGTCCTCCTGAATGCGTGCATTCCGTAGAGTTTGAATGGCAGTTGCGATTAATACCCCATCAATTTCAGCAATTTGATTTCGCGATTTTTATCGTCTCTGACCCCGGACGAGTAAAACAATACATGCCCGCCGTTTTCATTGTTTTGCACGCCAGGCCCGGAAAGAACTTTTTTTAAATTGGCCACCGTTCCAATATTGCCGTCAATGATTTCGATTTCATCCCCCGCCATTTCCTGGATGATGCCTTTGTAATATATGAAATGAGTACAGCCGAGCACGATCGTCTCATACTCCGCCAATCGTAATACGCGCAATTTAGCTTGAATATATTTTTTAACATCGCCGGAATCGAAATCCAGCGATTCGGCAAACCCAACCAGGGCGTCCATTTCCATCTTGACGGTCTTATTGTTTTTATCAACGGAAGCGATCAAGGACTCGAGCTTGCCGGCTTGCAGGGTCAACGAGGTTGCCAGGACCAGGATATTTTTTCCGCGGTTCCTGATGAGCGCCGGTTTTACCGCCGGCTCCATGCCCACAATATGAAATTTATATTTATGTCTCAGGTCGGTTATCGCGACCGAAGTGGCGGTATTGCACGCAACAACCAAAGCCTGGATATCATGCTTCGCAATAAAATCAACCGCCTCGAGCACATATGCCCTGACATTTTCTTTCGTCCTTACGCCGTATGGGGCGTTTTTTGTGTCGGCATAATAAATAAAATCGTAGTTTGGCAATTCCCGCATTGCGTGTCGCAACACGGTCAAGCCGCCGATGCCCGAATCAAAAAAAGCAATTATCACCCGCCTTGCTTCCTTTCGTTATCCGGATAACCACCCCGTCCTCTTCCCAAAAACCGGAAAGCACACCATGCAACCATTTACCGCGTCACGAATGGTCGTCAATCAATCTGCGGAAGCGGCCGAACAGGTAATACGGATCATGCGGACCCGGACTTGCTTCGGGATGATACTGCACCGAAAACATGGGCGCCTGTTTATGTTCGATACCCTCAACCGTCAGATCGTTCAAATTGATGTGGGTAATTTCAATCTTTGCCGGATCAAGGGAGTCCGGATCCACCGTAAAGTTATGATTTTGCGATGTTATTTCAACCCGACTGGTCTTCAAATCTTTCACCGGATGGTTGCACCCGTGGTGCCCGAACTTGAGCCGCAAGGTCCGACCGCCACTGGCCAGCCCCAGGATCTGATGCCCCAGGCATATCCCCATGAGCGGCACCTTCCCCAGCAGTTGGCGCGCATTGTCGATCGCATAGGTCACTGCGGCCGGATCGGCAGGACCATTCGAAAGCAAGACTCCCTGGGGCTTCAGCGCCAACACCTCGTCGGCGGAGGTCGCCGCGGGCACCACCGTGACCGCCATGCCATTCCTGCGCATGCTCCTGAGAATATTCCATTTGATGCCGAAGTCATAGGCAACGACTTTCAGGTCGGCTTTCGGCAGGCTGTCGGCGATCCCCCAGGATGCCGAAAGTTTCCCCGTTTCATCCCACAGGTAAGGCTGTTGACAGCTGACTTTGGCCGCATAATCCTGTCCATCCAGCCCACCCCACTCCGCCGCCAGCCGAACGGCCTGTTGCTCGGCGATTTTACCGGACACCGCAAGATAGCCTTTAAGCGTTCCTTGATCGCGAAGCTTTGAGGTGAGCGCGCGCGTATCAATGCCGGCAATGGCCGGGATGGCATTGCGGCGCAAGCATTCTTCAAGCGAGACCTCCGCGCGCCAGTTACTTGGCATATTCATCTCGTGCAGGATAAATCCGTTGGCAAATAACCGGGAAGATTCCATGTCCGCGGCATTGATCCCGGTATTCCCTATTTCCGGACAGGTCATGGTCACCAGCTGTCCGCTATAGGAAGGATCGCTGAGAATTTCCTGATAGCCGGTCATGCCGGTGTTGAAGACTACCTCGCCCAACACATCCGTGAGCGCGCCCACGGAATGGCCATGGAATATCGTTCCATCCGCCAGGGCCAGGAATGCGGTTTTCTCCCTTTGAGCGCGCCAGTTCCACCTTGAATTCATATACGGCTTTCTATTCGACGAGGCGTGTCCCTATCCACCTCCATACCATGTTGCGCATCGTTCTTTATACAGCTAAATCATCGACGATTCTAATTAGTTTTATCTTGGGTCTGATCATAAACAGAGCTATTCCAAAAGATAACGGTCCTAGTCTGCCAATAAACATAAGGAATATGATAACGAGTTTTCCCATGAAAGACAAAGAAGCCGTGATTCCAGTGCTCAGACCAACTGTGCCAAGACCGGATGCTACCTCAAAAAGAATCGCTTCAAATCCAAAATCTTCGGTGAGCGAGAGAACGTAGCAACCTGTTATCACAAAGAAGAGGTAGAATCCGAGACTTGCAAATGCAACCCATATCCTTTCAGGAGGAATCTCACGGCCCCAATAGTATACGCGGTCAAGTCCCCTGATTGCGCTGCGGACAACGCCGATGACCGCGCTAAAAGTAGTTACCTTCAAGCCGCCGCCAGTTCCAGATGGGGATGCGCCTATGACCATTAACATGATGATTAGAAACAAAGAAGCCCGTGACAATTTGTCAATGGGGATGGAATTAAATCCAACGGTCGTCAGCGCACTCATGACCTGAAAACAGGAGGTCATAAACCGATCATGGAACGGCAATCCGCGAATGGCGGGCTCGCCGAGGAAGAAAAGCACGATGCCGATAATACTTAACCATAGAGTGCCAATTAAAATCACCTTACTTGTAAGTGTAATGTGATGAGATCGCCGCGCCAGGACCTTCCACACATCAAGCATGACAATAAAACCAATTGCGCCAAGATAGCTTAGGCAACCGATGGTACAGTTTATTGGAATATTTGTCCGAAAACTCTCCATGCTGTTGCCGTACAGACTGAATCCTGCCGTGCAGAATGCGGAAACACTGTGGAATATCGTTGACCACAGAGGTGACGGAGCTCCGATTGCCGAGAAAGAGAAGTACAGCGCAATACTTCCGATTATTTCTATAACAATTGTGAATATAATGACGCTTCTGACGAATTGTCCGATGTCGATGTTATCTGGCAGGCTGAAAACAGATTTTGTGATATCTTTTCGTCGATAAGAGATCCAGTCGGAATGAGAAAGCACGACAAACGAACCGAATGTCATATAACCAATACCGCCGATTTGTATTAACAACAGAATTATCAATTGCCCCCAGATAGAATAATCGTCTCCCGTGTTTGTGGTGACCAATCCGGTGGTTGACAACGCGGAAACAGCCGAGAAAAGGTTGTCTATGGCGGGGATATATTTGCCCGCATGAGCAAAAGGCAGACATAGGAGAAGCCATCCGATCAAGGCATATATGAAGTAGCCGAGCGCTACAAATCGCACCGGAGCCAATTTATCCATGTCCGACCGGATTGTTGTCAAAAGGTTTTTCATCTTATCTTCTACGGAAGGGCGAGGATGAATGCGGTCCGGCTCAGCACTTTCCGGGCAGCTTCAGACGCGGAGCATGCCGATGATATTCCTGAATACTGCAGACCTCCATGTGTTTCATTTCCCTGAAAGTCTCGAGGGCATTGATAGCCGCACGCAGGCCGTCGATGGTCGTGGTGATCGGGATCCCCTTGATCACGGCATTCCCCCGCATCTTGACCTCGTCCATTTGCGGCTTGGCCCCGGCCGTGGGGGTATTGATAATCCAACTGATATTTTTCTCCCCCATCATGTCCAGAATATTGGGCTTGCCATCGGAAATGCGGAAGATGGCTTCGCACTTAATGTGGTTATCCCAGAGGGTGGTGCTGGTTCCCCGCGTGGCATAGATCCTGAAGCCATATTCGCCCAGCCGCTTGGCCAGCGGCAGGACGTCCTTTTTATCCTCATCCCGCACGCTCAGGAAAATATTGCCTGAAACCGGCAGGGAATTTCCAGCCGCCATCTGGCTTTTCAGGAAAGCCATGCCCCGGGTGGTATCAATGCCCATCACTTCGCCGGTGGATTTCATTTCCGGACTTAAGATCACGTCGATGCCGGGAAAACGGGCAAAGGGAAAAACCGCTTCTTTCACCACTACATGGTGGGGGATCACTTCCTTGGTAAATCCCATGTCTTTGAGTTTAAAGCCGGCCATGACCAGGGCCGCCAGCTTGGCCAACGGCACGCCAATGGTCTTGCTGACAAACGGGACGGTCCGCGACGCCCGCGGGTTGACCTCGAGCACGTATACCTCGCCGTCCTTGACGGCATACTGCACGTTAATCAGCCCGGAAACCTTCAGCGCGCGCGCCAGCTTGATTGTGTTCTCACGAATCGCGTCCTTCACGGCTTTCGACAAGGTGGGCGCCGGGATCGTGCAGGCGCTATCGCCGGAATGAATCCCGGCCAGTTCCACGTGCTCCATGATGGCGCCCAGCACGGTGGTCTCGCCATCGGAAATGCAATCGACATCCACCTCCACGGCATTTTCCAGGTAATCGTCAATCAGGACCGAGCGATCTTGCGCGGCATCCATGGCCTCGGGCATATAGGCGCGCAAGGAATCCAGTGTGTAGACGATGAACATGGCCCTGCCGCCCAACACGAACGAAGGCCGCATAAGGACGGGGAAGCCGATGCGCGCGGCCATCGTCTCCGCTTCGGCCATGCTGGCGGCCGTGCCGCCTTCCGGCTGGCGCAAGCCCAGTCGGACGATCAACTCATGAAATAATTCGCGCGATTCTGCGACCTCGATATCTGCCGGCTTGGTGCCGATGATATTGACGCCGTTCTGCTCCAAGGCCTTGGCGAGATTCAAGGGTGTTTGACCGCCAAATTGGGCAATGGCGCCCCAGCATTTTTCCCGGCGATAGATATGGAGGACATCCTCCAGCGTCAACGGCTCGAAATACAAGCGATCGGTGGTATCATAATCCGTGCTGACCGTCTCCGGGTTGCTGTTGACCATGATGGTTTCAAAACCGGCTTCCCGCAGCGCGAACGCCGCGTGCACACAGCAATAATCGAATTCGATCCCCTGCCCGATCCGGTTCGGCCCGCCACCGAGAATCATGATCTTTTTTCGGTCACAGGGCCGGATTGCGGTCGGTTCGCCATAGGTTGAATAAAAATACGGGGTAAACGCCTTGAACTCCGCCGCGCACGTATCCACCAATTCGTAGACCGGCTCCAGCTGGATCGTTTGGCGGGCCTGGCGCACGTCGCTTTCGGTCGATTTCAACAAAAAGGCAATTTGCTTGTCGGCATATCCGAATTCCTTGATCTGGCGGAACAACGCCGGGTCCCGGGTCAACGCTGCCAGGGAGGGAACGCTCCGGATTTCCTCTTCGAACGCCGCTAATTCTTCCATATGCCGCAGGAACCAGGGATCGATTTGGGTCAACACGCGAACGGTTTCGACCGCCCAGCCGCGCTTGAACGCGGCCCGGATGACAAACAATCGTTGGGCGTTGGGACGGATCATTTCCGCCTTCAAGGTTTCATCGGACATTGCTTCAAAGGAGAGGTCCTTGCCGTCCGCGCCGAATCCAGAGCGTCCGGTTTCCAGCGACCGCAGCGCCTTCTGCAACGACTGCTTGAACGTCTTACCGATGCTCATGGTCTCGCCCACCGATTTCATCTGGGTCCCCAAGGTGGTATCGGCAGCGGGGAATTTCTCGAACGTGAACCGCGGCACCTTGGTGACCACGTAATCGATTGTCGGCTCAAAGCACGCCGGCGTTTCCCGGGTGATATCGTTACGCAACTCATCCAAGGTATAGCCCACGGCCAGCTTGGCCGCGATCTTGGCAATTGGAAATCCCGTGGCCTTGGATGCCAGCGCGCTGGAACGCGACACGCGCGGATTCATTTCGATGATGATCATCCGGCCGTCCCGCGGGTGCAGGGCCCATTGGACATTCGAGCCGCCGGTTTCGACGCCGACCTCGCGCATCACCGCGAGCGAAGCATCCCGCATGCGTTGATATTCGCGGTCCGTCAGGGTTTGGGCCGGCGCCACCGTGATGCTGTCGCCGGTGTGGACGCCCATCGGGTCGAGATTTTCAATGGAACAGACGATGACGCAATTATCCTTGTTGTCCCGCATGACCTCCAACTCGAATTCCTTCCAGCCGATGACGGACTCCTCGATCAGCACTTCGGAGTTAAGGCTGTAGGCCAGGCCGCGCGTGACAATGGTTTTAAAATCGTCCTCGTTATACGCAATGCCGCCGCCGGTGCCTCCCAGGGTGAAGCCCGGCCGAATGATCAGAGGCAAAGGACCGATTAGCTCCTTAACGCGCCGGGCCTCCTCCAGGTTATGCGCCGAGCCGCTGGCCGGCACTTCCAGGCCGATTTTCACCATGGCTTGCTTGAACAGCAGCCGGTCTTCCGCCTTCCGGATGACCTCCGCCTTGGCGCCGATCATTTCCACCTGGTAACGTTTCAGCACGCCATGATCATGCAAGGCGATGGCCAGGTTCAACGCCGTCTGGCCGCCCAATGTCGGCAGAAGCGCGTCCGGACGCTCGCGGCGTATGATTTCCTCGAGAATCGGCTCAGTCAGCGGCTCAATATACGTCCGGTCGGCGAATTCCGGATCGGTCATGATCGTGGCCGGGTTGCTGTTGACCAGCACGAGCTCGTAGCCCTCTTCCTTGAGCGCCTTACAGGCCTGCACGCCGGAATAATCGAACTCACAGGCCTGGCCGATGACGATCGGCCCGGCTCCAATGAGCATGATTTTTTTTATGTCGGTTCGTTTGGGCATGACGGAATTTTAGATTTGCAATTGCCAATTTTCGATTCACATTAGGCCGCCAAAGGTTAAATGAGAAGGCTGATCTCCCTAGCTGCGAGCTGTGATATAATCACGCTCAAAGTTAAAACGGCCTTAATAGGCCATAACGCATAAGGAGACCAGCCATGAA
>Ga0247841_10012008_pt1 | contig 11376 bp, 13 predicted proteins | sample LaCruzMarch2015__2_FD_192410 | JGI IMG/M metagenome (GOLD analysis project Ga0247841, IMG submission 192410) | Freshwater microbial communities from meromictic Lake La Cruz, Castile-La Mancha, Spain - LaCruzMarch2015_18m | ecosystem: Environmental > Aquatic > Freshwater > Lake | place: Spain...
CTCTGACGCTGCGGATGAGGGGGAGCGCAGGAACATGTGGTGCTTGCGCGCCACGAGCCAAAGAAGCCTGTCGACGTCTCGCTCCATTGCCTCAAGCGTTTCCATATCCGGGCGGCTGCCTGAAAGCGTGCCGACTGCCATTGCAACCATCCTGCCGGCAAGAGAATCAATCCTCCGCACTGCTTTTTGCATGGGCATTTCTGCAGGGTTGAGTATGTCCTTGATGGATATTTTTGCGCCCGTTTCTTCCACAATCTCCTGCCCCACAGTGGAAGAGACAAAATTCGCGGCAAGCTTTGAAGCGCGCGCCTCCTGCCCCTTTTCTGCTGCAAGCTCGATGCTCCCATGGCCCGAGATGTAGGCGGCGACCATTTTCCGGAAAAGCACTCCGTTTTTCATCTTCCCTGCAAGGTGCAGCGTGAATGCGCCCTGCCTCGCCCTTTTCGGCTCGGAAGGCAGCACCAGCAGGCTGCCGTCGGCGTTTTCCTCTATGAATACCGGATGGTTCTTCTCAAGCCCGTGCGCCTTTGCCCAATGGAGTGGCAGGCTGATGATGAATGACGAACTGCCCGACTTTTGAACTTTTCTTACATCCATGCCAATCCCTCCTGGATAGAAATAAATACACTAAACATATTCTTCTCATTTTTCATATTGGTTCAGTATATATAAAAAGCCAGAGGACTTGTAGCGTGGAAGATGAACGCCGGGCAAAAAAGGGCGATGCACGGGCTTTTATGCCCGTGGCCGAGACGCGGCCCTGCGTGATTTCCTCTGCCAATCAAGGTTGGCAACTTTTTCTTCTCAAAAACCATTCAGGCACTGCAGCAGAAAGCAATCTGCCAATGGCAAAAATCGGGGGGTTCAAATGAAAATTAAAAACAAAGCGAGCAAAAGTGATCTGCTCATCCATACCAACGATGAATTTCGCAATAAATTCGTGGCACGCCTCCTGAACCACCAGTCTACGGTTGAACAGCTAGCAGAGAAATTCAAAAGGCCGCCTGAAGTGATACGGAAAAATATTGATGGGCTCAAAAATGACCACGTGGCGGTATTTGTGAAGCAGTCCAAAGGAAGCGGCGAACTGCTCTACAGCATAAACATCATGCCCGAAGCGCATAACGTTTTTTTTATTAGCGGGAAAGACGACAAGAGCAGGACCATGGACTTCGGTTCGGCAAGCGACATACACTTTGCAAGCGTGTTCCACCTGCCAAAGTCATTTTATGAGGCAATGAAAAAGCTTGAGGACAGAGGTGTTACCAGGGTGTATGTTCCTGGCGACATACATGACGGCACGAAGATATACAAGGGGCATGAAGTAAACCTGACGGCGCACACAGTGGAGGAACAGACCGACCTTGCAGCCGTGGCGTTCTCGAAACACCCGGGCCTTGAGTTTTGGGGGATAGCAGGCAACCACGATTATTCGTTCACCAAGCAAAACGGGGCAAAGCCGCTTTCGATACTCGAGCAGAAGGTGGACAATTTCAAGAACTTGGGAGACCTGATGGCGGACGTAATCTACCACGGAATAAAAATAAGGCTGCTTCATGGCGCTAGCGGCAGGGTGTATGCGACATCATACCCCAGCCAGACATATCTTAGGGACTATTTCAGGGGCTTGGAAAAATCCGAATTGCAAAACACGCCACACATCATTCTATTGGGGCATTACCATACGTTATATCAGGGCAAGGACCATGGCGCGCTGGTTCTCCAGTCAGGAAGCTTCCAGGACGGGGACAATGAGTTTTGCGTGAGGCGGGGCTTAACCGGCCCGACAGGCGCCTTTCACGTGCAGCTGAAATATAAAAATGGCGATATTTCCGAATTCAACACGACATATATACAGCCAACAGCCGCGCTGAAAGAAAAGGGCAGCGCGTTTGCGGGCACAACCATATCGTATAATTCATCCAAAATATCGGCGTGATCCTGGTGATGAAGGCAATTTTCGTGGGGAATAGCATGAGGATGAAACTCTGGAAAAAGGGATTCGCAAGCTGACAAATAGCAAAAAGGTGTCCACTATGGCCAAACAAAAAACAATAGAAGCGCAGCATCCTGCAAGGAAATTCTTTCTGGCTCTTTTCCGCAAGAAACCGCTATTGGAAGAAAAGGAAATCGCCTCTCGGCTTTTAAAAACCGCAAATGAAGCTGCGCCGCCTAAGTCATCGTTGAAATGCGTGCAAAAATTATTCGGCAGCGGCTACAGGCTGACCGTTGACTACGGCTTCAAGTATGCGCTTGCGGGCATTGTGCTTGAAGTCACCCCCCTCGAAATGGGAACGCGTCTTCTGATGCGCTCGGGCAGGATGAATGGAGACTACTTTTTTTATTCCATACACAAGCGCACTGATGGCGAGCTTGCAGATTTCGAGCGGCTAATGCGGGCGGAGATTGCCTACCACAACAAAAACCTTGCGAAATACCCGACAAAGTGCTCGGATTTGGCGAAGCTTGGTGAAGACGGTCTTTTCGGCTATCCTGTTTCCACCAAAAAAACCGCGGTCCGTGCGGGGGCGCTCACTGCACTCGCGCTGGCATTCATGCTTTCGCTCCAGGGCTGCTCTTCAAGCGAAAAGCCAGGCACCGATTCGCATAGGGGGGACGGGCGGATGGAGAGCCCGACTACAACTTCGCATGCTGCACGCATGGCATTAAAGGCGGATTTGTCCATATTGAAGTGAGGCTGGAATATGGAACAGAAGCTGACCTCTGCGCGCGAGGCACTAATGCGCAAGATACGCACGCAGCAAAAAAAGGGAATGTCGCTGCGCTGGCTGATGAACAATGTCAGCCCGGGGCTTGAAGAGAAATACGAAATTTACAAGCTGGATGAAAAAAACGTCCCCCGCAGCCCAAAGGATGCTGCGAGGGAGCACAAGCTTGAAGGGGAAAGCTATTTTCTGCAGGCGCACGAGCTGTTGAACAAGGTATTGCCAGAGGAGCGCATGACTGAAAAGCAGCACAGGGACTGGCTTTTCTCATCAGACAGGGGGGACACTTTTTTCCACGTGGCAGTGGATTTGAGCGGTACTGTGGCGGGCGCCTCAGTTACGACATACGTAAGGAAGGTGAATCTGGCTCTTTTCAACCTGATTGCAGTTGACCCGCAATTCAGGCAGCAGGGCGTGGCGCGCAAGCTCGTCAAGCACAGGATATGGAGCGCTGACGAGGCATCCAAAAATGCAGGCAAGGGCGGCATCGATTACATGGCGACGGAAATAGCCCGGCTTGACGGCAGGGAAAAGGACAATCTGATGCAGCACAAGATACGTCCGAAATACCACGAGAACATCTCGCAGGTGAAAGCGGTCGTTTCGCCCGAGCCGGAGTGCGCCATACTGGGGCCGACCAATTACATGTTCGCAATCAGGCAGATAAGAAACGAAGAGGCCAAGACCATGCCTGCGCGCGTGTTTGCCCGCCTCATATATTGGTATTACGTTGACTACACAAAATGGAACAAGCTGCAGCTCAATTTCACGCAAGGCACCGATTACCTGGCAAAAATACTGAACAAAATAGCAATGCACGGCGGCATAACGGGCAAAATCATACGGGATGAAAAGCTGAAGGTGCTCAACCGCATACCCAAAAACCTCAATCTTGAGCTTCGCGAGCTTTCCAAACTCTGAAAATAAGCCAGGGCGTTCTTGCCATTTGCGGATTGCATTGCGCGATGCCTGTTCGTGCATGCGTGGGCGCTATTTTATGGCTTCAAGCCCGCGCTTTTTCCGGGTTTTTGCCGCAATGGCCGCCCCTGCGGCTGCAATAAGGATAATGGATGCGCACGCGGGCAGGGCGGGCTGCAGCGGGTCCTGTTGCGAAACAATTGGGGCTGCATTCACTTCAAAGCCCGGCTCTGTTCCGGCATACTGCAGGAGCGCTGCCGCTTTTTTTGCATGCGCCAGGGCATCGAGGTAATTTCCGGTGCCGGCATAAAATACTGCCAGGCTCAGCTCGCCTTCCGCCGCGCCTGTGTCCTGCCCTGCCGCCTTTGCGGATGCCATTTTCTCCCTGGCATCTTCTATCGCATCCGCCGCATCTTTTTCAAAATCATTTCGGGTCGCATTTGGAAGCTGCTCGCTTGTATTTGTTTCCGCAGTCGCATTTTCAGATGGCATGGGGGTCACAGCTGTTGCGTTCAGGTTTCCCAAAACAGTGGAGTTGTTTGCCGCAGGCGCATCCGGAACCTCTGGAACTGCGGCAATCGGGCAACGCGTAAGAACCATGCCCGAAATCGAGCCATAGTATGCTCCCGCAATTTCGGCTGAATAGGTGCCGTCTGAAACTATTGCAAATCTTGCCCTGCCGGACGAATCGGTGGTGCTGAAACTAGGCGCAAATTCGCCGGATTTTACCAGCCGGACTGTTGCGCCGGATGCCGCGGGCGTTGTCTGCAGCCGCAATTCGCCGGATGAACAGTTGAAAACGCTTGCCAGTGAGACAGGAGTGGATTGCTGCCCCCCTCCGCCTCCGGTGGTTGGCGGCGGGGGCGTGAAAATCTCAAAATAGGTGTCAGTGTATGCGGGCGCCCCGTATCTGCCCGTGCATGCGAAGGAGGCGGTGTGCCCGCCAGCATCAATGCCTGTTGCTTCAGATGCGAACGACAGGTTGTCCTGTGTCTGCATGGGCGTTTCTGCGCCGCCATCCATGCTCCAGTTGCATTCGCCTTCCCTGTTTATGGATATGTTGAGCAAAACATTCCGCTCAGCCTGCCTGCTGCCGTTGAGGGGGGACACTATTGTTATCGCAAGCCCGGACGAGTCCACTGTGAAGCTGACCTCGGTGCTGTTCGAGTTGCCCGCAGAATCGTTCGCATATGCAATCCACAAATTCCCGCCTTCCGTTGGCATAAGCCCCGCCACTCCTCCGGTGCAGGGCGCGGAGTGCCTTGTGGCTCCGCCGTCAGTGCTATATTGGCAGGACAGCGGCGAGGCGCCCGTTGCAGTGAAGTCCAGGTATGAAACGGACTCGTATGTTGTGTTGGACGGATAGGTTATTGAGATGCCCGGCCCCGCCTTGTCGATAAAGAACGTCTGGTTGCCCTGCATTGACCAGTCGAACAAGCCCGAGCCCCACTTCCTCAAGCAGCCCGAGGCTGATGCCGCGCGGCTTGAAATAGCTTATCTCAGGCTTGCAGCAAATCCTTCTTGGCTTTTCCGGCCTTGTCATGTTTTGAATTATTATTCATTAATGTTTTTATTTGTTGCACCATCCAAGCCGGAAAGCCGGCGGATGGAAAGCAATTTTAATGCTGCGCGCGAATTAGCGGCGAGGGGATTGCAATGGGGACAAAAGGCACTCAGATAGTCGGGGAAAACGCAAAAGAGATAGTGGACATGCTCAACAGGGCGCTTGCCGACGAGTGGCTTGCTTACTACCAGTACTGGGTGGGCGCGCTTGTGGTGAAAGGCCCCATGCGCCCGAACGTGCAATCCGAGCTTTCCGAGCACGCGAACGAGGAGCTCGGGCACGCAAAGGTGCTTGCTGACAGGATAATAGAGCTTGGCGGCACGCCCATACTCCACCCTGCCGAACTTCTGAAGAAATCGGGCTGCGGCTACGACGAGCCCAAGGACCCGCACGTGCTCAAGCTGCTTGCGCAGAACATCAAGGGCGAGCAGTGCGCCATAGTGACCTACAACACCATGCTTGGAAAAATAAGGGAGATGAAGGACCCGATAACCTTCCACATTGTCCGCAAAATACTGGAGGACGAGGTCAAGCACGAGCATGACCTGCAGGACCTTGAGGAAGACATCAAGATGATTTAGTTTTTTTCTCTTTTTTTCTTTTTGCCTTTTTTATTTCCGTCCTGCTAATTTTTGGCTGAAATCTTCTTGTATGCCAGCATGGCAACAAACGCAGCCGCCAGCACAAGCACAATGGCGCCGCCTGCCGCCAAGTCAAAGTAGTAGGCAAGGAACAGCCCCGCAATTACTGATGCGACCGATATTGCAATTGAGGCAAGCAGCGCCTGGCGGAAGCTCCTGCAAAGCGGAAGCGCGATTGATGCGGGAATTACTATGAGGGAGGAGACAAGCAGTATCCCGACCACCCTCATGGAAAGCACCACTGCGATTGCGGTAAGGACAAGGAGCATTGTATTCAGCTTTTCCACGGGCAGGCCGGAAGCGCGCGCAGCATCCTCGTCAAATGTGATGTAGAAAAGCTCCTTGTAGAAAAGCGCAAGCGCGGCGAGCGTGGCAATTCCCACCCCGAAAATGAGCGCGATGTCGCCTTCGCTCACGGACAGCACGCTTCCGAACAGGTAGGACATGAGGTCGGTGTTGAAGCCGCGCGACAGGCTGATGAGGACAACTCCAAGCGCAAGCCCGAAAGAGAAGAATATCGCTATCGCAGAATCGCTGTAGACTTTCATTTGCTTGAGCTTCTGTATCCCGATTGCGGATGCCACTGAAAAGACAAGCGCGGAAAGAAGGGGATATACTCCGAAGAACATGCCGGCGGCAATGCCTCCGAACGATATGTGCGCAAGCCCGTCGCCCAAAAGCGCCATCCTGCGAAGGACGAGGAACAGCCCCACTGCCGAGCACAGCACCGCAATAAGCACGCCGCCAAGAAGGGCGCGCTGCATGAACGAATATTCGAGTATTTCAAGCATAAGCGGCACCTAATGGTCATGGTGATGTGGCACGCGCCCCAAGTCCGACCCGTAGGCGCACACCAGAGCATTGTCAATCCCCTTTTTCGCGTCGTGCATGGTGACTTCAACATTGACGCACGCTATTTTGCTTGCGTTTTTCGCCACCACGCCTATATCGTGCGAGATAAGCACTAGCGTCATGCCCTGCTTGTTCAGCTTCCCCAAAAGCACATAGAAATCGTGCTGCGCCTTTTGGTCCACGCCCACCGTGGGCTCGTCAAGAATGAGAAGCTCAGGCTCTGCGGCAAGCGCCCGCGCAATGAATACGCGCTGCTGCTGCCCGCCGGACAAATCGCCTATGCGGCTGTTTTTCAGGGCGGACATTCCGACAAAGTCAAGCGCCTTTTCAACGGCTTCCCTGTCTTTGCCCGAAAGCTGCTTCGTCATGCCCGCCTTTGCCACCCTTCCCATGCATGCGACTTCGAAAACGCTCGCGGGAAAGTTCTGGTCGAAGTTCGTCGCCTTCTGGGGCACATAGCCCACCTTGCTCCAGTCTGAAAAATCGCGTATGTCTGTGCCGAAAAGGCGTATTGCGCCCGAGTCCGGCTTTATGAGTCCGAGCGCGAGCTTCACAAGCGTGGTCTTGCCCGAGCCGTTGGGGCCTATCATGCCCACGAAGTCGCCCTTTTCCACGGAGAAAGACGCGCCTTTGAGCACGTGGTGGCTCCCGTAGGAAAACGAAACGCCCTCGAACTCGATTATTTTCTCAGCCATGCCTGTCGCATCCTTCAGGGCGATACGCAGGGCGTTGCAGCCGGATTTCCTTTCCAAGCTGCCCGTGCCCGCGTTTATTTCCGCCATGCGCCGCCGGACCCGCGCCTTCAGCTGCAATCAAGTCCTGCCTTGATGTTTTTTAGGTTATCTCCCATGAGGGACAGGTAATTCGCGCCGCGCGCCTGCTCCTCGGAAGTCAGTCCGTGCACCGTATTGAAAACAAGCGCCTTTGCGCCTATCTCGCCCGCAAGCACCTGCGCCGACTTGGGGCTTATCATGCTCTCAAAATAAACCGCGGTCACGTTGCTTTCCCTTGCCTGGTCCACTATGGATGCAAGCTCTGCGGGGCTCGGCTCGCCCTCCTCGCTCACGCCCTCAATCGGTATTTGCCTGCAGCCGTATTCGCGGCAGAAGTAGCCGAGCGTGGCGTGCGATATCAGTATGTCCTTTTTCTTGCATGTGGAAAATGTTGCGCGGTATTGCGCGTCAAGCGCGTCAAGCTTCGCCCCGTAAGCCGCAGCGTTCGCCTCGTAATATGCCCTGCCCTCAGGGTCGGCTGCGATGAACGCGTTCTTTATGTTTTCAACCTGCTTTTTCGCAAGCACGGGGCTGAGCCAGACGTGCGGGTCAAATTCGCCGTGCGAGTGCCCCTCCTCATCACTCTCGTTGTGCGCTTCTGCCTCTTGCTCTTCCTCGCCTTCGTGGTGCCCTTCTGCGGCAATAAGCTTCACTCCGTCGCTTGCCTCCACGACAGCAAGCTTCTTGCTCCCAAGCCCTTCAATGAGCCCGTGCGCCCAGGAGTGCTCCAGCCCCGCGCCGTTGAGCACGAAAATGTCTGCGCCGGAAAGCTGCTTTATTGCGGATGGTGTGGGCTCGAAATGGTGCGGCTCCACGCCTGGCGGTATCAGCACCGAAACATCCGCCCGCCCGCCGCCCACTGCCTTTGAGAATTCATACATGGGGTAAAAACTTGCGACCACTTTCAGTTTTGCCGCAGTTGCATTCTGCCCTTGCTGCCCCGCAGGCGTGCTTGGCTGCTGCGCCGCGCAGCCGAAAAGCAGCACGGATACTGCGAATAATGCGAATAATATTTGTTTCATGATACCACCACGGGCTGTTTATTACGGGTGGTATTATTAATATTTTCTATAAATGTTAATAACAATTCGCGCATATCGGCACAGAAATTATTAACAGGGGAAAAATATGGCAATAATCAGCGTCTCAATCGACAAGGAAACGCTTTTTGAGCTGTCCCAGCTTGAGCGCGAGCTTGGATTCTCCGGCAGGAGCGAGGCCGTGCGCTCGGCTGTCGCCACTCTCATTTCGGAAAACAAACAGAGGAAAAAGCTCACTGGGACTGTTAAGGCGGTGCTGCTTGCCGCGCACGGCGAGTCCGTGGAGGAGAGGGCAACTAACGTGAAGCACAGCTTCGAGGATGTCATCGCCACGCAGATACACAGCAACCTGAGGCGCGGCAAGTGCCTCGAAATATTCGTGCTTGACGGGAATGCGGAGCGCGTGAAGGAATTCGTGGCGAAGATGCAGTCAAACAAAGGCATGGAATACGTGAAATTGGTCGTTCCGTAAGTGGACATCTTTTTATTGCTAGCGTGCGCTTCCAAGCCAGGTGGTTTTCATGGCATGTTTCATCGTTCCGACAATTATCGGCATAGGCGCGCACTCGCAGAAGAAGAAATTCCCTGTTTGGGCGCACGTGAACTGGCTGACTGCGATGGTGCTTGGCGGCGGTCTTGCGCTTGCAGTGGAGCACTACGCGCACGGCGAAATAGTTCCGTGGCCGCCTTTCCTCACCGCAATGGCAAGCCCTGCGGCAACAGCAGTCATGCTTTCCGAAATGGCCGCGGTCGGGATACCAATGGCGCTTGTGCTCATTGCCGCTTGGGCAGTGATGGTTGTTGTTTACGAAAAGTTCATGGCAAAGAATGAAACCGCCTCGGGCACAGTTGCGGCTGCGGAAAATTAGGTGCCCCTCATGTGGTTCGCCGTAGCCCTCGTTGCCGCGCTGCTCGCTTCTGCAGCATACTTCCTTCTGAAAAAAGATAGGAAAAAATACAAGCTTGGCTTTCTCGCACTCATGCTCTGGGGCGTGGCGCTCATGGTTTTCATAGACCACTCAATCTCTTATCTTGAAGACGGACAGTTCATGGAGGCGGAAACGGACGGGCTTATTGAAAACTCCCTTCTGCTCGGCGTTCTCATGCTCGTGCCAGTGCTTGCCATCTGGGCAATCGCAACTTTCACAAAATTTGGCGAGAAAATATACTCGGGCTGATTTTCCATTTTTCTACGAACGCGCGCGTTCAGTAAAATCAGTCTAATATAAAAATTTTCGCGCAGTTTATCAGCCATCAAATTAATGGAAGGTGGCAAAATGGCTGGCGAAGTAAAAGAATTTCTGAAGAAACACTACAGGCACTTCAATGCCGCCACAGTAATAGATGCATCCGAAGCATACTGCAAGCATCTTGCGGACGGCGGAAAGATGATGGTCACTCTCGCAGGCGCAATGAGCACCGCGGAGCTTGGCATTTCGCTTGCCGAAATGATACGGCAGGGCAAGGTGCATGCGATAACATGCACCGGCGCGAACTTGGAGGAGGACATATTCAACCTTGTGGCGAACAAGCACTACAAGCGCGTGCCCGGCTACCGCTATTTCACCGCAGAGGATGAACTCAAGCTCTACAACGAGGGCTTCAACAGGGTCACTGACACCTGCATACCTGAAGACGTTGCAATGCGGCGCGTGGAGAAAGAGCTTTTGGAAATATGGAAACGCGATGAAAAAGACAACATGCGCAGGCTGCCTCACGAGTCCATGTATGAGCTTCTTCTTTCAGGCAAGCTCGAAAAATATTATGAAATAGACCCGCAAAACAGCTGGCTTCTTGCCGCGGCGAAGAAAAATCTGCCCATCATCGTGCCCGGCTGGGAAGACTCCACACTCGGCAACATGTTCGTCTCGCAGCATTTCAAGGGCAACCTGGCGCACCTTGGCATGATGAAATCAGGCCTGCACTACATGGAAGTGCTCATCAAATGGTACAAGGAAGAATCCAAAAAGGGAAAAATAGGCTTTTTCCAGATAGGCGGCGGCATTGCAGGCGACTTCCCCATCTGCGTTGTCCCGCTCATCATACAGGACTTGAAGCAAAAGGCGCCCTTCTGGGGCTACTTCTGCCAGATTTCGGATTCGACAACCTCTTACGGCAGTTACTCGGGCGCAGTGCCGAACGAGAAGATAACTTGGGGAAAATTGGACGGCAACACCCCTCGCTTTGTGATAGAGTCTGACGCGACAATAGTGGCGCCGCTCATTTTCGCGTACGTGATGGGCTGGTAAGCCGCTTTCAGCAAAAGAGCTCTCTTAGGTCCTTTGACAGCTTTACGGCATTGGTCTTTCCGAAAGACTCTATTTCCAGCACGCCCCTTTTCTGCATCCGGGCGAGAAGGCGGTGCGCCCTGACTTTCCCCATGCCGTCCATCCTCGAGAGTTCGGATTGCAGCGCGCGCCCGTTCTGTTCGATTATCTTAGCCACTATTTTTCTCTCGTCCGCCTCAAGAAGCCGGTACGCGGCTTCATTGTCGTGCGGCTTTTGCTGCACGGGCGCCCTCTCCAAAAACAGGTAATGCGCAACTGCGCCAAGCGCGATGCCGGCAAGAAGCGCAAGCGGGATGAAAAGGGTTATCTGCTCTGCGAAAAGCTCGTGCTGGCACACCCCTCCAATGGTGCATACCTCCGGGCTCGCGGAATTGAGGAGCGCGGGCACACCGTAAACGAGCGCGAGCAGTGCCACTCCGCCAAGAAGCATGGCAAGGGGCCTGGCTTTTTTCGGTATTTCCATGGAAACATGCCCCTGCCGCATTTTTTAACCGTTTCTTCCCGATTTTGCGGACCGGGCGCTGTGAAACCGTGGTTTCAGGAGCTGATAAATATGGTTTCAGCAGCCAGCTTT
>Ga0247841_10012009_pt1 | contig 11375 bp, 9 predicted proteins | sample LaCruzMarch2015__2_FD_192410 | JGI IMG/M metagenome (GOLD analysis project Ga0247841, IMG submission 192410) | Freshwater microbial communities from meromictic Lake La Cruz, Castile-La Mancha, Spain - LaCruzMarch2015_18m | ecosystem: Environmental > Aquatic > Freshwater > Lake | place: Spain...
TAAACAGTAGTGGTGCAACAGCGGTTTTTCCAATTCGGCCTTCAGCGCCGCGAGAACCGCCGGGTTGGCATGACCCGAGTTGGCGACGAGCACGCCGGAACTGAAATCGAGCCAGCGGTTGCCGGACCGGTCATACACGTTGATACCCTCGGCCCGGTGCCACACGATCGGCGGCTGACCGCTCATCGAACGGGGCTCGAACGCGCGCAATTTTTCCAGCACCGGCAAAGTATCCGGCGCGGGAATGTCGGTGACAATCGTGCGATACTTCGTTTCCACCCGCGGCACCTTCCTTGGCGCCAGGCTAAAGCTTTTTCCCATTTTTTGCCTCTCTTTCAACACCGTCAATAATAGCCGCTGTTTCCGCCAGCCTGCCGACGCCTTCCGCGCCGCAGGCAAGACGGCCCTTCTCCGGACCGATGAAGACACATCCGTACTTTTTCAATGTTTCCACGTTCTTCCGCACGGCGGGATGCCGCCACATCCGGTCGTTCATCGCCGGCGCATAGACCACCGGGCAGGCCGCCGCGACGAGCATGCAGGAAAGCAAATCGTCGCACATCCCGTTGGCCGCCTTGCCGATGATGAGCGCGGTTGCCGGAACCACCAGGACAAGCGACGCAAAATCAGCCAGCGAAATATGGGCGATCTCCCACTCTTCGCGGACGAACATATCGGTTGAAACGCGGTTGCCCGAGAGCGTCTCGAAAATCAGCGGCGTCATGAACTTCTGCGCCTCCGCCGTCATCACCACCCGGACGTTCCATCCCCGATCCATGAGACAACGGATGGTTTCGGGCACCTTGTAGACGGCGATGGACCCGCACACGCCGATTACGATATTCTTTTTCATGACGCACCCTCCGAACGACGAAAAAAGGGGGAACGGAAGAATAACTATTGTAGTAAAAAGAGAAGGGAGTGTCAAAGCGGGGAAAACTGTTTTTCAGCGAGACGGCCCGCCTCCGCAGATTCCTCTTCGGTCAGCGCCCCTTCCTCCAGGGCGACACCAAACAATTCCTCCCACCCATTTTTGAGCAGGGGGACCAACTCTTCCGGCCCGATGTCGCGACCCGTCATCCCGCGCAGGCACCCGACCTTGCTGAAATCAACCGGCCGCGAAAATACCTTTTCCCAGAGCGCCCCGCGGATATCGAGCAAAATGGAGCCGTGTTGGAGAAACGAAAAATCGTCACGTTTCTGGGCACTGCCGATGATCTTCCTGCCGTTACAAACAACATCGTGTCGGGACGAAAGGATAAAACAGGCCTTGTCCGTCGTCGAGGGCTCCTTGCCTTCCGAATACCCGCGGACCTCCGACTTCAACCCCAATCGTTCGAGACCGCGGATAAGCGCCCGGCAAATCGTCATATAGGACTCGAGGGGATTGCCGAACGTCGGGTGAAAATCCTTGTGACCGACAACGGAATACGTCAGTTCAAGGTCGTGAAAAATGGCGCTTCCGCCGGTCGGCCGCATCACGATGGGAATCCCGTTCATCCGGCAGAACGAAACATCCACCACCCGTTCCGGCTTCTGTCCGTAGCCGAGGGAAACCGAGGAAGGATTCCACGTGTAAAGCCGCAGTACCGGTGGCGCCTTCCCCTGCTTGACCGTCTGCCAGAGGGCGTAATCGGTCCCCATGTTGATCGAAGGGGACTGGGGGACGGAATGAATGAATCGCCAGGTATCCATAAGTTCCTTAATTTTGCACAAACATCAGCGCAGGGAAAGCAAGGATGAATGGAGCAAAGCTGGCTGATGACTGATGGCTGAAGGCTGATGGAAGAACAACGATTGCTTCAAACTTCATCATTCAACCTTCATCCTTGCCTTACTGCTCTTCTGCGGATACAACGCATGAATAATCCAGTCCAGCGCGCCATAGGCGGACTCTGCTACATGGCGCCCCTGGCCCGATTCGAACGGGCGACAAACGGTTTAGGAAACCGTTGCTCTATCCATCTGAGCTACAGGGGCTATCACTATGTTTTATATGTAGTTACGTGGTCTTTTGTGCTCTTTGATTTATTGCTCTTGTAACCAAATTGTAACTGGTCAGTTCCATCTTGATAAGTGCACAATCGTTCAACAGCATCATGCATCGTACTTGGAGCAAGATGAGCGTAACGTTCTGTCAATGTAATGCTGGAGTGTCTCATTAGTTTCTTCAGCGTGTAGATTGGTACTCCAAGTATCGCCAATCTTGAAGCAAATGTGTGACGACAGTCATGAAACTTGGCATCTTTTACTCTGGCTTTTGAAGCCAGCCTTCTGAATTTCCGACTAATATAATTAGTATTAAGCGGTTTACTCCCGCCCAACCCTGGAAATATATAGTCACTTCCCTTCTGTTGCGTTCTTCTTCCCTCTAATAAATTATACACGATACTGTTCATTTCAACGGATTGAGGTTTCCCAGCCTTAGTCTCCCGCAGTCGCATTGTCTTCTTGTCAAAATCCAAATCCCCCCATTTCAAAACAAGTATTTCTGATAATCTCATCCCACTGTTGATGGCAACAACTATGACGCTTTTTATCGGTTCGGTAGCGATCTCACAAATGTTTTGTTCCTCTTCCCTTGTGAGATACCTCTCCCGTTTGAATTTCTCCTCATTAAACATTCCAAGTTTAGGGACATCTATAACCAAATAGCCCCATTCCTTGGCTCTGTTAAAAATACTTCTCAACGCCGCAAGTTCCCTATTTATTGTTGATTCTTTTACTCCATCTTTTTGCCGTCCCATCTTATATTTCTGCACATCTTTCCCTGTAATCTGATGGAGTAGCCTGCTCCCCAATCGCTTTTCGAGATTCCTACACAAACCAACATCTCTCGAAAAAGATTTCTTTTTATTCGCTTTTGAGTGTTTCTCAAGAAATTCCTTGACCATTTCATGAAATAATATCTTTTCCCTATCGTTTATGTTCAGGTGTGTATTAATTACTATATCCGTTTTCTTTTTGTTAAGAATATCTTGTGCCAGTTTTTTGTTGGTCGTCCGCAACGACTCTACTATTCTCTCCCCATCCTTGTAATAATCCGCATAGTAAATCTTGTTCCGTTTAAGAAGACCCATGTGTTATTCCACCATCTGTTGACCTGTGGAACAATCTATTGCACTGGTTTGTTAATCGCAATTCACCTTATACTTTTTGATAACTTTCGGTTGTTCTCAAGAAAAGCATCCAAATCCTTCTTAAAGAATATATTGAGTCCTCCAGATTTTTGATAGCTAATTTTGTGTTGGCTACACCAAGAATATAGTGTACTTTTTGTTACACGCAAGTATTTGGCTGCTTCTATTTGATTCAATCTATCTGTGTTCTCCATTTTTTCTTGTTCCGGTCTCTGCTCAGTTTGTTCCGTGTTCTCCGCTTTTACTTCCACCATTATACAATCCTCGGGTAATTCCTCAACTCGAATCTTCCCGGCTTCTTCCAGCCCACACAATGATGCAAATATCCTTTCCTTTGCCAATCCACCGATCACGGCCTCATTGATAATCGCTATTTTAGAAACTGGTTCTTGGTTTCTGTTAATCAAGACCTCAAGGTTAATCATGTCTGCCCGGTAGTCTACGACCATACCGGTTAGATTAACCAGTCCCTGGTTTACAAGACGTTCCACATACTCATTATGAGTAATTTCTAGTGTTTGCATTTTGCTGCCACTAAATTTCAAAGCAAAACGGATGTGTTTTGAGATATACAATTCGAACAAATCGCTGTCCAACATCATTGCGCAAAGGGAACTCTGTGATATTGGTTCGGTATCCCAACCAAAATGCTTATTTATGAATCTTGCTGCTTCCTCTTTGTTCCCCTCCCACTTCATTTCTTGTATCTCGTTCTTTTCCTCAAAATCTTTCAGTATATTCACCAGAGCCGGGTCATCAACATCCGCGTATTTTGCGACATAATCGGGGAGTCCCTCTTCCAAATAAATGTCGTTACTGAGGAGTATTCTTTCCAATCTAAAATATCCTTCTTGGGCTAAAGATACTAGGAAATTCATTGCTCCATAGTCCCCGTTCTGGGTGTGACAATCATCCGTTGTGGGGAACAGGAACTCGTTTGCACGAAAATCTGAAATCTTGTACTGTCCCTCACTCAATCGCTTCTTCCATGCCAATAGGAGCTTCCTTCTTATGAAGGTGTGCAGTGTTGGCTCCAAAAACTTCTTTCCGCCTTTTTTCTCCATGAACTTGATTATCCCATGAAAACATCCATCTTTAAAACGTTATAGAATCCCACTATGGAAGAAGTTGATAATGCAATATCCTGATTTCTTGCGTATCTGTTAATCCATAGAAGAAGACTCATTTCCCTTTTCCTGGTTTCTGACCATCTGGCTTTCAATCCCTTTCCGGATCATTTCATTTACAAGTTTCACCATAGAAATGCCACGTGCCTTGGCCAGCTTGTACAGAATCGGGATGAACTCCTCTTCAATCTTGGGACTGTACATAACCTGCATTTTTCCTTTTTGATAGACAATCGACACCTTGTCGAATCCTTTCCATCTTCCTTTGAGAGGTCGTAGCATTTCATGCAATCCAGAACCCATTAGTTTCTGCAACCATGGTCATTGTCATCCTGACCGTCCGGATCCTAATAACAAAAGTATCAGTATCACCCGCAGTATGGTATACTATTATTGGTGCAATAGGATCGCGATAGTACAACAATAATTGGTATTTGTCAAATTGCTCGAACCATTTACCCGTGGTGGATTCCAATACAATGCTCGGTCAGAATATCAGAAGATTGCGAGAGAATCAGGGACTTACCAGGGCTGGACTGGCCAAGAAATCATCCGTTCTCTACCGCAGTATAGAGAATATTGAGAACGGAAAGACCAAGAATCCTGGGATCGTTACGATTCAGAAGATTGCCAAGGTCCTGGGCGTTACGGTTGATGCATTAGTGAATCAGGATGCTCCACGTTCAACTTCTCTCCTCTCCCCGAAACTTCAGGCAACCCTAAAGAAGCGTGAAGTTCGTGCCCTCTTGGAACTCTTACAGCGGATCTCTGATAAGGATATCCGGCAACTACTGTCTTGCCTATCGCAGTTGTCGAGGAAGGTTAAAGCTTCCGGTGCCTGAGTGAGAAGAACCGTACCGTGCTTCTTCTCCCTTTTTTCTTTCTATCCTTCTTGTTCTTTCTTCTGCCCTTTCTGTTTCCCTTTTAGATAACCCTGTACTTCGGATTTCTCGGCAATACTGTCAAACACCGATGTCAATGCAAACGCTTTTATTTTTGCTATATTAACTTGCTGTTTAGGGACCCGAGCTAAAAACTCCTCCAGAGATTTGAAATCACCGTTCTTGTTTCTTTCAGCAATAATCGCATCCGCCGTTGAATTCCCGACACCGTTTATCTCCTCTAAGACAGGAATGAGAATACCGTCTTTTATAGACCAGCTCTTTTCAGAAAGGTTTATATCTACTGAACCAACGGTAATCCCCATTCTAACTGCCTCATTAAGATAAGCCTTTTTCTTTGCCTCTGCCTTTGCTCTATCATTGGGTTTTGTCCCATAACTCAATAAAGCGCAAAAGAATTCTTTCGGATAATAATGTTTTACATAAGCGGTAAAATACCCTATATAAGCATAAGCCACAGCATGAGATTTGTTAAACGAATATCCACCAAATTTCTTTAACATTTCAAACACATTTTCTGCCTCAGAAGCGGATAACGTTCCTTCTTTCTTACACCCCTCAACAAACGGGTCTTTATATTTCAACATTTTCCCTGGATCATAACCTTTCCCCATTATCTTTCGCAAAGTATCTACCATCTCCCATTTTAATCCCGCAAGAAGATGAAACACACCCATAATCTGCTCTTGATAAAGAAGACATCCGTAAGTATCTTCCGTAATATTCTTCAATAACGGGTGGATATATTGAACAGAAGATCTACCTTTTCTTCTGTCAATATACTCTCTTCGCAACTGAAGACTTCCAGGACGGTACAATGCATTTACCTGAACAAGATCCTTAAATGTTTTTGGCTGAATAGTCCTTGTCATTTTGATAAATTCTTCGCTTCCACCAATCTGAAAAATCCCTTCACATAATCCTCGAGATAACATCGTATATACATCCGGATCGTCTGTTGGTAATTTGTAATAATCTATATCTTTCCCGTAATTCTGTTTGATCATCTTTTTCGCTTCATGCAGAACGGTCAATGTGGATAAAGAGAGAACGTCATATTTCACTAGTCCAAAATGTTCTATGTCGTCTTTATCCCAATTAACGGAAATCTTTTCTTTAATCTTGCCATTAATCTTGACTTTCCTTTTTTCTAACACACACCGTCCGGATGTCCGCAAATCCCCGTCATAAACAACAATTCCTGCCGCGTGGACACTTTTTGCACGGAGTATCCCGAGAAGCTTCATAGCATACACCATAACATCCTGGTAAACCTCGTAATATTTCGTTGCAACGGGATTGTTTACAAGGAAATCAATAAGTTGTTCCTCATCATCTTCCATCTCGTCATCAATCAATTTTGTAACAGCGCTGGTGTTGTCTAGTGGAACTTCAAACACCCGGGCAACATCTCTCAAAATACCTTTTATTTTTGCCCTGTTGAAATTAGATACAGCAGCGACACTATTCTCGCCATACTTCTCTTTCAAATGTTCCACAACATCGTCTCGCCGTATATCTTCAAAATCCATATCTATATCAGGCAAATCAATACGACCGGGTGCAATAAACCGTTCAAACAATAGGTCGTGTTTAATCGGGTCTACCTCGGTTATATGAAGCAAATACGCCACTAAAGATCCGCATGAACTCCCCCTGCCCAAACCGCAAAGAATACCAACAGAATCAGATTTTGCCCAAGAATACAAGTCCGCAGCAATAAGGAAATACCGAGTAAAATTAAGCTTTGACGACTCATTCGGAATAATGTGTATCAATTCCTCTACCAACCGTTTGTCGTATTCCAGTTTCTCTGTTAACCCGCGTTTTTTCATTCCCTCATCAGCACAAAGCCGGATCAAAACATCATCCTCGTTCTCGTTTTTTGTTTTATACTTATCGGGTATCGGCATAGATATCTGGAATTTCGGAAAGTTAAATGAAACGGAATCTGCAACTTTAATCGTATTGTCCAAAGCAGAAATCACCACATCCTTCGGTAAGGGGTAATTCCTGTCGAATGCTTCTTCCATTTCAGCCCGACTTCTGATAAACAAACCATCAACAATCTTCTCGCGATTCTTCCAAAACTTCTTATCTTTAATACACCGAACTACGTCATACAAGTCACTATCTTCTGCGTTGATATAGTGAACATCATTCGTCGCCACAAAAGGGATCTTCTGTTCCTGATGAATTTTCAGTAGAACACTCAATAAGTCAATACGTTTTTTTTCTCCTTCATCAGAAACAGTGCTGTAACTATGAGGCATTAACTCTAAATAAAAATCATTCCTGATAATCCCTTTTATCTTCCCCGCCATATCAGGGAAATCCAAGAGAACACTATCTATACCTCCCGACAAAACTATCAATCCTGGTAAATAGGACAAGAACTCCGCAAATTCTACGCGCGGTTTAGAATCACCCCCGTTTCTGGTATTCGCAAAGGAGAGCATCGTGCATAAATTTACCCATCCCTCCTCATTCTTGACCAAAACCGTTGCGTGGTACTCTTTATTCTGAACAAGAACATTCTCCACAAGATGTATCTCGCATCCAATTATCGGCTTAATCTTGTGTTTACTAAATGATTCATAAAAAGAAACCGCACCATCAATATTCCCATGGTTTGTTACTGCTATTGCCTTTATTTCTTTCTCAAGGCAATACTTCAATAAATCGTCCTGTTTGATGGCACTGTCAAGCAAAGAGTACTCGTTGTGCAAATGCAAATGATAGAAATCGCTCGGCATTTTATCCTCCTTTTATTCTTTAAAAAACGATGCACCCGCTCTCAGAAGCACGATCACCACTGTTTCTCTACCGACGACATTGACGATATGGAGGGACAAACTCTTCTCTATGAAATATTTATCTACCTCTTCTTTTTCTTTTTAAGATCCAAGAAGGAGAGAAGTATCGTCGGTATCGACGGCAAGTCCATAACGCCTTTGTTATCAATGGTTTAATTACCGTCGATATCGCCAATATCATCGTCGGGTATCGTCGGTATCGTCGGCGATTGGGTCATCAGACTCACATCCTTTCTCATTTCGCCTCTTTGTAGAGCCGATTCATCCTTGTGTTTCCTCTGGCCCTTTGAAAAACAATTCTCTTCCCATCATACAGGTTGGTTTCTAGAGTATTCAACCTGCGAGTCAACAGAGCGGCAGTCCTTGGCCAATCCTTGCCCTTGATGTCAATATCTAGTTCTCCCGCTTTCGTATCAAACGTTTTTTTAAAGGTGGTTGGGTCTTGTTCTATATTCCCATTCTGATCTACTATCGCAATTGCGCACGCTGCAACTGGGTCCTCTATGAGTACCTGTGCATTTTGGATCTCCATGTTGTTTTTGTATGCCTGCAAAAACAACTTTCCACCTCCATCACCTAATGCTTCTGCCGCTGCATACCCCCAGCGTGTAAAATCAGCCATGCGAGGTAGTTCTTTAAGATCGAGCGTTGGGTATATTCGAAGCATGGCGGATAGTGCGTTGAAAATGCTTCCCAGAATTCCAGGTTTTTCCTTCTCAAACTCCGCCCACAATTCACTTTCCTCTTTCCGTTCTTCCGGCCGTATTCCTTGGAGCTCGATCAATATGGAACGTTCGAGAAGGTCTGGTCTACGCGCCACGCAGTTGATACCATTAAGAGAAATACACCTGCGATAGCGGTAAATCACATCCTCGTCGTTCGTATATAATGCCCGTTTCGTGCTTCCTTCCCCAGTTACAGCCCGACATAAAATATCACATACATCATTTGACACGGTCGTCAGGTTGTCATACGGCGCGAAATAGTGATGACTCAGTTCCCGTACCAGTTCCCTTGGGTCGTTGGTCAAAGCAAGGAGCATTGTTATTGATGGATCAATGATGCTCCGAAGAAACCTGTTCGTTGTGGATTTCGCCGTCCCTTGGCTGCCGTAGAAGACGAGGATAGGATGTGGCAGTTCGGCAACAAACGAGACAAGCAACCAGACAAGCAGTAGGATGATTGAATCATCATCCTTTACAGGTATGAAACGAAGAATCGCCATCAGGTCACCCTCCTTGATTGGGGTGATCTGCGGTTGTTGATGCTGCAATCGTTTGAAGAAGACTGGTGGATCGTTCACTATTTCCCAACCTTGCGGGGTAACTTTAATGGCTCGCCACTTCGGATCGCACAGATCATAGAACAATGCATCGGTTCCCTGCCGGGCAACCCGGAGATTTATATTGTGCGTTTGCAAATCACCTGGCCACATTGCCTCAAAATTCTCCAGAGTATTGGTTAGAACATCCTTGTTTATCCCATAGTCGAAGGCCGTGTAGAACTGCTTTCTAAAATAGCCTTCGGTAGAACCTGATTTCAAAGGGTGACATTCCCAATGGTCCTCATTAGAGAACTTTACCCAGAGCTCATTCGCCTCATTTTTGAACGGAAGGACTTGAGGCTGGCCCGCGTTTAAGTTGACACATAGAAGAAGCGCATCCTTTGATTGGGAACCAGTTGAGAGGTTTTGTGATCCCTTTCCCGTTGTTTTGATGGCCTTCCGAATGCTGGGTACTGGAATTTTCTGAGTATCGCTGACGTACTTTTTTATTTTGCCGGCAATGGAACCGACTGTCTCCTCATCGAGCGGAATTCTTCTGATCGCGTCAACTATCTCCGCGTAAGGTCGTTCACCATATTTTTGAATAGTATCGCCAGCATCGTTGATTAATGTCTCCAGACGTTTTGGATTGTCCCAACGAACAAGCCAATCATCGATACCCTTTCCTTCGATCTTATTCCAAGCCAAACTTTTGACCTTGGCTCCTTTGTTCGTTAAGAAAGCGTACAGTTTGAGTTCCTCCCGCCGGATGTCACCATTGTCTTCGCCATCGGCGTCGAAAACTATATATGCGTCCCTGCCTAACAGGTGTATGTCCTTCCATTCTTCAACATCCCAACACGTAATGCCGCTGACTCCGATAACCGAAAATTGGAATGCATCCATTCTACCTAATTCTATTGCCAACTTCAGCGCTTTCTTCTCACCTTCTACGACGAACAGTTTCGTTTTGGGGGAATTTATCTTTTCCCAATCTTTCAGGGAAATATAGAGATGTATGGGTTCCCCTTTTGGGGCGAGGTATTTCATGTCACCGGCTGATGGATAGGGTTTTACTCGCCAATAAATAAGTTGTTTATTCTTGTTGTAATAGGGAATAAACAATACATGTTTGATTGATGCAATATTGTGGGGACAAAAGTTGACGAGCACATTGAATTGTTGTTCCGAGGGATGGGTAAAAACACACCAATCCTTCTTTTCTGCTTCTTCAACACTTATACCTGATTTCTGTAAGTCGTCTTTGATTTTTTCTGGGAATTCAGCAGGTGATTCTGGTTTTTCCGTTAGTGCATCCATTGTCCCCCCATGACCTCCTGACTACCCCCTTCTCTCGTCTTCTATTTCGATTCCCGCCGTCTATATGGCATTCTCCAAACAAATGGCTGGAGCAAATCCCCGGTAAAGGGAACGTGCAGAAACTCTGTTATGTGATTCAGCCACCGGTTCCATGAGATTTCCCTCTTCCTTGCTGAAGGGGAAACGTTTTAAGAAAATCCGCAACAGCGTCCTTTTCTTTCGGGCTTCTCTCCCTCAAGTAGTATAGAACCTTCTCATCCTGCGAATCGTACTTCTGCGGTTCGGCTGCTTCATCTTTCAGCAATTCTCCGAGAGACAATCCCAGTGCTCCGGCAATTTTATCTATCGTGACCAGCGATGCCTTTTTCGTTCCCCGCTCAATCTGTCCAACGAAATTCTGGCTGATATCGGCTTTGAAGGACAGTGCTTCCTGGGTCAAGCTCAATTTCTTTCGAGCCCGCTTTATCTGAACACCAAGGAATTGATAGACGTTTTTCATAGTTCCCCTTGGTGTCATTCTATCTTTTCCCTCCTTTGCGCATAAGGCTCCATAGGGCATTATTTGATTATTGACTTTTGGGCATCATATTTGATAGGATAAGGCTCGGTCGGCAAATTCGGAGGGACAGTGAAAAACGGTCAGTTATTTTCCGAATATTTTCTTAAAGAGGGAATCAAATCCACCCAAGATTATCAGCGTCTTAATAATGAGGAAATCGACAATGAGTATAAGGCGATAAGCGAAATTTATGGGTTTTTTCACAAGATGTCCGATCCGACTGAGTCCGATACTGAAGTAGGACTCA
>Ga0247841_10012010_pt1 | contig 11375 bp, 4 predicted proteins | sample LaCruzMarch2015__2_FD_192410 | JGI IMG/M metagenome (GOLD analysis project Ga0247841, IMG submission 192410) | Freshwater microbial communities from meromictic Lake La Cruz, Castile-La Mancha, Spain - LaCruzMarch2015_18m | ecosystem: Environmental > Aquatic > Freshwater > Lake | place: Spain...
GTGGGCAGGCGAAACACCCTGGACCAAAGTTACGTTCCCGGTCACCGCCGGCAGCCACACCTTTAAATGGGAATATATGAAAGATGGCAGCGTTTCGAGCGGAACCGACTGCGCCTGGATCGATTATATTGTGTTCCCTGCCCTGGCTCCTTCGGCAGCATCTGTGGCCGGAACAGTAACCTATGCCAATACCGCCAATACCCCACTCGGCGGGTTAACCGTGATACTGAAAAACGGCAATACCGTCGTAGGAACTACAACAACCAATGCTTCAGGGAATTACACTTTTGCATCTGTTCCTGTTGGCGCCTATCAATTTGAAGTCACCACGGTGAAGTCATGGGGAGGAGTCTCTGCGGCAGATGTACTGTTATATCGCAAGCACATCGCCAATATATCGTTCCTTGAAGGCATCTACCTGAATGCAGGAGATGTAAATGCTTCGGCAACCCTGACAGCCGCCGACGTGCTGTTGCTTAAAAAGCGGATTGCCGTCATCATCAATTCGTTCCCGACGGGCGACTGGTTATTTAACAACACGCCATTCATCGTGGGTGGAGGTAATGTTACCCAGAACTTTAAAGGTATCACTTATGGGGATGCCAATGGTTCGTATGTTCCCGCCGGATTTAAATCGCAGGATATCCTGCAGCAGGGCAATCTGCAGTTTGCATCATCGCGTTCTGTTCAGGATAAGGTCACCATTCCGCTCCACATTTCCGGAATCCCTGATCTGGGTTCATTCCAGTTTACCGTACAATACGATCCTTCCAAATTAACGCCTGGTGAAGTCACCAACTGGTACCCGGGAATTGAAGATGTGGTTGTTGGCAAACCTGCTCCCGGACTGATCACCTTCGTATGGGCTGCCGGCGAAAAAGGCATTTCAGCCGCCAATGGCATTCTTTGCGACCTTAATTTTACGGCGACGGGCACGGAAGTAACTTCATTGACATTCACGGAAGGACCGACGCTTGCTGAATTTACCGATTACGAAGGAAACATTTTCAAACCTGTGCTTGAGAAAAGCGCTGCTGCTGGTAAAGTTGCAAGTGATTCCAGGTTGTTTGTGTATCCGAATCCAGGCAAGGGTATTTTTAATCTCCGGATGGATGATGTTCAGGAGGGCATGATCAATCTCCGCGTAATAAATGCTTTGGGTAGCATCGTTTTCGAAGAAAAAGGCATTGCGGCCGGAACAAAAACCATCGACCTGAGTGGTCTTCCCAATGGAATTTATATGCTGTCGGTTGCAAATGACAAGGAAACCATCCAGAAAAAATTAATTATCCAAAATCAATAGTCACCCTTAATAAATCTAGTATGAAAAAAACGATTTCCGTCCTTTTTACATTAGTATTCCTTTTACTTGCCTCTTTTGTTGTCGTCGCCCAGCAAACAGGTGTTAAAGGGAATAAAAAAGCAACAACCAAAAAACAGGTCACGGTCGATACCCGTATTGATAATATGGGTTACTGGAGAGAAATGGCCAGTTTGGGATTGGTTCCCGTTGCGCCAAACGTTCCTGTTGAACCTGCTACTTTTACCGGAAGCAAGATCAATTCTCCGGCAGTATTCAGGGATGATTCACCCGATGTACCCGTAACAACCGTGAACTCCACCCAAAGCGAAAATTCTGTTTTTGCCGACCCCAGTGACAAGAACCATGTGCTGAATTCCAACAACTCAACACAGAATCCGGTTGGACAGCTATACGGAGCCAATGATTTCTACTCCTTCGACGGGGGAACTATCTGGGGAGGTGAAGTTCAGGGAGCCGGTGGCGCAAATTCAGGCGACCCGACAACTGCCATTGGCCTTGGTGGAAGAATGTATGTTAATTACATCCATAATAATTATGGACAAGGCATATCCTATTCAGATGACGACGGTCAAAACTGGACTACAAAGCAGGTTGCCCCGAATCCGGGGTCGATGTGCGACAAGAATCACATGTGGATTGATAACAGTATTTCAAGCCCTTACGAAGGAAACCTTTACGTTGCCTGGACAAACTTTGGCGGATCGGCCGATAGTGAGATCGGGTTCAACCGGTCAACCAACGACGGAGTAACCTGGTCAACACCCATAAACATCAGCGCCGCTGTCAATGCCGGCAGCCACAACCAGGGGGTAAACCTGCAAACGGGCCCCAATGGGGAGGTTTATGCCCTCTGGGCCGTTTATGATTCATGGCCCTCAGACGAAACTGCCCTCGGATTTGCCCGTTCAACCGATGGAGGCGCCACGTTTACATCTGCGTCACGTATCCTAAGCAATATCAGGGGAATCCGTACTACTGCAACAAGCAAGAACCAGCGGGTGAATTCATTCCCTTCCATGGCTGTTGATATCAGCAATGGCGCCCATCGCGGGACCATTTATGCCGTTTGGACCAATATCGGCATACCCGGGGTTAACACCGGAACCGGTTGTGATGTTTATTTGATCAAGTCGACTGACAATGGCACGACATGGTCAACGCCTATCCGGGTAAACCAGGATCCTTTCGGAGCAGGAAAACAACACTATTTCCCGTGGATCAGTTGCGATCCGGCAAACGGAACCTTAAGCTGCATTTTCTATGACGACCGCAACGTTGTAGCCACCAAATGCGAAACATTCGCTGCCACTTCACGCGACGGCGGAGAGACCTGGCAGGATTTTAAAATCAGCGACGTCTCCTTTACCCCCACTCCCATCCCCGGCCTCGCCGGCAGTTATATGGGCGACTACCTGGGCATAACATCGCAGAACCGCAAGGTATATCCCGTATGGTGCGACAACCGTACCGGTACCGTCATGACCTACACCTCCCCGTTTGAAACAGGTCCGCCACCCAATCAGCCATGGGTCTCTTTCCAGTCGTTGGCGATTAACGACCCTGATGGTAAACTCGCGACCGGTGAAACTGTTGGCATAAACATGACGATGGAAAATATCGGGGATCAACCTGCCGATAATGTTATTGTGACCCTCTCTTCGTCATCACCCTATGTCAACCTGATCGACAACACCGCAGTTTTCGGCCATTTTGATGTGGCCGCACTGGTTACGATTGAAAACGCTTTTACCATCCAGGCTGCGAACAATGTACCGAACGGTACCGATATTCTTTTTGATCTCGTCGCAACCGATGGCGACAGTACCTGGCTCAGCAATTTCACCATAAAGGCCTATGCGCCTGTTTTTACAGTTGGCGGAATGTCAATTTCCGATGTTTCGGGTAATAACAATGGCGGACTCGATCCGGGCGAAACGGCCGATATTACTATTTCCGCAACCAATGCGGGCGGATTTATGGCCAGCAATACCATAGGGTCATTGGCCTGTATAAATCCACTGATCACTATTAACAACGCCACCTCCAACCTCAACACACTGGATCCCGGACAAACCGGTTTTGCAACCTTCAATGTTACGGTAAGCCCGACAGCTCCGATGGATACCCTGATTTACCTTGACTTTACGGTTAACTCAGGAGCCTATGCTGCCCAAAAGACCTTTGACGCCATTGTCGGGTTGATTTTCGATGGTTTTGAATCAGGAGAATTTAATGTATTCCCCTATATTCAGGGCGGCAGTTCTCCATGGACGGTGTCCGGTATCACTCCTGCAGAAGGGATCTATTGTGCAAAGAGTGGCGCCATCGGACCCAACGGATCCAGCATTCTTTCCCTCACCTATAATGTTGGACGTAACGACAGCATTTCATTTTACCGTAAGGTTTCTTCACAGCCAACCTATGATTTCCTCGGATTCTATATCGACAACTCTCAAAAAGGACAGTGGAGTGGTGAAAAAGAATGGACAAGGGTTAGTTTCCCGGTCACAGCAGGCGTTCACACCTTCAAATGGGCTTATTATAAAAACAATACCGTTACTGCTGGCAGCGATTGCGGCTGGATTGATTACATCATCTTCCCGGCATCTGTCACAACAAATCATGCCGTTTCCGGGAAAGTAACCTATCCGAATACCTACAGCAGCCCTCTTTCAAATGTTGCAGTGACCCTGAAGAATAATTCCGGGGCTGTGGTTGCAAATGCTACTACGAATGCCACCGGCGATTATTTGTTTGACAACATCCCCGACGGGGTTTACACCATTGAATCGGCCACAACCAGGCCATGGTCAGGCGTTACAGCAAGCGATGCGTTGCTCTACAGCAAGCATATTGCAAATATCACCCCGTTATATGGCATTTATCTTGCCGCAGGCGATGTCAACGGCAATGGAACTGTTACCGCTGCCGACCTCCTGCTGATCAAGAAAAGAATTGCCAGTATCATCACTTCATTCCCTGTTGGCGACTGGTTATTTAATTCATCCCCGGTTACCGTTGTAGGGGTCAACGTGGTTCACGATTTCAATGGGATTATCTATGGAGATGCCAATGGATCGTACGTTCCGACAGCTGCCAAATCAAATACCGTCAGCGACGTTCCCGAACTTTCAGATGCTGTTTTCACCCTTGGATCGGCCACCCCGCTTGACAATGAAGTAGTGGTTCCGGTTTTTGTTTCCGGTGTTCAGAATCTGGGATCATTCCAGTTTACCATTCAATATGATTCTAAAAACCTGATATTCAGTGAAATTACCAACTGGAACCCGGCTGTAAATGCTGTGGTAACCGGATCTCCCGGGGCTGGCCAGCTTACGTTTGTGTGGACTGCTGAAAACAGTGGCATAGAAATCATCGATGGAGCCCTGATGAACATTCATTTCAAGGCCCGCAAAAATGGCGTCTCTGAAATTAGCTGGAGCAATGCGCCCACACCACTTGAATTTGGTGATTTTAACGGGAAAATATTTACCCCATCTCTGAAGAACGGGACAATAAACACCAATGCAGCTCCCGATGTCATTGAAAATGATGACCTGACTGTTTACCCCAACCCCGGAAGCGGCGCTTTTAAAATCACCTGTAACCAGGCAATACAGGGAACCGCAACGATCCAGGTAGAAAATTCGCTGGGAAAAATAGTTTATGAAGACAACAACATTACCAGCAGGATTTTCCATATCAACCTCAGCCAGCTTACCGATGGCGTATATTATCTGAAATTCAATAACAACGGCGCTTCTTTACTCAAAAAACTGGTTATCAGAAAGTAAATCGAAAACAAGTCTGTTTTTTCGTGACAATTCAAGGAGGCCGTCCCACAAGGGCGGCCTCTTTTATTTTTAAAAAATCCCTTCCGGCTTCGCAGGAGCCAAATCCGGGTAGCTTTACGTTTTGATTTTTTAAAAACTGCTTATCTCCTTTGAGCAAGTACCTAAAATGGCAACCGGAGAGGGTTAATGAAATGATCCCTTGCATCATTCCGGCAAAGGGTCTCCCTCTCCTTCAAGGAGAGGGCCGGGGTGAGGTCATAAATTCTTACCGAAAACATCAACTTGCTTGAAGGGGAAGGGGGTTGAGGTGAGAAATATCAGTAAATATTGTGATTATAAAAACATCGGCCAAGCGTCGCATTGATTAATAAAATTTGTAAATTCAAGGCGAAAAAATCAACATCCTGATCGTTTATTTATAAACCCTAATTAACACAACCTATGAAAAAATTGTACACATTAACTGTTCTAATGATTCTTCTGGTATCGCTTGCAAGCGCCCAGAAATCCGCAAAACAAAATCAGCGGATCATTACAGATTCTGAAAAAGGTAAAGCGGTTGAATTCAGCCCGGTAAGTACGCCGGCAACCAGCCAGATCCCGACAGAGACCGATGGCAAAGGCGCAGTGATCAACTGGCAAACCTCCGACGCCGCGGCCATCGCGAATTATGTAAAGGTGTCGGCCCAAAACCTGAAATCGGCCTGTGCATGGGGATTGAATGACCAAAGATTATCAGTGTATAACAATACCAGCAACGTCCCCTTGTGGGAGAAAATGTGCCCGATCAATTCGTGGGATGAAGTAATAGATATGACCGAGGATGGCACGTTGATTGCCAATGGCTTCGACAGCGCTTTCCAGATATACAATACTGCCACAGGCGCCGTTGTGTGGGAGCAAAACACCGCAAACTGTGTCAGGGGTATCCAGATCACCAATGATGGCCAGATCGTTTTTGTGGCCACTTTTAATTATTCGACACAGGTTGATTCCTACCTGGCGTGTTACCAGATGGGGCAATCAACCCCGTTATGGTCAAAAACCTTTGCAGGGAACTTTACTGCCATGAACGCCAGCAAAAGCGGGAACAGGGTGATTTTTTGCGAGTATGGCGGACTCGTCAGTAAAATGTTTGTCCTGGATGGCGCAACCGGAAACCAGTTATTTGAAACGCCATTTCAAAATCAAAATCCCCCGGGTATCTCCTATGACGGAAAATATATTATCAGCGGAGATTACAGTGGTTACGCATATCTTTATGAATTCGACGAAGGAGCCAATACCTACAATGAAAAATGGCACTATAAGGTCAATGGCAGCAGCGCCTGGTTATGGGGTATGAATATTTCTGCCGATGGAAGTACCATTGCTGTTGGCACACTGATCCTCAACACCACCTCCTATGATGGTGAACTGTATGTTTTCAACACCTATTCACCCGTGCCTCTCTGGATTGCCACCAGTTTCGGAGATGCTGTTTCATCTGTTGACCTAAGCGCCGATGGATCAATAATTGCCGCCGGTTCCTATGGCCCCCTGAATCACAGCCGCCCCGATTTCATGCTTTATCGCAAGCAAAGCCCAACACCCTATTTCAACATCAATACGCCCGGTTCGATTTTCAGTGTTGATTTGTCGGCCGATGGCAAGCAGTGTATGACCGGCGGAAAGGCGGTGCATGCCCGCGAATTTGGGATGGGAGGAAAACTCTATAACATCACCTCAAATCCAGGCGGCGGAATACTAAGCGGCCATGCATATAAAACAGGGACAACACTGCAGGCAGGTGTCAAGATCGAAGTGATCGGGCTCAGCAATTATTTCACCTATACCAATGATGATGCAGCTTATTCCCTGCCCTACATTCCTGCAGGCGCCTATACAATTAAATATTCATGCGTCGGATTTGTACCTCAGAACATTACCGGCGTTGTCATCCAGGATGGCCAGGCAACTGTTCAGGATGTAACGCTTCTGTCGACAGGCGATCCTCCCCAGAACCTGTTTGCAACCCAGGGAGCCGGTTTGACGATAGACCTCAGTTGGGAAGCGCCTACTTCAGGCGCTGTGCTGGGATATAAAATTTACCGCAAGTATTACGCGCCCGATTTCTTCCCCGAAACACCCCTCGCAACCCTTGCTGCAAACCAGTTCACCTATACCGATAATACAGCCCTTCCGACCTTGCACTATTTTTACGCAGTTACCGCTGTCCTTGCCGGAGATTTGCAATCGCCCTACTCAAATACAGCCGAAGGCTGGATTTCGACCGGTTACATCGTCCGCGAACTGAGTTCATATGTAGGCGCCACACCCGTAATCGATGGCGTTATATCCCCGGGGGAATGGACTGATGCTTTTAAAGTTGACATTTCCGACTTTATTGGAACACGGGATAACACCCCCACGCCAATCGGCAGCGTGATGGCTTATCTCAAGGTCAATGCCGCTAAAACATCGTTATATTGTGCGGTTGAGAACTTTAACGATGTCGTTCTCGAAGATCACGATGAAGTGGCCCTGTATGTTGATGACAACAACGACGGTGTATTTCCTCCCACAGGCGATGATTCAGAAGGCAACTATTGGCCTGTACATTATGCAACCGGCGATATTATCCGTTATCGTCCTTTATACAACAACGGTGGCGTGGGAACAACCATTGAAATTCCCAACCCGCAGATCCATGTTTCAGCTTCCACCGGCCACGTGGTTTACGAATTTGTTATTCCCCTGGGTCCTGGTGAAAACTGGAAAATCAATTTCAATGAACAGAGCCAAAGCGGAATCTGCTCCTTTGTTCTCGATGATCCAAGCAATTTTGACGGCTACTGGCCCATTACAAACCTGAACCTTTTCAATCCGGCCGGGTATGGCGTGATCAACTTTGGCGACGAAGACGAGGTTCCCCCGCCGCCGGCCAACCTGGTGTTATCCAACCAACCCCCTTCAATGGATATTATGCTGAGCTGGGAACAACCCGACATCAACGATTTTAACTTTTTCAATATTCACAGTTCCTTCGAAGGAGGTACTTACACATTGGTTGGCAGCACGATCGGGGTTGAGTTTTTCTACACCCTTCCCGGTAGCGGAGCCTGCAGTTTCTTTGTCACCACGGTTGATCGTGCCGGCCATGAATCAGTTCCTTCCGAGATAGTTTCCATTGGCGGAGGAACAGGTTTTAATCTGAATGGGACCATTACTTATGCCAATACGGCTCAAACCCAGCTATCAGGGATTGTGGTTGCCCTGAAAAACTCCTCCGGAACCGTGATTGCTACGACCACGACCAATGCTACGGGCGGATATACCTTCAACGGGCTGCAGAACGGCAATTACACCCTCGCTCCTTCAACCACCAAAACGTGGGGCGGGGTTACCGCACTCGACGTTCTTTTATTTAAAAAACATATTGCCAATATTGCCTTCCTTAACGGTATATTCCTAACCTCAGGTGATGTAAACGCTTCCGGCGGACTTACCGCCGCCGATGTGCTGCTGATTAAAAAGAGGATCGCTTTTGTAACGAATTCATTTGTCGTCGGTGACTGGTTGTTCAACAACCTTCCAATTACCATCAATGGAGGCAATCAAACCCAGAATTTCAACGGATTGTGTTACGGCGATGCCAATGGATCCTTTATACCATCGGAAAAGGGTCTGCAGGTAGCTGATCAGATGAAGAATATATCAGGCGCCCTGACCATCGGTTCCGGCGACATTCAAACTGGTAAAATGGTTGTCCCGGTCTATGCTGCCGAAATAGCAAACCTGGGTTCATTCCAGTTTACATTGACCTATGATGCTGCGAAACTGACCTTTGCCGGAGCAGATCACTGGTACAGGGGAATCGAAAATGTGGTGGTGGGAAATCCGCAACCCGGCAAGCTAACCTTCGTGTGGGCTGCTGATGGCATCGGGATCGCCCTCGCCAATCAAAAACTGGTTGAGCTTTATTTCACAGTTCAGTCAGCAGACGTTCCGGTCATTGCATGGAGTGATTTCCCGACCAAACGTGAATTTGCAGATTTCGAAGGCGCTGAATTCACGCCGGCGTTTACCAACGGAGCACTTGGACCGCTGGCAGGAGTTGGTAATCATAACAGCGATCAGCTGGTTGTTTATCCAAACCCTGCCAGGGATTTCATCGTCGTTAAATCGAACGAAGATCTGCAATCAGTTAAAATCTTCAACAACCTGGGAGAACTTGTATTTAATAAAGCCGTTACAACCAAAGAATTCCGGATATCCACCACCGGTTTTACTGCCGGTTTGTACCTGGTGCAGATCGATACGAAGGGGGAACGGATCAGCCGGAGCGTTGTGGTTGAGAAATAAACGAGTCAGTTTATTAATATGACCTCTCCCCTGGCCCCTCCCCTTGAAGGGCTACTTTTTATACACATCTTGTTTTGAAATATATGATATTACGTTTGAAAAATGACCTCTCCCCAACCCTCCCCTTGGAGGGGAGGGAGATGCTCGACCAGAACATTTATCATATATCGTTGAAAATAAAATAGATAATTTATGTCAAAGTTCGAAAACTGACTTGTGGTTTATAAAAAGATCGATGATTGTGCCATCAGAAAAATCATATAAAATGACCCCTTACATCATTCAGGTAAAGGGTCTCCCTCTCCTTCAAGGAGAGGGCCGGGGTGAGGTCATATTGCTCTCACATAAATGTGTATAAAGCGTCGCCCTTGAAGGGGAGGGGAACCCTTTACCAGACAAAAACTATTATTTATTGCCATACATGAAATTCATTGAGCGGATATCAGGACAAGTTGATATACCATGATAGAAATTGTTGGATAGTTAAAAAAAACTCAACAAATTTTCTTCACTTTTAGTCAATTCCCGGATTAATCAAAACAAGTTCATCAATTCTTATACTTATGGCATATATTGGAAAAACCATCACACCAGCCTTTCAATTTTTGGCAGACCAGAAAACTGCAGTCCTGGCTAAATCACTAAGGCGAAATATGACATCGTATGAAAAAGTTCTATGGCAGTGTCTACGATCCAATAAAATAGCAGGACTTAAATTCAGACGTCAGCATCCTATCAGATATTATATAACCGATTTTTATTGTCATGAAGCAAGACTGGTGGTCGAAGTTGATGGACCGATACATTTTCGAACCGATCGCCTCCTCCATGATGAACAGCGAGACGGGGTTATTGAAGATTTTGAGATTAAGATCCTTCGGTTTTCAAATGATGAGATAAGGTACCACATAAAAGAGGTTTTACGAACGATCGGGGAAGTTGCAATGAGCAGAGCAAAGAGAATTGATCGCTTGCCTCATACAGGTCAAGGGTCTCCCGCCCCTTGAAGGGGCGGACCAGGATGGGGTCATAATGCAATCCCAAAATTTCATAAGACAATGAAACTCCCCGCCGCAGAGCAGCGGGGTATCAACGGGAATTAATTTCATTCGCCGCAAGCAGCGGGGAACTAACCCCAAACGAGATTAGAAGGGCAGGAAGGATGTAATTCAAATGTACATTATTGTAAATAAAAATCATATGAAAAAATTATTACTTTTCGTTTTCGCACTTTGCTTCTGGCTTAATACACCCGCCCAGGTCTACCGTGCCTATCTTGATGAACTGGGCGCCACAAAGGTTACGAGGTTAACCGATGCTCCTGCCGGAATAAAAAATGGTGAGGCGATCACCTATAACCAGCTTCCGGGATGGCCCAAAAAGATCGCCGCACATCAGAATTTTAAAAACATGCGCGGAGCGACCATCGCCGATATTGACGGTGATGGGGTTAGTGAAATTTTGGCGGCATCCTACAACAAGTTATATGCATTCAGATCGAACGGCGACTTGCTCTGGTCAAAATCACTTACCGGAACCGCAATATATCCGCCAACTGTGGCAGATATTGACTTGGACGGCAACCTGGAAATTGCACAGGCAACCGGCGGCGTACCGGCCAATGGCAGGATATATTTATTGGACCATACCGGCAGCGATTTAACCGGCTGGCCCATGAATTTCAGCAATCACTGGATCCTGTGCAGCCCGGTATTAGCTGATGTTGACGGTGACGGGCCTTTAGAGATCATCTTTACCGAGCGGATATACCCCAATGGTAATTTGCAGGTTCGTAAGATTGACGGGAGCGCCATGAATGCAAGCTGGCCGGTTGCAATAACCTCTACGCCTGCCACAACCCCGTCGGTTGGCGATATTGACGGCGATGGAAACAAGGAAATAGTCCTCTGCTC
>Ga0247841_10012011_pt1 | contig 11375 bp, 9 predicted proteins | sample LaCruzMarch2015__2_FD_192410 | JGI IMG/M metagenome (GOLD analysis project Ga0247841, IMG submission 192410) | Freshwater microbial communities from meromictic Lake La Cruz, Castile-La Mancha, Spain - LaCruzMarch2015_18m | ecosystem: Environmental > Aquatic > Freshwater > Lake | place: Spain...
CGTTACCGTCACATAGGTACTTAGTTTTATAATAAAAAAGAAGGGTACGTTACCGTAACAAACAATGGCCACGTTACCGTCACGTTGCGGTAAAACAGGCAAATGAGCCCACCATAAAACATCAATAATAAAACCATGATAGCTAAAATCTGATCTTATTGCCAAAAGAGATTTGATATAGGGGTAGTAGAAACGTAGTAATTTGTTACTAACAATCTCAAAACGCCACTACTTTTCCCCAATTTAAATTTATAAATATGTCAAAATATTTTCTGCTCTTGGGTTATACATTCTTTGCTTAGAATATATGAAATAAAGTTATAAATTTGAAGATTGAATCAGATTCCTGATCAATAATTACTTGTAAGTATTTTGCTTAAAAACCAATACAGATGGAGGAAAATCAAAATATAGATAAAAAATCACTTAAATTATTTACAGGTTCTAAAATTGCATGGAACGATCTTGCAAAGGATTGTGTCTGTTTTGCGAATGCAAAAGGAGGTGTTATTTTCATTGGTATCGAAGATAAAGAGATTCTACCCCCGAAAAAACAGACAATTCCGCCTGAATTATCTGCTAAAATTCAAAAAAGAATATCGGAACTAACCATTAATGTTGGAACTCAATGTGAGATAAAAATAGCAGAAAACGGAGCACAATTTATTGCTTTGAATGTTTTGCCCAGTATTTCCACCATTGCAAGTACAACAGACGGAAGATATTATATTAGAATTTCTGATACTTGTAATCCTGTATTACCCGATGAACTTAACCGTTTATTTTCAGATAAATCAGCCTATAATTGGGAATCAAAAATCTCAAAAACAGTAAAAAGGAAAGATGCTGATTCTGAGAAATTAAAACAATTTGTTAATGACATCCTTTCTTCTGAACGGACAACATCGTTTGTTAAACAGAAATCTGAGGATGAACTTTTGGATTATTATCTGATGGCAGATGGTGACTACCTGACAAATCTGGGTATCCTTTGGGTAGGAAAAAGAACAGACAGGGCTAAATTATTGTTTGCTCCTGTTGTCCAATTTTTAAAATACGATGAGAATGATAAAAGAGTAAATAAAATAATCTGGGATGATTTTTATTTAAACCCGAAAGAATTAATTGAAGCCGTTTGGACACAAATACCTGATTGGAAAGAAGGGATTGAAATTAGTGATGGCTTGTTCCGTAAATTCATTTTTAATTATGAGGAAGATATCATACGTGAATTAATGGCGAATGCCCTTGTACATAGGCCTTACACAACAAGAGGTGATATTTTTATTAACATGTACACTGATCGTCTTGAAGTTCATAATCCCGGACTCTTTCCTCTTGGGGTTACGCCACATAATATTCTTCACCAAACTGTAAAACGAAATGAACACCTGGCAAAGGTCTTTTATGATCTGAATTTAATGGAACGGGAAGGTTCTGGTTTTGACAGGATGTATGAAATATTGTTAGCCAATGGAAAACCCGTACCTGAACCATCGGAAGGCAATGACAGGGTTACTGTTGTTATTCGTAAACAAATTCTTAAAGATGAAATAGTAAAACTAATCAGCAGGGCAAACGAAGAATACCAGTTAAAGCAAAAAGAAATCATTTGTCTCGGATTAATTGCTCAGCATACGACACTTTCCTCAATTGAGTTCTCAAATATTCTTGGTTTTCAAAGGCAGAACACAATCCAAGAATGGCTTGGAAGGCTAATGAACATTGGGTTAATAAAAACAAAAGGAAAGACCAAAGGTGTTGAATATTATATAAATCCAGGTTTTTTGAGAGCCTCAAGATACAAAGGTAAAACTGATCTTAAAAATATAGAACCTCACCGCTTAAAGGCACTAATTTACCAGGATGTTTCGACTTACCCAAATAGTTCTATCAGTGAAATACACCAAAGGATAGGTACAGAAATAGCTTTCAGAAAATTAAGGACTCAATTGTACTTGATGGTTAAAAGCGGTGAATTTATCTATTCAGGAGAACGGAAAGGAAGGCGTTATTTTATAGACAAAAAACTGTGAAAAAAAATAATTTTGTCTATAAAATGTCTATAAAAGATGTCTATAAAAATAAAATAATCAGAAATAACGCATTAAACGCACTTTTTTATAGACAAAAAACTGTGAAATAAACTTGATTTTTTTATAAAATGTTAATAGAATCTTGTTAATAGAAAAAGAAAAACGCAAAATTGACTTTTAAACAAGCTTTTCTATAGACAAAAAACTGTGAAATAAACTTGATTTTGTCTATAAAATGTTAATAGAAATTGTCAATAGAAACAGAAAAATGCAAAATTGACCTTTAAACAAAAAATAAAAACACGGGTACTTACAAGAAATCTAATTGGATTATTTATCCCTTGAATAAGTTTAATAGGAGAACAATAGGAGAGGAATTAGGAGAACAAGCTAACTATAATATTACATAAGTATTAGTATTGCAAAACAATATGTTATTTCATATTTTACTACTTAAAACAAACTTCAGCTTTATTTTAGGAAAAGATTTTAAGTTTTCTTTGATCCAATGTAAAATTTAATCCTCTAATAAATGATGATTTTATTAAAGACTTTAAAGAGTTTTTATTAGAGATTCTAATGAAGTTATAAATTAACATACTGATATTGTTAAAGATAATTCTCTAATAATTGATGAATATACTATAGATTTTATTAGAGAATCATGAGATTTAAAAGAACGGTTTCAAAAAATTTGTGAGGCTGATTAAAACAGAAATACCTAAATAGTGGTGACACTGTCACCACTATTTAAACGGTTAATTTACAAGAAGTTAATATAAACGGTAATTTATGATTTTTGAACATATTTTGCCCATTTTTTAAATCCTTTTTTCCATTCCTTAAATTTAATAGGATCAATATTTTCAGGGACAACGGGGATTTCAAATAAAAACCTGGCAGCATCTCCTTTTGATCCTTCAAATATTTTCTTTGTTTGAACCCATGAAACATACATGAGATACCCTCGTTTAATTCTATGCTTATGAATTTCAAAATAATGCATTTTTGTCCCCAATAACCTTTGAAGGTCTTTATTTCCAGATTTTTGTTTGGGAGACCTCCATTCTTTTAACTCGATAACAATAAAAGGCTTATCACGTCTAAAAATTACCAGGTCTGGATGAATTTTTATTTCCTTTAGATATGGTTTGTTAAGGACTTTGAATAGGCCTTTTCTTTCTTCATTATTTTGAAAATACTGTACCAGAACCTGCCAGACATGAGATTGAAGGTCTGCCTCACATAGAATTTCATAATTTTCATATCTGATGAATATTTCATCTCTAAGATTTTTAGTTATGAATGTGTGAATTTGCTTTATTCCAAGTTTTTGCATACTAATTGTTATAAGTTCGATTGAGTAACGTATTATTTTGTGTACTCCATATCACCACTTTACACAAGTTGCTGTTCGCAACGGAACGGGAGTTAACTTTAAGGGATTTTAAATCAAGTAAATTTATAATACTTGAAAAGGCTCGAATCAGTTTTCCCAATTGACCATTCAGTAAGTGTTTTCAAGTGTTCATGTTTAATAATTATTTTTTCTGCTTCTTTGTATTCTTGACAGTCTGGATTTTTCTGAGAAAGAATTTCATTGTATTTGTTGAGTTGATTATTTACCTCCTCTAAAATTTTTTCTTTCACTAAGTTAATATTTTGGGGTTTCATCTGTGACTTTGCAAATTCATATATTGGTCTGGTTAAAGTATTTGTAAGTTTCAGAAATGATGATGTCATTCCTGAAATTGGGTCGTCTTTATCTTTTTCGTTCGTTTTAATGAGATCGTCAAAGGTTGATTGAATATGATCAAGATACATTATTGATTTATCAAGCACATCAAAAGGGTCTAGAAATTTTATTTCGGGTTTGCTGTCTGAATAAAGGATAATATTCTCGTAAAATAAATCTTTTGTATTTTCTAAGTAGTTTTTTTTCAATCTTTCAAGAACTGTTTGGTCTATTGCTATGACTGGATAAATTGCAGATTGTTCAAGTTTGTAGGCATTTACCAAACCACCAGAGAAAATCATGTTTTTATCGGCATAGAAACTACCCATTGAAATTCCACCACGAACAAAAAATCCTTTTTGCATCATAAAAAGCTGATAGACATTTACTATATTCGCCAATGAAAGAAATTGAATATGGAAATCATTTTCGAACTCAATATAGGGAAGAGAAAGGCAAATGCAATCTGAAAACATGCGATACTCAAGGTTTTCTTTTAGATCAGTTTTATCTTTTAGGTCAGTTTTGTTCTCAATGGAAGTTTTAATTGCCATTTCCAGAGTGTCATGCAATTCGTTTAAAATGTTGGAATAAATATTGGAATCATATTCCTCTATGATTGCTGAGAATCCTAATATATCAATGAAAGCAACTATTCGTGGTTCTGTGTCAACGAGATTGTTTTTGAAAATTTTTTTCGGGGTTTCAATAATATGCACATTCATTCTGTTTTCATCTAGTAATTCAATTGAGCATTTATTCAGGATTTCTAAAACATGCTGCTTCATGTTTGTAAAAATAATATTTTCTTTCTTAAGCAAGTTTTGTGTTTGAATTTCTATTTCGGAAAGTAACTGTGGAATTATTTCGCTGAATTCCTGCAAATTTGTAAAACTACCGTTATCAAATTTTACATCTAAACATTTGCGAATAAAATAATCAACTTCTGTAATTGATTCAATCCAAAACCTACCAATTGCTATATCTGCCTGATTATTATAATGTGACTTACGTATATTCCGTTTGAAAGCATCTACAAAAATTTTTACATCGGAGCGAATGTTTTTATGTGGAATTGCGAGCAATTTAACTAAATCATTGGTAACAACTTTTGTTGCCCACTGTGTGAAAAAAATTTCAACTACTTCAGCTAATGGTGTATAAGAATTAAATTTATCTGGTACTTTGTAATTAATAGAAACTATATCTTCGGCATACACTTCCAAAAGATGTTCAATGAAAATTTGAGGACTATTCTCGAAAAAAACATTGACATAAAGTGCATCAAAAAATATTTTTTTCTTTCCTTCATGGTTGATCGTTTTCCCAATTGCAAAATACTCACGAGTTCGTGTAAGCTTGTTTTGTTCATTTTGGTTTGCTGAAAATCGTTCAATTTCTCCCGCTAAATCATCAGTAAAAATTATCTCATCAATATTTGGACTTAAATAGTTTTGCTGTTTTAATGCTTCTAAAAGTTTATTGAAGAAATCTTGATGAATTTCTTCAAAATTTTTGAATTTATATATTTTGTAAACAATCATAACTTATTGGTAATAGCTCTCTCTCATAATGTTTGTCAGTCGAGTGTTTATCCTTTCTCCAATGCATGTTGTAAGGAGTTGTTTTTTAATTTTTCTTTTAATAATTCGATTTTTTTAGACCTGATATTCACATACTCAATTATTGAAGAATAAAAGTAGTCAAGAATCTCGAGTTCCTGATCAGATAAAACTTCATTGTCGTCATGTACAGTTTCATTTCCTAAAATCCGAGTAAGTTTAGCCGTATCACTCAATGCTTTCGGGATAATATTCTTGACACATAAGTCCTTAATTCTCTCATGATTTATTGATAAGGTACTAATAGCGAATTAATAGATATTCCAAAAGATCCTTATACTTTGTTTTATTTAACCCAGTTAAAAGTTTCTTTGGTGTAATGGTTAAATATTTTGATTGATCTTGCAAATGCTCTCGCCATGTTTCTTCCATGCTCTTGCCACTGCATTTGTACTTTTTTTCAAGCAGATCATGATTTTCAGATGGAATGACATGCACATGCAAAAAATTAGTTGCTTTTAATCTTTCATTGTGGTTGTGTTTAATCATTTGCTCAACCCATAAAGTTTGACGCATTAGCTGATAGAAAGGCTCAAAGTAATAGCAATAATGATTACTTGATTTTAATTGTTTAGAATCATCAATTAATTGAGTATATCTGGTTTTTCTAACTTCTCCTTTGCACTTTATCGGGTCTTTCTTGTATCCTTCAATTGCCTTGTTTTGGTTATCGTAAAATTCAGTATATTTCCATTCAATTGGTATTAGCCAATTTGAACCGTTATTGTGTACAGCATAAATCAAAGCATCTATTGACGTGCAGTTATTTCCACGAGTTGGAATACCTTCATTCAAATGGTCATTAACGCTTACAGATTCAAATTGAATATATGCTGGTGTAAAATTATCAGTAACTATTGACAATACATCTTTAAAATCATTTGATACATTTTTTAAAATTGACAATACAGCCTCTTTGTCATTTCTAATGAGAAAAAGGTGGTTTAAGCAGGCAATTTGAGATGATAAAACATGTCCGGTTGGTTTATATCCACCCCACCATGAAATTTTATTTTTCTTAAAATATTCAACAACATCAGTTCTAATTGGTTCAAATATGTTTTTTAAATTTTCAATCAATACAAAATTTCTCGGTTGCCCCATAAAACTTCTTCCAGCTTGACTGCCATAAAAAACAGGATTACCACTCTTAATTAAATCTATTCCTTTCGTTCTTTGCGTTTCTTTATACTTAGATGCCATCATATATTTTTTTATTGTTAAAAATAGATATTCCTATTAAAGGTTACAATTTTCATTTATATGGTTATATAGTAAACGAATAACTTTTCCCATCCGCCAAAGAATGCTCACCCATATTATGTCCATGTACGTATATTGTACCTGGTTTTTCACCATGATTATGAAATTCAACCCAACCATCTGAATGTGTTCTTTTTTCATCATAACCGCTCAACAAACCATAATATACCATTACCCCGACATCACGAGCCGGACTGCCGTTTTTATAAAGTACTCTTACTGAAAAATGGCTCATATTCAATCCTGTTTTTTTGGTTCTAATGCCTCCCTTAAAACCTGCTGCAATAGTCTTTCGATACTGGATTTTTGATTCCGAATTTCGGTTTCCAGTGCATCGCAGGTTAGCAGCAATTGTTCTAATTTTTGGACAATGCGGTTCTGTTCGGAAAGGGGCGGAAGAGGAAAGACAAATTGTTCAAGATTGTATTTTGGCAACCCTTCTCTACCTGCACCTGTTGTTGAGTTAAAAATTAGACTTTGAAAAAATGGAGAGAGTATAGTTTTATGTATAAAGGTATTATCAACACTAAAAGGTCTTATTATACAAACATGTTGACTTACATTACCTTCTTCAAATTCATTTGGCACTAAAGCACATCTTCCCAATGAACCTCCAGTAATATTTAGCAATATATCATTTGCATAGACTGTCGTTCCTTTCATTTGTCTATGAATTTCATCAGAGATGAATTTTATATCATCATAAACTAAACCACTATCATGAATATTTTGTGACCGAAAAAAGGATTTACCTTGTATAGAGTAATTGCTGCCATTTGGAGTGCTTCCAGAACCAATTTTTGTACAAATCTCCCCTAACCTACACCACACCCAATTCTCAGGTATTTTAAAAGGAATTTCTTCCGGTTTGATGGGTAAGATTTCTTTGTCTTTCTTGATTTTCTTCTCCTTAACAACATATACTTTTTCGGCCTTTATTTTTTTGAGTAATTCGCTAGCTGGTTCGTCTTTTGGATTTTGCTCTACTAATTTTCCTTGCACAGCATCAAGCAATAATTGTTGGCGAAGTTTTTTGACTAACGTGAGTTGTTGAGTGAGTTCATTCGAAATATCTGAACCTGTTAATTGAGATTTATGTAGGTTAATAATTTTTTGCTCAACTTCATTGTTAAAATAATAACCATACTTTTTTAGATTGTTATTTTCAAAGTCATTTAGAAAGTCCAATATTTTAGACTGTTCCGATATTGGAGGAACTGGAATTGATACAGAATTAAAATGAGTAGAGCCAAAATTAGGTTGCATCCCCATTAACTGGGGTATAAGTTGATTTCTAAAAAAATCAGTTTTCAAAAACAAATAGAGATATTTATTTAATAGAACTTTTTCTGAAAAAGTTCTAATTCTCATAGTGCTTGTATTCAAAATTAAATCATTGTCAAAGTTTTCAAACCAACAAGTCTTACCCCAAGAGCCACCTGAACTTGCAAAAAGAATATCTCCTTCTTGCACCTTAAAATGTTTGTATTTCTGTTCGTATTCATCAACTGCAATGTGTCTTGTAGTTAAATCTAACCTCAATTTATCTTGAGTTATATTTTGAACATTTAATAACTTAATGCCTTCATTACGATATTGAAATGTTCTAATTCCTGGGCCTTCTTGATAAAATGCAATATCTGAAAGGAAGAACCAATTCCAATTATTTGGTATTTCATATCGAAGTTCAACAATTTGTGATTTAGGATTAGCATTATTTAACCTTAATTTTCTATCTAAAAGAAGTTGTTCTTTTTCTTTCTCAATTTTTTTAAGTAATTCAGTGGGAGTTTCTTCTTGTTTGGTTATTGTTGAACTTAACTCATTACTAATTATTTGCAGGTACGAACCAACATTTTTATTGAAAAATTGCTGCCAATTCAGTCCATTATCTTTCAATTTTGGTTTTCGTCCTCTACTCATTTTATAGCATTAATTAATTGGTTCAACAAAGCATTACTCTTTTTAAATGATGATTGAAGTATTCCTATTAATTCAGTGCTATTAAACTCTTGTTCTTCCACTTTTTTGGTTGGATTCTTTATGTCTAAATTATATCCATTTTCTATAATAGTTTTGATGTTTACTTTCCAGCATACATTGCTTTCTTCTCTACTATTCCACCAAATTTTAATTGGATCAAACTCATGTACTTGGATGGGTTTGGTTTTGCTATATGCTTTGTAACCATCGGGTATGTGGTGCTCATAAAACCAGATTTCCTTTGTCGGGCTTCCTTTTTCAAAAAACAACAAATTAGTGGCAACAGTGGCATAAGGTTGGAAAACGCTGTTGGGTAACCTGATAATGGTATGCAGGTTGCAATCGTTCAATAGTTTTTCCCTTACCCTTTGTTTTAAGCCATCACCTGTAAGTGATCCATCAGGTAATACTATACCAGCCCTTCCTCCTTTTTTAAGAAGATGAATCATCAGGATAAGAAATAGATCGGCGCTTTCTTTGGTACGGAATGTCTGTGGAAAATTAGTTTCGTTGTTGTTTGCAACAATACCTCCAAACGGTGGATTCGCAAGGATAACATCAACCCTATGCTTTTCGGTATGACTGCTCAGTGGTTGGTCTAAAGCATCACCAAAACGTATGTTGGGAACTTCAATATCATGCAAGATCAGGTTTGTGGTTGCCAGCAAATAGGGCAATGGCTTGTATTCCCATCCTGCAATGTTTTCTTCTATGCTTTTACGTTCCTCAACACTGTTGGCTTGTTTTTTTAAATGTTCAATGGCACAGGTCAAATAACCACCAGTTCCGCAAGCAGGGTCAAGTATCTTCTCGCCCAATTTTGGGTCAATCATGTCCGTTATAAACTGTGTAATAGCTCTTGGAGTATAAAACTCCCCACTCTTTCCGGCACTTTGTAGCTCCTTTAAAATACCCTCGTAAAGCTCACCAAAGGCATGACGGTCTTTGGCAACGTTAAAGTCCATCTCGTTTAGCTTGTTCAATACTTTGCGGATATTTATACCGCTTTTCATATAATTGTTATTGCCTTCAAACACTTCTCGTACAATCAAAGCTCTTCGGTTACCGGTGCTGACATCAATATTTCTTAATGCAGGGAATAATTGCCTGTCCACAAATTCCAACAATACATCGCCTGTCATGCCTTCATCATCGCCTGCCCAGTTGCCTTTTTCTTTCACCCAATGAAATTTGTCTGGAATGGGAGAACTGTAATTTTTGTCAATCAGTTCGAGTTCTTTGTCTTTGTCAGAAAATATTTTGAGAAATAGCAACCAGCCTAATTGCTCTATACGTTGTGCATCGCCATTGAGGCCGGTGTCTTGCCACATGATGTCACGGATGGATTTGATAATACCTGAAATGTTGGACATTAAATTTTTCTTTTTGGATTATTTTTTATGGAGTAAAATTATGCGGATTTATACAATTCATTTTCAAGATCATTTACAGCTTCAAAATATTTGTCCCTGCTGCCGAATATTCCATTGACAATCTCGTAAGCAGAACCAAATTCATCAAACGGTTTTACTCTTAGCACTTCCATGCTTTCAATATTGGTAATGCCTTCATCGGCATATTTGTCAAGTAATGCCTCCAATACTTTTTTTGCTTGTTCGCCATACTTGGTAAAGTAGTTTCGTTTCTTAACGTTGTTGGCTCTTTCTTTCCTGGTCAATGGTGGCTGGTCATAAGCGACATGGCAAATCAAGTCAAATAAATCAACTTCCCTGTTTACGGCATCCATTAAAGCATCCACCAAAACGCCCTGTTCTTCCAGTTCCTTTATTATGGCTTCTTTTCGCTCGCTGTGGTTCCACTTGCTCAAGAAATCATCCAATGATGCAAAATGACCTTTAATTATTGCTCTAGTGTAATCTTTAAGATTATCGGTAATAGGCTTTCCGTGTTGGTCGAAATACATTTCACGGCTTACCAGGACGGTTACATCGACACCATTTACGACTATTTTTTTTCTTTTTTCCTCGAAATTATTATCTGGATTAAATTCGTCAGATTTCATATCTTCAGGTGTTCGGATTTCTGCTTTTTCAAATTCTATTTCTTCGCCGGTTACATCGTCATAAGCAGTTTCGAAATTTTCTTCTTCTTCAGTAATTATGTTTGACAAATCTTCATCTTGCGAGACAGGTTTAACACGTATTGGATCACCATCAAAATCTTTGTCAGCAAATAGATCAGTAGCGTTCCTGAAATCCAAAATGGTAAAATATAGTTTATTGAACTCTTCATTTATCCTTGTACCACGCCCGATAATTTGTTTGAATTTAGTCATTGAAAGTATATTGGCATCCAGTACAATCACTTTGCAGGTTTGTGCATCCACACCGGTGGTCATTAACTCGGAAGTGGTAACAACAACAGGGTATTTTTCTTCGACACTTATGAAGTTGTCTAACTCACGCTTGCCTTCTTCATTGTCGCCGGTAATCTGCATCACATATTTGTAATTTACAGCAACCAAATCTGCATTGTTCCTGGCAATAGCTGTTCGCATCCGCTCAGCATGATCAATGTCCACACAAAAAATGATAGTTTTGGCAAAACGGTCGTAACCTTTCAAGAACTCGGTAACCTTTTTAGCCACTATGTCGGTTCGTTCTTCGACAACTAAATTCCTGTCAAAATCTTTGCGGTTGTATAGTCGATCTTCTACTGTGATACCTTCTGTGTCCGTTTTCCCGCTTTCCGGTCTCCATCCTTCCAGGTCAATGT
>Ga0247841_10012012_pt1 | contig 11375 bp, 12 predicted proteins | sample LaCruzMarch2015__2_FD_192410 | JGI IMG/M metagenome (GOLD analysis project Ga0247841, IMG submission 192410) | Freshwater microbial communities from meromictic Lake La Cruz, Castile-La Mancha, Spain - LaCruzMarch2015_18m | ecosystem: Environmental > Aquatic > Freshwater > Lake | place: Spain...
ATGATTCATACTTTTACTACTGTTGGTAATAGTACTTTTACTGTAGCTTCTGGAAGTTGTGATGCAGAGGTATTAGTAGTTGCAGGTGGAGGAGGTGCTGGAACAAGTATTGGTGGTTATCGGGGTGGAGGTGGAGGTGCTGGAGGTTATAGATCTGATAATTTATCAATTAGTGAAGGAGATTATAGTGTAGTAGTAGGTGCTGGCGGGCCTGTTTCAAATAACGGTTTAAATTCTAGTTTCTATAATTTAATAGCAATAGGTGGTGGTGCTGGTGGTAATTCACAATATGGGCTAGGTGCTATTGGAGGAAGTGGTGGAGGAGCTGCTTCGCTTAATTCCCCAGGGGGTAATGGAACCACCGGACAAGGTTATGCTGGAGGTGGTGGTAGTGGTGGCTATAATGCTGGAGGTGGTGGAGGAGCTGGAGGAGCTGCTCTTGCAGGTTGGGAAACCGCTTGTGCAGATGGGGGTGTGGGTGTTTCAAATAGTATCAGTGGAACTGCAATCGTTTATGCAGCAGGTGGTAGAGGAACATATAATTGTGCGGTGTCTCCTGTGGTTCCTAATAGAGGTAATGGTGGTTATTCTTCTAATACTGGGAGTGTAGGAGGTGGTTCTGGAATCGTAATTGTTAGATATCCGATAGTTAATTAGTTTTTTATGAATTTTTTTGGTAAAAATAAAAAAAATAATCAAGGAGGGTTTTTTGTTTTAACCATGGTTCTTTTGGTTTGTGGTGTGGTTTTGATTATTTCAACTGGTATTTTCTTGCGTTCTATTAGTCAGGTAAATCAAAGTGGGGATTCGGAAAATGCCTTAAAGGCTTGGAGTACAGTAAATGCTTGTAGTGAATATGCTTTAGGAAAATTGGCTCCAGATTGGTCATATGTTGGTGATGAGTCTTTAACTATTGGAGAACAAACGTGTTATATTTATCCAGTAATAGCTAGTGGTACTAGTAGATTTATTCAAGCTTCCAGTACTGTTTCTGGATTTACTAAAAAAGTTTTAATAGAAGCAGCTACAAATACCCCAAGTGTGGTGATCAATTCTTGGTCTATGGTAGCTGATTTTCCAGATCTAAATAATTGAGGGTTTTTTACTTGATGAGTTATTGGATATTAGGCTGTAAAAATGTTATATTTAAACCTGCATGAAGTATTGTATTTGGTATGAAAATTGTTTGCTAAAGTAAATCAACAAAATATGAATTTTAAAAGAATTTTAAGAGAAACCTTGGCCACTAAAGTTAATAAAGCTTTTGGTCTAGATATTGGTGATAGATCAGCCGAGATTATTGAATTAAAAAAGTTTCTTAAATTTTCAGTTGTTACTTATGGCCGAACAGAGCTACCACCAGGGGTTGTAGAAAACGGTATAATAATAGACCAACCTGTTTTGGCTGAGAAAATAAAAAATCTTTTAAAGGAGGCAAAACCTAAAAAAGTTTCTACAAATAAAGTTACTATTTCTTTGCCCGAGTCACAGCTTTTTCTAAAATCTTTTGAGGTTGATTCAAAGCTAAAATCTGGGGATTTAATCAAAGCTATCACTGACAAGATGTCTTTGTCTCTACTCATTAATTTAAACAAAACTTATTGGGATTTTATAGAAAAACCTTTAGCTGACAAGACAAAAAAGTTGATAACGTTTATTTGTATTCCTAAAGATATTGCCAATTCTTATGTGAAGTTTTGTAACTCTATTGGTCTAGAGGTTATCTCGCTTGGTACAGAGTCTTTAAGTTTGGCTCGAATTATTCTAAAGGAATCTTCTAAAAATAGTCTCATTATTGATATCGGTTCCCAAGCTACAAACCTTAGTTTTTTTGATGGTGATGATGAGATAAACATGTCTACCACTATACCGGTAGCTGGTGAACAGATGACCCAAGCGATAAAGGATGGATTAAAAATTGAAAATATTCAAGCTGAGGATTTGAAGGTTAGATTTGGTTTTATAGAAAGTAGTGAAAATGTCGTCCGACCAATAATTCTACCGATGATTAATGATCTTTCAAAGGAAATAAAATTAGCTATAGATTATTATGAGACAATATTTAAACAAAAAATAGATGATGTGTTTATAATTGGTGGCTCAGCTCTCTTGCCAGCCATAGCTGATGTTTTAAAAGTTAACATCAATAGAGAAGTCAAAATCGCTGTTAGTGGTTATGATATAAATCTTGGTTCCATAACTGGTAAAAGCAATCCTTTTCCACTTTTTGCAAATGTTATTGGTCTAGGTATGCTTGGGGCAAGTGGGCAATTTAAAGATATGAATCTTTTGAAGAAAATGCCAAACTCTGAGACTAATTCAGTAAATAAATTTGATCTTCTTAAACTTGGATATTTAGGTAAAATAAATACCGTTCGAATTATTATTGATAATAAATATGTTATGGTTATGTTGATAATTTTAATTATTGTTATTTTATTCGTCTTGCTCCAGTTAATCAGATCTTTCGGTTTTGATATGGATTCATGGATTGTTCGATTTTTTATTTTTGATTTTAAATGATAAATAATTCTAAAAAAAATATTTTATTTTCGGTTTATCTACTGAGTTTCCTGTTTTCTATCCAAGTAGCTTTACAAAATTTTGTAAACTCAAGCTATTTGGAAACATTGATGCCGGCAGTATATGTTGGTTTTATATATACTATTGAGGCAATAGTAGCTATTGGTGGTTTTTTGCTGATGCCCAAATTTTTACGCTACTTTGGTAATTTTAAGGTAGCTATTTTTTTACTATTACTTGAAATTTTTTCCTTGCTTGGTTTAACCGTCTATCATAATGTTATTGTCGTCTCAATTTTTATGATTGGCAGTATTGCTACCGTTACTTTTCTTAGTTTTTCATTTGATATTTTTTTGGAAGGTCTATCTCTAGATTCAAGTACTGGTAAAACAAGGGGTATGTATCTTACTATTGTGAATCTAGCTTGGGTATTTGGACCACTTTTAGCTGGTATGGTTTTGATCAATGGTGATTATTGGAAAATATATTTGTCCGCTTTTTTCTTATTGATTCCGGTTTTTATTATCATTAGAACAACACTATATAAATTTAAGGATTCGCCTTATCAGAGTCCTAACCCATTCAGTACTATTTATGAGGTTTGGAAAAATAAAGATATTAAAAATATATTTATGGCCATGTTACTTTTGCAAATATTTTATGCTTGGATGACTATTTATACTCCAATTTATTTACATACTAATCTAGGGCTACCGTGGAGTTCTATTGGTATTATTTTTGGCTTTATGCTTTTACCGTTTATATTTGTACAGTTTCCTGCTGGTAGATTAGCTGATTCCAGGTTTGGAGAAAAAGAGATATTGTCTATTGGTTTTATCATAATGGCTTTAGCCACTATAACAATGTATTTTGTAGATGGTAATAATATTATTGTTTGGACCCTTATTCTTTTTGGTACTAGGGTGGGAGCCGCCTTGGTGGAGGTAATGTGTGATGTATATTTCTTTAAAAAAGTAGATAATAAAAATGCTAATCTAATTAGTTTTTTTAGGATGGCTCGTCCTTTTGCTTACATTATAAGCCCTATTTTAGCTACTGTAATTATGAGCATTTTTGGCTTGGGAATTGAGAGTTTATTTCTTGCCCTAGGTTTTTTGATGCTTTTTGGTCTACGCTATAGTCTGGCTATAAAGGATACTAAATAAAAATCAGTTGCATTTCTTGGGTTTATATGTATAATTGTCTCCATGTTTACATTAAAAGTAGAAAAGAGGGATTTAAAGGAAAATTTGAATGCTATGAGAAAATCTGGCAAAATACCAGCTGTTTTTTATGGCCCAAAAGATGCTTCTACCCCTATAAAGATATCTTTAGTTGATTTTAAAAAAGCTTGGAAAACCGCCGGTGAATCTACTGTAGTTTCTCTTGAGGGTCCAGGTATTGATGCTGATGTTCTTATCCATGATGTAGATGTTCATCCGGTGACTGATGTTGCTAGTCATGTAGATTTTTATGCTATTGAAAAAGGTAAGAAATTATCTGTGGATGTTCCTCTTGATTTTATTGGTACTTCTCCTGCTGTAAAAGACCTTGGTGCAGTTATGGTCAAGGTGGCTCATGAAGTTGAAGTTGAAGCTTTACCAAAAGATTTACCACACTCTCTAGAAGTTGATATTGCTGGGCTAGTTAATTTCGACAGCGTTTTAACTGCGGCTGATATAAAACTACCAGCTGGCGTTACTCTAAAGGTTAAATTAGAAGAAGTTATAGCTTCAGTTTATGAACCAAAAGAAGAAGTTATAGAAGCTGCTCCGATAGATCTATCAGCAATCGAGGTAGAGAAGAAGGGTAAAGAGGCTAAGGAGGGTGAGGAAGGTGCTGAAGCCGCTCCTGCCGCTGACAAAGCAGAAAAGAAAGACAAGAAATAAGATAAAATTTAAAAATTATGCTAAAATAACAGTGATGAAGAAATTTATCACTGTTATTTTAATATTGTTTTTTGGAGCTTTTTTGGGGCATACTTTTACTGCCTCTTCTCAATCTCTATCTGCTCAAGAAAGGGAAAGACTTCAAACTCAGTATGATCAGCTTCAGACTGAAATTGCCGAGTGGCAGAAGGTTCTAGATGAAACAAAGGCCAAGAAAAACACTTTACAAGGTGACGTGACAATTTTAAATGCGCAGATTGCCAAAGCTACAAGCGAGATTAAACAGAGAAATATTACCGTTAACACTTTGGCGGGAGAGATAAAGCTAAAAGCGGCAAATATAAGTTCTTTGGAGGCTAGAATAAATAGTGATAAAAATCTATTAGCTAATCTTTTAAAAAAGAAAGATCAGAACGAATTTCAATCAATTTATTATTTACTTCTTTCTTCTGGTGATTTATCTAGTATGCTTACAGATATTGATAATGTACAAGTCATAAATAAAGGCTTACAAGATCTTTTTGCTGAATTACGTGGGGTAAAAAATGAGACTCAAAAAGAGAAAGACGCCTTAGATATAAAAAAGAATCAAGAATTAGATGCTCAATATGCAATAGAACAAAAGAAAAAACAAATAAGTAAAGATCAAGCTGAGAAGAAAACACTTTTAACATTTACCACTAAAGCTGAATCAAATTATCAGACTGTATTGGCTGACCGTCAACGTCAGGCAGAGGTCATAAGAAGTGCTTTATTTGATTTACGTGATGCTGGTGGGATCTCTTTTGCCAAAGCTTTAGAATATGCTAATTATGCTGGTGAAAAAACTGGAGTCCGTCCGGCCGTTATCTTGGCTATCTTATCTCAAGAAAGTGATCTAGGTAAAAATATTGGTTCTTGTTATGTCTCAAATTTATCTACTGGTGATGGGGTAGGTAAGAATACCGGGTCACCTTTTCAGCGGGTAATGTATGCACCGTTACCTGGCTCTACTAGTAATAGACCAAACGACACTAATATTTTTGAGAAGATAACTAAAAGCCTTGGTTTGGCCTGGGCCACTACGCCTGTTTCTTGCCCACCAGGTGCTACGTATTTTATTGGTAGAGGTTTTGGTGGCGGTATGGGTCCATCACAATTTATTCCTTCTACCTGGCAAGGTTTTATTCCTCGTCTAAAAAATGCCCTTGGGGTATCATTACCAAATCCTTGGGATCCCAAGCATTCTATTATGGCTACGGCTATGTATATTTCAGATTTAGGAGCTGGAGCTGGAACTTATACAGCGGAAAGAAATGCCGCTTGTAAATATTATTCTGGTGCGGCTTGTACTCCAGGACGTAAGCCGGCGAATACTTTTTATGGTGATCAGGTGATAGCCAAAGCGGAAAAATTCCAGACAGATATAGACTTTTTGAATAATATCTAAGCTAATTTGCTTTTTGCTCTAAACTCTGCTAGAATCTTAAAACTATGAAAAAAGATATACATCCAAAATATTTTACAAAAGCGGAGACTACTTGTGCTTGTGGTGCAAAATACACTATTGGTTCTACTAAAGAAGCAATAGCTATTGAAATTTGTGCTGTCTGTCACCCATTTTATACTGGTAATGATAAGGTGCTTGATACCGCTGGACGAGTAGAGAAGTTCAAAGCTCGAAAAGAAGCTGGAGCTAAAAAGAAGAGTGCTAAATAACTAATAGGGCTGGTTAATTAAATTTTGAGCGTCTGATTTTGGTTTTACCAAAATACCCGAGGACCTAAAATTTAGTTAACTGGCCCTATTTTTTTATGTTACAATAATCAAATGACAATCGAAGAATTTAAAAATAATAAAAAAACAACTTATCTAGCTGATGAGTTTATTCGACTTGAGACAGAAGAAAAATCAGTTACAGAAATGCTCGCCGCTGATCCAAGTATGGAGGAAATAGCTAAAGAAGAACTCACTTCTTTGATTGCTCAAAAAGAAAATATTTGGAAACAAATGGAGGAAATTTTGACAGTCGAAAAGCAGGAAGAAGAATTCCCGAACGAAATTATCATGGAAGTTCGTGCTGGTGTTGGTGGGGAAGAGGCGGCCCTTTTTGCTGAAGTTTTAGCAAAAATGTATGCTGGTTATGCTGGTGTAAAAGGCTGGAGTTTTAATATTATAGACGAATCCCGCAATGATATTGGTGGCTATAAGGAGGCTTCTTTTGAGATTAAAGGTTTAGGGGTTTATAAAGAGCTTCGTTATGAGACCGGTGTTCACCGAATTCAGCGAATCCCTGAGACTGAGAAGAACGGCCGAGTACATACTTCTACAGCTTCAGTGGCGGTCTTACCAATCAGAAAGAAAAGTACTGTAGAGATAAAACCTTCAGACTTGCTTATCGAATTTTCTCGAGCTGGTGGTAAAGGAGGACAAAACGTGAACAAGGTTGAAACCGCGGTGAGGATTGTCCATAAACCAACCGGACTTGAAGTTCGTTGTGTGGCGGAGCGTAGTCAGTCTAGAAACAAGGAGAAGGCGATGATGATTCTTACTGCTAAGCTAGAACAGCAAAAAGCCGAATCAGATGCTATTCAGTTTGCTAAAGAAAGAAAAGACCAGATTGGTACCGCTGACAGGTCAGAGAAAATACGTACATATAATATTTTGCAGGACAGAATTACTGATCACCGAGTCAAGCAATCTTGGTATAACATCGAAAAGATTTTAAATGGTGAAAATGTCGGGGAGATTATTAAATATGTCGGAGAAAATATCGGCAAGCCGACTGACGGCAAGGACGATGATGAAGAGTAATATAGTTGCTTTTTTAAGCTATATTTGGTAAGCTAGGCAAACATATGATAGAAGAAAAAAAGGTAAATAATACAAGGATAGATGAGATGTTCAAGGTGGGTGCCCATTTTGGTTTTTCTAAAACCAGAAGACACTCTAGCGTTGCTTCTTATATTTTTGGTGTAAAAAATCGAGTAGAGATAATTGATCTAGAAAAGACTGATGAATTATTAGAAAGAGCCCTTAATTTTATTGCTGGTTTAGCAAAAGAAGGTAAGCAAATTCTATTCGTTGGTGGTAAAAATGAAGCTCGAGCTTCTTTGAAATTAGCTGCTGAATCAGCTGATATGCCTTTTGTAGACGGACGATGGATTGGAGGTACTTTGACTAATTTTCCTGAAATTAAGAAGAGACTTAACAAATTAGAAGATTTAACTAAACAAAAAGAAAAGGGTGAGCTAACTAAATATACTAAGAAAGAAAGATTGATGATTGACCGAGAAATAGCTAAGCTTGAGAGATTTTTCTCTGGTATTTCCGAAATGAAAGATTTGCCTAAGGCAGTTGTGGTTGTTGATTCTAAAAAAGAGATTATTGCTGTCACCGAAGCTCAGAGGATGAATATCCCAGTTGTTGCTCTTTGTGGTACTGATTGTGAGATCAATGGTATTAGCTATCCAATAGTTGCAAATGATGCCTCAGTATCCAGTATTACTTTTTTTGTTAATGAAATTGCTAAAGCTTATCAGAAAGCTAAACTTTTAAAGGCTTAAGCTAAACTCCTAACTGTTTTGATTATTTAGTGGCTTTTTAAGTTGGAAATTAGTATAATTACTACTCATTTAAAAGATTAATCTCTCGATTAGATTCGAGACAAATAAATAAAAAAATGGCAACTATCACAACTGAGCTTATTAAGGAATTAAGAGACGCTACTGGTCTTTCTATTATGCAGTGTAAGAAAGCCTTAGAAGAAGCTGAAGGTGATATTTCAAAGGCTACTATTCTTTTACAAAAGAAGGGCGCTGGTATTGCTGCTAAGAAGGCCGATAGGAGTCTTGGTGCTGGCCGAATAGTGTCTTATATCCACTCTACGGGCAATATTGGCACATTGGTGGAGCTTTTATGTGAGACTGACTTTGTTGCTAAAAACGAGGAATTTGGCGTTTTAGCCTATAATATTGCAATGCAGATAGCGGCTACTAATCCTCTTTATTTGAAGATGTCAGATATACCAGAAAATGTAAGAAAAGAGGCTGAAAGTGTATTTGTTAAGGAGTTGGAAGGTAAACCAGAAGAAATGAAAGCTAAGATTCTTGAGGGTAAGCTGAATTCTTATTTTAAAGAGAAAGTTCTTATGGAGCAGGAATATATTAAAAATCCAGAAGTAACTGTGACCGGTTTGATTGAATCCTTCATTCAGAAATTTGGTGAACGAACAGAAGTGGGGAGATTCACCAGAATTGGTGTCGGTCAAAAATAATTATGATCACATTCGGAGTATTTATAGTTTCTTTAATTTTATTGATACTTTTATTTACTATAAAAAGTCTGGAGATTTTTTATAGTCGTAAGATGTTTCTTGAGAGACAGTTTAATATTTTCGATATTTGGATTCATCAGGTTTTGCTTAAAATAAAATATTGGTGGAGTCATGTTAGTTTTAAAAATATTAAGTTGATTTTTTCTTGGATTATCGCTAGTATAAGGAAGTCGGCTATTGTTATCAAAAGACGTTTTGACCACAAGCAGTCGCATTTCTTTACCAAGAGGGATCATGATGTTTTTAAAAGTAAAGGTTCGGTTTCTTTCTTTTTGAAGAATGTGTCTGATTATAAAAAGAGTCTGGGTGACAAAAATGAGGATAGGTAAAATTAGTTTGTTTTGAAATTAAAATATAATGCCGCCTTAGCTCAGTTGGTAGAGCAATAGTTTTGTAAACTATAGGTCCTCGGTTCAAGCCCGAGAGGCGGCTCCAAGAAAAAACCTATTAGGGTTTTTTTGCTAGAGCTGCCTCAGCAAGCAAACTACTTTGCTTGCGTTCGGGCTTGAACACCGGAACCTTATTTTTTCAGCAGGAAAAATAGGTGAGGTGGTGCCTAGACAAATATGAGCGACGGCGAATATTTAGTCGATGGAAAGATCCCGAGAGGCGGCTCCAACTTATTTCTTAGTACTAGTACCAACTCCTTTTGTTGTTGTTGCTGTTGAAGTAGCTAGCATCCAGGCTGGAAGGAAGCCGGTGAGCTTATCTTTGTCAACAAAGCCATTGTATACTTTATCATTAATAACCATAGCGGGGACAGTATCTTTTATTTTGTAGAGGGAAATAAGGGTGCGTAAGGCTGGGTTATCAAGGTTGTAATCAAAGGAGTAGATTCTTAGGTCTGGATATTGCTCACGGAGATAGGTAAGTACGTATCCTTGTTGTTCGCACTCTGAACAGTCACCAGAGTAAAAATATAAAATAAATACTGGTTTAGTGCCACACTTAACGCTGATTTTTTTCATTAGTAGATAATCTTTTATCTGGAGTAGGGTATAGTAAGTTTTTAATCTTAAAAGGTCAGAGCTGTTATTGTTTAGATTTTGTTCACTGTAGGTTAATTTCTGGGCCAGGGCATTTAACTCTTGAGAAAGAATGTTTGAAGAAATATCTTTACAGGAAGATTCTGCTAATAGGTCGTACTGTGTTTCTGAGGACATAATATCGGTAGAAATCTTATCAGCTATGTCTTTTAGGTTATTTATTTTTTTATCATTAAAATAATTACTTAAAATAAAGGCTGTAGTAAAAATAGCGATGGTTATCAGTAGGGTCCAGAGATACTTTTTCCAATTTAAATTAGGCATAATTAATATTTAGCGCCAGGAAGTCTTTTTTGATAAAACAATATTGTAAACTGATTTTGCTAACCAGGTTGGGGCAATAAATGGATAGATTACAAAGAAGTACAGAATATCTTTTCGGAGTTTGAATCCACCCTCTGATATTTTTCGGCCTATTAAGACAAAGGTAATCATTAAGATAACGCTAAAAATACCAATGAAAGTAATAATACTGGTGTTTAAATAAAACCATTCAAAGTTAAGGTGTGAAATATTAAAAGGGCGGATATTAAAGTTTACTGCTTGCCAATTTAGAAACCGAGTCTGAACTTTAAATAATATATTAAAAATAAATGAGCCGGCTAGCCATAAGGTAGAAAAAGCCGAGATTATCATAACTGGCAAGACAAAAAAACCTAAATTACCTTGTTTACTATTGAAAAATAAATCACGGTAGTCTATGACATTTTTAAGAAAGCCATAGGTCCATCGTAAGCGTTGTTTAAATAATTTGGGAAAATGACTTGGGGCAATAGTATAGACGAAAGCGGTGTGGCAATTTTTTATTTTATAGCCATTAGTCTGTAATCTCATTGCCATTTCCATATCTTCAGTATTGTGGGCTTTTCGGTAAGGACCCAGCTTTTCAAAAACTTCTCGACGGAAAAAAGAGAATGGTCCTGGCGTAACATATAGGGCATCAATAAAAGACAGCATTTTTCTTAAAAATATACCCCAGTCATATTCTACTTTTTGAACTTGGCGTAGGATGTTATCTGGATTGTAGATTTTTATAGCTGGAGTAACAGCCATGGTATTAGGGTCAGAAAAATAAGCAACCAGATCTTTTAGAGCGTTAGGGCTGACAAAGGAGTCAGCATCTAGACAGCCAATAATATCTGATTTTGATTTGCTGATAGCAAAATTTAAAGCAGTATGCTTTCCACCATTTTCTTTTTTGTAAAGTTCAATCATGGGATGGTCTTTGTATTTCTGCATAAGGTCCCAAGATTTGTCTGTGCTTCCGTCGTCAATAATCATGATTTTTAGCCTATCTTTTGGATAATCTAAAGCTAAAAGTGATTCTACGGTACCAAAAATACTCTCTTCTTCATTAAAACAGGGGATGACAATAGTGGCAGTAGGAAAATCTCCGGACGGCTTATTTTTACTATTTTTCATAGCTCCTTTATTCTCTAAAAAAGTAAGCAGTAAAAAAATCTCAAAATATACAGAGATAAAAAGTAGGGTACAAATTATAAGATTTGGTAAATCCAACATCGCTAAATGTTATCATTTTTTGACTAAAATCGCAATCTGAATCAGAGCCACTATTTTATAATTTAAATTGATATTTTAGTG
>Ga0247841_10012013_pt1 | contig 11375 bp, 10 predicted proteins | sample LaCruzMarch2015__2_FD_192410 | JGI IMG/M metagenome (GOLD analysis project Ga0247841, IMG submission 192410) | Freshwater microbial communities from meromictic Lake La Cruz, Castile-La Mancha, Spain - LaCruzMarch2015_18m | ecosystem: Environmental > Aquatic > Freshwater > Lake | place: Spain...
CCGCACGCGGCGTCACGCCGGCTGCGCCAACCAACACGCCGGCCAAGCTCACGCGCGTCACCTCGGTGCCCTCGGTCTCGGGCACGCCGGACGCCGAAGTTCAGCCAATCCGCCCCTCGCGCCGCGCCCGCGCCGAACAAGCGCAGGCTTCCATGGGGGTCACCCTTAATCTCACGGATCGCCTTGTGCCGGGCGCCACCGGCCCGGGCGGCCGCCCGGTCACCATGTCCGATATTATGGATGCCGATGAGCGCAACGCCGACGACAACCCGCCGGCTGAACAATAACCACGTTTGCACACCTCACTTTTTACATCCTGCACAGGATCCCTATGACCACCCGCCATGTCTGCCTGCTGATTGCCGCCTGCACCGCAACCAGTTTTGCCGCGACCAAGGAACTTGCCTTTGCCTTTGACCCGTCGCGCTTGACGACTGAAGCGCGCGGCGCCCAGACGCTCTTCCGCTACAAGGATCCCACCTGCAAGTATGTCGAGCATGCCGCCGGCGCGCCGGTTCTGCCCTGCGTCGAGTTTTATGTCGTCATGCCGAAAGGCGCGCAGTACAAGACCTGCCGCGTACAAGCCAGCGCCCAGTCATATCGCGGCACGTACAAGGTCTTTACCCGCACGGCCGCGAGCGGCATACCATCGGCCCGCCGCTTCCCGCCGAAGGTCATTGAATTCGTCGGCCATCGCAACGTGCGCGGCTATCGCGTCTTCGCCTTCCGCGCCTATCCGGTCAGCTGTCAACCGGCCGACGGTTCAGTCACGCGCGTGCTGCAAACCAAAATCGCGATTGATTTCGTGCAGCCCGCCGCGCCCGCCAAATATGCGCCGGCCAGCCCGGCCGTCGTCACCGCCCTCAAGAAAGTCGTCATCAATCCGGATGACATCGAGGCGCTGACCCAGGCCGAGGAAACCAACGAAGCGCTCGCCGCCGGCGCCATCTATGGCGCGCACACGCTGGCGACGCGCGATGTCTTTGCCACCGGCATCGCCCCGCGCGCCACCGCCCGTGACGACGCCGGTGATGATTTCTTCAGCATGCTGGAAGACAATGTCTACATCAACGAGGAAAACGACATTGTCTATGCACCCATTCGCTTTTAGCCCTCCATCCGCCCCTCCATGAAGGCCCACATTTTTGTCACGTTAAAGCAAGGCGTTCTCGACCCGCAGGGCAGCACGGTGCAGCGCTCGCTGCAGCAAATGGGCTACGCCGCCGTTCAATCCGTGCGCATCGGCAAATTCATGGAAGTCGAGCTGGCCGGCACTGACCGTGAAGCCGCCGCCGCCCACGTGGATGAGATGTGCCGCAAATTGTTCGTCAACCCGAACATCGAAGAATACCGCTTCGAGCTGCGCTGACGCGCTCTGCAAATCTCAAATCTCAAATCTCAAATTTCAAATTTCAAATCCCAATCCCGAAATCTTCCACCATGCCACGCCTCTCGGTTGCCGTTGTTGTCTTCCCGGGCTCGAATTGCGATTACGACTGCTTCTGGGCCGTGACTCAATTTCCGCACTGCCGCGTCCAGTATGTGTGGCACAAGGATGCCAACCCCGGGCGGTTTGATGTCATCATCCTGCCGGGCGGCTTTTCCTACGGTGATTATCTGCGCTGCGGCGCCCTCGCGCGCTTTTCGCCGGTGATGCAGGCCATCGTCGACCATGCCCGCCAAGGCCGGCCGTTGCTGGGCATTTGCAACGGCTTTCAGATTCTGTGCGAGGCCGGCTTGCTGCCCGGCGCGCTGTATCGCAACAACAGCCTGACGTTCATCTGCGAGCATGTCTATGTGCGCGCGGAGACCACGGCCTCGGTCTTCACCCGCGCATGCACCCCGGGCCAGGTGCTCAACCTGCCCATTGCACACGGCGAGGGCCAGTACTTTGCCGATGACGCAACCCTGCGGCAGCTTGAAGACGGCCGCCAGATCGCCTTCCGCTATTGTGCCCGCGATGGTGCGGCCGGCGCGCAGGCCAATCCCAACGGCTCGCGCGATAACATCGCCGGGATTTTCAATGCCGCCAAAAATGTCCTGGGGATGATGCCGCATCCGGAGCGCGCCATGGATGCGCGGCTGGGTTCCTGCGACGGCCAGTTGATTTTCCAGGGCATGCTCGCCGCCGTCCGCGCCTGATCATTTGTTCGCCGCGAACAAATAAGCACGCTTACTGCTGCAGCCCGCCCAGCGCGCGCCGCACCACATCCTCGACCGCAACGTCTTCGCCCGCCGCGCTGAGCACGCGCTTGACCGAGGCGTATGCGTCGGCGTTGCGATAGCCCAGGGCCACCAGCGCCAGCACGGCGTCATTCAAGACTTTGTCGCCCGTCCGGATGGATGTCTGCGTCTGGTCCTCGGCAATCGCCAGATCCGAAATGCGATCCTTCAATTCAACAATAATGCGCTCGGCCGTCTTCTTGCCGACACCTTTGATGCTCGACAAGCGCTTGACATCCTCGGCCACAATCGCAGCCCGCAGGCTGACCAGCGGCAAGCCGCTCAAAATGCCGATGGCAGTGGCCGGCCCGATCCCGCTGACCGCCAGCAATTGCTCGAAAAACTGGCGTTCCTCGGCCCGGCTGAAGCCGTACAGCAGCTCGGCGTCCTCGCGCACATGGTGATACGTGATCACCCGCGCACGCTTGCCGATCAACGGCAAATCTTCATAGGTGTTGAGCGTGATGTGAATCTCATACCCCACGCCGCCGGCATTGAGCACGACGCGCATGGGCTGCTTTTCCTCCACAATACCATCAATAAATGCGATCATGACAGGCGTTCCTCGATGCGGCGGGTATGCGCGTGACACAGGGCAATGGCCAGCGCGTCGGAGGCGTCTTCCGGCTCGATCGGCGCGCGCAGATTCAACAAGGTCATGACCATTGCCGCCACTTGCGGCTTGGTGGCGCTGCCACGCCCGACCACCGCTTGCTTCACGCGCCGCGGCGCATACTCGACAATCGGCACGCCCGCCCGCGTCAGCGGCAGCATCGCCGCGCTGCGCGCCTCGCCAATGCGCAAGACCGCCAGCACGTTTTTAAAGAAAAACTGGCTTTCGACCGCCGCCGCGTTCAAGGCATATTCCTGGGTCAGCTTGGCGATCCCGTCATAAATGCGCACATGGCATTCCCACACGGACAGGCGCGCGGCATTCTGGATCGCGCCGTACTCGACGCAGGCGATGCGCGGGCCATCCACGCGCACAATGCCATAGCCGGTGCTGCGCGTGCCCGGATCAATGCCGATGACGAGCATGCCGCTCAGGGATCGGACAAGGAGAAATCCGCCGCCGGCGCCTGCTGGTCCAGCACCTCGACGTAATACTTGTCGCGCAAATGCTGCAGGTACTCCTCGTAGACCGCCGTCATTTTTTGGTTGAACAGCTTGGCATGGATATCATCGTAGGCTTCGGCTTCGGTCAACACCCGGCCGGCGCGCTTGCGGTCAATGTAGACCAGGTGAAAGCCATAGCGGGTCGGGACTATGCCGCTGAATTCGCCGGGATGCAGCTTGAATGCGGCCTGCTCGACGGGCGCCATGTCCTCGCCAAAAAAGCCTTCGCTGACCAGGCCCCAATCGCCGCCTTGCGTGCGTTTCGGGTCGTCGGAATACTGGCGCGCGAGTTGTTGAAAATTCCCGCCGGCTTTCAATTCCTTCAGCACTTCGCGCGCGCGCAGCAAGGCGGTCTTGTTGTCCGGCTTGTTCTTGATCAGGATCTGGTACATGTGCACTTGCGCCGGCTGGGTGAACTCATCCAAGTGCAGTTTGTAGTAGTCGTGCAGTTCACCGGGCAGAACTGTCACGCGGCGCGCAATTTTGTCCTGAAACAAGATTTTCAATTTCAGATCGTCGCTGATCATCGTGCGCAGCTCGTCCTTGGTCAATCCTTCCTTGTCAAGATACGCCTGAAAATCTTCCGGGGTGGCGTAGCGGGCGCGATACTCATCGAGCTTCTTTTCAATCTCGATCTCCGGCATGGTCATGTCCTGATCCTTTTCCTTGGTCGCCGCCATCAGCAGCTTGCGGTCGATCAGCTGCTTGAGCGCGTCGCGCCGGGCGCGCGCCATTTCCCGGGCAACCTCTTCCGGCGGCAGGCGCTCGGCCAGCTGCTGCTGATAGGGCGCCAGCACCCGATCAAGCTCAATCGACGTGATCGTGTCATTGCCGACTTTGGCAACCGTGCTGACCCGGCCGGAGGGCGGCGGCACTTGCGCCGGCAGCCACGCCGCCAGCAGCACGACCGCCAGCACCGCGCCGGCGCGGTTACAAACGACTGTGTACCAATTCTTGGATGACACGTTCATTGCGAATCACCTTGTACTTGTTAGTGAGCGACGCCAGCAATTCTTCATACAACGCGCGCTCGCGCTGCTGTTCCAGCTGATTGCGGATGTCATCATGGGCTTCCGGCAACGCGCGTTGGCGGGCGGGAATCCGGTCGGTCAATTGAATCAGGTGCAGCCCGAACTCCGTTTCGACGACGCCGGAAATCTCATTGCGTTCAAGGGCGAAAGCCGCGGTCTCAAAGGCCGGCGCCATTTGCCCGCGCGCAAAGAAATCCAAGTCGCCCCCCTTGGCTTTCGTGGGACAGCTGGATTCCTGTGCGGCCACCTGCGCAAACTCTTCGCCTTCCATCACCCGCCGCCGCAATCCCTGGATTTTCTGCCAGGCGTTGCTGCGCTCGGCCGGCAACGCGCCCTTCTTCACTTCCACCAGGATATGGCGCGCGCGAATCCGTTCCGGCAGGCTGAAATCCTTGGTGTGCTGCGCATAATACTCCTTGATCGCGTCTTCGCCAACCTGGCTGCGCGCCGCGATGGTCGCCTCGTACAAGTAGCGCATCTTGACTTGCGCCACCGCGTCATCAAGGTCGCGCAGATATTGCGGGTTGTCCGCATAGTCCTGCTGCATGGCCGCATGCGCCAACACGCGGTTGTTGATCAACTGGTCGACAAAGGTCTTCACCTCGCGCCGTAAATATTCGGGCAGTTTGTCCAAGGCCGGCCCGGGAAACGCGCGCTTGAAATCCTCGACCGTGACGAGGTCATCGCCGACGATCGCCAGCACGTTGCTGGCCAGGCTCGGCGCCGGTTTTGCGGCGGGCGCGGCGGCGCGGGCCGCGGCCGACGTGACCGTGACATACTGAGTGCGCTCGACCACGACCGTGACCGCCGTGGCCGGCCCCTCCGCGGCGGCCAGCAGCGACGCCGCCAGCAGCGCCTCCTCGCGCAGGGCGATGCGCGCGGCATCCGCGCTCTTGGGCATCACTAGTTGTTCCTCTTCCCGGGCGGTGCAGCCCAGCAAGGCGCACACACCCAGCACGCCCAGCATTCCTGTCTTGTAATTACGCCGCATGTGCAAGTAGTTGTTTGAGCCGCGCACTGGTATCATGGTCAATGAGCGGCATGATGATCCGGTCGAGATCGCCCTTGAGCACTTCTTCCAAGGCATGGATCGTCAGGCCGATGCGATGATCGGTCACCCGGTTCTGGGGATAATTATAGGTGCGGATTTTCTCGCTGCGGTCGCCGCTGCGCACCATGGAGCGGCGCTGCGCGGCGCGCGCGCTATCCGCCTCCGCATGCATCCGTTCCAGCACCCGCGCGCGCAGCACGCGCATGCCCTTGGCTTTGTTCTTGTGCTGGCTGCGCTCGTCCTGGCTGGAAACCACCACGCCGGTCGGCAGGTGCGTGATGCGCACGGCCGAGTCGGTCGTGTTGACATGCTGCCCGCCGCAGCCGCCGGCGCGAAACACGTCAATCCGCAGATCCTCCGGCTTGATCTCCAGCTCCACCTCGCCGGCTTCCGGCAAAATCACCACCGACGCGGCCGACGTGTGAATCCGCCCGCTCGCTTCCGTCGCCGGCACGCGTTGCACGCGATGCACCCCGGCTTCATATTTCAGGTGATAGTAGACATCCGTCCCGTCAATGCTGAAGACCACTTCCTTGATGCCGTTCAATTCCGTCAAGCTGGTGCTCAAGGTCTCGATGCGCCAGCCTTTGCGCTCGGCGTAGCGCGTGTACATGCGCAGCAGGTCGCCGGCAAAGAGCGACGCTTCGCCCCCGCCCGTCCCGGCCCGGATTTCAACAATGGTATTCGCTTCATCTTCTTTGTCACGCGGAATCAGCAGGCGGTGCAGCGCCGTTTCGGCCTGGCTGTGCGCGGCCCGCGCTTCGACCAACTCTTCCTCGGCCAAATGGCGCAAGTCAAGGTCATCTGTGCCGGCGCTCAACAATTGCGTGTTTTCCTCAATCCGCCGGTGCCAGTCACGCAAGACGCTGATGGCCTTGACAATCTGCACCAGGCGCGCATGCTGGCGCGTCAGGTCGCGCAGTTGCGCCAGGTTTGCCGTGGCCTCCGGCAGCGCCAGCGCGGCTTCCAGCCGGTGCAACTCGTCTTCATAGCGGATAAGGTCTGCAATCTCCATGAGCAGTGTGTCCCAAGCCAAGGCGGCGGCGCGGCCGTGTCACGACCGGCGCATACACGCCGGCCATGGCCTCAGGCGACCGTTTCTTTCTTGGCGTAGCGCTTCTTGAATTTCTCGACTCGGCCGGCGGCGTCGACGTATTTCTGCTTGCCGGTGAAGAAGGGATGGCAGGCCGCGCAAATGCCAATGTGAATGTCGCGCGCGGTCGAACCCACGCGGTATTCAGCGCCGCACGCACATTTGATCGTCGCCGGCGAGTATTTCGGATGTATGCCGTCTTTCATTGTTGTTCCTGAACTGTTATCTGAGCGGCATGCACGGTGGCGCACATGCCATATTCTTACAGGTTCATTAGTATATGAAAAATGCGGAAATTATGCAACCACGCGCGATTTTCGCCCTGCATTTCGGTTAGCCAAGGCGGGGAGGCGAACTGCTTTGCCGAGGCACAGCGGAAATCTGGATGAATGGATGGGTGGATGATTGGAGGGGTGGTGCAGCGCCAGCATTCGCGGTTAATGATCACTGCCTGCTCCGCAGCCCGCACAACCTCCCAACTTCCCAGCCTCCCAACTTCCCAATCTCAGCTGGCCCCTCCCCCGTCCCCCACCCACTATTTCAGCGTTTTAGCTTTTCAGCGTTTTAGCGTTTTCTCAACGCCAGCAGCAGCAACCCCGCCAGCGCCAGCATGCCCGGTTCGGGGACCAGCAGCACTTTGACGCTCACATTATCTGTGCCGATATAGGGCGTCGCCGACGTCACGCCCAGCGCATCCGTCAAGTCAAACTTCAAACCAGCAAGATTCGGCGCACTGCCCGTGAACGTAAACAAAGTGCGCTCACAGTTGATAAATGTCTCGGTCTTCTTCACCTTGATCGTGACCGCGTTGGCGCTGGTTGCCAAAGTGAGCGTGCCCGCCGCTGCCACTTTGTCCGCCGTAGTGTCATTATACTCCCAATCCACGGAACTGCCCGAGTTCATGGTGAGTGCGGCCGTATTGAACGTGCCGATGCTGCTGCCCGGGGCAAGGGTGGCACTGTTGACCGTCGTTGCGCTGCTGCCGCAGCCAATCCCGGCCAGCGTGCCGCCATTGACTGTCGTCGCACCGGAATACGAATTGGCGCCCGAGAGCGTCAGCGTGCCCGCGCCATCCTTGGTCAGTGTGCCCGTGCTGGTGGCAATCGGATCATTGATCGAGATGTTGCCCGCCCCGCCCAGTGTCAGGTTGTACGTCCCCCCGATGGCGTTGCCCGACGCCACATCCAGCGTCAGGCTGCCAGCGTCCGCGTTGATCCGGGTAGCGAGGGCAAGAGTAATCGGGCCCTGATAGGTGTTGTTGCCCGAGGTGTTGCGCAAGGCCCCGCCGCTGGAAGGGCCGCTTCCATTCAAGGTCAGGGGCTCCGCGCCGATGGTGCGGTTGCCTGCCAGCTCCAAGGCCGCGCCGGACGTCACCGAGACTCCACCGGCGGTCGTACCTAACGCCGCGTTATTGTTCGCTACCATAGTGCCCGCACTAATGTCAAGCGCGCCGCTGAATGTGTTCGCTCCGGACAGCGTCAGCGTGCCCGATCCATCCTTGGTCAGTGTCCCCGTGCCGGTGGCAATCGGATCATTGATCGTGAGAATGCCCGCCCCGCCCAGTGTCAGGCCGAACTCACCCTCGATGGCGTTACCCGACGCAACATCCAGTGTCAGCGTATCAGCTTCCGAGTTGATCCGGGTAGTGCTGGCCAGCGTGATCTTGCCGGCATAAGTATCATTGCCCGACGTGTTGCGCAAAGCCCCGCCGTTTGAAATGCCGGTGCCATTCAATGTCAGCGTTTCCGCGCCGATGGCACGGCTGTCTGCCAGCTCCAAGACCGCGCCGGACGTCACCGAGACTCCACCGGCAGTCGTACCTAACGCCAAGTCATTATTGGCCACCAGCTTGCCTGCCTGAATGTTAAACACACCGCTAAACGTGTTCGCCCCGGACAGCGTCAGCGTGCCCACGCCATCCTTGGTTAACGTCCCCGTGTCGATGGCAACCGGATCATTGATCGTGATGCTGCCCGCACCGCCCAGGGTCAAGTCGAACGCCCCCGCAATGGCGCTGCCTGACGCCACATCCAGCGTCAGCGTCCCGGCATCCGAATTGATGCGTGAAACCGCGGCCAGTGTGATCGCGCCGCCATACGTGTTGTTGTTCGCCGTGTTGCGCAGCGCGCCGCCGCTGCTGATGCCCGTGCCGGTCAGCGACAGCGGCTCGGCCCCAATCGTGATCGTCCCGCTCAACTGCAACGCCGCGCCGGCCGCCACAGTCACGCCGCCGGCCGTCGTGCCCAATGCCGTGGCATGCTGCGCCGCCAGCACGCCGCCGCCGCTGATCGCCGTCGCGCCGGCATACGAGTTCCCGCCCGACAGCGTCAGCGTGCCGCTACCCGTCTTGCTCAGTGCCAGCGTGCCGGCCGTGTTCTTGATTGCGCCGCTGAAGGTACTGTTGGCATTGTTGTCGCCCACCGTCAAGGTGTAAGGTCCGCCTGCAACCGTATTGTCCACATAGCCCGCGCCGCTCAACCCGTTGATCGTCTCCGAGAAACCGCCCAAATCCAGCGTGTCGCCGCCCGTGGTGTCCGTCACCGTCACATCGCCCTTGCCCGCACCATTGGGAATGACGCCGGCCGCGCCCAACTTCAACGTGCCCGCATTGACCGTCGTCGCGCCGCTATAGGTGTTGGCGTTGGACAGCTTGACAACGCCGGCGCCATCCATGGTGATAGGATAATCACCGGAGATTACGCCGGTGTACTCAACCGTGCCGCCACTGGCGTTGGCCGTCAAATTAACGCCGCCAGTGAAAAGAATGATATTCGCGGAGAACGTCGCCGTGCCGCTGCTATTCAGGCCACCAGCGACGCGCATGCCGGCGTCGCCGGCATTGACGCTGATCCTTCTGGCAAACGAAACCCCGCCGGATTCGATCCACAGCTTGGTGGCGACGGCCGTAGTCGTGGGATCGCCGAGATACGCATCGCCAGCAGTGATCGATCCACCCGTGCCGATCTTGACTTCACCGGCGTAGATGACGGGGCCGTATTGGAGGGTGTTTGCGCCCGTCAGAGTCAGAATGCCGCTGTTTCTCTTTTCCAGGTTGCCGGTGCCAGAGATGATGCCCGACAAGGTTTGCGCCGCGGTGCTGTTGTAGTTGAGCACGGCATTGTCCGTGATGTTCCCCGCATACGACCCGCTGCCCAACTGGCCGGCGCCGCCAATCGTCAAGGTGCCGTCGCTGATGGTGGTCGCGCCGCTGTAGGTGTTGACGCCAGAGAGCGTCAGCGTGCCCGCGCCGGACTTTACGAACTCTTTCCCGGCCTGTGTGGTTCCGATGTCGTTGGCATAGCTGAAACTGTTGCCAGTGCTGACCTCAATGCCAAACTTTGAGCCACTCGCGAACGCCGCAGTGGTCGCGCCAAGGAGACTGTCGATTTCGCTGGAAGCCCATTCACTCCCGCCGCCCGCCATCACCGCCAGCTTGGCCCCGCTGGACACGGCAACCTTAGAGGCGGCATTGTAGCCGGGCAAGGATGCCGCCTTCGCGGCCAGCAGCGTGCCGGCTTGGATATTGTTCCTGTTGCTGTAGGTATTTACCCCGGTCATCTTAACCGTGCCGGGGCCGGTAAGGTACATTTGTTTGATTCCACTGATTGCCCCTGAGAATAAGAGTGTGCCACCAGAATTGGCATATAATGTACAAGCTCCATCGACCGCCACTGTCCCACTAAACTCATTCTCGCCCGATGTATTATTGCCGCCAATCAAGCGGTATGAATAGCTGCCGGAAGTACTAAGCACAATAGGTTCATTGACAATTGTGCCGCCATTAGCATCGACAATCCAGAGCCTTGCCGATGTAATATCAGTTCCGTTAGTGCCGACATATATTATGCCACCGCCCACTGCTCCGCCTTCCGCAATCTCAAGATCGCCACAGTCAATTGCAGTACTGCCCGTGTAGGCGCTGTTGCCGGTGATCCTTACCTTGGCATCCTGCCGGATGGTCAATGAGCCAGTGCCTTGGAGATTGCCAGATATAATCAAGGTCTTGCCCGCGCCCACGCCTTGATTGGCGCCATAGGCGTAGACGGGCTTGCCGTTATTGTAAATGTTGGGTGAGCCGATGGTGAGATCGCCGCTGTACGGATTGAGCTCCAACGCAGTGCCTTGCGCGGCAATGTCGCAATTCCACGTCATGGTTCGCCAGTTATCGTTATGGATTTTCCACCAAAGGTCGATCGGATTGCCGCCAATAGTAAAGGACGCCGGCGCGACGTTGACAAAATAAATGGCGCGCCAATCATCATAGGATGTGTAATTGTTGTAGGGCGTATAGCGGCTGGAGCCGACAGTGGCAAAATAAAGATCATTAGCCGACCCAGGCGCGGGCGCGTTGTTATCACCCCAGTTGGCACCCGTGCCCCAGTTGTTGTCCCCGCCGCCACCGTCCCAGTCACCGCTGGCAGCAGCGATACTTGGCATCAGGCAGGCGCAGGCCAGCAGCAACAGGATAGGCATGCGAACATTGTGGCGGCACAACAGTTGGGGGCGAAAGTTCATAGTACCAGCACCAAACAGCCAAGTGAACAAGCATGAGCGCATCAGCAAGAGCCCCACCCGGCGCGGGAGTTCAAGGTGATGTTGAGACTGTAGCATATTCAGGCAAGAAAAGCAAGAACAATTGTGCCGCGGCTTGGACGTTTGTGCCATTTTTTAGAAATTTCTTGCGCCAGAAAGATGCTTTTTTCGACAAATATGCATGTGGCCGAGGCAGTGAATCAACGGAAAACAGAAAGATGAATACTGCTGCCCGCTGCCTTGGCTAGCCAAGGCACCAGCCTAGTCCCGCCCACGGCGTGGATACGCCACGCGCGCCGCGCGGGGCACGCAGTGCGCTTCGTTTTCC
>Ga0247841_10012014_pt1 | contig 11373 bp, 8 predicted proteins | sample LaCruzMarch2015__2_FD_192410 | JGI IMG/M metagenome (GOLD analysis project Ga0247841, IMG submission 192410) | Freshwater microbial communities from meromictic Lake La Cruz, Castile-La Mancha, Spain - LaCruzMarch2015_18m | ecosystem: Environmental > Aquatic > Freshwater > Lake | place: Spain...
GCTTCACTTCGCTCGCTCTCAACGAGTGTCATTAAAGGTTGATTTACCGGGCATAATACCAAGTAAGCTTTCAAAAATTCATAGTTTATTTAGTGAGACCCCAGTTTCAGAATCTGAAACTGGTTGTCCGAACTATCCCGCACAGAGGGGTTTTTGAAAGCAACTTGGTATTAGCGATAATACAAGTGTGTAAGTAGCATGAGAGCTGGTCAGTGTCAATATGAAAGGGCAAAATTATTATGTTGACATGCCTTAAAGCCTTTCTTATACTTCCTTATAAAGTTGTGGCAAATATCAACTGTGGCCAGTGCAACAGCAAGTAAGGGGAGGCAAAATGCAAAATTTTGTATTTCAAAATCCGACTAAAATTATTTTCGGCAAGGGGGCTATTAAACAAATCGCCGGAGAAATTCCCAATGAAGCCAAAGTGCTGATTACCTATGGCGGTGGCAGTGCTCTGCGTAATGGTGTTTTTGCTGAGGTCAAATCCGCTCTTCATGGTTATGACATAACGGAGTTTGGCGGCATTGAACCGAACCCGGAATATGAGACAATAATGAGGGGAGCAGCGCTGGCCCGCGAGAAGAAAATTGATTTTCTGCTGGCGATTGGTGGTGGTTCGGTAATCGATGGGACCAAGTTTATGGCCGCCGCTATTCCCTTCAAAGATGATCCGGCCCTGTTGCTTGCGAACGCCGGCAGCGCTATTGTTCAGGCGTTGCCCATTGGCGTGGTTCTTACTTTGCCTGCGAGCGGTTCGGAAATGAACAACCGTGCCATCATTTCGCGCAAAGAGTGTATGCACAAACGAGCCATCATGAATCCATTTTTATTCCCTCGATTTGCCATACTTGATCCAACCAAAACATATACGCTGCCAGTCAGTCAAATCGGCAATGGTGTGGTCGATACATTCGTTCATGTTCTGGAGCAGTATATGACTTATCCTGTTTACGGAATAGTCCAGGATCGTCTGGCCGAAGGATTGTTGAAGGTGCTGATTGACGAGGGACCCAAAGCGCTCATTGAACCTGAAAATTATGATGTGCGAGCAAGTCTGATGTGGTGCGCGACGATGGCGCTAAATGGTATTATTGGTGCCGGTGTTCCGCAGGACTGGTCAGCGCATCGGATAGGCTATGAACTTACGGTATTGTATGGAATGGATCATGCTCAAACGCTTGCTGTCCTAGTGCCGGCCATGTTCAAAATCATGGAGGACGATAAGAGGGAGAAGCTTTTACAGTATGCGGAGCGTGTTTGGGGAATAAACAAAGGTAACGAGGGTGAGCGAATCGATGCCGCTATTGATAAAACCCGGGAGTTTTTTGAGAAAATGCAAGTCCCCACTCGTCTTAGTGAATATAAAATTACGGATAAGTGCATACCGCTGGTTGTGGAACAACTAAAAGCGCACGGCCTGGTTAAACTGGGTGAGCACCAGAATGTGACTCCGGAAGTGGTTCAGAAAATATTTAAACTTTGTCTGTAAAAACGCATTAACGTCAATGATACAGATTATACCAAGTAGCTATCAAATATTAGACCTACCTAGCTTCGCACGTGGGATAATTCCAAATAGCCTTTGGCTCACTATAAGCGAGTCTCATTATCCCCATTCGCTATGCTCAGGGGATAATTCCACTTACGTTTCTAGCTTCACTTCGCTCGCTCTCAACGAGTGTCATTAAAGGTTTCTTTCTTCTTCATTCAATCGTTCGGGAATCGACTATAAAATATTCTGTATCCCCGAAGCAGCTTGTGGGAAGACCTTTATGCTGCTCATAAATTAAGGCCACTCGTTTACCGGCAAATTGGTTGATGCGCTTGGCCACTTCCTCGTTGCGGATAGTGAACAGGAATTTATCGGGAATGGCACCGGGCATAGTTACCATGGCCATTTCTCCCTCCCATGTTTTGCAAAGCCAGCCGCTTTTTGAAAGTTTCTGGATATAGCCGACACGTTCGCCCTGCGAAAAACTCCAGGTGAGTGCCAGCCAGATATAGAGAATAACGCCGATCACCGGCACCATTAATATACCCACAATCCAAAATAACAAACGTGTTTTACTCTTTCCAGAATTGCTGTCCATGGTCATATCTCCTTTGTAATGTCTTAATTTTTCTTTTTTGGCGGAATCCTTACTATCCTTTCTTTTCCTTCAATCATTGATATCGCGTTTTCCGGACAGAAATGCGCGCAAACTCCGCAACCGATGCAGAGCTCTTCCTTTCTGCGGGCTTTTTTATCGTCGTTTAAATAAGCCGCGTGGGTGTGACATACCTTAACACATTTCCCGCAACCAATGCAGAGATCGTCGTTCACCACGGATAAAAAATTGGTCGCGTTCGTAATTGGCACGATCATATTATCGACGCCGTTGGCGCAGCAGCACCTACAGCAGTTACAAATACTTGTTTCATCTTTGCTAGTATCAAAATTTGGATGATAGGCCTTATGTACAAGCCCTGCTTCCTCTGCCCGCTTTAAAACATTTAATGCTTCGTCTTTTGTAATCATTCTGGAAAAACCCTGCTCCGATGTAAATCTCGCCGATTTGCCAAAAGTAAAACAGTTTTCTCTTTCATCCGTCTGTTTGCATGGAGTTCCGGACATGTCTTTATGATGTCGGCAAAAACAATGCCCCAGTGCGATTTCATCAAATTTTTGTATCAGCTCCTCAACCTTTTTAGTCGGTACAATTTTGTCAACAGCGGAATCAATCTCTTTATCGATAATAATTTTTATTTTCTCATTTTTAGGCTTGTTGCTAAAAACAGGTACTGTTCTATCGACTGCTGGTAAATTCAATAAATGCGGGATAAAGGCATCATAATTTTGTTGGACCATATTATCAAATTCCCCGAATAATTTATCGAATAATGCGGAGATTTCCCTGTTCCTGTCGTTCATCTCAAGCTTGCCCATAAAGGTATATTCAAAGGTTCCTACGTTTAACAGCGGCAGTAGTCTGAAAACCATAATTCCCTTGCTGTTGGGCTGATTAAAAATAACGCCTCTTTTTGAAAGCATAGTTACTTTTTTTAAAATTTCTTCTTCCGGTAATCCGCTCGATAGCTTTAACTGTTCCATTGTCTGGGATTTTTTTTCGTTGAAAGCAGCAATGAAATCCACTTCATCTTCCATAATAAAATATTTTAAAAGTTGAATAAGGGTGTCGCTAACAGGAATCGGTGTTCCTCCGGCTTTGCTGATAATGTTACCGGCTTCTTTGTATTTTTCATCAATATTCATATTTATTCCTCCAATTGAGCAAGTATATGGGGGCTATCTTTGCTTGTCAATGAATATATTGCTAACGAATTTTAGCTTTATTTAGCTTGACAGATATATCTTTTTGTTCTGTATTCCTTGATTAATAATTCTAATAAAGTTCGTCTTGAGGGGAGTTTAATAATGTCGGAAAATCCTTTGAAGTTATTGATGAACCCAAAATCTATTGCTGTTGTGGGCGCAAATAATGATCCTTCAAAAATGGGGACCATTCAGGCGCTCAGTATTTTGAAAGATGGCTATAAAGGCGCGTTTTATCCTATTCATCTGACAGAAAAAACAGTTTTGGGACACAAGGCTTATGCTGCTGCTTCCGATCTGCCTGCCGCTCCCGATTTGGTCGTTTTTATAGTTCCGAATAAAGCAATAACTACACTTATTGAAGATTTCGGTAAAATTGGCACTAAGCGAGCCATTATTATTACAGCCGGTTTCAAGGAAACAGGTGTAACTGGCCTGGATATGGAAAAGAAGGTCAATGAAATAGCAGGTCTTTATGCGATACGTTTTGTCGGCCCTAATTGTCTGGGTATAATTAATTCCGAGATAAATTTGAACACTACAGTTGCTCCATTTTCTCGCAAAGCAGGGCTGTTAGGATTTGCCTCGCAAAGCGGAACTTATGTGACTCAATCGCTGGCCTATTTGAGACAAAGGGGGATACAATTTAGCAAAGCTATCAGTTTAGGCAATGAAGCCAATATCAACATTGTGGACGCTTTGGATTATCTGGGTGAAGATGAACAAACCAAGGCGATTATTCTTTATATCGAAGGAATAAGCGACGGGAAAAGATTTATCGAAGTAGCCCGCAAGGTCACACAACACAAACCTGTACTGGCACAATATGTTGGTGGTTCAGCCTCCGGTGCCCGTGCCGGATCAAGCCACACCGGCGCTATGGCTGGTCCTGATTTTCTTTATAACGGCATCTTGAAGCAAGCCGGTGTAATCCGAGTGGGCAGCATCGAAGAGCTCTACACTCACGGTTGGACACTGGCTACGCAGCCGCCTCTACGGGGAAGACGCGTGGGAGTGATGACTAATTCCGGCGGTCCCTCGACGGCCATTTCTTATACCTGTGATTTGGTTGGGCTGGAAGTTCCCCGTTTTTCCGAGAGTTTGCAAAAAGAAATTAAACAACATATCGAGCCGCATGCATCCGCGGCTAATCCTGTGGATATGACTTTTCATTTGAGCATGGAAAAACTTGCCGTAACTCTGCCGGAGATTATGATGAAAAGCGGCGAGGTGGATGCGATGGTCATGTATGGAGTTCTGCAATCCGGCTTCATGAAAGAAATTTACCATCATGTTGTTGATCTTGCCGGCGGAATTAGTTTCGAAGAATTTATGAAGGTAATCGAGCCAGTCAATGCCAAGGCATTTGAATTACCTCATAAGTATAAAATGCCGATGCTGGTATCGTCTTTTTTTGGTTGTGAAGATGGTTATACCAAAGGTTACCAGGATACAAACACGCCGGTGTTTTCTTCTCCGGAAAATGCTGCGCGGGCTTTAGGTTCTCTTTACCACTACAAACAAATTAGAGAGCGCAAACCATTGGAAAAAATCGATCTCCCGGTAGTAAGTAAGCTCGCACTCCGTCTCATTAAACAAGCAAAAGCAAATGGTCAAACAGCGTTGGACGAACACGCAGCGAAAAAACTACTGGCTGCTTACGGGGTGCCTGTTACAAAGGAGGCAGTGGTCTCAACGAAAGCGGAGGCAGTGGATGCCGCCCGAAAAATTGGCTATCCTGTGGTGCTCAAAGCCTGTAGTTGGGAAATAATGCACAAAAGCGGTAAAGGGCTGATCGCTTTAAATATAGAAAATGCCACCCAGCTCAAAGATAATTTCTCGTCTATACAGAAAGCGGCGGGGAAACCCGTGCCAATTTTGGTTCAGGAAATGCTTCAGGGTAACAGGGAATTTCTGGCCGGGATGACGCGTTTCGCGGGATTTGGACCGTGCGTTGTTTTTGGCCTCGGTGGAGTTTTTACCGAGATCTATCGCGATACGACGATACGTCTGGCTCCTCTTGCCGATGGAGATGTAGAGGAAATGTTTGCCGATATTCGCGCCAAGTCATTGCTGGACGAATTTCGCGGTATGCCAAAGGTTAAAATCGAAAAACTCATCAAGATAATCCGGGCTGTTGGAGATATATCCCTGCTGCATCCGGAAATAGCCGAAATCGATCTCAATCCGATTATAATCAGTGGAGCCAACCCCGTTGTGGCAGATGCGTTGATCGTTTTGAAGGCTGAAGTCTGAAAGAGAGCTTTGCACAACCCCTCTAATAGTCATACCGGCGAAGTACCCTTCAGGGTATATCCAGGAAACCATTGATGATACTGGATTCCGGTATGCACCGGAATGACAAAATTGGTGGTTTTATACGGTTATTCAAACTAGGTCTCAGGTTATGCTTCTTTCCCTTACAATATACATCGGTTTCTATTTCTTCCTTTTAGCTTTTGTCATCAAATCACCGAACGTGCCCATGGTCTTGGGTGCCTCGGGGACGTAGCTGCGGAAATCCTCACCTCCGCCATCGGAGGCAACATCCTGACTATTGCCCGGAATATTGAGAGAGATACGCTTATTGTCGCGATCGATCTTTTCAATTTGGACTTCTAATTGAGAATCAGCAGCAAGAACATCGCGGGCATGCTTAATTTTCTTGCCACGCGACAGCTTGGATATATGCAAAAGGCCATCAACGCCTGCCTCCAGAGTGATAAAAGCGCCGAAGTCAGTTAAGCGCGATACTTTACCTGTGTGGAGACTTCCTTCAAGATATTTAGCCACCACTTCATTCCACGGATCGGGCATTGTATCTTTGACCGATAACGAAATGCGGTCATTATCCCAATCGAGATTTAGTATTTTTACCTCTATACTGTCACCGGTTGCATAGAGTGTTTTGGTGTCTTCCACTCGGCCCCAGGCCATTTCCGAAACAGGAAGCAACGCCTGGATGCCCCCGATATTCACAAACGCGCCAAAATCGCGCACAGAGGTGACCACGCCTTGCACGGTCATTCCTTTTTGCAGCGTACCTTTGAGCTCATTGATTTTTTCCTGTTCTATTTTTTGAAGAAGAGGGCGGCGGGAAAGAATTATGTTGCGGCCATTTTCGGCATACTCGACAACAATAAAGTCCAGTTTTTTACCGACGTAATCTGCAACATTGTCGATTTTTTTCGTATCCATTTGCGAGTATGGACAAAAGGCGCTGGCACTTGCGCTTATTTTGATCGAAAAACCACCTTTGATTTCCTTTTCCACCATTGCTTCCAAGGGAATCTGATTCCTATACGCGTTGAGTAAGAAGTCGTCGACGCTTTTGCGGGCGAGCAGTTTGGTCGTAAATAGTCTTTCGCTATGGCTTGAAGAAAGGAAATAAGCGGTAATTGTATCTCCTTCCTTTACTGTCAGGTTACCATTATCATCAAGGAATTCTTTTTTGTCCAGGTAGCCTTCGCTTTTTGCGCCTAAGTCTATGAATATCCATTCCGATGAAATTTTTACTACGGTTGCCTCTGTTTTTTCACCGGGAGCAAAACGCTTCGGGGTCAGATCCGTTTCATCCAGCATTTCAGCAAAACTCTTAGTTTCTTCCATATATATCCTTTTAATTTTAATAACTCGTAAAAAGTCCAAATATCGTCATACCCGCCGCAGGTGACCTTCAGGTTACGAACGCCGCTATCCAGACGTCATCCCGGCGTAGGCAGGGAACCAGCACTGAATTAATGACTGGATTCCGGATCAAGTCCGGAATGACAAAGCAGGGGTTTTTGACTTTTTACGATTCCGTATATCTTGATAACACGAAAAAAAGAATTTGTCTTTGAGAATATTTCATCTCAAAAATATCTGGAAAATCGGATAAAAATGTATTATGGGTAAATTAAGAATATATAAGGAGTTAAATGACTTATGCGTTTTGAAATTGCTCGTGGCGGCAGCGGGCTGACTTATGAAATCCGCAATATCGTACTCATAGCTAACAAGCTGAAAGAATACGGTATCGAAATCATCTGGGAAAATATCGGTGACCCGATCCAAAAAGGCGAAAAAATTCCGGATTGGATGAAAGAAGTGCTCGTCGATATTATCAAGGAAGATGGCTCTTACGCTTATTCGCCCACCAAGGGAGTGGATGCAACACGCGCTTTTATTGCCGACAGCGTCAATGCGCGCGGCAAAATTCAGATTACGCCTGAAGATATCATTTTCTTCAATGGTCTGGGCGACGCAATTGCTCGCGCCTACAGTTCCATACAGGTGGATGCCCGCATGATCATGCCGGAGCCGACGTATTCCACGCATTTTATGGCGGAAGTGCTCCACGCTTCTTTTCCGTCCAATACGTACCGGATGAATCCGTACAACAACTGGCATCCAGATTTGAGGGAATTGGAGCAGAAAGTCAAAAGCCATAAAGCGATTGTCGGCGTGCTGATTATCAATCCCGATAATCCCACCGGCTTTGTGTATCCGGTAGAGGCGCTCCAGAATATCGTACGGATTGCCAGAGAAAATGATCTTTTTGTGATTTCAGATGAGACTTATATCAATATAGTCTATAACGGCAAAAAGACTGTGCCGATTGGCGATATTATCGGCAATGTTCCTGCTATCGCCATGAAGAGCATCTCTAAAGAAGCTCCGTGGCCCGGCGCGCGCTGCGGCTGGATGGAAGTGTATAACGCGGACAAAGACCCGATTTTCGCCCGCTTCATCAATACTATTTTGCATCAGAAGATGTCGGAAGTGTGCTCGACAACGCTGCCGCAAATGGCGATACCAAGGATCATGACACATCCGGAATATAAAAATTACCTGAGAGAGCGATTGCAGCATTACGAAAAGCTTTCCAATATCGCTTATGGTATTTTGAAAGACGTCCCATTTCTCATTGCCAACAAAACCAATGGCGCGTTTTACAATACGGTTATCTTCAATGAATCGGTGCTCAATGACCGGCAATATCTGAAGATTGAGCAGCCCGAGATCAAGAGCTATGTAGAAGGCCTGACGAAAGGCTCGATAGAATACGACAAGCGATTTGTTTACTATCTGCTGGCAGCCACCGGCATTTGCGTGGTCCCACTGACGTCATTTTTCACGCCACTGCTCGGTTTCCGCATGACGCTGCTGGATAAGGACGTTGATGAATTTGAGCATGTTGTAAAAACCATCGCATCCAAAATTACCGAATATATTAATTCGAGTAAATAGAAGTTTGCAAACAGCCATTGATTTATCTGAAAGGGACGCCTTAATCTTTAAGGCATTCGATCTTATTCGGCTTTACGGAGAACTACATGACCACGTCCGATCCTGAAAGGCTTGTCCAATATGTTCGTTCATTGTCGGGATTCGTTATCTACACAACCATTGATGGTAACTACAACCACATTGGAGCCACTGCCGCTGACGCTGTTCTTCAGGCAAACATGCGCTATGCAACCCATGTAAAGCCTCGTGTGAACAGAATCTTGGAAAAATATCCAGAAGCGAGAACGACCTCTGCAGTTCTCCGCTTGGTGGAAGAAATTGGCGCTACGAAGTTCCTCTCCTGGCGCGGCGAAAACCGAGCCGAACGTTTCTCTTGCGTTCTTGGTCTCTTTGAGTCAGAAGACATTGAGACCGAATCAGACCTCCATGACTGGTTGTTGAACGATGCCAATTTAACAAAGCTCCGATCCATAAAGGGTATTGGGCCGAAGACTGTCGACTATTTCAAGATATTGGTCGGTGTGTCCACCAGTGCTATAGATAGGCATCTCCTAAAATTCCTTGGGTTGGCTGGCTTGGTAACATGCGGTTATAGTGAGGCACAAGCGGTCATAAATGCCGCAGCCGATATCCTTTCAGTTGACCGTGCTTACTTCGATCACAGCATTTGGCAATTCATGAGCAGGCGAGTTGATCAGTCTGTGGTTTAGAATGCAATGGCTACATGCAAAGCCGGGGGTCAGGTTTTGAAATAGAAGTTTTTTAGGCCGCACGATGCTCCCGGCCGGACTTCTCCAGATAGTATTCGTAATTACCATTGTAAATACGCATCTCACCATGATCAATTTCAAAGACGCGATTTATAAGACAGCGTAGGAAGTGTCGGTCATGGCTGACAAGCACTACCGTGCCAGTGAAGTTTTGCAGCGCGGCAAGCAGAGTTTCGCGTGACTGGATATCAAGATGGTTTGTCGGTTCATCAAGGATCAGCAGGTTGATCGGTTGCACCAGCATTGTCGCCAGAACAACCCGGCTCTTTTCCCCACCGGATAATTTGTCAATCCGTTTGTAAATATCATCACCCTGAAACAGAAATGCGGCGCAGAGATTGCGCAGCGTGCCCAGGTGCGCCTGTGGCATGGCATCCTGCAAGGTTTCCAGCACTGTCTTCCGCGGTTGGAGAATATCCATGGCATGCTGACTGAAATAGCCGGGATAAACGTTTGCTCCCAGATTCATGCTGCCAGTCGTTGGCGCGGCCTGATCTGCCAGCACCTTTAAAAAAGTGGACTTACCCGCTCCGTTTACTCCAACTACGGCAATCTTTTCCTGCCGGCGAATTATACCGGTGACTCCGCCGAAAACTGATTTTACGCCACCGTCAGGACGGGGCCAGACTTTACCAAGGCCATCGAGCTTGACTACATCATCACCGCTGCGCGGCGGTTCGGCAAACTCGAATTTGATGCTGCGCTGTTCGGCCGGAATTTCAATGCGCTCAATCTTATCAATCTTCTTGATTCGGGACTGAACCTGAGATGCATGAGATGCGCGCGCCGCGAATCGGGCAATGAAATCCTCTTCTTTGGACAGCATTTCCTGCTGGCGGCGGTGGCTGGCCAGAAGCTGATCATGACGAATTTCCCGTTCACGCAGGTAAAAATCGTAGTTGCCGCTATAAGTTGTTATCGTGCGGTTAGCTACCTCAACAATTCGATTCACCACGCGGTTCAGAAATTCGCGGTCATGGCTGGTCATTAACAGTGCGCCCTTAAATGAAGTGGATAGCCATTCTTCCAGCCAGATGATCGATTCTACATCCAGATGGTTTGTGGGTTCATCCAGCAAAAGCACATCGGGATTGATCGACAGGATTTTGGCAAGAGCAATGCGCATTTTCCAGCCGCCGCTGAAAGTTTCCACCGGGTGAGAATAATCATCCGGCCCGATACCCAGGCCTGTCAAAATAATTTGCGCGCGGCTTTCCATGTCGTAGCCCCCGCGATGCTCGAACTCGGACTGAATGTTGCCATAACGCGCAAGCAGATTTGCCATTTCATCTTCGGTCATCGGCTCGCTCATAGCAATTTCCATCTCCTGAATCTGCAAGCCTAGCTGGCTTACTGCCCCGGAGGCGGATATAACCTCCTGAAGTGCCGACCTTCCGGACATGGCGCCGACATCCTGAGAAAAATAGCCGCAAACAACATTGCGCGCTTTGGTGATTTCTCCGGCATCGAACTCTTCCTCGCCCATGATCAGGCGAAAGATGCTTGTTTTTCCCGCGCCGTTTGGGCCGACTAAACCGCTACGGCTTCCGGGCAGTATCTGAAAACTGGCATCCCGAAACAGGATTTGCGGGCCATGCTGTTTGCTGATGCCACTGAAATGAATCATATTGTGGGAGCTCCTTCTTAATTAGGTGTATCTGCAGGTTGTTCAAAATGATTTAGATGCAAGGCGCGCAAGGAGTGAGCAGCGGAGCGTACTTTTGGCGTACGTGAGCAGCGAGAGACGAAGCGCAACGAAGCAGATGAGCTTTTTTCAACAGCCTGTTAAAGTGGCGCACTGGTAGCACAACCAAGATGATGTCGCAAGATCATTTTGCTTTAACTACAAATCGCCAGAGAGCATTGCGGTGTTCTTCTCTGGCGTAATCAATGCCTATTCTGGGTGTGGCGGAAATTCGCTTTGCGGGGATTTTCTTGTAGTCTTCAACCCAGAGCTTGTCGCCTTCGGTTAAATTCCAGCCGTTTAATGATTTGTCAATTCCCAGTGCCTGGCAGAGTTTTGCGGGGCCGTTGGTGAGTTCGCGTCCTTTGCGC
>Ga0247841_10012015_pt1 | contig 11373 bp, 7 predicted proteins | sample LaCruzMarch2015__2_FD_192410 | JGI IMG/M metagenome (GOLD analysis project Ga0247841, IMG submission 192410) | Freshwater microbial communities from meromictic Lake La Cruz, Castile-La Mancha, Spain - LaCruzMarch2015_18m | ecosystem: Environmental > Aquatic > Freshwater > Lake | place: Spain...
TCAATTCCCTTTCAGAACTTGTGGAGAACACAGGTGGAACTATCTACATTGATTCACTTCCAGTTGGCGATCCAACTTTATCAGCCAGGGAGATCATAAGCAATGAATCACAGGAGCGAATGGGGCTCGTGATCGGGGAGAAGGACCTCTCCATGCTTGAAAAAATAGCGTTCCGTGAACGGGCGCCGTTATATGAAGCCGGTAAAACATCTGCCGATCAACAGCTTATTTTCCGGGACCGGAAAAACGATAGCAAGCCTGTTAATCTCAAACTGGAAGATTTCTTTGGAAAACCTCCCAAAACAATCCTCCGGGATTTGTCCTATCCTACAATCTATTCACAACTTATCTATAAGCCACAACTGCTCACAACATATCTTGAATCTGTTTTGCAAATGGAATCAGTGGCTTGTAAAGATTGGCTTACCAATAAGGTTGACCGTGCTGTTTCCGGAAAAATTGCAATGCAGCAGACATGTGGAACAATTCAACTCCCACTGAATAACCTGGGGGTTGTATCGCTGGACTACACTGGCGTGAGGGGCATCGCAACATCGATTGGACACGCACCGGTAGCTGCCCTGATCGATCCGGCAGCAGGATCGCGTCTTTCGATAGCCGAAGCGCTTACCAACCTGGTTTGGGCGCCACTGACCCATGGATTGAAAGGCATTTCATTATCCGCAAACTGGATGTGGCCCTGTCGAAATCCGGGAGAGGATGCCCGGCTTTATGCCGCAGTCAAGGCCGTCAGTGATTTTGCTATTGAACTGGGGATTAACATTCCAACGGGCAAGGATTCATTGTCAATGACACAGAAGTACCCGGATGGCACAACAGTATTATCTCCCGGAACCGTTATTATTTCTGCGGTTGCTGAAGTTTCGGATGTAAAGAAAGTAATCAGTCCGGTTCTGATCAATGAACCTGGTTCTCAGTTGCTTTACATTAATTTTTCAAGAGATTCCCTGAAACTGGGCGGAAGTAGTTTTGCCCAGGTGGTCAATACAATCGGGAATGAAGCTCCCACGGTAAAAGATTCAGGATATTTCATCAGGGCTTTTGAGGCCGTTCAGCTGATGATCCGCGAAAACCTGATCCTGGCCGGTCACGACATTTCTGCAGGAGGACTGATCACGACGTTGTTGGAGATGACATTTGCAAATGTGGATTTTGGGATGGATGCTGACCTGACCCAGATGGAGGAACGCGATACCATCAGGTTGCTTTTCAGTGAGAATCCGGGGATCGTCATCCAGGTCACGGATGTGGATGCAGTGCAGGAGATCATGAAACTGGCAAGGATTGATTTCGTCAGGATTGGTACGATCAACCAGGAAAGAACCATTGCCATTACCAATGGCTCCGACCATCATTCATTCGACATAGATTCAATGCGTGATATCTGGTTCAGAACTTCTTACCTGCTTGACCGCAGACAATCAGGCGTAAAACTTGCCCTGGAGCGGTTTACGCATTACAAACAACAACCATTACAGTTCCGGTTTACCAAATCGTTTACCGGTACTTTCGCCCAATATGCAATCGATTCACGGCGGCGCACAACGACGGGAATTAAAGCGGCCATTATCAGGGAAAAGGGGGTGAACCGCGATCGCGATATGGCATGGGCATTATACCTGGCCGGATTTGATGTGAAGGATATCCATATGACCGATCTCATCTCCGGGCGCGAAAATCTGGAAGATGTAAACCTGATTGCCTTTGTTGGCGGGTTTTCAAATTCTGACGTACTCGGATCGGCCAAAGGCTGGGCTGGAGCATTTCTCTTTAATGAAAAAGCAAACCAGGCCCTGACAAACTATTTCAGGCGTGAGGATACCCTGAGCCTTGGGGTTTGCAACGGTTGCCAGTTGCTGGTTGAATTGGGTCTGATATATCCGGAGATTTACCATCCAAAAGCCGAAATGAACCAGCACCCCAAGATGTCATGGAATGATTCGCATAAATATGAATGCGCTTTTGTTGGATTGGATGTTGTCGAAAACAATTCTGTGATGTTGCATTCACTTGCGGGATCTAAACTAGGGATCTGGGTTGCGCATGGGGAAGGCAAGTTCAATTTCATCGGACCGGAGGAACAGTATCATATCCCGGCGAAATTCAGCTGTCATGAATATCCCGGGAACCCAAATGGTTCTCAGTTCGATGCCGCTTGTATCGCCTCGAACGACGGGCGTCATCTGGCAATCATGCCGCATCTGGAGGATTCAGTTTTGCCATGGCAGTGGGCTTATTATCCAAGTGACAGGAAAACAGATGAAGTCGCACCGTGGATTGAGGCGTTTGTGAATGCAAGGGAATGGGTAAAGGAAAAATCAAAGATCAAAATTCAAAAATATAAAGCTTGAGTCTACTCCGAAAAGTCCGATCAATTGGATCCTGAGCGGAGTCGAAGGATGCAAACACCTGTCAATAAGGACACTGAGCGAAGTCGAAGTGTCCGGTTTTCAATTAAAATGCCTTTTCGGAGTAGGCTCAATCTTTTTAACATTTAACCAACCCAAATGAAAAAAATCGTATTGATTACCGGCGCCACTTCTGGTTTTGGAGCGGCGGTTGCCCGGAAATTCGCGGAGAACGGGCACAGCCTGATCATTACAGGCCGCCGGGAAGTTTTATTGGATGAACTGACCAAAGAACTGATTAATAACTGGAATGTTGAGATATTCCCGCTGGTTTTTGATGTAAGGAAGCATAAACAGGTAGAAGACGCGATTGAAACACTTCCCGAAAACTGGAGAAAGATAGATATACTGATTAACAATGCAGGCCTCGCGGTTGGACTCGATCCCATACATAAAGGGGTGGTTGAAGACTGGGATCGTATGATCGATACCAATATCAAAGGATTGCTTTACATGACCCGTGCTGTTGCGCCGCTGATGGTGGCCCGCAACCAGGGGCACATTATTAACATAGGATCGGTGGCAGGCAAAGAGGTGTATCCAATGGGTAATGTCTACAGCGGGTCAAAATTTGCAGTTGATGCCATCAGTAAAAGCACACGCATCGATCTGCTCGCTCATAACATAAAAGTCACACATATTGCGCCCGGGGCTGCCAACACCGAATTTTCATTGGTGCGGTTCAAAGGTGATAAGGAGCGGGCCGAGATGGTTTACAATGGATTTACTCCGCTTTCGGCGAATGATGTAGCCAATGTGGTTTTTTATGTCACCACGCTTCCTGCACATGTTAACATCAACGAACTCGTTCTGATGCCTACTGCACAGGCCAGTGCAGTTAATTTTCACAAGATTCTCTGAAGTACATACCAGAATACGGTGGAGTGTATTTTTTCTTTCACGACCTTGCCTTTCGCTACCTCCCTGTTTTTTCTTTATCATTGCATTAAAATTCTTATTTATCCATCATATATTAGAAATTGTTATGGAAGTTACCCGGATCTTTGATCTTTTACCTTATCATGAAGCCACATTTAAACCTAAAGAGGATGTCGTGGCATCCAAGGAAAATGGGGAATGGTGTAAATACAGCATTAAACAATACAGGGAGATCGTCGACAATATAAGTTACGGATTCCTGGCTTTGGGCGTTCAACCGGGTGATAAAATTGCGCAAATCAGCTCTAACCGGGCTGAATGGAATTTTGTGGATATGGCTATCCTCCAGGTTGGGGCGGTACATGTCCCTATCTATCCTACGATCAGCGAATCGGATTACAAGTACATTCTGAGTCATGCGGAGGTGACCTATGTTTTCATTTCCGGACAGGAACTCCTGAGAAAAATTGATCATATTTTACCCGAGATGACCAACATCAAAGGTATTTTTACATACAAAGACCATCACGAGCATAAGCATCTGAATGAACTCATTGATCTTGGTAAGCAAAATGCCGACAAACCTGGCCTCGCGCTGAGAAAGGGAACAGTCAAACCCCACGACATTGCCACCATAATTTATACATCTGGAACTACGGGCAATCCGAAAGGTGTCATGCTTACACACCATAATATTATTTCGAATTTCAAGGTTTGTGCCTATATCCCTCCTTTTGGTGAAGAGGCAAAAGCGGTGAGCTATTTACCTTTGTGCCATGTGTATGAAAGAATGTTGAATTACGTTTATCAGTTCCTTGGATTTTCAATCTACTATGCCGAGAATTTGGGCACAATTACAGATAACATGAAAGATGTCAAACCGGACATCTTATCAACGGTGCCCCGCTTGTTGGAAAAGATTTATGATAAACTATTTGCCACGGGTCACAAACTTACAGGTGTAAAGCGTTGGATATTTTTCTGGGCGCTTCACCTGGCTTTGAGGTATGAACTAAATGGCGCAAATGGTTGGTTTTATGAACTGAAACGTAAAATCTACGACAAGCTGGTATATTCTAAATGGCGCGATGCGCTGGGGGGAAAGCGCCTTCTAGTGATTTCAGGTGGCGCTGCATTGCAGCCGCGGTTGGCCAGGATGTTTACCTGTGCCGGTATCAATGTATTGGAGGGATATGGGTTAACTGAAACCTCACCGGTTATTGCAGTGAACGACCTTACCGACAACGGATTAAAGTTTGGCACAGTTGGCAAGGTTTTGCGGGGTGTTCAGGTCAAAATTGCCGATGATGGAGAAATTTTATGCAAAGGGCCTAATGTCATGCTGGGCTACTTCAAAGAACCGGAAATGACAAGTGATGCGATAGAACCTGACGGATGGTTTCACACCGGTGACCTTGGGCGCATTGAACAGGAAGGTCATTTGAAAATCACAGGCCGGAAAAAGGAACTCTTTAAAACATCCTTTGGCAAATATGTCAGTCCACAGCCAATCGAAGATACTTTCAAGGAATCATTATTTATTGACCAGCTTGTAGTTGTTGGGGAAAATCAAAAATTTGCAGGCGCCCTTATCGTTCCTGATTTTAATTTTCTGAAATCATATTGTGCTGTCAAAGAAATTCCATATACCACGAACCTTGAAATGATCAATTTACCCCGCATCAGAAAACGGTTTCAGACCGAGGTGAATAAGTACAATAAATGTTTCGGGGATACCGAAAAAATTAAAAGCTGGGATCTGCTTGATACCGAATGGACCTTTGATTCCGGCGAAATCACACCAACCATGAAGCTGAAGCGTAATGTGATCGCAAAAAAATATGAAGATAAAATTGCGAAACTTTTCGAATAAACAGATATTTTTTTCGTTAGGATAGTATGAAGCAAATCACACGGATATTCGATCTACTGGAATTGTATAAGGATGAATACAATTCCATTCCTGACCTTTTCAATATAAAAAAGAATGGGGAGTGGGTACATTTTTCCGCCAATGAATATGTACAATACAGCAATCTGATAAGCCTGGGTTTATTGGCGCTTGGGGTTTCGAAGGGAACACGTATCGCCACCGTGATGAATAATTGCCCGGAGTGGAATTTTTTTGACATGGGCATCCTCCAGACAGGCGCCATTCAGATTCCTGTTTATCCCACCATCAGTGAGGAAAACTATCGTTATATCTTTAATGATTCAGCGATAGAATACCTGATATTCTCTGACGGGGAAATTTATGAAAGGATTAAGAAGGTAATACCTGAGATCAAAGGGTTGAAAGAAATTTTTTCAATTGAACCCATCAAAGGGATCAGGAATTGGAATGAGATCCTGGAATTGGGCAAAAAGTACCAAAATCCGGGAGATCTTGAGACCATCAAACAATCCATTCTTCAAGGCGATCTGGCTACGGTCATTTATACATCCGGTACCACGGGACGGCCTAAAGGGGTTATGTCTTCTCACAATAATTTTGTGACCAATTACAAAGGCCTTGCAGAAATTCCACCGCTTAAAATGCATGACCGTGCAATCAGTTTCCTTCCACTCTGCCATGTTTACGAGCGAACAGCAGGGTATGTTTACCAGTCATTTGGCGTTTCTATATTTTACGTTCAGGATATTGACCAGCTGGGGGAGTATATAAGAGAGGTGAGACCGCATGGATTTGCATCTGTTCCCAGGGTTTTTGAGAAAATTTACAACAAAATTGTCACAAAGGGACGTAAGCTGCCCCTCCCGATGAAAATTTTGTTTTTCTGGGCGCTGCGGCAGGGACATAAATATGAACTGGACCACGCACGGGGTTGGATTTATGATGTTAAACTCATGATTGCCAACCTTCTTGTTTTTAGCAAATGGCGTGCGGCGCTGGGTGGAGAGTTAAAGTTCATTGTGTCGGGCAGCGCTTCATTGCATCCTCGGCTGGCACGTATATTCTGGGCAGCGAAGATCCCAATCCTTGAAGCCTATGGACTCACAGAAACTTCACCCGGAGTGACCTGTTACCGGTTTGAACCAGGTGGAATGAAATTCGGAACGGTTGGTGTGCTGCTTGCCGGGAACCAAATGAAAATTGCTGAAGATGGAGAGGTGTTATGCAAAGGACCTAACATTATGATGGGTTACCTAAACCGCCCTGAAAAAACAGCAGAGGTGATTGATGTCGATGGCTGGTTTCATACAGGCGATATTGGTGTAATCGAAGATGGCAAATTTCTGAAAATCACCGACCGGAAAAAGGAAATTTTCAAAACCTCAGGAGGCAAATACGTTGCCCCGCAGCCCATAGAACAAAAGATCAAGGAATCGCCGTTTATTGAACACATTATGGTGGTAGGGGAGAACCGGAATTATGCGGCAGCCCTGATCATTCCGAATTTTGAGCACCTGAAAAACTGGTGTGAAGTCAAACATATTGCTTTTGGTTCAAGGGAAAAGGCTGTGAAAAATCCAAAAATTATCCGCCGGATAAAGCATGAAGTCGAACGATTTAACCTTGATCTTGATCAAACTGAAAAAATAAAAAAAATCAGACTTTTAGATGCATTATGGACCACCGAATCTGGTGAAATTTCGCCTACGTTGAAACTCAGACGTAAATTCATCATGGAAAAATACAGAAAGATCATTGAAGAAACTTACCGGTCTTCTGAATTCAACTACCGTGTGGAAGAATAAATAATTCGAAGTGTTAATCTTAGTGCAATATCCTGAAAATTAATTCTTTCATCAGTTCTCCGTCCCCGGCCGAAGCATTCTCAACACCCTTGGCCTTGAGATCGTAAATCCGAAGCAATGAAATGATGGAGACTGTTTTCCCAACCGGGAAACTTTTTGCAGCCAGCTGATAATCGGAAACAAAAAACGGATTAATGGAAAGAGCTGAGGCAATCGAGTTTTTTGATTTATCGGGGAGGTAATGATAAAGCAGAATCTTGGAAAAGTAGGAGTATAAAATCGGAATCACCTTTACCAATGGATTTTCACGGAGGTTGCCTGCAAAATAAAGGATGATCTGGTTCGCCTTCAGTATATCCTTTTTGGCAAGCGCTTTTTGCAATTCAAAGACATTGTAATCCTTGCTGATCCCGATGTTTTTCTCAACATATTCTTCACTGATTTCCGAACCGGCTGGTATGTTGATTAAAAGTTTCTGAATCTCATTGACGATTTTACCCAGATCGGCGCCAAGAAACTCGGTGAGCATAGTGGCTGCTTTCGGAGATATAGAATACTTGCGTTGACGCAGGTATTCATAGATCCAGTCGGGAATTTTATTGTCATATAACCTCGCCGATTCAAAAACAACTCCAATTTTTTCAATGGCTTTATAAAGCGCTTTTCGCTTGTCAAGTTTGCCATATTTATGGCATAGCACGAGGATTGTGGAGGTCAATGGATTTTCCATATATGGCTGGAATTCTTCAATTTTATCCAGATCCTGTGCCTCCTTCACGATCAGTATATGATAATTTGCCATCATGGGGAAACGCCTGGCATAACTCATCAAGGTCAGAACGTTTGAATCTTTCCCATACACTATGGTTTGGTTAAACTCCTTTTCAAGCTCATTCAGGGCATTTTGCTCAATAAAGTCGGAAATAGCATCAATAAAATATGATTCCTCTCCATGTAGCAGATAAACAGGGTAATAGATCTGGTTTTTCAGATCCCCCAACAGTTGGTCAAAACTGATGTCGCCCTTACCTGCCATATGGATTTAATGATCGTTGTTTTAATCGAACCTTAAATGCTTAACTGATAGCTTCTTGTCTATGAGATCATTCATGGCATCCACGCCTATGTGCAGATGCTCTTCGGCATACTTTTCGGTTACCCTTTTATCGCTGATCTGTGTTTTAATACCACGTCCAACCATGGGTTGGTCCGACACAAGCAGAAGCGCCCCGGTGGGAATTTCATTGGCAAATCCAACCATGAATAAGGTTGACGATTCCATATCAATTGCCATCGCCCTGGTAATGCGTAAGTGCTCCTTAAACTGTTCGTCATATTCCCAAACCCTCCTGTTGGTTGTATAAACTGTTCCGGTCCAGTAGTTTTTCCGGTGATTAAGAATCACGGTTGAAACTACTTTTTGAAGATTGAAGGCAGGTAAAGCAGGAACTCGTTCCGGAAAATAATCATCTGAAGTTCCATCGCCCCTGATGGCAGCAATGGGAATGATCATATCGCCAACCTTGCACTTTTTCTTAAGGCCACCACACTTACCCAGGAACAGGGCAGCCTTCGGGCCGATAGCGCTCAGCAGATCCATGATGGTAGCTGCATTCGGACTGCCCATACCGAAATTGATCAGGGTGATACGTCCGTTTGTCACACTGGGCATTGCTTTGTCTTTGCCAATTATCGGAACATTATACCATTTAGAAAAAAGATCAAGGTAACGGTTGAAATTGGTCAGCAGGATAAAGTCACCAAATTCATCGAGATTGGTGCCGGTGTAACGTGGCAACCAATCATCAACAATCTCTTTTTTAGTTTTCATCGTGTGTTGAATATTACTTGACACCCTGACAGGGTCCCCCACCCTGTCAGGGTGGAGATACCTGCAAAGATACAGGATTTGTCAGATTTTCATTCATCTGTCAGAAATTGAAAAATGTCATGTACATTTGTATTGGAAGCGCCATGCAGGAACTCAATTTACCGGTATTTGATGCCCGTGTTCGCCAAGCGGGAAACGGGAAAAATGAAATTTTTGATGAGATAAGGAAAAAGTATGTCAGATTGACGCCTGAAGAATGGGTTCGGCAACATTTCCTGAATTACATGATCAGGCAACTTGGCTACCCGGCATCGCTCATCGTGGTTGAAGCAGCAATTACCTATAACGGGCTGAAGAAGCGGTTTGACATACTTGCCTATCTCGCCGACGGAAATCCTTGCCTTGTGGTTGAGTGCAAAGCGCCGAGGGTTGAGATCACACAGGCCGTTTTTGACCAGGTCGCCATGTACAATATGACGCTGACGGTTGATAATCTCGTTGTAACCAATGGATTGGTGCACTATGCCTGCCAGATCGATCACCAGCAAAAAAAGTATACCTTCCTGGAAGAAATTCCCGGATATGAGCTCCTGACTCAAAAAACCCTAAATCGTAAATCGTAAATCGTAAATTTTTAATCCAGCTCCCCCACCCACATGGAACTAATAGGCACCATCCCCAGAACCCTGATCAACTTTGTTCTGGTCTCAATATTTTCGCTGCTGATCGGGTTGTCGCAGCGACGGTTGCACAGCCAGGCTCATGATTCAGAACGTACTTTTGGCACCGACCGGACCTTTACCTTCATCGGCATACTCGGATATATACTTTACCTTCTTGACTGGCCTCAGGGAATAATGTTCATGGGCGGTGGCCTGGTTTTAGCAATGGTGATGGGCATATCTTATTATCATCATATCAGGGATTTGAAAGATTACGGAGCTACCACCATTTTCGTAGCGCTGATAACCTATTGTATTGGACCACTGGTTATTACCCAGCCTCAGTGGATGGCGCTGCTTATTGTGGTCACGGTGTTGATATTTACTGAATTGAAGGAAACATTTGCCACAATTTCACAAAAATTCGACAGGTATGAATTCATCACCCTGGCCAAATTCCTGATCATTGCCGGCGTAATCCTGCCAATTTTGCCTGATGGCCCAATTGTCAAAGGCTTGAGTCTTACTCCTTACAAAATCTGGCTTGCAATTGTCGTGATCTCGTCTATCTCCTACAGCAGTTATCTTTTAAAGAAGTTCATTTTTCCAAATGCCAGCATCATTCTCTCTGGTATTCTCGGAGGTCTTTATTCGAGCACGGCAACCACCATCATCCTTGCAAAAAAAAGCAAGAAAGACCCGCAGCACCTGAACCAGTATATCTCGGGGATCATATTTGCAACGGCATTGATGTATCTGCGTATCCTGATCCTGATCCTTATATTCAGCCCGTCACTTTTTGATATTGTCTGGCCATATTTCGTAGGGCTGTTTTTATTATCATTGATGATCGGCTTGTTCGTTTTGTTTTATAAAAACAGGGTGGTCGGCACATGCAATGATGAACTCCAGGCAGATAAAAACCCCCTCGAATTCAAAGTAGCCCTTATATTCACGGCACTCTATGTAGCCTTCACCTTTATTACTTATGAAGCGCTTACCCGGTTTGGCGCCCCAGGGTTGAATGCGCTTTCATATATTGTCGGGTTGACTGATATCGATCCTTTTTTAATCAACCTTTTCCAGGGAAAATACGGGGTGACACTTGAAGTTATAGCAATGGCAACCTTCCAGGCAATCGTCAGCAACAACGCGCTGAAGATGGTATACGGATGCTTTTTTGCCGCGAAAGAGGCATGGGTGTACCTGATTTCGGGATTTCTTCTTATCATTGCATTTACGATGGGTGTATTGATAATCGTTTAGAATTTATTTATGGCTGAACAGTTTACTGTTGCAATTAACAAGTTGGATGAGTCATTCAATCTGCAGGAGACCCACAATTATGGGTTAGCTGTTCTTTTCAGCGAGTCAGGCTTTGCATACTGTATTCTTGATTTCAAACGAAACAAATATCTCGGTATCCAGCAATTGATCAGGAGTGAAGTCAAATCCCAGCACACACATCCGAATTCCAAACAATCATTCGATGATTTCCTGAAAAGTGTGCTGAACGCAATGCCCTGGCTCAAGAATCAGTATAAATCTGTGAAAATTGCTTACGAGGGAAAAAAAAGCACCCTGATCCCTGCCCAGCTGTTTGATGCAAGCGAAAAAGAAAGCTACCTGAAGTTCAGTTTTCAGCAAAAGGAAGAGGAGGTTGCCTTTGCTGATCATTTGCTGCCCATGGATTCTTACCAGGTATTTGCTATTCCGGTATCCACACTAAATGCAATCAGAGGGCATTATCCCAATATGAAGGTTGTACATTTTTCAAGTGTGCTGATTGAAAGTATCTGGGTCAACTACAAGAATCGTATCAATGCAAACCGGGTATTCATCCATGTTCGCGAAAAATTCTTTGACCTGATGA
>Ga0247841_10012017_pt1 | contig 11373 bp, 13 predicted proteins | sample LaCruzMarch2015__2_FD_192410 | JGI IMG/M metagenome (GOLD analysis project Ga0247841, IMG submission 192410) | Freshwater microbial communities from meromictic Lake La Cruz, Castile-La Mancha, Spain - LaCruzMarch2015_18m | ecosystem: Environmental > Aquatic > Freshwater > Lake | place: Spain...
ATAAGAAATATATTGTCAATAAAAAATTTATTTTAGATAAAGATGTTAGCACCTTTATTATATTAGAAAGTGGCAAAATAACAATTATTAATCATACATATAAATATGATATAGAAATACCACAACACACATCTCTTAAAATGAATAAGATGTTTGATAATAAAGTAGATGAAGACAGATCTATTATGGAAAAAGAAATACTCGGAAATATAACATCTAGTCTTAATATAGTATTAACGAATTTTAAAAATAGTTTGGAGGAAAAAATATGAAAAAAATTATTATAATCATATTATTTTTATTACTGACTTGCCTAAGTTATTCATCTCAACCATACGGATTCATCAAAATATTTGACTGTAGCGATTTGAATAGTTTATGCGATATGAAAATATATGCAAAAGCAGAACTTGGTACAATATATTTTTCTATGGATAATTATGTAGAAGGATATAAAATATTTTTATACGATTCTCTCGGTAGAAAATTATTGGAACAAAACATAGAGAATGAATCGTCTTTTAATAAAGAAGGATTAACAAACGGCATGTTTATTATAAAAATAACAGACGGTAAGAAAGTTTCTACAAAAAGAATATTGATGTAATTTTAATCAATGTAAAAATCTTTAGGGAATTTATTATAATCCCATTTAACATCTTTTTTATACCAATCAAGCATATCTTTAATATATTGTTCCTTGCTTGTTTCACCAATTGGTATAACAAATCTTCTAGTAAAACCATGATCCAATAAACCATAATTTTGTTTTTCTTCGTTCCAATTCTCTTCTCCATAAGGATCTAATTTCATTCTTTCTTCGTCTGTCATACTTTTATCTCCTTTTTCATTATATCATATAAATATTTTGGCATAGATTCTTCATCTAGCTTCACTAATTTCATATTTTTTATTAATCTTTCATTCATCACATTATCCATCGAATTATCTTTTAGTCTCTTATATAATTTGATATGTTCAATAATTCTCCTTTTAAATTCATCTGAATTAAAATTAATTGGTTCTGGATAAGTTTCTTTATACAAAGTGTAAACTTTTATTATTCCATTTTTTCCAATTCCTCTATCCCCCTTCATGTAAATAGATTTTATATTATCTTTATTATGACCCATTATTTTCATAAATAATTCTAATTCAGAGTTCACGTAAGTTACTTTTTTAGATTTAATAAAATTATCTATGAAGCTTAAAAATTCTATTTCGTTATTATCCTCAAAAATGTCGTCGACTATATTTTCTTTTATATATTTAGTCAATAGATTATAATATTCTGGTATGTATACTCTATCGTCAATCATCTTATAATTATACATAAGATTCATATATTTCTTATCCATATCATAACTCACAAGTTGATAAAGATCACTATCATTGGACATAATGAAAACAGAATGTCCTCTGTTATTTAATTTTTTTGTAATATAAGCGATAACATCATCACCTTCTAAATTTTCTATTTGATATTGAACACAATTTTTTTTGGTCGGTATAAATTCGTTTTTAAATCTAGCAAATTCCTGATATACAAATTCCCAATCTATGTTATCATTTTTTTTCCTGGTCGCTTTATAAGATTCATACAAATCTTTTTTCCAATTTTTATAACTATCTGAAACAAAATATATTTTATCGAAAGGATATAATTTAGTGAGATTATTATAATCTCTTTCCATGACATTATATAATTCGGAATATAATATTTTATTTTTATGTAAAATATGAACGGATTTTTGAAGCAAGTAATTTCCGTCGATGCAGAGCACTAGATTGATCATTATTTTAATTTTTTATAAATTATAACAAATGGGACTTAAAAAGTTTAATATATAATTTTATATAATGATAGATGATAATTATCTATTGAAATCAATAACAAAAAAAGATAATAATAAAATGATCAAAGACAATCAAAAAGTGACGGTGAAAATTGGAAAGATTAATATGGAACATTATTTAAATCTCAATATAGATATAAGTGACAAAATTATAGAGATAGACGCTAAAAATTTACACAAAAGTTCCAAAGAAAAGGTAATTGTGAAATGTGATATTTGTCAAGATGAGAATACAATAAAATTTGTTTCTTATTATAATAATATAAGTAGGGGAGGATTTTACACTTGTATTAAATGCAAAGATATTAAATCAAAAAAAACTCATAAAGATAAATATGGTAAGTTTTTCAATAATAGAAAAAAATGCAGAAAAACAAATTTAGATAAATATGGTTGTGAAAATGTATCTGGATCTCAAATTATAAAAAACAAAAAAATAGAAACTAATTTAAAAAATTGGGGAGTTGAATACGGGGCTCAAAACGTAAAAATACAAGACAAAATGAAAAAAACTTGTTTAGATAGATATGGTGTAGAACACGCTTTACAAAATAAAGATTTATTAGAAAAATCGAAACAAACTTGTTTATTAAATAATGGAGTTCAATGGCCGACTCAATCTGATACAATTTTAGAAAAAAGAAATTTAAACAATAAAGAAAAATATGGATTTGAATATTATACACAAACAGAGGATTATAAAAAAGATGTCAATAAGAGTAATTTAGATAAATATGGTTCTAAATGGTATATGGGTTCAGAAGATTTCAAAAATAAATCTAAAATTACAAATTTAAAAAAATATGGCGTTGAATATAATATGCAAAATGAAGATATATTCATAAAAGCTCAAATAAGTGGATTTAAAGCAAAAATCCACGAAGGAACAAATCTTATTTATAGAGGTCAAAATGAAAAAGATTTTTTGGAATATTGTTTTAAAAAGAATATAAAAATTGAAAAAGGAAAAAGATTTTCTTATATTTTTAAAGGAAGACAGAGATTTTATTTCAGTGATTATTTTTTATCTGAAAAAAATTTAGTTATAGAAATTAAGAGTTTATATTATTTTAATAAATACTATGATATGAATATTTGTAAAATGAATAGTGCTATAAAAGAAGGATATGATTTCATTTTCATAATAGACAAAAATTATTTAAAATTTAATAATTATATATAGAATTATGATAAAATAATAAAAAGATAAAAATATGAAAACATTTGAACAATATATTTTTGAAAATAAAATGTTAAATGATAATCAGTTAAATATTGCTTTTGTTGATGCTAAAAAATACTTGATGTCAGTTCATAAAAAAATAACAGAAGAACACATTATAGATTTTATGATTGGATATATGTTTAATAATTATGGTTTAGATTTTACACATGGTAAACACATATATAGATACATTAAACATTATGTTCATTTTAAATTAAAAGAAAAAATAACAAAAAATGAAAAAATTATTGAAAGAATTACAATGAAAACATACGAACAATTTATATTAGAAGGAGTCGAACCGACTGGATTTCTAAAATCAGCTCATCCATCAACTACTAGATAAGTTCAACCAGATAAAACTAAAGAGTTGAGAAGTATTATTAAATCTAAATTAACACCAGACATGTTCAATTTCACTTTTCGTAATCCACAATACGTAAAAAGTTGGTTAGGGAATGGTAAGCAAACTGCTGTTGAATATGTTTTTGAATACTCTAAATCTTTAAAGAAATTATTAATGTCTTTAAAAGATCAATACTCAGAAATCGGCGATAATTTGGAATCACTATATTATGAGACAGATAATGTGCACGACCGCCGATGTGGAAGGGAAGATCAAAAGAGGTATATAATTTGTGAAATAGGAGGACACAGGACCCATTTCTCATCTGGTCTTCCAAAATATTTAAGAGGAACAGGACTTGGGACTATGTTATATGTTAATTTTATAAAATTTATAGGGTATGGTAGGAGTTGTGGTGATTCTAGTGTTGATGCACAAGATATGTGGAAAAAAATAGCACAGAGAAGAGAATTCTACGGAATATCAACACATTCTGATGTTTTAGTTATAGATAAGAATATAATTGGTAAAGAAAAACCATTTGATGGGAGAATTGATTCGACTTGGTTATATAGCAGTAAAGATTCAAATGTATATACTGAAAGTGATATTTATATTATAATTATGAAATTTATGAAAATTCAAAATGTATATTCTTTACAGGACATGAATATTGATCCAGAATTAATTAAAAATTTTCCAAATACGGAGAAAAGAGTTAATGATTTATTGAAAATTAATAAAGTAGAAAAAAAACAAATAAATATTAAAGATCTTTTAAGATTAAAAGAAAGAGATTATGTTAAATTGATATTAGATAGTGGTAAAGAATATATACTTTGTATTTTGAACGTATATAAAAACGTTCCAGGTCAACCGAAGTGGGATGAAGAAATGATTGAATGTAGTGATGAATATATGAGAGACAGATATAACTATGTTATAAATATTCCTAATAATACTTTAAGTAAAAGAACTCCTACTGATGGAGATAAATTTGAATTTGTTGAAAAAATAAAAGAAATATATTATATTGGAGGTAAACCAAAATGAAAACATATGAACAATTTATAAATCAACTAGATGATCCAGAATATATTAAATGTTGTAATTCGGTGGTTGAAATGATTGGAGGGAGCGTTAATTTAGAAACCGTCAAATCATTTAAATATTTCAAATTACCAAATGTACCAAAAGAATATCAAAAATATCAAGAAGAAGTTAATTTTCTATTGAAATTGGGAAAGATAAATATTGGTGATAAAGTTCTAGATGTAAATCAAATGAAAAATATTTATTGTATAATAATTCCAAAAAAGTATTGGTGGAAAGGTGAACGTCCATCTAGTGAAACAGAATCAGATCCAAGCGGAAAACTTATAAAAATTTCAGAATATAATATTGAAAATAATGACAATTATGCGTGGTTAGTTCACGAAATAATACATAGTTTAATTAATATGAATAATATAAGTAAAAGAGGAAAGAAATTTTACAAAGATATAAAAGGTGACAATTACCCAAATGATTGTGATGAAAGATATACTTTTGGATATGAAATAATATATTTAAAATCAAAGGGAATGACAGATGATGAAATATTAGAACTTTTTAAAAAAGGATCCGAAAGTTATAGTAGTGTTTATGGGGTAGATTTTTTTAAAAGACTTTTACAAGAATTGAAACCACCACTAAAATAAATATATAGTGATTTCTAGTACAATATTGATTTATTCAAATTATATAAAATAAGAAACTCTATCAAAATGTGGGCCATCATTGTCTTCATATGTGTAGAAAATTGTTATTGATTCCAATTTATCATTTTTTTTAATTTTTTGGCCTCCTTCTGTTATCATGGTATCTGTTTTATATTTAAGTTCTACACCAGGTTTTTCTTTCAATATATTAAATAAATCATTTTTTATTCTACTAACACTAATATCATTTTCGTTAAGTTCAATTAATGACATATAATCATTTATTTGTTTTCTTCTTAATTCGATCACACTATTCATATTATTAATTATTTTTTTATATTTAGATTAAATTGTCAATTTTGTTTAAAAAATCTTCTTTATTAAATGGTTTAGATAAAAAATCATTACATCCTAATCTAAAAGCTTTATTTTTTTGATCGGGCATAGCTACAGCGGATTCAATTATAACTGGCAATCTTTCGTCGTAATTTCTTATTTCTTTTAATATTTCATAACCATCTCTACCTGGCAGTCCGATATCCAGTAAAATTAAATCAATATCTTCATTTTTAATTACATTTAATACGTTGTCATCTCCTTCACTCCATTCAAACACTAAAGCGTTTGTTTCAGATAAATGCGATTTCATTATCGTTATACTATCTATATCATCTTCGACAATTAATATTTTTTTACCACTCAAATTCAATTTTTTATTTTTAATTCTATTTTTAATGTCTTGCATATAATTAAACGGTTTTATAGTATATGGAACATTAAAATAAAATAAACTACCTTTACCTATTTCCGATTGTAATTTTATTTCTTTAAATCCTAATAATTCTATTAAAGATTTTGTTATAGATAAACCTAACCCAGCTCCTTTGAATTTATGGCCATTATCGTGTAATTGTTTAAATTTATTAAAAATTATTTCTTGATAATTTTTATCAATTCCAATACCAGTATCTTGAACAAACAACATTAAATAATCTTTATTCGTTATTGTATATCCAAATTTAATATAACCATTATTTGTGAATTTAATGGAGTTTCCAATCAAATTCATTAATATTTGTCGCATTCTATATTTATCTGAATTTATAATTATATTTTTATTAATGTCAATATCTAAAATAATATCTAAATTTTTGTCTTTCGCTAATTTAGTATAACTCATTCTAATATCATCTAATAATTTATTTAATTCGAAATCAAATTTTTCAATTTTTAAAGAATTTGCATCAATTTTAGATATATCGATTATATCATCAATTAAAGCCATTAAAAATTTACCATTTTCAATTATAGTATTAATATAATCATTTCTTTCTTTTTTAGTTAAATTATTAGATTTTAATAAATCTGAAAATCCAATAATAGAATTCATTGGTGTTCTAAGATCATGACTCATATTTGCTAAAAATTCTAATTTTAATTTGTCAGATTGTTCAGCCTTTTCTTTAGCTTTCAAAATAATATTTTCATTTTGTTTTCGCATTAAAGCTGTACCAATATTTAAACAGATTCCCTCGAAAAAAATAATTATATTTTCAGTAAATGAATTTATTTTTTTATTATTCAATTGTAAAATTCCTACTATTGTTTTATTAATTTTAATTGGAATAATGGCAACAGAACTATATCCATCTATTATGCACCTATCTCTAGGATTTATTCTAGGATCTTCATAACCATTTATTTTTAAAAATCTTAAATCTATAGAAGTATTATTTGACCATAAACTACCATTTTTTGTAAATAATTTTGAGCAACTATTATCAATTTTACCTGATAATATCATACCACAAGCACAGTCTAAAATAATATTATCATTTTCGTCTCTACATATTTTAGTATTATTTTTTGTAATTAATGAATTTTCATTTAAAATGAAATTATATGAAAACCCACTATGAACAAAATATGGATAATCGTCGCCGTCCTTTAATCTAATTCCAATAGCATTAATTTTTGTTTCTTCTTGAATTGATTTTATAACATATTCAATCATATTTTTTATATTCATATCATCATTTAAAATATTTAATATTTTATTTGATAATAATTGAAAATTTTCTGATCTCTTACGATCGGTTATATCATTCACTACTGTGAAACGATATTTTTTATTTTGTATATGAATATTTTCAGAAGATATTAATACATTTTTAATATCTCCATTTTTTGATTTTAACTCAGTTTCAACATTAAATACACTACCATTTTTATCAGATTCTTTTAATATATTTTTAGTAATTTCAGAATCTAAAATACCAAGCTCAATTGCAGTTTTACCAATCACTTCATTTTTATTAAATCCGAATAAATTATAAAATGAATCGTTTACTTCAATGTATTTATGATTTTCCAAATCGCTCAAACCGCATGGCGAAGGGTTGATATAAAATAATTTTGAAAATTTTTCTTCTGATAATCTAATTTTAGATATATCTTTAGACACTCCAAAAATAACAGGTTTTTCATTCCATATACCATGTGATATTTTTGTTTCTACTGGTATTTGAAACCCGTATTTTGTAATGACTGGAATAGGACAAAAATCTATAATACCATTTAACATATCATCAAAAGTTTTTTTAGCCTCATTTTTTCTATCGGGTGGATGTATCATAAAAACAGATTTACCTATAATTTCATCGTAACTATATCCTAATCTTTCAATAACAGTAGAGTTTGTATGTATTATATTACCTTGTTCGTCTATAACAAAAAGAAATTCATCTATTGTATTAAAAAAAGTTTCGTAATTTTGGCGAATTTGTTTTAATAATATTTCTGATTTTTTTCTATCTGTAATATCTTGTATTTGTACAATATATCCTTCTAAAATATTATCGTTCAATATCGGAGTTATCGACACATCTAATATTTTAACTCCTTTATGTGTAGTTTTATAAAAATTTTTAATTTTTTCGAAATCAAATTCTATTTCTAATTTAATATTTTCATTATTTAATAATTTTTTTTTAATATCTTCAGATATATTAGGATCATCAAATAATTTAAATTTATAAATTTCTTTTTTATCAATAATTCCAAATATATTAATACATGCTTCATTTACTACTATTAATTCTCCATTAGAATTGTAAAATTCAATTGCTAAAGGAGATTGTTCAAAAATAGCGTTGTATTTTTCAAATATTGATTTCATATACTTAGGACCATTTTTTATCTATATATAAATTTTAGAAAATAAATTTATATATGAACTTAATTGGAATAGATATATCAATAGATAGTACTGGAATGTCATTATTGAGAGATGATGAACTCATTTTATTTAATTTTACTACTCAGAAAAAAAGTACTGGATGGATCAAAAAGACTATGGATTCTATAGATTACGAATTCATAAATTATTCTTATAAAGATATCGAGAATTATACAGAAAACGAAATAATGAAACTTCGTGAATATGATTATGTCACTGATTTAATTTATAAAAAAATAATTGGAAATATAAACAAAAAAGAAAAAACCATTATAGCGGTTGAAAATTATAACTACGGATTGAAAAATACTAATAGCATAGTAGACATAGTTTGTTTTTCAACTCTCCTAAGAATAAAATTATTAAACGTCCCAGATTTAGAAAAAATTATATTAATATCCCCAAAAAGTTTAAAAAGCGAAGTGGCTTCTATGGTGTATGGTTATACTCTAAATAAAAATGGTAAAAAAATAATAAATAAAAATTTAAATGGTATTTCTGGAGGTAGTTTTGACAAGAAAGATATTTTAGTAGCTCTCATTGATATGAAAATTGAAAATAAATTGACTTTTATTTTAAATAAATATAAAGAAGAATTATTAAAATTAAAATCTGTTCCTAAGCCATGGGACGATCTCATAGACAGTTTTTTCATAATGAAAACTTTAGAAAATTAAATTTTAATTTTAATATATATGTTTAATAATAAAAAACTAAAATGAAAGAAACTCATTATAATACCGATGACCTAATTTTCGTCAAGAAAAAAAGACTGAACATTAAAAACGGCAGACTAGTAGAAGCTGCTGGAGAAGATAAAGATCTAGTTCCTGGTTTCCCAGTCAATAAAACAATTAATTTCAACGAAGGACTTATAGTTAAAGCTATACAATATGGCATGGTTATTTTAATAAATTACGCTGGTGATAAAGATGATTATAAAGGAGGTAGAGAAAGAGTCATTTATCCAATGGTGATAGGTGTTAATAGAAATACTGGTAATATGCTTATAAGAGGATGGCATTTAAACGGATGGTCAGTTCATGAAAAAAGAAATACTGAAAAAGTTTGGAGATTATTTAAAACTTCTAATATTAAAGACATGATGTTCACTGGAGATTTCTATCGTATGGCACCAAAGGGATACAAACTTAACGATAGAACAATGACAGAACGTATTATAGCACAAGCAGATTTTAATATTATAAGACGTAATCAACAAAGTTTATTAAACGAAGGCAAAATCGAATTAGAAGAAGAATCTAAAGTATCATCAGATACAAGCAAAGTTGTTAAAATAGATATAAGACCTACAGATACAGAACTAAATCTTAGAGATCCATGGACCAATACTCTAATGGATAAAAGTAAAATAGAAGATACTAGAATAACTATAATGAAAACTATAATGGGAAATGAATTTATAGCTATTCTTGGAGCAACAGGAACAGAAGGGAGAATAACTAAAGTTTTTGAAGATAAAAAATTAATTGGAACTTATAAAGTAATAAGAGCCATAATAGGAAAAGAATTATTAAATACAAAAATAGTAAATGGTCAATATTTATTCAAATTATATCTCTTTAGCAAAGTTATAAAGTAATAAGAGCCATAATAGGAAAAGAATTATTAAATACAAAAATAGTAAATGGTCAATATTTATTCAAATTATATCTCTTTAGCAAAGTAATAAAATAAATCATGATATTAAAATTAAATGAATATTTAGGACACAAAGAAGAAATCATTTATAAAATAGCTAATGAACTTGGCTATAAATTAATTAAAAAATTAGGAGGAGGGAGTTATGGAACCGCTTTTTTAACATCAGATAATAAAGTTTTTAAAGTGACTTATAGCTCTGGTGATGCAGGGGCTGCTGATTCATTAATAAATAAAAAATGTGAATATTTAGCTAATTGTTATAATGTGTATGAAACTAATGAATTTCATATAATAGTTATGGAAAAATTAGATACTGATAACGTTAATAAAGATAAATTAAAAAAAGCTATGTCATCAAGTTATAAATTTAATCATTCTTCATCTTTAAAAACAACACTAATTAAAAACATTTATAATATTTTCTCAAATTCTTATGTTAATGATTTTATTGAAATCTATAAAGAAGCTAAAAAATATGGAGTTGGTGTAGATACTCAAAATATTGGTAATTTTGGATTGAAAAATGGACATCTGGCAGCTTTTGATTTATGCAGATTTAAAAATGGTTTTGAAAATTTAGAAAAAATTAAAGAATTAGAAAAATTTTACGACGAGATTACTAAACAAAGAGATAACACATCAGGAAATTTATTTGGCGGTCATTAAATCATTTCCCAAAAATGACATTTTTAACATTTTTTATTTAATATATATGAATAAAAATAATTTCGTATGTCAATCATAATATTTAAATATAATCTTGATAATTAATATCACTCTTTTTTTCAATATGATTTGAATATTTTTTTATACTCCAAATTTCTATTAAAAAATTTTCATTTAAATTATCTTCGGTTGCTCTATTTAAAATTTTTAACATTTTTTTCTTATAACGAGAAGCAACTTTCTTAAAATATTTTTTAGAATTTTTCAGATAGTTAAATACGTCAGTGTCACTATTTACAGTTTCGCGATAGATAAAATGATATCAGGTGTTCCTATTTTTTATAATAATAACATATTTTTTTTATTTTTTGATATTATATCAAACAATAAATATTTTGTTTATTTATTTATTAAAATTGACATTTTTGACATTTTTTATTTAATATATACGAATAAAAATATTTAAGATGGCTAAAATTACAAAAACTTATTCGGTGGATCAAAAGATATATGAAGCTTTTGATAATATAACTGAGGAAAAGAGTATAAATAAAAGTTCTTTTATTGAAGGATGCATAAATAAATTTTTAGATGAAAATAATATGGGGCATGTGGATAAGGTATATGTATCCAGAGTTGATCCTGGATATGCGGTAACAATAAAAAGAAAAGATGAC
>Ga0247841_10012019_pt1 | contig 11372 bp, 7 predicted proteins | sample LaCruzMarch2015__2_FD_192410 | JGI IMG/M metagenome (GOLD analysis project Ga0247841, IMG submission 192410) | Freshwater microbial communities from meromictic Lake La Cruz, Castile-La Mancha, Spain - LaCruzMarch2015_18m | ecosystem: Environmental > Aquatic > Freshwater > Lake | place: Spain...
CATTTCGCAGATGGCATTCAGAAATGCGCGGTCGTGGGAAATCGTGAGGATCGTGCCGGGATAATTCGCCAGATAATTTTGAAACCACCCCAGGGACTCGAGGTCCAGGTGATTCGTCGGTTCGTCAAGCATCAGGAGATCGGGCTCCATTACAAGCAGGCGGGCAAGGTGCGCGCGCATGATCCACCCGCCGCTCATCGTTCGTGCCGGCTTGTCAAAGTCACTCTCGCGAAACGCCAGCCCGGCAAGAATCCTCTTCGCTTTGGCCTCAAGATTGTATCCATCCAGGTCCACAAAAAGCGCATGGGCGTCGTGGTGGCCGGAGGAGGTTTCGTCAGGAAACCGCCGGAGAGCGGCGTAGACACCGGTCATTTCCGGGGAAGTTGAAGCCGCCAATTCCAGTACTGTCTCGTCCCCGGAGGGCGCACTCTCCTGCGGCAGGAAGCCGACGGAACATCCCTTCTGCAAATTCACGGACCCGGAATCCGGGGAGTTTTCGCGCAGAATCAGCGAGAACAAAGTCGATTTCCCTGCGCCATTTGGGCCGATAAGACCGGCGCGCTCCCCCGCATTGAGTTGCAGCGAAGCGTCCTCGAAAAGGATGCGCCCGCCGTACGACTTGGTGAGTTGGGAAACGGTGAGCATCAGGCCTTCCAATCATCCGACGCGGTGGCATCCGCAACGGTGGGATAAACAGTAAAAAGTTTGTGGAGGCCGGCGATGGTGAAGAGTTTTTCCAACTCCCCGCTCAAGCCGGTGACAGCGAGTTTGCCTCCGTGCTGGGAGGCCTCCTGTGAAGGAAGAATGAGGGCCCGGATGCCCATGCTGGCCAGAAAGGTGGTTCCGCCGAAGTCCACAAGGATCGAACGGCGTCCCTCTTCAATGTGACGGAATGCGGTTTTGCGGAAAATCTCGGCCCCATTGTGGTCGAGACGTCCTTCGACTCCAAGGATCAGGATCCCGTTCTCCGTGCGTTCATGGATTTGCATCGCGCCATCCCATCAGGGGTTGATGTCCGGGGCAAGGGCGGAGAGAAGGATTGCTGATTGTTGATTTGCCCGACCCGGGTTCCCCTTGTTTTGCGAAGCAAAAATCTTCTAATCCGCGAGCCTCACGTATTTTTCGAGGTGACAATAAAAGGCACCGAGATCGACTTTGCGGCGGAACTCCAGCTTGAGAGGAAGGCTTCGGGGCTCGAGCGGCAGGGGGTTCACAAAGACGAGCCTGCCTCCCGGCCGCAAGACAGCGCATGCCGCGCCAAAAAGCGATTGGATCACTTCCCGCAAGTCGGAGACCGGCACCCTGCGGCCCATGGGTGGATTCGTAATCACAAGAGAGACCGAGCCGCGCTCCAGACCCTCAACACGGGTGTAGTCCCGAAAGTCGATACATTCGAGAGTGAGCGGGATCGCCCGACACCCGGCGGCAATCAGATTTTCGCGGGCAATGACAATGGCCTCCGGGCTCAGGTCGGTGCCGATCAGCTTGATCCCATTGCCCCGCAAGCCACATTCGATCAACTCAACCCCCGAGCCAACGAAGGGGTCCCATACGACCTCATCCGGCTGGAGACCGGCAAGGCGCGCCATGCTCGCGGCAAGAGGCGGGTGCGAGGCGGCCGGGACATCCCTCTTACGGTAGGCAAAACGCGGATCGGGACGGAGTCTCGGAGTGAACTCCAATGAACCCGAATCCCCGGAAATGTTGAACTGCCAGAGAGCGCTGCGCGGGTCGTTCAGCAACATGGGTGCCAGCTCATAAACTCTGTCGGCCACATTGTTGGCGGCGTCGCGCTGGTGCCCTTGATCCGGAAATTCCAACCGGTAGCGCACGGCCCCGTCGGTGAGTATTTGGAGGATTCCCTGGAGCGACGCAATCGCGGAGGCGATACTCTCCAGGCCGGGCGGGGAGTCAGTCGGGGCTCTCGGAGCGAACCCGACCGCACTGAAACACCGGAGTGAATACAGCTCGGACAAGCTTAATGCCGCCTGCGGTTCGACGATCACCAGGCCCGTGGCACGGTCGACAACACGAAACCGGGCGGCAAGTTTTGAATCATCGGCAATTTCCCCGATCAGAAAGTCCTCCAGCCCCTCCCGGCAGTGGAAGCGAATCTGAAGCCTGACGAAGTCGGCAATCCGTTCCTCCAAGCGGATCGTTCCCGGGCTTTGGTTCCTCGCGACATTCGCCTGCAGCCGGCGAACCAGGCCAGGGTCGAACCGCCCTTCGTTGGCGGCCTCCAAGGCTGCGTCGCCACCAATCTTCGCGAGAGTCTTTTGCACGTGAGATTTTTCGCGGGCTGAGGGACTGGTCTCAAAAAGCCCGAGCAAAGAACTTTCGCCGACAGGACCTTCTGCGAGCTTGGGCAGTGCGCTCATGGCATATCGCCGGATCTTTTCCTCGGGGTCACTCAACAAACCCGTGAGCCATTCCCTCGCAAGCGCAATCTGCGCAGGAGTCCCCGATTCGGAGAAAACAACGCCGACCGCGCGAACCACGGCAACCCGATCCAGTCTCGCGCTCCCTGCCGCATGATCAAATTCCGGCACCTCTTCGAACCAAAGGGTCTCACAAGACAAGTGCCTCAACCGCCGGTAATGATCCTTTGCAGGGTTTGGCTTTTTCATAAACCGATCCTAATCCGGCGGGAGCTGGTGCCAAGAGTGGGGTTGATGGCAATGGGCCCCGGCAAGAAACGGCACCCATGGCCGCCGGATTAGAAAATTTTGCTGCGCAAAATGAGGCAGGTTAACAAGGGAGGGCGCTGAATCCCCTGTAGCCACGGCGCTATGTCGCCGTGTTGGAAAAGGTCACCCCGCGCTGCGCGGGCAAACGATTCGAAGAACGGCGACATAGCGCCGTTGCTACAGAAGAGACAGGACCCTGCCTCGTTCCGGAAAACCTTGAGCGTTTTGCACAAGATTCAATTGGTGAGGGACTAAGAGGATCAAAAAGGCTATGAGGTTCCAATCCATGGAATCCAACCCACAAGCACTTCTTCCGACCACCCGGGTGACGGGCGCATCGGTCGAATTCGTTCAGCAGCCCTTCATCAAACCTCTTCAACTGAGCTCGGGAGTGATCACAACGATCACGGAGGCCCGGGCAACGGTTCATGTTGAGGTCGGGGGCATCTCCGGCACGGGCTGTGGATCGATTTATCTCAGCGATCTCTGGGCCTGGCCGGACCCTTCCCGTTCCCATGAGGAGCGGGATGCCGTCCTGCGGGCCCATTCCAATGAAATTGCCCTGTCCCTCCCCCACTGGTGTGAGGGACCCGCGCACCCGCTGGAGCTTGGCCTGCGCCTTCACCACAAGGCCTCCCCTCACCCGCTTCTTCCGGCTCTGGCAACCGCCATGGCGGCAAGCCCCTTCGACGCCGCCATTCACGATGCCGCGGGGCAGGCACTCGGGCTTTCGGCATTTTCCTTCTACGAGCAGGACTTCCCGACTTGCGCCGACGCTTTCTTCGGCGGGTCCCCGGCCTCCGCTGCAATCCGCAGTTTGATCCTTCACCCTGCAGCAGAGAAGCTCCCGGGATGGTATCTTTTGGGTGCGGGCGATGACCTCGCCAAGGCAATCCCCGCGGGCGTTGCACTCGGCTACTCGCGATTCAAAGTAAAAATTCCCGGGAAAGACTCCCAAGCCGACGCAGCCCGGACGGTTGATGCCTTTCGCCTCGCAGTGTCTCACGGGGTGAAAACCCCGACGCTCAGTTTGGACAGCAACGAGGGGAACCCGGATACCCGATCCGTTTTGGACTACCTGGCCGAATTGCGCAGCTCAGAGCCGGCGGCGTTCGAGGCACTTGCATACCTCGAGCAGCCCACGGGGCGTGACATCACCCGGCACGCCTTTGATTGGAGGGAGGTTGCCTCCATCAAGCCGGTCTATCTCGACGAAGGCCTGACGAGCCTTGACCTCCTGCCCCTGGCAAAAGAACAGGGCTGGAGCGGCTTGGCGCTCAAAACATGCAAAGGCCACAGCTTCGCCCTATGCGCAGCAGCCTGGGCACAATCCAACGGCATGACCCTTGCCATTCAGGACCTCACCAACCCGGGCTTCGCCGCCATTCACAGCTATTTGTTTGCCGCACACCTACCGACACAAAACGGAATCGAACTGAACTCACGCCAATACACGCCGGATGCCAACAAACCGTGGCTCCCTCGGCTCAACAGCCTCTTCCTCCCAGCCGACGGCACCCACCGTCTGCCGGATCTTCAGACTCCGGGACTGGGCTCGTCGCTCTAGCAGCTTGGCGGACATGCAGACCAAGCTTAAATTAAGCCAAATACGGATTTAGACAGGATTAGCAGGATTTACATGATTCTCAGAAGGGTATTTACGAATGGAGGTGGTGAAATTTTTTTCGCTGTGATAGCTCCCGTAATCCAATCCTGTAAATCCAGTTAATCCCGTCCACCTTCTCCAATCGCTGGATCCGGGATTAAACGCCTCAGGGATCCGGAATTTCCCCACGAATAAAATCAATGGCTGCGAATGATTGAGGAAGATGGGAAAAGTTGACCTTGCAAAATGCAGCCCGTCTTCCCTGTGTTCTTCGCGGGGATTTGTCCGGTCCTCTTCCGCCGTTTCGGGATCGCTCCCTTGACCAAAAAATCTTTTCAGATGCTCACGGGACGCTGTCCGGCATCAGACTCAAAGCAGGCGTCGAGGACTCTCTGGATTTCCGCCCCACGCTGGAAGTCGGGCTGATCATTCTGACAGGAGAGAATCGACTCGATGAATCGCTGGTAAAGAGCAGGAGTTTCGGGAGCATCGCATTCCTCCCACTTTGCGTTGTGGAGGTTGTCTCCCGAACAAATGCGGTAACGGGTTCCTCCCCGCTCCGAGTCGAACTCCACCCCGCCTTTGGTACCGAAAATGCGCAGCGAGATCCGGTTGCCGTTACCGGCCGCCCATCGAGTTGTGTGCAATGTTCCGAGCGCACCATTTGCAAATTCCACATTCAGAATGGCGGAATAACGTCCGGACTCATCATCTTAAATCCCCCAGCTGAAAAATCAGCGAGGAGTGGCTGGCTGTGTCGCTTCGCTCCGCTGTGGTTGTATTCCTTCAAAAAAGTCTCTCGTCCCAGTGACCCGTGTCTTTGGTTCCACGCCCTCACGGGCGCGGCTACGGATCATCGATACTGCTCTAAGATAATGCGATGCGAGAGGGGCTCAGCCGGATTTCCCGGCTGCCCTTTTGCGCAGGTTGGCGTCGAGGATTTTTTTGCGGAGCCTGAGTGATTTCGGGGTGGCCTCGACGTATTCGTCGTGGGCGATGTATTCGAGGGAGCGTTCGAGCGACATGACCAGGGGAGGAGCGAGCTGGATGCCCTTGCCGTCGCCCTGACTGCGCATGTTGGTAAGTTTTTTTGCTTTGCAGGGATTGACCGGCATGTCGTCGGGACGCGCATTTTCGCCAACGATCATTCCCTCGTAGATTTCCTCCTGGGGCGCAATGAAGAGGCGACCGCGTTCCTGGATGGAATCGAGAGCGTAGGCCATGCTGATGCCGCTTTCCATGCTGACGAGAACGCCCTTGCCACGGCTTGGGATTTCGCCCTTGTGCGGTGCGTATTCTTTGAAGAGGTGGCTGCATGTTCCGAGGCCGCGGGTGGCGTTCACGAGGTCGGTTTCAAAACCAATGATTCCTCGGGTGGGGATGACAGCCTCGACGAGCACGCTGTGGGGGTTGTGCTGCATGCTGGTGATCTCCGCTTTACGGGAAGCGAGAGACTGAAGGATGCCTCCGAGATCCTCATTCGGCACATCAACGTAGAGGGTCTCCATGGGCTCGATCAGGGAACCGTCCTCGGATCTTTGAAAAATCACTTCCGGCCGGGAGACGAGCAGCTCGAAACCTTCCCGGCGCATCTGTTCCACAAGCACCGCAATCTGCATTTCGCCCCGGGCCTTCACCTCGAAGTGGCCTGCGGTATCCGTCTCGCTGACCTGAATCGAGACGTTCGTGCGGGTTTCGCGAACGAGGCGGTCCTTGATTTGCCGCGCTGTGAGCAACTTGCCCTCACGTCCTGCAAGCGGCGAGTCGTTGACACAGATTTTCATCGTGATGGTCGGCGGGTCGATCATCACAAACGGCAAGCCCTCGCGCTCCTCGCTGTCGACAAGGGTCTCGCCGATGAAGACATCCTCAAAACCCGCAAGGCCGACAATATCGCCCTCCCCCGCCTCCGGGATCTGGATTTTTTCCAACCCTTCGTGGCCGAAGAGCGCAGTGACATTGCCCCGCTCCTTGCGTCCGCCCTGGTGGATACAAACGATGTTCTGTCCGACCTTCACTTTACCGCTGATAATGCGTCCGTAGGCGATCCGACCGAGGTAATCGCTGTAGTCGAGGTTCGACACGAGCATTTGAAAATAGTCGAGGCCGGAGACTTTGGGCGCCGGAATATGCCATGCGATGGCCTCATAGAGAGGGAGCATCGTCTCGCTGGGATCCACGAGCTCGCGCTTCGCATAGCCTGCTTTGGCACTCGCGTAAATGTGCGGAAAATCCAGTTGAAGGTCGGTGGCTTCCAGCTCCAGGAAAAGTTCAAAGACCATGTCGAGGACTTTGTGGGGACGGGCATTCTCACGGTCGATCTTGTTGATGACGACCAGGGGTTTGAGTCCGTTTTCGAGTGCCTTGCGCAGCACAAATTTCGTCTGGGCCTGGGGGCCGTCGTGGGCGTCCACAACGAGAAGCACGCCATCCACCATTTTCATGATGCGCTCGACTTCACCGCCGAAGTCGGCGTGGCCGGGAGTGTCCACGATATTGACGTGGTAATTCTGCCAGCGGAATGCGGCATTCTTCGCGCGGATGGTGATGCCTTTTTCCTTTTCGAGGTCCATGGAGTCCATCATGCGCTCCTCGGTCTTCTGGTTTTCGCGGAACGTTCCGGCTTGTTTGAGAAGTTGATCGACGAGGGTGGTCTTCCCGTGGTCGACGTGGGCAATGATAGCAATATTTCGTATGTGGTTCACCTTGGGTATCCGCCGGTGTTGAAGGGCGGGGGCGGGACTATGGTGGCGGGCGCGTCCCGGATCAAGCCCAGAAGCGCCGAGACCGCTTGATCGGTTGTCACGGCCTTCATGCAACGGAAGTCCAGAGGACACTCGCGAAGGAAGCACGGACTGCACTCAACGTGCTGACGCAGAACGACACTGCGCGAGTTGCGGGGGCCGGTCAAACGGGGCTCGGTGGAACCAAAGACGGCCACAAGCGGCACCCCGAGAAAATCTGCGAGATGCATGGTTCCGGTGTCGTTTGTCAGCAAGGCATGCACAGGAATGAGTCGCTCAATCAACTGTTCCATTGAAGTGGTTCCGGCCAGATTCTGAACTTTTCCGGGGAATCCCGCGCAGATTTCGTCGGCGACGGCGCGATCCCCGGCGGTGCCGAAAATCAACCAACGGCATTCGATCGAGGAGGAAACCTTTTCCATGACATCGCGGAACCGTGTGGCAGGCCATCGTTTGGCCGGGCCGAATTCAGCGCCCGGGCAGATTCCCAGAACCGGGATTCCTGGAGAAGGACTCCACCGGGGCTGGACGGCGGGCAGCGGGGTTGCTCCGCACCGGTCCGCGAGTCCCCAGTACCGGTCGGCATGATGCATGGGTCTTGGCACTCGCTTGCTGGGTTTTTGCCTGAGCGGGTTGGTGAGGAGAAAGGCCCGCCGGTTGCCGGGGTATCCGATCCGGCGGGGAATCCCCGCCAGCCAGACTTCAAGTGCTGAACGAATGGAATTCGGGAAGAGAACCGCGACGTCAAATTTCCCGCGAAGTCCTGCGGCAACGGAGAATACGGACGCTCCCTCAGGAATCTCCACCACATGGTCAATCCCCGGCACAGCCCGCCAGAAGGCTGCGAGCTTGGAGGGCGTCAGCACGCTGAGCCGGGCATCAGGGCGACCGGCCCTCAAGGCCCTCACGGCATTGACGGACATCACGGCGTCTCCCAGCCAGTTTGGTGAGCGGGCCACAATGCGGAACGGGTGGAGCCGGGAGGCATCCGTGAGGGGCGGCAGGTAGATTCCCCGCTTCTGCGTGGCGACCAGGAAGTTCGGCCATGGGCCTTTCCAACGATTGTGGACCCAGAACCAGTCGGCTGGAGACCTGCGGATCTGACGTTCGAGAACTGCGTTGATATCGGCAGTCAGTTGCCCGGGATTGGATGCATCCCAGGGAATTTCCTCCTCGAGAATCACCTTCCATCGGGCGAATCCGACAGTCTGGATCGCGACCGGGATCACGGCGGCACCGGTACGCATGGCAAGTGTGGCTGCCAGGGTGGATGTTGAACTCATGCGGTTGAAAAACGGCGTCCACATCCCGCCGTTTCCTGCACTCTGATCGACCAGCACACCAAGGACACCCGGTTCACGCAAAAGCGCGATCGCGGCATTAAACCCTTTCTTCCGGTCAAAGGTCGCCACGCCAAGCCTCCGGCGGTCGGAGTTCACCAGTCCGTCGAGAAGGGAATTCCTCAGGGACTGGTAAACAGTTCCGAAGCGCGCCTCGGGGACCTGAAAGACCAACTGGGCATAGAGTTCCCAGTTGCCGATGTGGTTGATCGCGAGCACGACCGGCTTTCCCCGTGCAATGTTTTCCTTGATCCGAAAAAGACCCTCGATGGGAGCGATACGCAGAATTTCCTCCTGGCTGAGCGCCGGAACTTTGAAGGCGCAGGCCGCATTCGCTCCCATGGTCGCGAAGTGATTCCTTGCGAGAGCCCCCGCTTCGGAAGCTGTTAAATCCCCGCCGTAGGCCGCGAAGATGTTCTGGCGGGCCAGGCGCCGGTAACCCGGCAACAATACCCAGAGACTCAGCCCGATCCCTCTTCCAAGCAGAAAGCAAATCCCCAAAGGCATCCGCCGGAGCATGCCGACGACCATGCGGGCCAAAAGGTAAACAAGGCGGTCGGACATTCCTGCTACACCACCATTCCATCAGGGCGTGCGCAATACCGGAAACGCCGGGGGATGCCGGGTGGGTTAAAATTAAAGAAAGGAGACAATTGGGGAATGCCGGCAGCATGCCCAGGATGGGCAAGCTCATCCGCCGCTGAATCACCGCTTCTCAGCCGAGCGGCGCGAGAAGATGGGTCAGGTAAGCGGCGACAATCTCCAACCGCCGTGCGACATCAAGTTCTTCCAGGAGTCGCTGCCGCACCGCCGGATCGGCAACAAGACACGCTGAGGCCGTATCAGCAAACTCCCCGGGAGGGCAGGGTTGTTCGAGAATGCTGACGAAATGCTCAGGAAAATTCCCTCCCTTGGCAGCAAGCTTTCGCAACATGGTCAGGATCTCCTTGCGGAGTGCGGTGGATGCGGACGCAGACCCGGGCACCGAGGAGAGCTCTTCCACAGTCGCGCTCGGATGAGGCTCGGTGTCGGACCAGTCAAGGAAGCGCACCCGCGCAAAGCCCTGCAGGACGAGGTTGGAGGTCCCGTTGACGTTTGCCACGCACGCCCTCACGATTCCTGCTCCACCCACTGGAAAGACACCGCTCCCGCCATCTTCTCCTGCTGGCATTCCCACTGCGAAAATCCGGTCGCCCTCCAGCGCTCTCGCCAGCATCAAACGGTAGCGGGGCTCAAAAATATAAAGAGGCAACATGGCCCCGGGGAACAAAACGGCACCCGGTAAAACCATGACACCGAGCCTGCCTGGCATTTGCACTTTGGAGTTCCCGATCACACTCCCTTTACGCCGGGCAAAGCGGAAAGGTGCAACTATTTCCACCGCTTGCAGAGAGATTCATTCCCTTACCGGCGGCATAAATTCGTGGCATCCTCATTTTGCGAAGCAAAATTTTCTGATCCGGCGGCGAAGAAGCGCGTTTCTCTCCGGGGCCCGCTGCCCACACCCCCCGCCTTGGCACAGGATGCGCCGGATCAGGTGTATTTCAGGATTTCCTCGATTGTGGTGAGGCCATCGTAAATCGAGCGCAGCCCGTCTTCCCGGAGCGTGATCATCCCGAGCTCGATGGCCTTTTGCCGCATCACGACTCCCGGTGCCCGGTCGTTGATCATCTCGCGGATCGGATCGGTGATATTGAGCAATTCGTAAATACCCTTCCGTCCCTTGTAGCCGGTATTGTTGCAGACCTCGCACCCCTTCCCGTAGAAAAAATTCTTGTCGCCGATGTCGTGCGGCGAAAGGCCCAGCGAGGCAAGCACCTGTTCGGTGGGTTCATAGGGTGAGCGGCAGGCCGCGCAGATCTTGCGGATCAGCCGTTGAGCGAGAACCGATTCAAGCGATGCCGAGAGAAGGAATGGCTCCACTCCCATGTCCACGAGGCGGGTCACAGCTCCGGTGGAGTCGTTGGTGTGGAGAGTGGTGAAGACAAGGTGGCCGGTGAGAGAAGCCTGGATGGCGATTTGAGCCGTCTCGGTGTCGCGGGTTTCACCGACGAGGATCCGGTCTGGATCCTGCCGCAGGAAGGCCCGCAGAATGCGAGCGAAAGACATGCCGATGGCATCGTTGATGGGAACTTGAATGATCCCATCGATCTCATACTCGACGGGATCCTCGGCCGTGAGGAGCTTTGTATCGACCGTGTTGATCTTGCGGAGACAGGAATACAGGGTTGTGGTTTTGCCCGAGCCGGTGGGACCGGTGACAATGAAAATCCCGTTGGGTTTTTCGATGAGCTCGAGGATATGATTATAGATGTAATCGGGCATGCCGAGCCCTTCGAGGTCCAGGTTCACGCTCGAGCGGTCGAGCACGCGAAGCACGACGCTTTCGCCGAAGGAAGTCGGCAGAGTCGAAACACGCAGGTCAACCTGCTTGCCGCCAACCATCCGCTGAATGCGGCCATCCTGCGGAAGCCGGCGCTCGGCAATGTTGAGGTTGGCCATCACCTTGACACGCGAAATCACGGGAAGAGCCAGATGCCTTGGAGGCGGATCCATTTCGTAGAGGGCACCATCCACCCGGTAGCGGATTTTGAATTCCGCCTCGAACGGCTCGAAGTGGATATCACTGGCACGGGCACCGATGGCCTTGTCGAGAATGAGATCAACGAACCGGATGATCGGAGCCGCATTGGCTTCCTGCGCGACGGCCTGGGCGTTGAACTCCTCCTCCGCGCCTTCGGCAAGTGTTACCTCGGTTGAGCTGGAAAGCTGGGCGAGCACTTCCTCGAAGCTCGAAACCTCCGACCCGTAGTGCTCGCGGATGATGTTCCGGACGGTCTCGGGCCATCCGACCATGGGTTGGATCTCGCGGTTGAGAGCGAACCGCAAATCCTCGGCGGCCTGCGTGTCGAAGGGATCGGCGAAACAAACGTAGATCGTGTTGCCAGAGGCACCGACCGGCAGGGCCCCATGCAGACGGGCCAACCCCGCAGGC